>Ga0209476_10003503_pt1 | contig 10342 bp, 2 predicted proteins | sample KloWWTrecipitate_FD_187179 | JGI IMG/M metagenome (GOLD analysis project Ga0209476, IMG submission 187179) | Active sludge microbial communities from Klosterneuburg, Austria, studying microevolution and ecology of nitrifiers - Klosterneuburg... | ecosystem: Engineered > WWTP > Aerobic digester >...
TCACCAAACAATTTTGAGAGAAAACTGAATGAGAAAAATAAAATCGCGATAAACTGCAATCCGCTTTCACAGGTCGAGACTCACTCGACTCCATGAAAAAATGTCCGTCAAATTGGGACAACTCCAATTGGTCGACAGACCTTTTTGCATTACACCAATCACCTGAATCCATTCATTGAAGATTAGGCCGATTTATGATGAGCATGCCACGCTCAGACAGTTGCCTAATTCTGGGAAAGACAAACACCCCACTTCATCCGGGGTGACTGCATCTAAGTTCTGGTAAGTTTTGCATGCCGAATTCCATCTTCAACTTCCATTTCATTTCTTTATTTCATGGAGTTATGGATTCCATGAAATCAGCATACCTTACCTCAACGTGGTGTTCCTGGTGATCATCCACAAGGGGAATCATGCATTGTGGCAGCCCTTTTTCATCGTTACCTGAATGATTAACTGCGATACCATCCATTGTCACAAGAATCCCCTGATTTGACTTCTCATCGTTGCATTTGACAGTAATGTGATAGAAAGTCTCACGAAAGCGGTAGTGGATGATGTACGACTTCCAATGAGCCGGGATGCATGGCGTTATGCGCAAATGATCCACTTCCAATTGCAGACCCAGTAGTGTCTCCACGCTCAGACGATACATCCATCCCGCCGCTCCAGTATACCAAGTCCAGCCGCCTCGTCCAATGTGGGGCGCTACACCGTATATATCCGCACACATGACGTACGGCTCGACTTTGTATCGTTCGATCTCGGTAGGTGTCCGACCGTGATTGACAGGATTGAGCATGGCAAACAATTCCCAGGTGCGTTCCCGGTCACCCAGCATGGCAAATGCCATCGCAGACCAAATCGCAGCATGGGTGTATTGGCCGCCATTTTCGCGAATACCGGGTACATAGCCTTTGATATAGCCGGGTTCAAGCTCAGATTTGTCAAAGGGTGGATCAAACAATTGAATTAATTGCGTATCGCGTCGAATCAAGCGTTTGTCTACCGCAGCCATGGCTTGGCGTGCACGCACAGGAGCGCCGCCTCCAGATATAACTGCCCAGCTCTGGCTGATCGAGTCAATTTGACATTCATCGTTGCTGGACGAACCCAGGGGTGTGCCATCATCGAAATAGGCACGTCGATACCAGTCTCCGTCCCAGGCATTGGCTTCGATATGCTCGCATAACTGTTCGGCCTGTCTGACGCAAACACCGGCAAAGTCTTCGTCCCCCCTACTCTGCGCCAAGTTAGCGAACTGTTGAAGATTTGCATACAAGAACCACGCCAACCAAACACTCTCTCCTTTGCCATCGCGACCGACAAGATTCATACCATCATTCCAATCTCCACATCCCATTAGCGGTAATTGATGTTCACCAAAGCGCAAACCATGTGTAATGGCGCGTACACAGTGATCATAGAGACTTGCCGCTTCCGTGGAACGCTGCGGCTGGTCGTAGTAAGCTTCTTCTTCCGGGTATAATTCGCGGCCTTCCAGGAAGTGGATAGATTCATCGAGTATACCGGTATCGCCAGTCGCCAGCACATAGCGGCAGGTTGCATACGGCAGCCACAGATAATCATCGGAAAAATGCGTGCGCACCCCTTGCCCGTTGGGTGGATGCCACCAGTGCTGCACGTCACCCTGAAGAAATTGTCGCTCGGCGCAACGGATTATTTGTTCGCGGGCAAGCCAGGGTGTCGCATGGATAAGGGCCATGGTATCTTGCAATTGATCACGGAAACCATAAGCGCCGCCGGATTGATAATAACCGCTACGACCCCAGAGTCGGCAGGATAGTGTTTGGTAGATCAGCCAGCCATTGATCAAAACATCTAAAGCGGGATCCGGTGTTTCCACATGCACTGCGCCCAATGCGTGATTCCAGTATTTCCATACCGCCTCTAACGCTTGCCGAGCACCTGAAAGCCCGCTGTATTGTTGGATGAAGTGCTGTGCTTCGTCAGTGCTGTGAGCTGCGCCGAATATAAATACGACTTCGCGTTCTTGTCCTGCCGCCAGTTCGATTTGAGTCTGGATTGCTGCGCATGGATCAAGACCTGCTCCGGTCTTACCTGACAAGCGCTTGCGACGCATTGCTGCCGGACTGGACAGGGAACCATTACGGCCGACAAACTCAGTGCGACTGCCAGTCACTGAGCGCTCGCGTTCGCTCACTTTCGCAAAGACGATTCGTTTAGCGTATTCGCGACCGTAAGCGTTACGGGCAAACAACGCCCCACTGTGCAGATCCGTTTCAGTCACAATGTGCATCAGATTGGCGTGGCGCCATTCACCTAGCACCAATTCCCAATAGCCGGTCAGCGACAATCGTCGTGTGCGCCTGGAATGATTATGCAGCTTGATCACCATGAATTTCACCGGCGCATCCATGGCAACATAGGTATACAACTCAGAAGAAATGCCGGCCTGGTAATGTTCGAACACGCTGTACCCAAAACCATGACGACACACATATCCGGATTGACCGCCAGTTGGCAATGGCGTAGGTGACCAGAAAATTCCGCTATCTTCATCACGAATGTAGAACACCTCTCCACTGCTGTCGCTCAACGGATCATTGTGCCAGGTCGTCAAACGGAATTCGTGCGCATTATCCACCCAGGTATACGCGCTACCGCACTCGCTGACAACCGTGCCTATGTGTGGACTGGCGATTACATTGACCCACGGTGCAGGCGTACTTTTACCCGGTTCCAGAGTAATGACATACTCGCGCCCATCGGGCGTAAATCCGCCCAAGCCGTTGTAAAATATCCGTTCGCGCGTTGGCAACGGACTGATCGATTCAGGGACCGGTAGTACCCGCGGCTCCAGGAGATCAGAAACTCGTTCAGATAATGTGCGACGTTCCAATGGTTCGATCAATGTTTCGGACGTATCGCTAAACACGATACGAGCCACCGTTTGAAGCAAGACTCTTTCATCTTCGGAAAGTTCTTCAGTGCGTCGTACAAAGACGCCACCCGGTTTGTCGATTATTTGCGCGTCAGCCCCTATATTAATCAATCCAATGATCTGATCGTGCAAAGCTGCCCGGTAGCCTGAGAAATCTTCATTTAGGATCACTAAATCGGCTGACAAACCTTTCATCCGCCAATAGGCATGGGCTTGTAGTACTTGTTTTATTAATTCAATACGATTTAGATTACCGATTCGTATCAATACAATGGGCAGATCGCCCGAGATGGCAAAACGCCAAAGCCCGGATTGCCCCAACTGATTGCGCGCAATGATACTGGGAGCAGTGCGTCGCAAAGCATTACTGTAAATGACAGAACTGGCAAGGCGACCGTAGATCTGAGCATCGGTTTCAGTGATATTAAGATGGCGCAGCACTTCCTGGCTCTGAAACCACGCCATTTCAAAAGCACGTTCCACGAAATGCCGATCGCAGTAATTCTCCAGCAATGCCAAGGCCGCTTCGCGCGTGCTTGCGACACCGGAAATGATTTGCACCGTGGCCGATTCGGCTGGCAATAAAGTAATGGTTCTGCGGATTGCCACAATCGGATCAAGCACCGAACCGTCCGTATTCGATAAAGTTGACATGTGATTAGTAACATCCAACACCACAGGGTTGGCGGGTGTTCGGCCCCGTCCGATGAATTGGGCACGATCCGTTTCAAAAGACGGCTCATCAATCATCGCACCCGGAGCCGCCATTAGATGGAACATCCATGGTATCTGTTCTTCCGGCGTACGGCGTCGCCGTGTGCATAGGATCGCCTGTCGGTCGCGGACAATTTCCGTTTGCACGAACAAATTACTGAACGTGCGATGGGCCAAGTCTGAATTCAACGGCGCCAGCACGACTTCCGCATAACTTGTTACTTCAATATGACGGACACGGAGTGACTGGTTAGTGAGCGTGACACGGCGAATCTCGACATTGTCTTCAGGCGAAACGCTGATTTCAGTGTGCGTTTCGATCGACTGATCGCGGCGACGGTATTCGGCACGTGCTTGCACGAAGATCGCCTCATAGTGATCGGCTGTGCGCAGAGTGGGTTGATAGGCGGTGGACCAATATGACCCTGAATCACGGTCACGCAAATAAATAAAAGTACCCCAGCCATCGCAGGTGGCATCTTCTCGCCAGCGGGTGACAGCCAGATTTCCCCAACGGCTGTAACCGCCACCGGCATGAGTAGCCATCACATGGTACTGTCCATTGGATAGCAGATGCACTTCCGGTATCGGTGTATTCGGATCGGTGAACACGCGCATAATCTCGCCGGCTTCCGCAACTGCCGGGCGCGCAGCGGCACTGACTTCCGCCGCATGCGGGTGCAATGTTGCCCCTTTCTTCGGTATGCGCTCCTGCAACAACAATTTTGTCGCTTGAATCAATGGGTCCGACATAAAGCGCCGCTGCATCGGGTGGTTAAGCAATAGTTGCTCAAAAGCCAACAGACTCATGCCTTGGTGATGTGCCATGAAGGTACGTACAATGACGCTGGACTTGCCGCGCGGCACGCGTGATGGCGTGTAATCGACTGCCTCATAGAATCCATAAGCACCGAGCAAACCATTGGCCGCCAGTGTCCGTAAGTTGCGGCATGCTTCGTGCGGCATCACCATCAATGCCAGTGCGCTGGCATAAGGTGCGATGACCAGATCATCTCCCAGTCCCCGTTTGAAACCGAGTCCTGGTACACCAAATGCTCGATATTGATAAATTTGTTGTATATCGGTGGCGTTATAGCAGGATTCAGAAATACCCCAAGGTACATCGCGTTGCCGTCCGTACTCGATTTGGCGCAACACCGCGGCTTTGCAAGTTTGTTCCAACAAGGTGTTTTCGTAACTCGGCATGATCAGGCATGGCATGAGGTATTCGAACATCGAACCGCTCCACGAAATCAGGCTGACGTCTCCGCCATGGCTAGTCAGCAGTCGACCAAGCGCAAACCAATGCTTTTGCGGGATCTGTCCCTCGGCAATCAATAAAAAACTGGCCAGACGCGCTTCGGATGCCAGTAGGTCATAGCAGGATTGATCGCGCCGACGTTCACTCACATCGTAACCGATAGCCAACAAATCGCGCGCTGAATCATAGAGAAATTCAAAATCCATTACTGCCAGTTGGCGACAACGATCCGCCAGGGCATTGATCATTTTAATTCGCTCCAGCGCACCTTTAGCCGCTCTGGCTGGCATCATCGTCTCTGCGCCTGCGGTGTCGCCTTTAGCCAATTCCGATAATGTTGGCATATTATTGAAATGTTGCGGTTCGGGCACCAGATATCGAATATCCTCTTGAAGTGCGCTAATTTGCTGAACAAATGCCTGCGCCCAGTAATACAGTTCGCCGTCGATATCGATATCTGTGGGCAAACAAGCCATCATCTCCTCGCCAATACGCTGCATCTCATTCAGTAGGCTATCGGTGATCGTGAGCGTTTGTGCAGATTCGTTCAATGTGAGTGCATGCAAATGATCTTCAAGAACCTTGATTTTCTTTGCCAGATCCGAAGCGGGTAGGGCCGGCACGTGTTCGGCAAGCACTCGCAACGTATCTTGCAACCCTTGGAATGTATTAGCCGACAGAATCGGTTGATGTTTCAATTCAGCCAATCCTGCTAACAAAGTGAGCAAACTACCGACTAAATTTCCGCTATCCACTGAGGAAATATATTGGGGGTGTAGTGGTTTCAGTGTTCGCGTGTCATACCAGTTATAGAAATGACCAAGATAACGTTCCAACTTTTCCATCGTTTCCAGTGTATTCTGAATCCGGTTCAAAAATTCACCTGCGGAAATGTAACCAAAATCATACGCGGCCAGATCGGCCAACAACCCCATGCCGATATTCGTGGGCGAAGTCCGAGTGGCAATGGCTTTAGCTGGATATTCCTGAAAATTGTCGGGGGGCAGCCAATTGTCCTGTGGGCCGACAAACTGATCGAAATAGCGCCATGTGCGTCGAGCCGCTGTACGCAGGAATGCGCGCTGATCCATCGTCAGTTGAGGTACCCGGGATACCAGCGGTTTGCTGATCCACCAGCCGACAATAGGTGACAACAACCAGGCTAACAAGATGGGCGCATAGAAGAACATTTCTGTTGCTTGATTGCTCCACAATAACAATCCTAATACAACTGCCGAAACAGGTGAGATCCACATTTCTTTCACAAAATCAGCCAGTGTGTAGCATGCGTTGCGGCGCGTATAGGAAGGCAAATGCCACAGCATCAAGCTGCGTCGCGTAAATAACATACGCAGACCCGAGCGCACAATCGCACTTAAGCTGATCAACGTATCATAGGGCAATAAAATCAACGTCAGCAAAGCAAGTGCGATGGGACGGCCGGCTAACTTACTGGTCAAGCTCAAGTGCACCAGCCAGTCACGCTCCTGTGGTTTGCGGATCAATTCGATGACGCTTCCCAGCAAGACAGGCAAGAGCACCACGCCAGCGACCAACAGGGTCCAGAACCATGCGGACCCTGGACCGAACAGCCATCCCCCTGCCAATAATGCCAATAGCGACGGCGATACGAGACTGCGCCGGAGATTGTCAAAGATTTTCCATACTAACAATGCGGTAAGCGGATTTGGCTGCCGTTCTGCTTTCGATTTATTGGGAGTGGATGGTCCGGGAACATGCGGAAGCAACCAACCTGCAAGTTGCCAATCGCCTCGTATCCAACGGTGTCGCCGACTAGCTTCTATGGCATAACTGGCCGGATGCTCTTCAATGAGATCGACATCGGTCACCAGTGCGCAACGCGCATAGCCGCTCTCCAGCAAATCGTGACTGAGAATAAGATTCTCGGGAAAACGCCCATCAACAGCCTGACGAAAGGCATCTACATCGTAAATACCCTTGCCGATGAATGATCCTTCGCCAAAAATATCCTGGTAGACATCGGATATTTCTCGCGAATAAGGATCAATGCCCGACTCGCCCGCAAATAATTTTGTAAAATGCGACTGGCCTGCGCTGGTCAGGCTGATCGAAACGCGCGGCTGCAGAATTGCATAGCCTTCGACAATGCGTCCTTGATCAGCATCGTATACCGGCCGATTGAGCGGATGAGCCATGTTACCGATCAAGGAGCGTGCTGCATCGCGGGGAAGCTGCGTATCGGTATCCAAAGTAATGACATACTGGATCGATGCGAGAATAGATTTCTCTCCGATAATATCCGAGAACGCCGCTTCTTCCCCGCCGCGCAGCAATGCATTGAATTGCTCCAATTTGCCGCGCTTGCGCTCATATCCCATCCACACTCGCTCGTGCGGATTCCATACCCGTGGTCGATGCAACAAATAGAAAATGCACGACCGGTCATCTTGGTAAGTGGCATTGAGTGCCTGAACGGCAGTGCGCGCATAAGCCAGTAACGTATCATCTTCTGGCTGTGTGCATTGCGGTGCATCACGGAAATCCGTCAGCAGCGCAAAGAACAAATTGGGGTCACGATTGCCGAGGTAACGGATCTCCAGCGCTTCGAGCAGATCATCAACCTCTTGCGGTTTGCTCAGCAAAGTGGGAACGACCACCATAGTGCGGTGAGACGCTGGAATACCGTGAGAAAAATCCAGCCGCGGCAACGTACGCGGAGGCAAAATAAGCGTAACGAACAAATTGACCATTGGAACTGCGAGTGCCGAGGCGCCAATAATGCCAGTAATGGCAAAAAACCAATAGCACCAGTCTCTTGGTCCGAGATCGTCGAATGCAATAAGTGCGACCGATGCCGCCAATACGGTCAGCAACAGGATCGGACCCAGATACAGAAACAGGTTGAAATGCTGGCTCGCACGACTGATGCGCAATTTCCACGGCAATTGAAAATCGACTGCGCGCTCCAATACTGGTCGTCCTTGATCAATCAAATAATATCCAACGTGCGCTGCACGATTCTGGATACCCAGTTGATCTGCCGCAGCCTGTGCCAAAGCAATGACTTCACGTGCCACTGCCGATTCACTACGTGAGCTTCTTCGCGCTACATCCTCAATGACGTGCCGATAGCGGTCGCGCGTGGCGAAATCCTGGAGGATATGCATTCCCGCAGGATCTTCCCGTAATGATTCTTCAACGACGCTGAGCGACTCGACGTAATTTCTCCAATCCATGGTACCGATAAAACGTAGACTACCGATACTGTTGGCAATGGAGATCTGATTGGCTGCGGCCGTTCTGCCAGCCACTTCTGACAATTGCGTTGCCGTTATCCCCTGTTCTAACAATTTTTGCTCGACCCAGGTTTGAACAAATGCCATTACTGACCCTTGAGCCTGGAGTCGAGCATAAAACTCCTCCACAAACGGCGCGGTCAGAGGCACATCGGCATTTGCAAATTCAGCCAGCAACTGAATCAGTTGGTTCGGCTCCTTTTCAGCGGTTGCAAGCATACGATCCGCCCAACTGATGGCTGCATTGAGCTCTTCGCGTCGACGGGCAATACGTAATGCAACCCGGCGAATATTTTCTAATAACGCCAACTGCAACATGATCGGGAATGCCCATAACTCACCTAACCTGAGCGGTTCAACGGTCTGGTAGGCTGCGATAAACTGAGTAACATTTTCTTTATCGATGCGGCCATCCATGTGGGAGATGAGTTGCAATGCCAAGTCATAGATGCGGGGAAAACCAGCTGACGAGCTATTCGCCAATCGCGGCAACTGACGGCTATATCCGCGTGGCAAATGTCGGCGCGCCTGATTGATCTGCTGTTCGATCAGATAGAAATTATCCAGCAACCAAGCCTCTGCTGGAATGATGCGTTGTCCCGGTGCAATTGCTGCAGTAACGACGTCATAGGTCGCCAAAAGCACATGTTCGTTATCTGCTAACCGCGGCAGCAACCGGTCCGGTCCCGGATGTGGATCGATCTTGTACTGTCCCGCCAGCACCGCCCCGTGGCGTTTCAATTGCTCAATGCTGAATAACTCGGAACGTAGTAATTCCGTATCATGGGCATCACGAAGTATATTTCGTGTGCGTGCTGAAAATCCGAACTCTTTCATGTTGATAACATTCTCCTTGTTCGAATTCATGGTAGTCAGCGTCACACCGGTTTTACGACCTGTGATTGCCAAGAATTAACTTGCATGCTTATAGACTATAACCAGCGCTATCTGTTGATTGCAGTCGTTCTTATGCTGCCGGGAGGGATATGGGACACCAATAAAAAGGGTAGTATGACTTAATTTGCACTGCTCCAATTTAATTTTTGTACTGTTTTAGAACCGTTAGATATTTTTCGTTACCCAATTATCATCGCACTGTCTGCATCTTAATGACAGTATTTGATATTGTCTGTGCGGTGTCGTACATAATGAACGGCAGAAACTAATGCTCAGCATCTTAAGTTCGGCAGCGATTTGTCAGCTATCTATGAGTCCAAGTTAAATGATGTGACGGTTCTGGAATTTTCCACATTGCTTGCAGCAGACTCACTTGTTTCCGTTTTATGCGCACTACCGCACTACAATGGCGATAGACTATTGTAAGGAACTTCAGTTACTTTCGACTAAGTTGCAAGAATTTGGATGTTTTTCTCGAATTCTTGTTTTGAACCACCATTGAAGGCTGTTTGCTTCATCCCATAATTTAATCTTGGGAGAACTGATAATGAAAAAACGTCAAAACCTTTTGACCTCTTCCATGGTAGCTGGCTTGATGGCAATTTCTATGAGCGCACCAACATTTGCTGAGAGTAATCCGTGTGCAGCAAAAAAACATTAATCTCAGCGAGTTCAATTCCCCATTCTTCGTATGCGTTTAACGCTACCATCTTTTAATTTTCTATTATAGTGATTCAATGAATTTAGGTGTCAAAGGCAACAACTCGTCGATACGATTATTTGGCCAGATTGGCAGTTTTGTGAGGGTATCTTTAAGCCAGTCGGATGGATTAAGGCCATTGAGTTGAGCAGTACCCAATAGAGTTTGAATAGCTGCTGCACGTTGGCCTGCACGCTCTGAACCGGCAAATAACCAATTCTTTTTCCCAATCGCGATAGGTCTAATGACATTTTCTACGGGATTGTTGTCAATGGGCAGGTGGCCGGTTTGTGCATAGCGAATCAGGCTGACCCAACGTTTCAGTGTGTAATCCAAGGCTTTGGCGGAGCCACCTCCATTTGCTGTCTGAGCGCGGGTTTGCACCAGCCAGTCGTGTAATGTCTCCAACTCAGGCAAGCTTTTTTCTTCTCGTAGTTGTTGACGTTCTGCGATGGTCAGATCTTTACCTTCTGCTTCGATAGTATATAAATTGCCGATACGCTGCAACGCTTCCAACGCCATCAGGCTGCTATTAGCCTGGTGCAGATCGAAGAATTTACGGCGTG
>Ga0209476_10003504_pt1 | contig 10341 bp, 12 predicted proteins | sample KloWWTrecipitate_FD_187179 | JGI IMG/M metagenome (GOLD analysis project Ga0209476, IMG submission 187179) | Active sludge microbial communities from Klosterneuburg, Austria, studying microevolution and ecology of nitrifiers - Klosterneuburg... | ecosystem: Engineered > WWTP > Aerobic digester...
TTCTGATGGTCTTGGCCGTTGTGGACCTCCCACGTATCCGAGGCTGAACAGCGCGATCGGGATGGCCACAACGGCCAAGACCATCAGAAACCACGCCGCCAGCCCGTCTATTGAATACGCCAGGGTGACCCCGGCCGCTCGATGAACGAAGAGCACGCCCTCGGCGGGGGTGCCGGACCATACAACCCGGGCGGCCGTCAGGCCGGTGATGAGCGAGGCCACTCCCGAACCGAGGAACGCCACCCGTCGAGCGACGTCACGGCGGCCTGCCGTGAGTCCCGTCACGACCGCGATACCGAACCTGAGCGCCAGCGCGAGAGGCAGACCGTAGGCGACATCGGTGACAGTCACATCATCGCCTTCCAGTCGAAGCCACAGTTCGTGTGTCGCACAGTTCACCCCGCAATGGCCGAAACGATCAACCCCATCAATCCCAGCACCGCCAGTAATGAGGAGACCGGACGGACGCCACAGGCCATCACCACCAGGCCTTCGGCACTACCCCCGGCGGGCTTCTCGCCGCAACTCGCGGAGCATCACTCCCGTGCCCACCAGATGGTTGTTGAAAATGCGACGAGCCACGTCGAGGAGCTCTTCAATGGCAGGGTCCCGCAACGCATACCGTACCGACAGGCCATATTTTTGGGACGTCACGATGCCCTGGTTACGTAAGACCGAGAGCTGCTGTGACACCACTGGCTGCTCCAACCCCAAGCTCGCCTGCAGTTCCTGGACACTGCGATCACCGCCAATCAGGATTTCGAGGATCTTGATCCGCACGGGGTGGGCGAGCGCCCGAAAGAACTGGGCTTTGAAGGTTTGAAGTTGGGTCGCCGCCATCAGGTCACCTGTGTCGCCCGCTGTCCTCAACCGAATTCTATGTCCGTTTCAGCTCATACAATTGGTTATATGAATATATGCATATAGCAACGCTTGTCAAGTAGCGGATGCTGCCTGTCCACTGAACCCTGGGAACTCCAGGCCGTGGCGCCACCACGCATCAACTGGTCGCGTGGAGTGAACGACCCGCCGCTTCTTCGACTGTCCGTCCGTCGCGAATGTTGTAGATACGCTTGAAGGTGGGAATGATCTTTTCGTCGTGGGTCACGACAACGATGGCGGTCTCGTACAGGCGCGCCATGTCCTCGAGGATGCGCATGACCGCCAGCCCTCGTTCGGTGTCGAGCGGTGCGGTGGGTTCGTCGGCCAGGATCACCGGCGGTCGATTCGCCAGCGCTCGCGCGATCGAGACTCTCTGCTGCTCACCACCGGACAACTCCGAGGGCAGTGCCGTGGCGCGGTGGACCACATCGAGCGCTTCCAGCAGTTCCCTGGCGCGGGCGCGCGCCTGGCCGTTGGGCTGTCCGGCCAGCATGGGCAGCAGCGCCACGTTGTCGGTAGCGTCGAGAAACGGGATCAGATACGGCGCCTGGAAGATGAACCCGATCCGATCGCGCCGCAGCACCCGGAGGTCGCGGATTCTCCATCCGTCGTCGTAGATGACCGTGCCCCCCACGGTCATTCGCCCGCGCGTGGGCTCGATGACAGCGCCCAGACACTTCAGGAGCGTCGTCTTTCCGGATCCACTCGGTCCGACAAGTCCCACGACTTCGCCGGGAGCGACCGACATGTTGACGTCCACCAGCGCCTGGACGGCGGTGTCGCCGGTGCCGTAGCGTTTGCTCAGCCCTTCGATCTTGATGCCGAGGTCCTTCACGTCACCCTCCGATGGCGGTCGCCGGATCGACTGCCAACGCGGCTCGAATGGCCAGCGCGCTCGCCAGCACGCAGACGATCAGGACGATCGCGAAGCCACGCACCGCGTCTCCCGGCAGCAGCAACACGTACCGCGGGAAATACGGGCCCCATCCGGTGGCGGCGATCTTACCGACGGCAAAGCCGATCGCGCCCAGACCGAGCGCCTGCTGGAGAATCATGCTGGCAATGGTGCGATTGTGCGTGCCGATCAGCTTCAGAACGGCGATCTCGCGGATCTTTCCCATCGTCATCGTGTAGATGATGAAGGCGACGATCGCCGCGCTGACGACCGTCAGAATGACCAGAAACATCCCGATCTGTCTCGACGCGGTCGCGATGAGTTTCGCGACGAGGATCTCCTCCATCTGCGCGCGCGTGAAGACCTCGAGGTGCTGCCAGCGGCGGATGTCGGCGGCCACGGCTTCGGCCGAATGGCCCTCCGCCACGCGGACCAGCACGGCATTGACATTGTGATTGTTCGCCTGCGACGCCGTGATGGCGTCCAGCACACCCGGCACGCCGGGCCGGTTGAGGGACGGGTTCGCAGCCGTCCGAATTCGCTCGTTCACGATGGCGTCGTTGTCCTTGAGGAATTGTGCCTCCTGGGCGTCCTTGAGCGAGACGAACACCATCGGGTCGCCGCCAGACGACACCATACGACGCGTCAGACCGACCACGGTGTATTCGTGACGCCGGATCTGCAGCCGATCGCCGAGGCTGACTCCGGCAGTGACGTCCGCGACCGCCTCGTAGTGGCTGCGCACCAGGCGTCGCCCGGCGATCAGATACAGCGGCTCGCCCGGCCCTCCGGGCACGAACCCCACGACCATCGCCCGGACATCGCGCCCACCCTTCTGGACCTGCATCGTCAGGTAGGTCACATTCGACGCTTGCGCGACGCCGCGCTGGCCGAGGACGTCGCGATAGACGTCGTCGTGGATGCTGGACGACTCAGCGTAGGGACCCAGCGTGTTTTGCTGGACCACCCAGAGGTCGGCCCCGCTGTTGTTGAGCAGCACCTTGGCGTCGTCGATCATCCCGCGGTAGACGCCGGCCATCGTGAACGTCACACCAATCAGCAGTCCAAGTCCGAGACCTGTCAGCACGAACCGACCGGATGCATGGAGGATGTCACGACCGGCCAGGCTGATCATGGCTGCCCCCCGTTCACTGACGGCACGACCCGGTAGCGAGCGCCGTCGGCCAGGTCGCGCTCGCTGTAGACCACGACCGTGTCGCCCCCCTGAAGGCCGTCCCGCACCTGCACCCGTCCATCGGCGCCCTCGGCCCCGAGCGCGATCGGCGTAAACTGCAGCCGTCCGCTCACGAGGCGCCAGGCCCCGGCTTGGGCCCCGCGATAGCGTACGCTGGCGTTGGGAATCGTGAGCACGCCGGAAACCGCCGGCAGCGTGAGGGAGACTTCGACCATCTCAGCTGACGACAGACCCGGCGGCGGCGCGTCGAACGACACCTTGCAGAGCCGTTCCTCGGTGACACTGTCGCTAATCGGCTCGACGCGTACCACCTTGCCCGTGAGGGTCTGCTGCGGATTGGCCCGGCGCACGATCTGCGCCGGCAGGCCCATGTCGAGACCCGCCGAACGGCTTTGGTCGAGACGGAGGTTGATCCAAAGACTGGCCGGATCGAGCAGTTTGAGGACGGATTGGCCCGCCACGACGGTCGAGCCGGGCTCGGCGTCGCGGGACGTCACGACCCCATCCACCGGAGCCAGCAGGCGCACGTTCGCGCGTTGCTGAACCGTGCCCCTGCGGTCCGCATCGAGCCGCGCGAGATCGCGCCGCGCCGCCGCGAGCGTGGCGTCCGCCGCCGCCACTTGTGCATCGCTCGCGGCCTGCGCCTGCAGGGCGGCGTCCACCGTGCTCTGACTCACGACGCCGGTGCGTCCAAGATCGACGGCTCGACGAGCCTCCGTGGTCGCGAGAACCTGGCGGCTCTGCGCGTCCCGCAGTTGCGCCTCGGCCGCTGACACCGCGCTCTGCCCACGCGCCAGAGCCGACGTCGACGCGGTGACCCGCTCATCGAGATCCACCGGCTCCATCTCAGCCAACAGGTCGCCCTGTCTGACCGCGTCACCAACGTCGACCAGCACGCGTCTCACGCGCCCGGCAGAGGTTGGTCCAATGAAGTATGCGCGCCGGGCTTCGACGGTGCCGATGCCGTAGAGCACCGGCTCGACCACGCCCGTCCCGACGTCCGTCACGGTCAGGCGGATCGGGGCCAGAGGGCCACTTTGCGTCCCCACGTAGCCGAGGGCCAACAGGAGCGCAAGACTGAAGGCCCCGAAGAGGGTCTTCCGGACGACTGACCGTGTAAGCCTCATCATCGTAGAGATGCAGAATTCAGCGCCGCGGTGACAGCGGGGCCGCAAATGAGCCGTACGCGATCCAAGCCGGTGGCGGCCGGAGCCCGAGACGTTCGTAATGACGGATCGAATCGGCGCTCGTCCCGGTCTGAGCCGCGAGGGCGCCGAGGGTGGGATTCGAACTCTGTCAGACCCTTTAGAATCTATAAGATACAGAAGCTACATTGCCGCGGCGGCCGGGGATGCCAGCGTTGCCGTGGCGCCTTGCACGCTGTCGCACGCTGGAAACCAGAGCGGCCCAGAGGGCTAGAGTTCAGCGTTACTTGATCACGCTGGCGCCGGCCTTCGAGATCTGCTCATCCTCGGTGGCGCGTACGCCGCTCGTGCCCACCGCGCCGATGAACTCCGTGCCGCGCAGGATCGGGACACCGCCGGCGAACGTGATGCCGGCCGGCACCTCCTTGACGGTGCCGGCCTTCAGCTGCTCGCCGTACGCCGACGTCGCCAGCTTCGTCGCCACCACGGTAGCGGCCTTGCGGGTGGCGATGTCGTACGAGCGCGGGCTCGCACCTGTCAGGCGCCGCAGCACCACCGGCACGCCGGCGGCGTCGGTGACGACGATGGTCACGTTCCAGTTGTTCTTGCGCGCCTCGGCCTCCGCCGCGTCGATGGCCTGCAGCGCCATCTCATAGGTTAGCGCCTGCACGGCCGGTGCGGCTGGTGTCTGGGCACCGGGCACCCCCACGGTCAGCGCTACCGCAGCCAACGTCAATACGAATCGCATCATCTAGTGCTCCCTCCTCTACCAGAGGTTAACAGACCCGCACGTCAGCAACTGAACTTGCCCGTGACCGGCAGCTGGCGGAATTGGAATACTGCGCGGTCGAGAACTCGCCCTCTTGCGCAATCACGTAGACGTGATTCGCGATGATCTCCAGGTCAACCCGGAGTGCCAGCCGGGGGCGCCGGATGGCCGAGCGCCAGAGGTAGACGCCCCCGGCAATGCCACCGGTGACATGCCCGGGTACTCGTGCCGTTGGCCCTGCCGCGAGCGCGTGTGGCGCCGTGCCCGCCACATGATTGTGAGCGGCAACCCCGTGACCCATCGGCGCGCGGAACCAGCTCGTGTCCGTGAGGTGGCCGGCCTCGGTGACGAACCCGCCCGTCACCTGAGTATCAGGACCCGTTCACCGCCAGCCCTCGGCCAGCACAGGTCCGTCAGTGCCGAGTAATGAATGGTCAACTTGCTCCCGCAGTTATTGACCACCCCCAGGGAACGCGAAGGTCTACCCTGCGCGACGGCTCACGGGCTGGTGCTGGAGGCGATGCTCGAAGCGGATTGGACCGCCCTGTGTGGCCCCCGCTACGCGCATCAGGCTGCGCGCACCGCCTCCCGTGCGGGCACCGTCCCGAGTGAGGTCGTGTTCGGGGGGCGCACGGTCACCGTCGCGCGCCCGCGCGTGCGCGCCGCGGGCCGCGGGCCGCGAGGGGCCGCTCCCGACCTTCCAGACCCTGGCCCAGGAGAACCCGTTGAACCGTCGCGTCGTCGACCAGATGCTGGTGGGCGTGGCCACGCGCCAATATGCGCGGAGCTTGGGGCCCGTCCCGGCAGGCGTCGTCAGCCGCGGCACGAGCAAGAGCAGTGTCAGCCGGCGGTTCGTGGCGAGGACGACGGCGCAGCTGCGCGCGTGGCAGTCGGCGCCGCTGGACGGGCTCGACCTGGTTGCCCTTATCCTGGACGGGGTGCATATCGGCGAGCACTGCCTGGTCGTGGCGCTCGGGATTGCGGCCGATGGGCAGAAACACGAGCTGGGGTTGTGGGACGGGGCCACCGAGAACGCGGCCGTCTGTCAGAGCCTGCTCGCGAATCTCCAGAGTCGAGGGCTGCGCACCGACCGTAGCTCGCTCGTCATCCTCGACGGTGCCCTAGCGTTGCACAAGGCCACGCGCGCGGTCTTCAGCGAAGCGGCCCTCATCCAGCGCTGTCAGGTGCACAAGCTGCGGAATATCCTCGACCATCTTCCCGAACGCCACCGCCCGTGGGTGCAGGCCGTCGTGCGACGCGCCTATCAGGCGACGGAGTTCAGGACGGCCACTCGCCTGCTGACCGATCTGGCCAAGCGGCTGGAGGACGAGTATCCCAGTGCCGCCGGCAGCGTGCGCGAGGGGCTCGAGGAAACACTGGCCGTTCTCACCCTGCAGCTCTCGGCGCGTCTGCAGCGGTCGCTCGCCACGACCTTGGGCCACCCGGCACCGGCAACAGCCATCTTGCCCAAGCGAGCGGTCGCGCGGCGATCCAGCAGAGCTACCGCGTCGTCTATCGCGAGGCCCACACGCTCATCGAAGAGATCGCCGATGCGACGCTCGACGGAACGCGCAAAGGGCTGCTCGTCGACCTCGCCACGGTGCCCTTCCTCATCATCGACGATCGAGTCCATCGACCAGCCAGACCTTGAATATTCAAGTATTCGGTTGAATACTTGAGAGTATGACTACGCGCCCCCGGCGGTTCAAGGACAGCATCTACGAGCAGTTCGCTCGGCTCGGAAAAGCCCTCTCGGCCCCGAAACGGCTCGAACTCCTCGACCTCCTCTGCCAGGGCCCGCGGACCGTCGAGTCCCTCGCCGAGCAAGCGGCTATCTCGGTCGCAAACACCTCCCAGCACCTGCAGGTGCTCAGGGGGGCACGGCTCGTCGATGCCGAGAAGAAGGGGTTCTATGTCGAGTATCGCCTCGCCGACGACGAGGTGTGCGGCTTTTTCTTCGCCTTGCGAGGCCTCGCCGAATCGCGTCTCGCTGAGGTCGAGCAGGTCGCGCGAGAGTACTTCGAGGAGCGCGGAGGGATGGAGGCCGTGGAGGGCGACGAACTGCTGCGCCGCGTACGGAGCGGCGAGGTCACCGTCCTCGATGTCCGGCCGTCTGAAGAGTACTGCGCGGGGCACATCCCGGGCGCGCTCTCGATCCCGGTCGGTGAGCTGAACGCACGGCTCAAGGAGCTGCCGAAGGGCCGCGCGGTCGTCGCGTACTGCCGCGGACCCTACTGCGTGATGGCGGTCGAGGCCGTGGAGTTGCTTCGCAAGAAGGGCTTCACGGCCCACCGCATGGAGCAGGGCGTCGTCGATTGGCGTGCCCGCGGCTGGCGCGTCGATTCGGAGAGCCAGGAAGCACGCCGATGATTCTCTTCGCCTCAGATCCCTGCGGCGGGATTCAGGCCTGGATGCAACTGCCCACGCAAGGAACATGACAATGGCAAAGACGCTCTTCATCCTGAACGACCCACCCTACGGCACGGAGCGCAGCTACAACGCGCTGCGGCTCGCCGGTTCCCTCTCGAAGCGTGAGGGCGAGGAGGTGAAGGTCTTCCTCCTCGGCGACGCCGCAGCGAGCGCCAAGGCACACCAGAAGGTTCCGCAGGGCTTCTACAACCTCGAGCTGATGCTGAAGGCGCCAGGGCGTCACGGTGCTGAGATCGGCGTCTGCTGGTACGTGCATGGACGCGCGCCGACGTCGCGGACACCGACCTGGCCGAAGGCACGAAGTGCAGCTCGCTCGAGGAGCTCGCCAACTGGACGCAGTGGGCAGAAAAGACGTTGGTGTTCTGATGAGTGACTCGAACACGATTCTTGTCCTGGGCGGCGGCGTCGGCGGCCTCATCGCCGCGAGGGAGTTGCGCAAGAGAGTCCCTCGTCGCCATCGCGTTGTGCTCGTCGACCGGGAGCGCGATCATCTGTTCGCGCCGTCGCTCTTGTGGCTGATGGTCGGCCTGCGGGACGCACACGCCATCACGCGACCTCTCGACCGGCTTCGTCGCAAGGGCATCGAGGTCCGGCTCGGTGAGATCGAGAAGATCGACCCGAGCCGCCGAGCGGTCACGGTGTCCGGCGAGGAGCTTGTGGCAGACCACGTGGTCGTGTCGCTCGGCGCCGAGCTGGCCCCCGAGACTGTTCCGGGGCTCCAGGACGCCGGGCACAACTTCTACACGCTGCCCGGCGCCCAGGCGCTGCGCTCGTCGCTCGTGGCGCTTAAGAGTGGTCGCGTCGTCGTGATGACGGCAGCCCCCGCGTACAAGTGTCCGGCCGCGCCTTACGAGGCGGCCCTGCTCATCGACGCGTATCTTCGCAAGCGCGGCCTTCGCGACACGATGAGCGTCGAGGTCTTCGCGGCCGAGCCCGGACCAATGGGCGTCGCTGGACCCGAGATGTCGGGCGCAGTGAAGCAGCTCCTCGCGGGCACACGCATCCCGTACCATCCAGAGCATCAGGTGACGTCGGTCGATGCGGCCGCGCAGCGGCTCGTCTTCGCGAACGGCGTCGAGGCCACATTCGATCTGCTCGCGTACGTGCCGCCACATCGCGCTCCGCGCGTCATTCGCGAGAGCGCTCTCGCCGGCGACACGGGTTGGGTCACGGTCGATCGACACACGCTGGCGACGAAGTTCCCAGGCGTCTATGCGATCGGCGATGTCGTCTCGATCCCGCTGACACTCGGTAAGCCGCTGCCCAAGGCCGGCGTCTTCGCGCACGCCGAAGCCAGGATCGTGGCGAAGAACATTGCGGCGGCCATCGAGGGGCGTCCGGCCTCCGAGCGCTTCACCGGCTACGGCGAGTGCTTCATCGAGATCGGTGACGGAAAGGCGGGATTCGGCGGCGGCGACTTCTACGGGGAGCCCAAGCCGGTGGTCACGATTCGACCGCCGAGCCGACGCCTGCACCTGGGCAAGGTGCTGTTCGAGAAGTCTTGGCTGTACCTGAAGCTGTAGGGGTGGCCGTGAAGAGCGAACGACGGAACATCCTGCAGCACATTGGACGAACGGCGCTGGCGCCCCCGGAGCACATCGGGAGAGGGCTGCCGGCCCCCGTGCTCGTGAAGTGCGAGCACCTGAACCCCGGGGCGCCATCAAGGACCGCATCGCTCTTGCGATCGTCGAGGACGCAGAGGCGCGAGGCACCCGAGAACCTGCATCGCGACGTCATCGATGGCGCGGATCGCGTGAGCGACGAGGGGAGCTTCGCGATGGCGAAGCGACTCGTGCGCGAGGAAGGACTCCTCGTCGGCGGCTCGGCGGGCACACACGTGGTCGCGGCCCCGCGCCTCGCCGTCCGAGGGAACCTCGATGGACCGGTGGTCACGATCCTTCCCGATTCCTGGGACCGCTACCGAGCGAAGCACTGGATGCAGGAGTGGGCCTCGTGACCGAACCCGTCGTCACGGCGCAGACCTACGCTCGCTGGAGAGCCACGACGCTCGGCGGCATCATCGAGCGTGTCGAGACGAACGTCGTCCTCGACCTGCTCGGCTCGCTCCAGGGCAGGCACGTGCTCGACGTGGGGACCGGTGACGGCGCGTACGCGCTCCAGTGCGCCGCCCGCGGCGCGATCGTCACCGCACTCGACCTCGAGCAGGAGATGCTCGATGCCGCCCGTGCGCGGGCTTTAGCACGCGGAGTCAACGTGACCCTTCGACGAGGCCGGGCCGAAAGGCTGCCCTTCGACGATCGGTCCTTTGACGTCGTGCTCGGGGTGACCGTGCTCTGCTTCGTGCCCGATGCCGAAGTCGCCGTCCGAGAGATGGCGCGCGTCCTCAAGCCACGCGGTCGCCTCATCCTCGGCGAGCTGGGTCGCTACAGCGTGTGGGCCGCCGAGCGTCGGGTGCGGGGCTGGCTCGGAGCGGCCACCTGGCGACGAGCGCAGTTCTGGTCCCGCACCGACCTCGAAGCGCTCGCGCGCAAGGCGGGCCTCCGCGTGATCGACGTGCGCGGCTCCGTCTTCTTCGTCCCGAATGGCCTTGCCGCCCGGCTCGTGGCTCCCTTCGAGCCGCTCCTCACCCGTCTTCGCGCTCCAGGCGCGGCCTTCCTGGCGCTCGCGGCCGACAAGGCCGAGCTTCCATCATGAACCCCAACGACCCCATCTACCTCGACCACAATGCGACGACGCCCCTCCTGCCCAACGTGATTGACGCCATGCTCCCGTACCTGCGCGAGCACTTCGGGAATCCGTCGAGCGGGCATGTCTACGGCATCCGAGCGCGGCAAGCCGTGACCCGGGCCCGGGAACAGGTCGCGGCGCTCCTCGGATGCGCCGCCGACGAGGTGGCGTTCACGTCGGGCGGCACCGAGGCGAACAATCTCGCGATCCGTGTTAGCGAACGTCCAAATGCGGCCACGACCGAACGTCTGAAAACCGGCCACTGCAGGTAGGGGTTGTCAGGCATCCTTGAGGGTTCTGTTCCTCAAGGATGTCGATGCCTAACTACCTGAAAATG
>Ga0209476_10003507_pt1 | contig 10337 bp, 10 predicted proteins | sample KloWWTrecipitate_FD_187179 | JGI IMG/M metagenome (GOLD analysis project Ga0209476, IMG submission 187179) | Active sludge microbial communities from Klosterneuburg, Austria, studying microevolution and ecology of nitrifiers - Klosterneuburg... | ecosystem: Engineered > WWTP > Aerobic digester...
CCCAGGCGGGGCAGCGCGGCCGCGACGGCCTTGCCCTGCGGGTCGAGGATCTCGGGCTTCGGCATCACATCGACGACGACAGTTCCCACGGAGGGCTCCCGGGTGCTGGTGGGGCGGCGGGCGGAGTGCTGGGCGCACGGCGCGGTGCGGGGCCAGCGTACCGAGCACGTGCCGCCCACCGGGACGCCGTCCGATGGGCGGGCCGGGGTGTCGGGGCAGGACGTCGCGACCCGACGGCAGGGTCGTCAGGCCATGAGGGTGGTGGGCGGGCCACCCAGCGGCCCGGGCGCGACGACGGCGCCCTCGGGCACCGGACGGGAGTTGGGGACGACGACGGGGAGCGGGCCGTCCACGAGCGGCGGTCGCCCGGTCGTCGCCGCACGCCACACGTCCACCAGCGCGACGTCGTCATCGGCACCGTGGGACAGGCCACGCAGGCCTGCGACACCGATCGCGAGCACCCCGGGCCCGACGAGCAGGACGACGACGCTGAGCCCGACGGCCAGGACCCCGGCCGCCTCCAGGACCAGGAGCGCCAGCCCGGCCGCCGTCCAGACCGCGAGGGAGGCGGCACCCCGACGGCCCAGGCGCCGCACGTCACGGTGGGGCTGGAGGACCGACCGCGGTGAGATCCGGCGGACCCGGCGGGCTCCGAGCGGGCCGAGCACGGCCGCGAGGAGCGCACCGAGCAGGACGACGACAGGCAGGTACGAGCGGTCCACGACGGGGCCGAGCCCCTGCTCCCAGCCCGGCCCGATGCCTTCGCTCGACGGGATGGCGCCCACCCACCAACCGAGCGGCGCCACGGTCGCGGCGACGGTGGCCGCGAGCACGAACAGGCCCGCCGTGGCGACGATGGCGCGCAACCCCGAACGTGCCGCGACCCGGTGGCGGGGGCCGTCGGCGACGACGAGCTGGCCGCGGAAGAGCATCTCCCCGGGTCGGGGGGCCACGTGCCGCAGGATCGCCTGACGGTGACGGTAGCCGGCGGGTGTCGCCGAGACCAGGACGAGCAGCGCGAGGTAGGCGGCGACGAGGGCCCCGTCGAAGGAGGCGCGCCACAGGATGACCGCCACGATCAGACCCATGATCATCTGCACTCGCGCGCCGTAGAGCGGCCCGGAGATGTCGTCGTAGGCCCAGGCACGGAAGCCCTTGGGCAGGCGTGCGTCCAGCAGCCGGTAGCCCAGCCAGCGGTGCAGCGGCGGGCGGGTGCGCAGCCGGGTCAGCCAGCCCGCGCGGACCAGGTCGAGCGCGGTGCGGGCATCGATGCGGGCGGCGCCCGGCGCGGCCAGGTCGGCCAGCACACCGAGCAGCTCCTCGCCGCGTGCCGCGCGCCAGCGGCGCGGGTAGGCGCGGAGCCAGAACCGCGCGCTGCGCTCCCAGGCAGCGTCTGCACCCGTCATCAGATCGACCCGAGCGCCGGCCGGCCCAGCACCACGGTCGCGCGGCGGGCGAGCGCCGCCACGCGCGCCGTCTCGGCCGTCGCCGCGACGGAGCCGGACTCGGTGATCCGGTAGTAGCGACGGAGGCGTCCGTCGACGACCTCCTCGCCGGCCGCCTCGACCAGCCCGGCGGCGGCGAGGCGGTCGAGCAGGCCGTAGAGGGTGCCCGCACCGAGCCGCACGGCGCCGTCGGACAGCCCCGTCACCGCCTGCACGATCCCGTACCCGTGCCGAGGGTGCTCCGCGAGGGAGAGCAGCACGAGGTAGGTCTGCTCGGTCATCCGGAAGTCCATCCCCGATATATATCGCGCGACGAACTATCCCCGCAAGCGTCAGTCGCGTGGGTCCTCGCCGGACGGGTCCTCGCCGGACGGGTCCTCGCGCACCGGCCCCTCAGTGCCGCGACCGGCGCCCCGCCGCCCCGCCGCCGGCGGAGCCGCCCAGCGTCGCCGACGCCCCGAGCAGGAACCCGAAGTCGTACCAGCCGCCGACGTTGTGCACCTCGTAGATCCCGACCGTCTCGGTGAACAGCGAGACGATGAACGTCACGGGGACGATGAACCCGTGCCACAGGCCCAGCCAGAACCCGGCGACCTCGCCGTCGGCCGCGGGCGTCCCTGCGAGGTCGTTGCCGCTGGCAGCGCAGGCGCTGAGCAGCAGGACGACGGCCAGCGCCCCGGCGGTGGTGGCGAGCGTGCGACGGACGTTGCGTGCGGACATGGTGTTCCTCCCGCCCCCATCACACACCACCGGAGCCTACGGGCGCTGGGGTTCGACCACCGTCATGCCCGCGGCCGTGGCCGGACCGCCCATCGCCGCGAGCGCCGCGCCGGCCTCGGCGAGCCCGATGGTCCGCCCCACGAGCCGCTCCGGGGCCAGCGCGCCGCTCGCCACCGCGGCCAGCATCGCCGGGTACTCGTGCGCCGCCATGCCGTGGCTGCCGTAGACCTCGAGCTCCCAGCCGACCACGCGGTCCATCGGCAGCGCCGTGCGCGCGTGGCCCGCGAGCAGCAGCCCCACCTGGACGTGCCGCCCGCGCCGGCGCAGCCCCAGCACGGAGGCGAGCGCGGCGTCGGGGTGGCCCAGGGCGTCGAGCGAGAGGTGCGCGCCGCCGCCGGTCGCGTCGGCGACGAGCAGGGCGACCTCCTCGGGCCCGAGGCCGGACGGGTCCAGCGCCACCGCGGCGCCCAGCTCCAGCGCGGCGGACCGGGCCGCGGCCGACACGTCGACCGCCACCACCCGCGCGCCGGAGGCGACGGCGATCATCACCGCGGACAGGCCCACGCCGCCGCAGCCGTGCACCGCGACCTCGTCGCCGGCCCGCACCCGCCCGTGCACCGTCAGCGCCCGGTACGCCGTGGCGAACCGGCAGCCCAGCGACGCCGCCGTGACGGGCGACATCCCCGCGGGCAGCCGGACGAGGTTGACGTCGGCGTGGTCGAGCGCGACGAGCTCGGCGAAGGAGCCCCGCTGCGTGAACCCGGGCTGGGTCTGCCGCTCGCACACCTGCTGCTCGCCCGCGACGCACGCCGCGCACGCGCCGCACGCGTTGACGAACGGGACCGTGACGACGTCGCCGACGCGCCAGTCACGCACCTCGGGGCCGGCCTCGACGACGGTCCCGGCCAGCTCGTGGCCCGGCACGTGCGGCAGCGCGATCCCGTCGTCGTGCCCCCGCCAGCCGTGCCAGTCGCTGCGGCAGACCCCGGTCGCCTCGACGCGCACGACGACGCCCGCCGCGGGGCACGAGGGCGCGGGGACGTCGCGCAGCTCCAGCGGCCCGCCGAAGGCGTCGAACCAGACCGCGCGCATCGTCCGTGCCGCCCGCGCGTCGACGGCCACGCCACCCAGGTCCCCGCGCCCACCCTCGCTCACGGCCGCAGCAGCACCTTGATCGCACGCCGCTCGTCCATCGCGGCGTAGCCGGCCGGCGCGTCCCCGAGCGACCGCTCGAGGTCGAAGACCGGCGACGGGTCGATGACGCCCGCCAGCACGTCGGCGAGCAGCTCGGGCAGGTAGGCGCGCACCGGGGCGACCCCGCCACGCACGGCCACGTTGCGGCCGAACATCGTGCCCAGCGGCAGCCCGGTCGTCACGCCGGCCGGGACGCCGACGTACCCGACGGTGCCGCCGGGCCGGGCGATCGCGATCGCGGCGTCCCAGGAGGACTGCATGCCCACGCACTCCATCACGTGCGCGACGCCCAGACCGTCGGTCAGCTCCAGGACCCGTGCGACGGCGTCGTCCCCGCGCTCGGCGACGACGTCGGTCGCCCCGAACCCGCGCCCGACGGCGATCCGGTCCTCGTGCCGTCCCAGCAGCAGGATCCGTTCTGCCCCGAGCCGGTGGGCAGCGAGCACCCCGCACAGCCCGACGGCGCCGTCGCCGATCACCGCGACCGTCGACCCGGGCCCCACCCCGGCGGCGAGCGCGGCGTGGTGCCCCGTGCCCATGACGTCGGAGAGGGTGAGCAGGGCGGGCAGGCGCTCGTCGTCCGGCGCCACCGGCGCGACCACGAGGGTCCCGTCTGCCCACGGCACGCGCACCGCCTCGCCCTGACCGCCGTCTGCGCCGTCCCTCCCCCAGATCCCGCCGTGCACGCACGACGTGTGCACACCGGCGAGGCAGTGCGGGCACGTCCCGTCGCTCCACACGAACGGCGCGATGACGACGTCGCCCGGGCGGACGGTCACGACGTCGGCCCCGACCTCCTCGACCACCCCGAGGAACTCGTGGCCGATCGGCCCCGGCCCGCCGTCGCGCTCGCCCGGCCGCCGGTAGGGCCACAGGTCGCTGCCGCAGATGCAGGACAGCAGCACCCGCACGACGGCGTCGGTGGGCTCGCGCAGGGACGGGTCCGCCCGGTGCTCGACGCGCACGTCGAACCCGCCGTGGTGGACGACAGCTCGCATGCCCCCATCCTGCCGTGCGGACGGGGCCCTCAGAGCACGCGGTGGGTCCACCGGCCGGCGAGCAGGGTGGCCGCGACGGGCATCGTGCGCAGCGCGTCGCCCCGCAGCGTCAGCGGGTCGGCGTCGAGCACGGCGAGGTCCGCGACCTGCCCGACGGCGACCCGCGAGCGCACCGATGCGGCCAGCGCGACGCCCGCCGGCAGCGCCTGCTCCGGGTGCCACGGCGCGCGACCGTCCTTCGCCCGGTCGACGGCGGCCGAGATCGCGTACCAGGGGTCGAGGGGCGCGACCGGAGCGTCGGAGCCGAGCAGCAGCCGCACCCCGGCCTCGTGGAGCCGGCGCAGCGGGAAGGTCCGCCCGGCGCGGTCGGCCCAGAGCAGGTCGACGACGTCGCGGTCGTCCATCGCATGCTCGGGCTGCACGCTCGCGGCGACGCCGAGCGCGACGAACCGCGCGACGTCGTCGTCGTCCAGCAGCTGGGCGTGCTCGATCGAGCCGCGCGCGCCCGAGGCGGCGAAGGCGTCCAGCGCGAGCGCGTTGGCCCGGTCCCCGATCGCGTGGATCGCGGCGTGGATCCCGGCCCGAGCGGCCTTGGCCATGAGCGGCACGAGCTCGTCGGGGCCCACGTTGAGCACGCCGTGCGCCGCGGGGCCGGTGAGGCCCGGGTAGGGGTCGTGGCAGTAGGCGGTGCGCGTGTTGAGCGAGCCGTCCGAGATCACCTTGAGCGAGCCGACCGTCAGCAGGCCGTCGGTGCCGGGCACGACGTCGCCCGTGGCGAGCTCGCGCGCGACGGCGCGGTCGAGGTGCTCGCGCCAGAGCCCTGCCGCGACCCGCACGCCGCGCGTCCCCGCCGCCATCCGGCGCGGCCAGTCGACGAGGTTGTCCGCGAGCTCGTAGTCGACGATCCCCACCACGCCGCGCGCGGCCGCCGCGTCGACGGCCTGCGCCACCCAGCCGTCGAGCACCTGCGGCGGCACGGCGTCGATGACGCCCATGAGCCCGAACCAGTCGTCCTCGCGCACCATCCCGTCCCCCGACGCCGCGACGCCCAGCCGGGCCATGGCGGGCGTGCTGAGCCACGCGCTGTGCAGGTCCCCGCAGACCACGACGACGGGTGTGGGCGGCAGGCCGGCCGCCGCGAGGGCGTCGTCGAGCGCCGCCGCCGTCGGGCGCTCGGGCCACAGGCCGTCGCGGAAGCCGAACGCGACGAGCATCGCGCCGTCCGGCGGCGGGTCGGTGCGCAGCCGCCCGACGACGAGGGCGGCGACCTCGTGCGCGCTGGTCGCACCGGCGACGTCGAGCCGGCGCCGGGCCAGGGCCCACTGGCCCACGTGCGCGTGCGCGTCCCACAGCCCGGGGACCACCCAGCGGCCGTCGAGGTCGACGACCTCGTCGCCCGGCGCGGGAGTCAGTCCCGGGGCGCCGGCGGCGGACGCCGGTCCGGAGGCGCCGTCGGGGGACGCCGAGGGCACGACGGCGACGATCCGGCCGTCGGCGAGGCGCACGTCGACGGCGCCGGGCGGGCCGCCACCGGGCACCCCGCCGAGGTCGACCACCCGGGCCCCGCGCAGGATCAGGCTCACCGCGGCAGCCTAGGCCCCATTCCCGGCCGAGTTCTGGAACGGATCGGGGCTCCGGAGGCCCTGATCCGTTCCAGAACTCGGCCTGGCGGTGCCGCTCAGCGGCGGACGCGGGCCTCGGGGACGACCATCGGGGTGCCCGTCACCGGGTCGGGGACCACGCGGCACGGCAGGCCGAAGACCTCGGCGACGAGGGTTGCCGTCAGGACCTCCCCTGGCCGGCCCTGCGCGGCGATCGCGCCGTCGTGCATGACGACGAGGTGGGTCGCGTACCGCGCGGCCTGGTTGAGGTCGTGCAGCACGGCGACGAGGGTGCGGCCCTGCTCGTGCAGGTCGGCGCACAGGTCGAGCACCTCGACCTGGTGGGCGATGTCGAGGAACGTCGTCGGCTCGTCGAGCAGCAGCACGGGCGTCTCCTGGGCCAGCACCAGCGCGAGCCACACGCGCTGGCGCTGCCCGCCGGACAGCTCGTCGACCGGCCGGTCCGCGAGATCCGCCACGCCCGTCAGCTCCATCGCATGCGCCACCGCGGCCTCGTCCGCCGCCGACCACTGGCGCAGCAGCGACTGGTGCGGGTAGCGGCCGCGCGCGACGAGGTCGGCCACGGTGATCCCGTCGGGTGCGAGCGCCGTCTGGGGCAGCAGCCCGATGCGCCGCGCCACCTCCCGGGTGGGCAGCTGGTGCACCGCGCGCCCGTCGAGCAGCACCGCACCCGTGCGCGGCGTGAGCAGCCGCGCCAGCCCGCGCAGCAGCGTCGACTTGCCGCACGCGTTGGGCCCGACGACCACGGTGAACGAGCCCGGGGGCACCGCGAGGTCCAGGTGCTCGACGACGACGCGGCGGTCGTAGGCGAGCGTCAGGTCCGTGGCGACGAGCGCCGTGGGCTCGGTCATGCCGTCCTCCTCGCGTCGCGACGCAGCAACCCTGCCAGGTACACCCCGCCGAGCACGCCGGTCATGACGCCGACCGGCAGGGCCGTCGTCAGCAGGTGCTGGGCGAGCAGGTCGGCCCCGAGCAGCAGCACGGCCCCGACGAGCGCCGCCGTCCCGAGCCCGATGCCCGGCCCGCGGACCAGTCGCCGCGCCACCTGAGGGGCGACGAGCGCGACGAACGGCACCGGCCCGGCCACGGCGACCGCCACGGCGACGGCGGCCACAGCGAGCGTCACGAGCAGCAGCTGGGTGCGGTGCAGCGGCAGGCCCAGCCCGCGCGCGACGTCGTCGCCCAGCTCGACCACACGCAGCGCACGCCCCGCCACGACGGCGAGCGGACCGAGCACCACCAGCGCCCCGGCGAGGAGCGCGACGTGCTCCCAGCCGCGCGCGTTGAGCGACCCGACCAGCCACACCGTCGCGGTCCGCGCCGTCGCGAGCTCGGCCCGGGTGAGCAGCCACCACGTGACCGCGTTGAGCATCGCGCCCACCCCGATCCCCACGAGCACCAGCCGCGCACCGAGCAGCCCGTGCCGCACGGCGAGCAGGTAGACGGCCACGGCCGTGACCACCCCGCCCCCCAGCGCGGATCCCGCGAGCGCGGCCCCCGTCGTGCCGAGCAGCACGATCCCCGCGACCGCACCGGCTGCGGCGCCCTGCGTGAACCCGATGAGCTCCGGGCTGCCCAGCGGGTTGCGCACCAGCGTCTGGAACAGCGCGCCGCTCACCGCGAGCGCAGCCCCGACGCCCAGCGCCGCGAGCGCACGCGGCAGCCGCAGGTCGCGCACCACCACACCCGAGGAGCCGTCCGCGCCGAGCAGCGCGCCCAGCACCTCGCCCAGGGTCAGGGGGAAGTCGCCGAGCACCAGCGCCACGAGCACGCCCGCGGCGGCGAGCCCGGCCAGCGCCGCACCGACGGCGACGGTCCGGGGGCGCCATCGGAGCGACATCCGCCCCTCGGCGAGCCGCAGCACGCGGACGCCGGCGCCGCCGGGCGCGGACCGCTCGGCCACGGCGCCACCCGACCCCGGCCCGCCGTCCACGGTGCCCGCCGGCCGGCTCACCGGACGACCCCGCGGCGCCGCACCAGCGCGATGAGCACCGGCGCGCCGAGGAACGCCGTGACCACGCCGACCGGCAGCTCGCCCGGCGGGACGACCACCCTGCCCAGCACGTCGGCCAGGAGCACGAGCACCGGCGCCGCGAGCACGGACAGCGGCAGCACCCAGCGGTCGTCCGGCCCGGTGAGCGACCGCACAGCGTGCGGCACGGCGAGCCCGACGAAGGTCAGCGGCCCGACGGCTGCCGTCGCGGCCCCGCACAGGAGCGTCACCGCGAGCCCCGTGGTCCCGCGCACGAGGCCCGGCCGCAGCCCCAGGGCGCGCCCGGTGTCCTCGCCCAGAGCCATCGCGTTGAGCGGACCGGCGAGCGCCAGCCCCAGGACGAGCCCGACCGCCAGCACCGGCGCCACCGGGACGAGCACCGCGAGGTCGCGGCCCGACAGGCTGCCGACCATCCACGACCGGAACCGGTCCAGCACGTCGGGGTCGAGCAGCGTCAGCCCCCAGACCAGCGCCATGAGCGCGGCGCTGACCGCCGCCCCCGCGAGCACCAGCCGCTCGGGGGCCGCGCGCCGGCCCGCGGCCTGCCCGCCGACGAGGTGCACCGCCGCCGCCGCGACGCCCGCCCCGAGCACCGCGAGCCAGACCTGTGCCCGCAGCCCGGACACCCCGGCGGCGAGCCCGACCACCACGGCGGCCGCGGCCCCGGCGTTGACCCCGAGCAGCCCGGGATCGGCCAGCGGGTTGCGCGTCAGCGACTGCAGCAGCGCGCCGGACAGGCCGAGCGCGGCCCCCACGGCGAGCCCGAGCAGCGTGCGCGGCACCCGCAGCTCGTGCACGATCGCGGCGTCCGCCGAGCCGTCCGGGCGCCACAGCAGCTCCCACACCACCCCGGGCGCCAGGGACCGCGCGCCGACCGCGACGCTGAGCACGACGGCGACCAGCAGCAGGGCCGCGGTCCCGACGAGCAGCGCCGTGCGGCCGACGGCGGCCCTGGGCGCCCGGGTCTCAGTCACCGACGGCGGCGACCAGCTGCGGGACGAACGCGTCCAGGCCCCACGGCAGCGACAGCGCCGTCGTCGTGCTCATCGCCATGCCCAGGCCGCGGTCGAGGATCGGCAGGTAGTGCCCGCTCGCCACGGCGGGGATCGCCGCGAAGGTGCCCATCGCCTCGACGGTCGCCTGCTCGGTCTCGTCGTTGAACCACGTGACGAGCACGTCCGCGTCGGCGAGCACGTCGGCGTTCTCGGTGCCGAGGTTGACGAAGAACGAGCCCGCCGGCACCTCGAGGGCGGCCACCCCGGGGGCCAGCTCCATGCCCAGCCCGGTGAGCAGGTCCACGCGCGGGTCACCGGCGACGTACGCGGACAGCGTGCCGTCCGGGCTCGCGTAGACGTAGGCGAAGGTGACGCCCGCGAGCGACGGGTTGTCGGCCGCGGCCTGCGCGACGGTCGCGTCCATCTCCTCGACGAGGGCCTCCGCCTCGGCGGCCAGACCCAGCGCGCGGCCGTTGAGGAGCGTCTGGTCCTGCCACGAGACGAGCCACGGCTGGTCGGGGTAGGCGACCACGGGGGCGAACGCGGAGAGCTGGTCGTAGACCTCCTGGCTGATGCCCGAGTACGTGGCGAGGATGAGGTCCGGGTCCAGCGCCGCGATCTCCTCGACGTCGACCTCGGGCAGGTCGAGGTAGGTGGTCGGGGCGTCGGCGCCCAGGGCGTCGAACGCCTCGGCGGTCCACGGCAGCAGGCCCGTCCCTGGGTCGCCGGCCCAGCCGTCGAACGGCACGCCGACGGGTGCGACGCCCAGCGCCAGCGCGGTGTCCTGCGAGCCCCAGCCGATGGTCACCACCCGCTCGGGGGCCCGCTCGACGACGGTGGTGCCCAGCGCGTGCTCGATGGTGACCGGGAAGGCGTCGGTTGCGCCGTCGGACGGGGACGCGGGCGGGGTGGCCTCCGTTGCGGTCCCCCCGCAGGCGGCCAGGGTGGCGGCGAGGGCGACGGTGGCGGTGGCGGTGGCGAGCAGGGCGCGCGATCGGCGTGCGGGCATGGATCTCTCCCAGGTTCGGTGACTCGGTCAGGTGGACGACGTCGTCCGGGTGCGGCCGGGTCCCAGGGACACGGTCGCAGGTCTGCGGGGTGCGTGCGGCGTGCTGCGAGCGGTCGGGTCAGGCCGCCTCTGGCCGGCCGGCGCGCCAGTAGCCCATGACGGCGACGGCGGAGCGGTCCAGGCCCGCCTCGCGCAGGAGGAGGCGGCGCAGGTCGCGCGCCGTCCCGGCCTCCCCGGCCACCCAGGCGTACAGGCCGTCGGCGGAGCGGGAGCGCTCGGGGACGTCCCAGACGGGGGCGTCCGGCGCGGGGGCGATCGCGGGGCTCGCGTCCCCCGCGGGGCTCGCAGCGCCCGCGGGACT
>Ga0209476_10003508_pt1 | contig 10335 bp, 5 predicted proteins | sample KloWWTrecipitate_FD_187179 | JGI IMG/M metagenome (GOLD analysis project Ga0209476, IMG submission 187179) | Active sludge microbial communities from Klosterneuburg, Austria, studying microevolution and ecology of nitrifiers - Klosterneuburg... | ecosystem: Engineered > WWTP > Aerobic digester >...
CGTGGCGGCCTTCTTCGGCCTCAGCAACCGCATGGCCAACATGACCGCAATGCGCGCGAACGACGAGTTCTACCTGATGGGGCGGGTGGCGAAGCAGAAGTTGCAGGAGTAGCCTTGACCGCGACAAGCACCACGTCGCGGACAAGCCCGCTCCCACCCGTCAGTCCCCTCATCGCACCCGTGCCGCCGCTACAGGAACTGGCACCGGCACCACCGTGCTACTGTACCTTGCACTCGGCGGCATCGCCCTTGCCAATGCCCTTGCCACCGCCCTTGTTCTGCGAGATCGAGCTGGGCATGGTGACTTGGACGCCCTGTCCCGGCGGCACCATGGCCGGCGGAATGTTGGCGCCGCCGACGAAGCCAAACTGCCCGGCATTGATCAGCACCGAACCGGCGCTGTTGGTCATGGTGATGGCGCCACTGGCCACATCCACGTGTAGGCCGTTAGGCGGCGGGGTGCCGCCGATGGTGGGAACGCCGCCGCAGTCGCTTTGGCACAGCAACGCGCCAAAGTTCGTGCCACGGATGCCAATGGTCGCGGTTTCGGTCTGGAAGCTGACCTTCTCGCGGTTGCGCTTGCCGATCAGGCCGGTGACGGCGCGCAAGCCCCCCTTGAACATACTGAGTACGATGTTGTCGCTTTCGGGCTTGGCGGCGTTATAACTGTAATTGTCGATCTTGAGCTGGGTGCCGGGGCGCATTACGACTTCGCCGCCGTCGGCAAACTTGATCCGCGCATAGGTCTCGCTTTCGGTAGCCAGCGTATCGCCCTCCTGAACCTCGGACTTGACGGAGAGGAGCTTGCTGCTGCCGTCGGCCCGCTTGACCGAGATCGTGCCCGACAGATGCGTGACCTGGCCCGCCGTGGCGGCGTGCGCCGCCGGCATGCCGGCGAGCAAGGCCAGGACCGCGAGAATCATGCGACTCGTTCTCATGCCCGCTCCCGGATCAACTGCACTGAGCGACTTTCTTATGCGCTGGTTTGTCATTTTTCTTCCCGTCTGCGGTCGTCTGGTCCGACTTCTTCTCGTCCTTCTTGTCGCCTTTCTTATCATCAGTGCCGTTGGATTCGTCGCCAAAGGCTCCATCGCCGCCGCCGACCGACTGGTTGCCGGCAAGCGCGCCACTGCCCGCATTCGATGGCGGCGGAGACGTGCCGTCGTTGATGGGATTGTTGGCGCCATTCGTCAGGTTCGCCAACTCGTTGACGATGCTGTTGGTTGTGTCGTTGGTTGTGCTGTTCAAGGCCAGGACTGCCGAGCAACCCGGTAGGCCCGGAGTCGCGGTGCAGTCGGCCAGCGTTGGCAGTATCGCCGAACAGCCGGCCAGACCCGGATTCGCGGTGCAGTCGGCAAGGGAGGGCGGTGTTGGTGTTGGCGGTAGCACCGCCGAACAACCCGGTGTGGAGGGTGCCGTGGTGCAACTGGCCAGTGTCGGTAGCACCGCAGAACAACCCGGTGTGGAGGGTGCCGTGGTGCAACTGGCCAGTGTCGGTAGCACCGCAGAACAACCCGGTGTGGAGGGCGCCGTGGTGCAACTGGCCAGTGTCGGCAGCACCGCAGAACAACCCGGTGTGGAGGGCGCCGTGGTGCAACTGGCCAGTGTCGGCAGCACCACAGAACAACCCGGTGTGGAGGGCGCCGTGGTGCAATTGGCCAGTGTCGGCAGCACCGCTGCGCACCCAGGCAGGACCGGATTCGCGATGCAATCGGCCAGCAAGGGTGGTGGCGGTGGTGGCGCAGCATAGCTGACACTCAAGCCCGCCCCAACCAGAGCCGCTCCGGTAGGACGAGTGACGAGATAGAACCCCGTGTCCCCGGCACCATTCGTCGTGGTCGCGATGCCGTTGATCAATATCCCGTCCGGGGTGCTGCGCGACTGGAAACGAACGAAAATCGTATCCGGACTATTGGCCAACAGGTAGCTGCCATTCGATAAGTTGAGCGTCGAACTGGCGCTTGCCAACGTCAGGTCAATGTCGTGGCCGGCAGTGAAAGACGCCCCATTGTGCAAGCTGATGTTGTTCGTCGCAAGACCCGAAATATCCGCGGTGCTATCGAAGGCTTCGAGGCGGCCGTTGGGGCCATAGACGCTCAAGTTGTCGGCGATAAAGCCGATGCCGACGTAGGGTTGGCCGTTAATCACAGCGGGCGTGCTGGAATCGCCATGGGCCGTTACTCCGCCGTACAGGTTGGTGCTCGGTGCGATCAGCGTCACGTTCCTGCCATCCACTTGGCCCGTACTGGTCACCAGCAATTGACCGACGGCGATCAGGTCGATATCCGATTGGTCATAGTACAGTGCGCCATTGACCGTCAGGGTGGTTCCCGCTTCCAAGGTCACGCGCGATGGATTGGGATAACCTTGACCGCCATCCCCCATGTTCAGAAGCTCCGCACCATTGATGGCGCCGCCGGCGCGAACGCGGATCGGTCCCGGCGTTCCCACGTAGAGATGAAGATTTCCCGGAGCGCTGATATCCCCAACCGGGCGGTAGAAATCGATACTCGTATTGAAATCCGCCCTATCCAGGAGATGGGCAAAAGACGGCATTTGTCCGTTGGCCTGGATGCGTATCCCGCCATAGGCACCACCATACGTGGCATTTTCGTCGACCTTTGCAAAGAGCGTTCCCGACGTATTGACGTCCGCGCTGATCGCCAGTCCGCCGGCCAGTCCACCGTAGTTGCTGTACAGACCGACATTACCGGATCCCGCACGGATATCCGTGTTGCCGGGATCGGTCTCATAGATACCGTAATCGGTCCAAACAACCACGCTTCCGCTGCCGCCGCCGTAGGTGGTATCAATGTTATAGAGGGTAACGGAATCGCCCCTAAAATCGATGTCATGGAAACCCGGGCCGGTAATCTTGGCGTCCAGCCACCCGACGCGGTTGAGCGAGCTGTACAGATCGATTCCACCTTCAGCACCATCCGCGTAGGCGCTGACGCTCAGGTCGGGAGTCGAGATGCGACCTCCCGGATCCTGAGTGATATTACCGCCCTCAGACGTAAGATCGACCCAGCCACCAGGGACCATTCGATTGGTGCCGACCAGACCCTTGCCGAGCGCTATACCTCCATACACTCCATTCACGGTCACTTTGACAGACCCACCATGGGACGACCCGATTCGATCGGAGAACTGATATAAGCTGTTGAGACTCACTGAACTAGCCGTAATGTCGATGTTCGCCGGCACGCCGAAACCCGCCACCATGGCGGGCGAACCAAAATTCGAATCCAGCACCCCGCCGTTGAACGTGAGATCACCCCCGACGTTTAGCGTCACGTCCGCTACGCCCGCGCCCCAACCAATCACGGCCGGATTCTGCCACTTGAAGGCGTGTGCATTTTCCGGATCGATGGTCCCGGAAACATTCGACGCCGCGCCGCCGATCAGGTCTAGATTGCCAGCGGTCGTGATATCGACCACCGGGCTGACAATAAACGCGCCGCCGTAAAAGGCACCATGTCCCTCCAGCTCAATGCTTTGGGCATCGATGCTCAGGCTGCCTTCGGACTGGATGCCGGCATGGTTGATCAAGTAGTGGCGGCCATCGGCGGTCTTGTAGCCGTTGCCACCACTTGTGCCGCCCTCCACGGTGATGGTGTCGGCATCAAGGATCATCAGTGGTGCGCTGGCCCCATTGTAATAGTAGGCTTGGTTCGCGGTACCGCCCGAACCTCCCTGCAGAAGAATGGCGCCACCATACATGTTCAGCGTGGTGCTGCCGCTGCGGTTGCTGATGCCGGCGTAGTTGGCGGAAACGCCATTGCCATAGCAAGCCGAATCATTGGCGCAATTGGAATCGATCAAGGGCGCGACATCCACGTTGGAGAACGCCAATCCGTTGGCGCCACCACCATAAACCTTCAGATCGCCGCCGTTTATTTCGATCAACTGGTTACCGCTGGCCATGCCATGCACAAGAGTCGCATAACCGCCATAAACCACGCCCGTGGTCGCGGCCGTGAGCGTGATCCCGCCTGCGGTGGTTGCCAGGTGCTGGTCACCGTCGCCGCGGATATAGGTCCCGGCGCGGTTGCCGGCCGTACCGGCTGTCAGCGCGATGCTGGCTGCGGTGACGCTCTGGTTTCCGTTACTATGCAGGTAGGCCCAGTTCTGGTCCGCGCCCGCGCCGCCGATCAGCGTCAAGGCACCCGTCGCGCTGATGGTTTGTGAACCGAAGGCGGAAATGAAAGCAGCGTTGTTTGTTCCGCTCCCCATGTAACCACCGCCGTAAATGTCGATTCCGCCGACGGTGGCGGTTACGGCTTGGCTGCTGGCGGGATGGCTGCTGGATATTTGGGCACCGTGATTACTGCCGCCGGATGTGTTCAGACCTTGCAGCACGATTGACGCACCGTAGACGGTCTGTGCTCCCGCACCGGAGTACTCGATACTGGTGATCGTGCCGCTAGTGTCGCCGAGAAGCTGAAGACTGCCATTCTTCGCCTCAACCCACTGGAAGGCCCCGCCGTTGGTGAGTCTCGAGCCATTTGTGAGCATCACAGCGCCCGCCGCGATGACCTTCATGTTGCCTGAAGCCGCGCTGACAGTGGTGTTGTTCAGCTGGACAGAACCGGTAGTACCGGCGGTTGCTGGTGTTGCGAAATTGCCATTCCACCCCGCAATCATGTTGATCGCGCCACTACCGCTGTTACTGAATGTGCCGCCATTGAAGTCGATGTTGTTTTTTGCGTAAAGCGAGAGCGAGAAGGATGATCCGAAGGAATAAGTGCCAGCACTGACCACGATCGAACTGCTGCCGCCGTAGTCTGCGGCCAGAACGACGTCGGTAGTTGAAAGGGCAGTCGCGATGTTGGCACCGTACATGGTGGCGATACCGCTGCCCGTCGAGAGCGTGAGGGGGCTGCCCGTAAATGTGCCACCGCCATAGGAATCAATCCCGGAACCAGCGAAGAGATTTATGGTATCGGGGTCAAGCAGCCATCGTCCAACTTGGCCTGCGGGCGCGCGGGTGTCTACGTAGGCGCCGTTGCTGTCGAGCCAGCGATATCCCGACGTCTCGACGAAACCGCCGTTGCCGCCCAATGCACCTCCCCGGGCCGAGATGGTGCCGTAGGCCCTTGTCGTGTCATCCGCCCAGACTATCACCGTCCCGCCAGCGCCGACTTTTCCGGCATCGGCCTTGAGGCTGGCATTCGCCCCGAAGTAGGTGATGCTGGCGTTCTGTATTTCCGGATTCTTGCCCTGGTAGTCGCCGCCGACCTTGATGCTGCCGCCACTCGCATTGGCCTTACCCATGCCGCTGGCATCGATTTCGGCGTTGTCCATGACCGCAACACGATTGCCGAGCACTTCGACGCTGCCGCCCCTGGTGCCGGTAGTGACGATGCGGCCGTTGCCATCGACGTAGGCGTCCTGGCTGGCCTTGAGGAAGACGCGGCCGCCTTCGCTGACGACACTGCTGGCATTGACCGTACCGCTGTTCCGGACGATGACGCCAGCGATGCCGATACGGCCGGCTTCGGCCGTGAGGGTGCCGAGGTTGGTGGCATTGCCTGCCACCCCGGTGATATCGACCTTGATGCCGGGAGTGGCGCTGTCGACCAGGCTGACGGTAGCGCCGGCGGCCAGGATGGTTTCACCCCTGGGCGTGGTGATGATGCCTTCGTTGCTGACGTTGCTGCCGATGAGATAGACGCTGCCACCGGCCGGGGTGCGGATTTCGCCCTGGTTGATGACGTTCTGGGCACCGTTGTCATTGACGAATACGTTGCGCCCGGCAAGGAAATCTTCGTTCCGGATGTTGAGCGTGCTGGCGACGAAGCCAGCGACGTCGACCCGGCCACCGGGGCCGACCATGATGCCGGCGGGGTTCACCAGCCAAACACGGCCGTTGGAGCTCAGAGTGCCGTAGATGGCGGTCGGGTCGTTGAGGACACGGTTCAGCACCGTGCTGGAGGCGGCCGTCTGGGCGAAATGGGTGGTTTCGCCGGCCGCGATGGAGAACTTGTTCCAGTTGATGATGGCGCCGTTGCTGTTGGTCACCGTCAAGACCTTGCCGGCCTGGTTGAAGCTGGCCACCCCATTGACCACGTTGGGATTTACCGGCAGGGACAGGACCGGGGCACTGATGAAGCACGCAGCGACGGCGACGACGCCGAGGCGAACCGGCGTGGACAGCCGGGAGGCGTGCTTGCTGAAAGGATTGTTGTGGCTCATATACGAACTCCAAGGGCGGGACAAACAGGCACCCGCATGTATTTCGTTTATAGCGCTAAAAACGATCATCTGCCATGCAGTAAGTCACACCTGGCATAAAAATTTTCCGGGTCGTTCCTTACGCAAGTCTAGAACCCGAAGGCAAGCCCGACGTGACCGCGGACGCTACCCTCCGGCTGGATGTTGCCGGTTATCGGCGAATAACCATCCACGACCTGTGCCACGTCGAAGCGGGCGCTGATGTCTTTCTTGAGGTTGTAGCGCAAGCCGACCCCCACCGAGGCGATGCCGACTTTCAGCGACTGGGCTAAAGCGGGATTTGATGAACCAGCGTTGGTACCCTGCGCCGAATCGATGAAGGCCAGCCACTTCAAGCTTCCGGGCAGGCCAAAGCTGGTCGCCATATCCGGCGTATAGACCTCGAGATTGACGACATGGCCGCGGTCGGTGGCGACGGCGCGCTCGTTGAAACCGCGCACGGTTGTCCAGCCCGCCAGGCCGAAGCGATCGGTGGCGGGCAGCGCGCTGTGCGAGTACTGTGCGTTCACGGCAAATCTGAACAGCCAGTCACCGCCGATTGCAGCGAAATAGCTGCCGCCAGCACGTATCGCAGAAAAGTCGTCCCTGATCTTGTAACCGGATACAAACGTGTAGTTGTCATCCTTGAGAGGGAGTGCACCGGGAATGGGATAGTCTGCACCTGTCGGGATGTTCTGCGCCACTGTGAAGTAAAAATCGATGGATTCGCCGGGTTTTTGCCACTGACCACTGTAGGTGGCAGAAACCGGCTGAACCGTAAACGGCGTGCAGAAGCCGATCACACCCTTAAGGGCTTTTGACGAAACGCCGAGTCGGTCGCAGATGTTGTCCAGATACTTGCGGTCATACGCCAGCACCAGCCGGGAACTGTATTCGCCGGCGCGCGGGAAAATGTGGTTGTAGCGAAGCCCCCAGATCTCACCTCTGCCATTGATGCCAAGGCCGCCGCCGGGCACCAGCACATTGGCTGGCGTGTTGGTGCTGGAATTGGCGTAAATCATGTCGATGCTGTCGCCCAGACCATACAGGGGCAGACGGTAGCCAATGCTGTAGATGTCGACTTCCACACCGTCGCCCTCATCCCAGGGGAACACCCGATTGCCGAAAATCTTCATGCGGCCGGGAGGGTCGACTGCGGTAGTGTAGGCCACGGTCAGCACCTGGTCCATGTTGAACAGGTTGGAGTTCTGGTAGGAAACACCCAGGCGGGCATAGCCGCTGGATCGGGTACCGGTATTGTCGAGCGTGATGTAGAAGCGATCCGGATCTTCTTCCTTGACGTCGATCCGGGCGTCGACCTTGCCTTCTTCTTCGCTGACGCCCAGCGTCACCTCGACCTGCTTGGCCGGGTTTTCGTTGATAAGCTGGATGTTCTCGGAAAGCTTGCGCATGTTGGGCGCCGTGCCTTCCTTCAGGTCGGGCAGGCTGGCGCGAACATTTTCGTCATTGAAATATTTGTTGCCGGTGATGGTGACCTTGCCGACCACGCCTTCGCTGACCACCAGCCGGACGACACCCGTGGTGAGTTCCTGCTCCGGCACATAGACCTGCACGGTGCCGTAACCAAGACGGCGAAACTCGCCTTCGAGTGCTTCCAGGGCCTTTTGCACATCGCCATACACCTTGCCCTTGCCGACGAAGGGCGCCACCAAGGCCTGAACCGTCTCCGCCGACAGAATCGTGTTCCCCTCGACCTGATAACGCGCTATGTCGAACCCGGCATCCTGCGCGGCCGCTTGATTCAGCGATCCGACTGCCAGAAATACCGCAGCAGCCAACAAGTTGGCTATCGCTTTCGACATATAACAATCCCCAATAAAATCATCAACAAACTAATTAAATATTAAAGCTTATTCTACATTCGCATTGGAACGCTAGCAGAGTTTATATCCTACGGCAACGCCGACATGGCCGATACCGGGGCAAAACGAGTGAATTCGTCGCTAATGCGCCACGCCTGGCCTGGAGAGGCCCCTCACTGGACCCGGTCACGCGGCAGGGTTCGAGCCTCTTGCAAGGGAGGGTTCATCAGCCTGTCGTCAAGGCGCAGGCGCAGCACGCCCGGATCTTCGGACCACGTACGCGCAGAAACGACGGGCGGCTTGCCCAGCCAGAACCCGGTGCCGATGCCCGCGATCAGGGCCAGCGCCGTGGCGGCGAACAAACGCCACCAGGCTGGTAGCGGGTCGCGCCGGGAAGACGCGGAAGTCGCTGTCGTCCCGGACCTTGTCGTGGCCGACGGGGTGGTCGCGAGCGCGGCGGCCATATTCCGGCGGCTCGCCAACGCGGCTTCGGCTTCAGCTTCGGCCGCTACACGCAAGGCCTGTGCTGCACTTGCCTTGCGTTCGGCATCAAGGCGCGCACTGGCGGCGCGTGCCGCTTCAGCTTCCCGCTCGCTGCGACGAAAGGCTTCCCGCGTCGCTTCCTGATCTGCCGCGGCGCGCGCGAGGGCGGCAGCCGCTGCGGCCTGTTCGGCGCGCATTTGCTCAGCGATACGTTCTGCCGCAACTCGCTCGGCCGCCGCCCGCGCCAATGCGGCTTCTTCAGCCTGCTTTTCGGCCTCGGCTTGCCTGGCGCATGCAGCGGTTGCTTCCGCCCCGACCCGCGCTCGATTCATCGCCGCTGCTTCTACCTCCTTCTCCAGCGCGGCGCGTTTGGCGGCAGCCGTGGCAAGTTCGGCGGCTTCCCGCGCCTGGCGTGCGGCAGTTTCGGCAGCTTGCTGCTCGGCCTCGATCCGCACTTTGGCTTCGGCGCTCGCCTTGCGTTCCGCAAACTCACGCTGCCGCGCCTCTGCCGCCGCGCGCTGCCGGGCATCGATTCTTGCCCGCAGTTCAAGCTCGGCCTGCTGCTTTTCCCTTGCTTCCGCGGCGGCGGCGTTTTCCAGCTCGGCCGCGATCCGCGCGGCTTCCGCCTTGTCGGCCGCCTGCTCGGCCTCAAGGCGGGAAGCGGCAGCGAGTCCGGCATCCTTTTCTGCGGCGGCACGCCGTGCCTGCGCCTCGATCGCCTGTTTTTCCGCGGCGAGGCGGGCCGCACTGACGCTTTCCGCGGCGGCATCCCATTCGGCACGGCGCCGCGCATCGGCAGCGGCTTCCTCTTCCGCTACGATCCGGGAAAGGGCGGCAACGGTAGCCTGTTCCGCAGCCTGCTGTCCGACCTGCTGTTCGGCCGGCTTTTCGGCAACGAACGGAGCTGTCTCCACAGCATTTCTGGCAAGGGCAACGCGTTTCCACGGGTCCGCCTGTGCGGCGGCAAAGTGCTCCGCTTCGATTCGCGCACGCAAGACTTCATCCGCGACAAACTCGGCATTGCCGGCTTTTACCGGCGCATCCTTGGCGTTGCGGCTGATTTCAAGCTGGCGTCTCCTGCGCTCGGCCGCCATCAAATCGGTCAATAGTTTGCTCAAACGCCTACCCCCGCTTCCGAACCGGATTTCTAGCGTCCGGGTGCGACAGGCTAACCCAAACCAGACAAGGGCCGAAGGTAGAATAGCGCGATGGAAACATCCCAAACTGGCTGCCAAACCCTGCTGGTTCTTACCAACCTGCCCGACGCGCCCAGTGCCGAAGCGCTGGCGAAGGCGCTGGTGTCCGCCCGCCTGGCGGCCTGCGTGAACGTGCTGGCGCCCTGCCATTCGGTGTATCGCTGGCAGGGCGCCATCGAAAGCGCCCAGGAAGTTCCTTTGCTGGTCAAGACCACGGCAGCGCGCTATGCGGACCTGGAAGCGGCGATCCGCGCCGCCCATCCCTATGAACTTCCCGAGATCATCGCTGTCCCAATTGCCCATGGCCTGCCCGGATACCTGGACTGGCTCGTTACCGAAACCCGCGCCGAAGCCGCCGACCGGGACCTCCCCACATGATGATGATCCGCCTGCTGTTCCTGTTGCTCTTCGCCTTCGCCGGCATGGCCCGTGCCGAAGAACCCCTGCCGCCGGAGCAGGCCTTCCGTTTTTCGGCGCGCGTCGTCGACGCGAAAACCATCGAGGCGCGCTGGCAGATTACCGACCAGTACTACATGTACCGCGACAAGTTCAAGTTCGCGCTGGACGGCGGCACCCTTGGCGCGCCGAAGCTGCCGCCGGGCAAGATGAAGGAAGAC
>Ga0209476_10003510_pt1 | contig 10331 bp, 11 predicted proteins | sample KloWWTrecipitate_FD_187179 | JGI IMG/M metagenome (GOLD analysis project Ga0209476, IMG submission 187179) | Active sludge microbial communities from Klosterneuburg, Austria, studying microevolution and ecology of nitrifiers - Klosterneuburg... | ecosystem: Engineered > WWTP > Aerobic digester...
TGGTGGAGGGGAAGACCGAAGTGAGCCGGGAATGCAGATGGCGGTGCAGGGTGCCGCCAATGCCATTGCGCTGCAGGTAATCGTAGCCCAGTCCGTCGATGACCAGCAGGACGATGTTGTGCGCCGTGTCGAGCAGGCTGACTTTCAGGTCGCGTAGCGGGGCATAGGGCAGGGGCGTCTGTGCGCCGCTGGCGTCGCCGAGGGTGCGCATCAGGTTGACGATGCTGCCGCCCTGGTAATTCGGCAGGATCACTTCATTCGTTTCAAATCGGTTTCTTTCGATCAGGGGAAGGATCTCAGTGATCCTCTATATGCGGCGCACCTTCCTCCGCCGGCGCGCCCGTGTCGGGATCGATCCAGTCTGAGATGCCAAGCTCGTCTTCGGCCTGCGCCAGGGTTTCGCCCGGCTCGTAGTCCGATTCGTCGCTGTACTCCATGTCCTCCGCCGCTTCGAGCAGGGTCGGGAAGGGCCCATATTCCTCGCCGCTGTCCTTGTCCTGCCAGTAGAAACCGTCCGGTCTTTCGAGGACGCGGGCACGGTCGTAAGCTGAAGGCGTGGAGGGTATGGTCTTTGGCATGGCGATCTCCTTCTTGCTTGGTTATCTTGAACCATTCTATTTCGAAAAGCTATGGCGATTCGTCGGCCGGTTCGTTGACCGGAGTCAAATGAGGTGCCTTCAAAGCCATAACGGCCGCCAAATGAAAACCTGAATCCTTGTGCGGCGCTTTGGCGGGCGTTATAGTTGATTCGAACATGCGAATATTGAAAGGAAGCCTGCATGCCTCTGAATCGACCCCTCGATGCGCAGTCACTGCCGCGAGCGTTATGCCGGAACTAAAACGGATATCCACCCACTCACAGAAAGGTGTCGTCATGCAAAGACCCATCCAGATCACCTTCAAGGACATTGCCCATTCCGAGGCGGTGGAAACGCACATCCGCGAGAAGGCGGCCAAGCTGGAGACCTTTTACCCCGGCATCATCGGCTGCCACGTCACCGTCGAGTTGCCGCACAAGCACCAGCATCAGGGCAAGCTGCACAACGTCCGCATCGACATCAAAGTGCCGGGCAGTGAGATCGTGGTGAACCGGGACAAGCACGAGGACATCTACGTCGCCCTGCGCGACGCCTTCGACGCTGCCAAGCGCCAGGTCGAGGAGTACGGCCGCAAGCAGCGCGGCGACGTCAAGCGCCATGAAGAGCGGCGCCAGCCTGCCGAGGAGGAGTAGTTCAGGCCTTGTTCAGGCAGCGCGGCGGATGAACTCGCGCACGCGGGGATAAATCGCCTCGCGCCAGCGCCGTCCGCTGAAGATGCCGTAGTGGCCGACGCCCGGCACGAGGAAGTGCTCCTTCCTTTTCGCCGGGATGTTGCGGCACAGGCCGTGTGCGGCTTCCGTCTGGCCGGGGCCGGAAATGTCGTCCAGTTCCCCTTCGATGGTCATCAACGCCGTGTCGCGTATGGCCGAGGGCGTGACATGCCTGCCGGCCACCACCATTTCGCCCTTCGGCAGCTGGTGCTTCATGAACACCATGTCGAGGGTTTCCAGGTAGTACTCCGCAGGTAGGTCCATCACCGCGTTGTACTCGTCGTAGAACTTGCGGTGCGTTTCCGCCGAGTCGCCGTCGCCTTCCACCAGATGGTTGTAGAAATCCACGTGCGCCTGCAGGTGGCGGTCGGAGTTCATGGCGACGAAGCCGGCATGCTGCAGGAAACCGGGATAGACGCGCCGCATGTAGCCGGGATACTTGAGCGGCACGCGGGTGATGACGTGGGTGTCGAACCAGCGCAGGCTGCGCGTCTTGGCGTAACGGTTGACTTCCGTCGGGGCGCAGCGCGTGTCGATCGGGCCGCCCATCAGCGTCATGCTGCGCGGTCGGGCCGGGTCGCCCGCGGCCGCCATCAGCGAGACGGCCGCCAGCACCGGCACGGTCGGCTGGCACACCGAGATGACATGCACGTCCGGCGCGAGCAGGCGGATGAAGTCCTGCATGGTGGCGACGTAGTCGGCGAAATGGAAATAGCCCTCGGCCAGCGGCACCAGACGGGCGTCGTGCCAGTCGGTGACATGGACATCGTGGTCGGGCAGCAGCGCGAACACGGTGTCGCGCAGCAAAGTGGCATAGTGGCCGGAGAGCGGCGCCACCAGCAGCACCTTCGGGTGATTCGCGTTCGTCTCGCGGCGGAAGCGCAACAGATTGCAGAAGGGCTTCGACGCCACCACCTCTTCATGCACCGCCACGGTCTGGCCGTCGATGACGGTATGGTCGAGTCCGAACGCCGGCTTTTCATAGCGCCTGACGACGCGGGCCATCAATTCCGAGCCGGCGGCAACGCGGCTGCTGTGGGGCAGGTAGGCGAGGGGGCTGAAGGGGTTGGTGAAGAGGTGCTGGCTGGTTTCCGCCCAGAATTTCAGCGGGGCATTGGCGGCGTGTTGCAGTTCATGCAGCGTGTAGATCATCTAGTGCCTGCTCCGGGTCGATGGGTGATGCAGTGCACCACACTTTACCCGAAGTCGTTGGTTTGTCCAGTCAATTCCGCAGCAAATTCCGCAGAGCGGATCATGTCGCGGCGGCTGGTTTCAGGTGGGCCGCTTCGAAATGCTCGATGGTGTGGCGCAGCTTGTCCGGCACGGGCGCGGCGCGCCGCGCCGCGTTTCCGGATCGGCATTGACGTACACCACCTCGCCGTCGATGAGCCGCTCGCCCTCGCGAAAGATGCCGAGCTGGAAGGTGATGCTGGTCAGGCCGATGCGCGAGACATGCACGCCGATGTCGAGGATGTCGTCGTATTCGGCCGAGCCCTTGTAGTTGATCAGCGTCTTCACCACATACAGGTCGTTGCCCGAATCGGCCATGCCGTCCGGGTAGGGCAGGTTGATGGCGCGCCAATACTCGGTGATGGCGACGTCGAAGTAGGTCAGGTAGTGGCCGTTGAAGACGATGCCCTGCCGGTCCACCTCGGCCCAGCGCACGCGCAACTGGTTGAAGAAACTGTAAGGGGTCTTCATGCCGGCAGCTTGTGGTCGCGGAACTCCTCCCGCAGCCTGGTCTTGAGCAGCTTGCCGGTGGCGGTGTGGGGCAGGCTGTCGACGAAGGCGACGTCGTCGGGCATCCACCACTTGGCGATCTTGTCGCGCATGAAGTCGAGCAGTTGCTCGCGCGTGACCTCCTGGCCGGGCTTCCTGACCACGATGAGCAGCGGCCGCTCGTCCCATTTCGGGTGGGCGATGCCGATCACCGCCGCCTCGGCGACGGCGGGATGCGCTACGGCGAGATTCTCCAGGTCGATCGAGCTGATCCACTCGCCGCCCGATTTGATGACATCCTTGGAGCGGTCGGTGATCTGCATGTAGCCGTCGGGGTCCAGCGTGGCGACGTCGCCGGTGGGGAACCAGCCGCCCTCGCGCAAGACGTTGCCGCCCTCGCCCTTGAAGTAGCCGGAGACGATCCACGGCCCGCGCACCAGCAGGTCGCCGAAGGCCTTGCCGTCTCTCGGCAACTCTTTGCCCTCGTCGTCGACGATCTTCATGTCGACGCCGTAGATGGGGCGGCCCTGGTTGAGGCGCAGCTTGTCGCGCTCGGCGGCGGATTGATTGAGGTGCTTGCCCTTCGGCGTGTTCACCGTGCCGAGCGGGCTCATCTCGGTCATGCCCCAGGCGTGCAGCACGGTGATGTCGAACTGTTCGTCGAAAGTGCGGATCATGGCGGGCGGCGCCGCGGAGCCGCCGATCACCAGGCGCTTGACGGTGGACAGTTTCAGTCCCTTGCCCTGCAGGTGCTGCAGTAGGCCGAGCCAGATGGTCGGCACGCCGGCGCTGACGGTCACCTTTTCCGCCTCGAAGAGTTCATGGAGGCTGGCGCCGTCGAGTTGCGGCCCCGGCATCACCAGCTTGGCCCCGGTCAGCGCGCAGGCGTAGGGTAGGCCCCAGGCATTGACGTGGAACAGCGGCACCACCGGCAGCACGGCGTCTCGCGCCGAGAGGTTGAGCGCGTCCGGCAGGGCCGAGCCGTAGGCATGCAGTACCGTCGAGCGGTGCGAGTAGAGCGCCCCTTTCGGATTGCCCGTGGTGCCCGAGGTGTAGCACAGCGAGGAGGCGGTGTTCTCGTCGAATTCCGGCCATTCGTAGTCGTCGGAATGGGCGTTGACTAGATCTTCGTAGCAGAGCAGGTCCAGCTTCGACTCGGGCATGTGGGCGCGATCGGTCAGCGCCACCCAGGCCTTGACGCCCTTGCAGTGCGGCGCGACGCCCTCGACCAGCGGCAGGAAGGTCAGGTCGAAGAAGACATGGCTGTCGTCGGCGTGGTTGACGATGTAGGCAATCTGCTCCGGGAAGAGGCGCGGATTGACCGTGTTGAGGATGGCTCCCATGCCGGAGACGCCGTAGTACAACTCGAAATGCCGGTGGTTGTTCCAGGCCAGGGTCGCCACGCGGTCGGCGGGCTTCACGCCGAGCGACAGCAGCGCACGGGCCAACTGGCGCGATCGGCGATGTGCGTCGCGGTAGGTGTAGCGGTGGATGCCGCCGCTGGTTTCGCGCGAGACGATCTCGGTGTCGCCGTGGTTGCGATCGGCGTGCCGGATCAGCGACGTGATCATCAGGGGCAGGTTCTGCATCAGGCCGTGCATGCGTCTTCTCCCGGTTGCTTTGAACTTGAAGTTTCACGATAACATGCCGCTTTCCGGAAGATCAATTGCCTGCAGGAAAGTTGCCATGGAGAAGCCCGACGCCCCATCCTGCGAACGCAACCGCGAGCCGATCCTGGCGGTGCTGCGCGATCACTTCGCCGACCGCCGCGCGGTGCTGGAGATCGGCAGCGGCACCGGGCAGCACGCGGTTTTTTTTGCCGCCGCCTTGCCCCACCTGAGCTGGCAGGCATCGGACCGCACAGCGAACCTGGCCGGCATCCAGGCCTGGCTGGACGAGGCATCCCTGCCCAACACGTCCGCGCCCATCGCGTTCGATGTGAGCGCGGCCTGGCCGCAGCAGCGCTTCGACGCGGTCTTCAGCGCCAACACCCTGCACATCATGAGTTGGTCCGAGGTCGAGCGCCTCTTCGCCGGCCTGCCGGGCATCCTCGCCGACGATGCCCGGCTCGTCATCTACGGCCCCTTCAACTACGGCGGCCACTACACCAGCGAAAGCAATGCCGTCTTCAATGCCTGGCTCAAGTCGCAGGGCGCGCACCAGGGCCTGCGCGATTTCGAGGCGGTGGACGCGCTCGCCCGGCAGGCCGGCCTGACGCTGCTGGAAGACCGCGCCATGCCCTCGAATAACCGCTGCCTGGTCTGGCGCAGCGCTCCCCTCTCCCGCTAGCGGGAAAGGGGCCGGGGGAGAGGGAATGCAGCCGGAAATCCTGCACTGTGCCTGCGACCTGCCCGAAAGCGATTGGCAACGCCTTGCCACCGGCAACGATCCCTTCATCAGCCGCGCCTTTCTCGGCGCCGCCGAGCAGACCGGCGCCGCCGGGGAAGCGCTCGGCTGGCGCGCCATGCACCTTGCGCTGCGCGACGATGCGGGCCGGCTGGCCGGCCTGCTGCCGCTCTACCTGCGCGAGCATTCCTTCGGCGATTTCTCGCGCGACTGGAACTGGGCGCCGGCCTGGCAGCAGGCCGGGCGCGACTACTACCCGAAGCTTGTCAGCGGCGTGCCGTACACGCCGTCGCCGGGGCCGCGCCTGCTGGCGGACGAGGGCGCGGACGCGGCGCTTCCCGCCGCCTTGATCGGCGCCGCCCTCGAGCTGGCCGGCGAATTGCGCGCCTCGTCCTGGCAATGCCTGTTCGTGCGCGAACCCGACCGCCTGCTGCTGGAAGCCGCCGGCCTGCTGCTGCGGCGCGGCGTGCAGTTCCACTGGCGCAATCGCGGCTACCGCGACTTCGCCGATTTCCTCCAGGGTTTCACTGCCGAGAAGCGCAAGAAGCTCAAGCGCGAGCGGCGCGCCGTCGTCGAAGCCGGACTGCGCATCGAAGCCCGCCACGGCGACGAGATCGACGCGACGCTATGGCGCGATCTCCACCGCCATTACCGCGACACTTTCCTGCGCTACGGCAATCATCCCGCCTTTTCGCTGGCGTTCTTCCGCCGCGCCGGCGCTGAACTCGGACGGCGCATGGTGGTGTTCGTCGCCTGGCGGGAGGAAAAACCGGTGGCCTCGTCCATCTGCTACCGCGATGACGCCGCGCTCTACGGACGCCACTGGGGCGCCGACATCGACTCTCCGGGGCTGCACTTCGAGCTGTGCTACTACCAGGGCATCGACTACGCCATCGCCCACGGACTGCAACGCTTCGAGCCCGGCGCGCAGGGCGAGCACAAGCTGGCGCGCGGCTTCGAGCCGGTGCCGACCTGGTCGGCCTTCTGGATCGCCGATGCGCGCATGCGCGACATCGTCGCGAACTACCTTCGGCGCGAAGACGGCGCGATGATGGATTACCAGGCCGAGATGGCGCAGCATTTGCCGTACAAGGCGGCAGGATAAGGCGTCCGGGGCTACTGCCCCATTGCCCGCGGGCCTTCAGGGACAGATTGCGGACTCAATCCCGAGCAGGCTCGATCGGGCGGCGAAGCGGGTTTGCTGGCTTGTGGGCGGAGGCGCTCAGGACGCGGGGCGGTCGCGGTCGGGCAGCGCGTTGGTTTCGCGCTCGACCTCGGTGTATTCCCCATCGAGGATGACGGCGTCGCCGGGCGCGCGCTTGGCCGGCTTGCCGCCGAGCAGGCGACGCAGGGCACTGATCGCCAGTGCGACGAGGGCGATCAGCAGCGCCAGCCACCAGGCGACGAAGACGGCGACCAGCACGGCGGCGATGAAGGCAGTGAAGATCAGCCAGCGGAATACCTGCGCAATCATTTACGGCAATTCCTTGTGAAGTATGGGGCGGAAGGATAGCTCCTGCGGCTTGTCGGCGCCAGCGCTGGCCGCATCGCCGTACTGTGGAGGCTGACTTTTCCGGAATCGGGTAGGAGGCGGGGTCACCCCCGCCGTCCTCCCACACTACCGGACGTACGGATCACGTATCCGGCGGTTTCTGCCTCCCCGTTCCCGGGGTGAGCTTGCGTCCCGAGGACTATCCGCCCGTTGGCCTATAGACGTTGCGGCAGCCCTCGGGACTTCCGGCCCCTACTGCTCTGTCGCCAGCTCCCTTACGGGACAACCGTCCAGACTCAACGGAGAGATAGCCTGTTGAAATAGTAAGCCGGCTTGCGCCGGCTTACTATTTGGGTTCAGCTCTGGCGCAGCCCGGTCTACTCTGAGTTTATCGATGGACGGGAATGACCCCTTTTTTTCTGAAAACGCCTGAATGCCCATCTGTTCGCGGCCGAGGATGAGGGCGTGGATGCCGTTGCCGCCGAGCATGCCGTGCGCCATGCGTCGTTGGAGTGGCATTGTTCATGTACAGCCATTCCAGGCCGATTCATGCGCCGTAGAATAGCCCGGCCTTGCCTTCCCGCCTTGGTGCTGATTCGCCTGCCACGCCGGCCTCCCGGTCAAAATATCAGCTGACAACTCTTCGAGATGATGCCGATTTCCGAGAAGCCCGAGGCGACACGATTGGTCGGCGAGTAGTTCACGCGAAAACCGCCCAGATCGACGTCGTTCATTCCTTCCAGAGCCTTCAGGACAGACTCTCGAGTGGGCGTGGCGCCGCCCCGGCGTATTCCCTCGACCAGCACGCGCGCCGTTACATAGCCTTCGAGGTTGGTGTAATTCGGCTCGGCATTGGCGGGACCATGGCGTTTGAAGTGCTCGTTGAAGTCGCGAACGATCGGAATGGTCTTGTTGCGGATGTTGGGGAAGACCTGCACCATCGACACGCCTTTCGCGTTCTCTTCGCCGGCGATGGTGCAGACGGAGCCGGTGTCGACGTAATTCAGCGTTGTTATCGGCACGGTCAGGCCGGCGGCGCGCAGGTTCTTGATCGCGTCGGCACCCTGGCTCGGCGGGCTGATGAGCACCACCATGTCCGGCTGGGTCTTGCGGACGGTCTCCACGTAGCCCAGGTCCGCCGGTTTGGCGGGGCCCATCGGCACCGTGGCACGCGCGACCGGCTCCAGGCCGGCCTGTTTCAGGCTTTGTTCCACCAGCGCCAGACCGGCCTTGCCGAACGGAATCTCGACATGCAGGACCGCCAGGCGCTTCTGGCCCACGGTCAAGGCCTGCTCGACGATGCGGTCGATCTGCGCCTTGTCGCCGGCGCGAACATGAAACAGATAGCGGCTGCCCGGATTGCGCAGGGTTTCCGCTCCCGGGATCACGCCGACCACCGGAATCTTGACCTCTTCCAGGACTTGCTCCTTGAGCACCTTCGTCATCGAAGGCGAACCGATGGGGAGAATAATAGCCAGCGTCGCGTCTCCGGCGGCCTTGCGCATCAGGCGGATGGTTTCGTCCGGCTTGTACTGGTCATCAATGATGACATGCCGCACCTTTTGCTTCGCCACGCCTCCGGCGGCATTCAAGGCATCGAAGAAAACCTTTGCTCCGATGCTCGCTTCCTTGCCGTCGCGCGCGACGGGACCGGTCATCGGGATAATCTGTGTTATGAGGATGTCGGCGTTTGCAACGCCACTCAGCGCCAGCATTACAGATGCCAGAATCCCGCGACTCGTTTTCATTGCAAAAGCCATCTTTCTCTCCCCCATCGATATTGACAAGCAAAAAAGTGGTTTGCGACCGCTCGTGCGGGCCACTATACAGTCGTTCCAGAAGATGTCATCGCATGAGCAACAGCGGCCTTTAGAAGATGTTTCGCCGAAAGGCCGCCGGATCAGTCTGAAAACGCCGCGATGCCCGTCTGCGCGCGGCCGAGGATGAGGGCGTGGATGTCGTGGGTGCCCTCGTAGGTGTTGACCACCTCCAGGTTCACCATGTGGCGGATGACGCCGAACTCGTCGGAGATGCCGTTGCCGCCGAGCATGTCGCGCGCCATGCGCGCTACGTCGAGGGCCTTGCCGCAGGAGTTGCGCTTCATGATCGAGGTGATCTCGACCGAGGCGGTGCCGTCGTCCTTCATGCGGCCGAGACGCAGGCAGCCCTGCAGGCCGAGGGTGATCTCGGTCTGCATGTCGGCGAGCTTCTTCTGGATCAGCTGGTTGGCGGCGAGCGGGCGGCCGAACTGCTTGCGGTCGAGCACGTACTGGCGGGCGCGGAACCAGCAGTCTTCCGCCGCCCCCAGCGCGCCCCAGGCGATGCCGTAGCGGGCCGAGTTGAGGCAGGTGAACGGGCCCTTGAGTCCGGTCACGCCCGGCATCAGGTTCTCTTCCGGCACGAACACTTCGTCTATGACGATCTCGCCGGTGATCGAGGCGCGCAGGCCGACCTTGCCGTGGATGGCGGGGGCGGAGAGGCCCTTCCAGCCCTTCTCGAGGATGAAGCCGCGGATCACGTTGTCCTCCGTCTTCGCCCACACCACGAACACGTCGGCGATGGGCGAGTTGGAAATCCACATCTTCGTGCCGGACACCGAATAGCCGCCCTGCACTTTCTTGGCGCGGGTGACCATGCTGCCAGGGTCGGAGCCGTGGTTGGGCTCGGTCAGGCCGAAGCAGCCGATCCACTCGCCGGTGGCCAGCTTGGGCAGGTACTTCTGCTTCTGCGCCTCGGTGCCGAACTCGTTGATCGGCACCATGACCAGCGAGGATTGCACGCTCATCATCGAGCGGTAGCCCGAGTCGACACGTTCGACTTCGCGGGCGATGAGGCCGTAGCAGACGTAGTTGAGGCCGGAGCCGCCGTACTCGGACGGGATGGTGGGCCCGAGAAGGCCCAGTTCGCCCATCTCGCGGAAGATCGACGGATCGGTCTTCTCGTTGCGGAAGGCATCCTGGATGCGCGGCAACAGCTTGTCCTGGCAGTACTGGAAGGCGGTGTCGCGCACCATGCGCTCTTCCTCGCTGAGTTGCAGGTCGAGGAGGAGGGGGTCGTCCCACTTGAAGGCGGCCTTCTGTTTTTCGTGAGGTTTGTTCATGATCGTTTCCAGATAAAAATTAATGGATGGTCAGTCCGCCGTCGACGGCGAGGATCTGTCCGGTGATGTAGCTCGCCCAGTCGGAGGCGAGGAAGACGAAAGCGGGCGCCACTTCGTTCGGCTCGGCCCAGCGGCCGAGCGGGATGCGTTCGAGGTACTTGTCCTTGAAGCGGTCGTCGGTGCGGATCACCTCGGTCATCGGCGTCGCCGCGCCCGGAGCGATGGCGTTCACCGTGATGCCATGGCGGCCGAGTTCCTTCGCCGCCGACTTGGTCATGCCGGCGATGGCGGCCTTGGCGGCGCTGTAGTTGATCTGGCCGATGGTGCCGAGCAGGCCCGCCGTCGAGGTGACGTTGATGATGCGG
>Ga0209476_10003512_pt1 | contig 10327 bp, 9 predicted proteins | sample KloWWTrecipitate_FD_187179 | JGI IMG/M metagenome (GOLD analysis project Ga0209476, IMG submission 187179) | Active sludge microbial communities from Klosterneuburg, Austria, studying microevolution and ecology of nitrifiers - Klosterneuburg... | ecosystem: Engineered > WWTP > Aerobic digester >...
CGCGCAGTACGAGCGCACGCTGTCGTTCGACCTGTCGAAGGTGGGCCGCAACATGGCCGGCCCGTCCAACCCGCATGCGCGCGTGGCCACCGCCGACCTCGCCGCCAAAGGCATCGCCGGCAACCTCGACGCCGCCCGCGCGCAGGAAGCCGAAGGCCTGATGCCCGACGGCGCCGTCATCATCGCCGCCATCACCAGCTGCACCAACACGTCCAACCCGCGCAACGTGATTGCCGCCGGCCTGCTGGCGCGCAACGCCAACCGCGCCGGCCTGGTGCGCAAGCCGTGGGTGAAGAGTTCGCTGGCGCCGGGCTCCAAGACCGTGGCGATGTACCTGGAGGCCGCCGGCCTGAAGCAGGAGCTCGAAGCGCTGGGCTTTGGCATCGTCGCCTTCGCCTGCACCACCTGCAACGGCATGAGCGGCGCGCTGGACCCGGCCATCCAGAAGGAAATCACCGACCGCGACCTGTACGCCACCGCCGTGCTCAGCGGCAACCGCAACTTCGACGGCCGCATCCATCCCTATGCCAAGCAGGCCTTCCTGGCCTCGCCGCCGCTGGTGGTGGCCTATGCCATCGCCGGCACCATCCGCTTCGACATCGAGAAGGATGCGCTGGGCGTGGATGCCGCCGGCCGGCCCGTCACGCTCAAGGACCTGTGGCCGAGCGACGAAGAGATCGACGCCATCGTGAAGGCCAGCGTGAAGCCCGAGCAGTTCCGCAAGGTCTACGAGCCGATGTTCAGCGTGGTTGTGGAAAGCGGCGAGCAGGTCAGCCCGCTGTACGACTGGCGCCCGCGCAGCACCTACATCCGCCGCCCGCCGTACTGGGAAGGCGCGCTGGCCGGCGAGCGCACGCTGCGCGGCCTGCGCCCGCTGGCGCTGCTGGGCGACAACATCACCACCGACCACCTGTCGCCTTCGAACGCCATCCTGGCCAACTCCGCCGCCGGCGAATACCTGGCGAAGATGGGCCTGCCCGAAGAGGACTTCAATTCCTACGCCACCCACCGCGGCGACCACCTGACCGCACTGCGGGCCACCTTCGCCAACCCCACGCTGAGCAACGAAATGGCGGTGGTGGACGGCGCGGTGAAGAAGGGTTCGCTGGCGCGCGTGGAGCCCGAAGGCGAAGTGATGCGCATGTGGGAGGCGATCGAAACCTACCTGGATCGCGGCCAGCCGCTGATCATCGTCGCCGGCGCCGACTACGGCCAGGGCAGCTCGCGCGACTGGGCCGCCAAGGGCGTGCGCCTGGCCGGCGTGGAGGTGATTGCAGCCGAAGGCTTCGAGCGCATCCACCGCACCAACCTGATCGGCATGGGCGTGCTGCCGCTGGAGTTCCAGCCCGGCACCACCCGCAAGACCCTGGGCCTGGACGGCACCGAAACCTTTGATGTGCTGGGCGAACGCACCCCGCGCGCCACGCTCACCCTGGTGGTCACCCGCCGCAGCGGCGAGCGCCTGGAGGTGCCGATGACCTGCCGCCTGGACACCGCCGAAGAAGTGTCCATTTACGAGGCGGGCGGCGTGCTGCAGCGCTTCGCGCAGGATTTCCTGGCGGCCACGGCGGCGGCCTGAGACGGGTCGAACGCCGACAGCCACCCGGGCCATCGGCGCATTGCCGGGCCTCGCGCCGGGGCGTAAACTCCTATGGCAATCTTTGCCATAGGAGCCTGTCGTGGCCACCATGAACATCTCCCTGCCCGATGACCTGAAGGCCTTCGTCGATGCGCAGGTCGCCGAGCACGCGTACGGGTCAAGCAGCGAATACCTGCGTGAACTGATCCGCAAGCAGCGTGACGTCGAGAAACTGCGGGGCCTGCTGCTGGAGGGCGCCAACTCGGGCCCGGGCGAGCGGGTCACTGCCGACACGTTCGGCAAGATGCGCGAGCAACTGCGCGCGCGCCACGCGAAGTGAAGCCAGCCATCTGGCGCGCTGCCGCGCGGAGTGATGCGGCCGAGGCGGCCTGGTGGTATGCGCAAGAGGCAGGGCTCGCGGCGGGCGAACGTTTCCTTGCCGCCGTCGAGCATGGCATCGACCATCTCTCACGCCACCCGGCCATCGGATCATCGCGCTACGCCGTGGCCCTGAACCTCGAGGGCCTGCGGTTCTGGCCGCTCAATGGCTATCCCTACCTGTTGCTCTACGTCGAACTCGAAACCCATCTGGACATCTGGCGTGTGCTGCACGCCCAGCGTGATATCCCGGCATGGATGGCCGAACCCAAGGAAAGCAAATGAAGCACGCCCCCCAGCTCCGCATCCCCGCCACCTACCTGCGCGGCGGCACGTCCAAGGGCGTGTTCTTCCGCCTTGAAGACCTGCCCGAGGCCGCGCGCGTGCCCGGCCCCGCGCGCGACGCGCTGCTGATGCGCGTCATCGGTTCGCCCGACCCCTACGGCAAGCACACCGACGGCATGGGCGGCGCCACGTCCAGCACCAGCAAGTGCGTGATCATTTCGAAGAGTTCGCAGCCCGGCCACGACGTGGACTACCTCTACGGCCAGGTGTCCATTGATACCGCCTTCGTGGACTGGAGCGGCAACTGCGGCAACCTCAGCACCGCGGTGGGGCCGTTCGCCATCGCCAATGGCTTCATCGACAAGGCGCGGCTGCCGGCCAACGGCACGTTCGCGGTGAAGGTGTGGCAGGCCAACATCGGCAAGACGATCGTGGTGCATGTGCCGGTCACGAACGGTGAAGTGCAGGAAACCGGCGACTTCGAACTCGACGGCGTCACCTTCCCGGCCGCCGAGATCGTGCTGGAGTTCATTGACCCGGCCGACGAGGGCGAAGGCGAGGGCGGCGGCGCGATGTTCCCCACCGGAAACCTCACCGACACGCTGGACGTGCCCGGCGTGGGCGCGCTGACGGTGACGATGATCAACGCCGGCATCCCCACCGTGTTCGTGCAGGCGTCGGCGCTGGGCTACACCGGCACCGAACTGCAGGACGCCATCAACGGCGACGCCAAGGCGCTGGCGATGTTCGAAACCATCCGCGCCCACGGCGCCGTGCGCATGGGCCTGATCAAAGACGTGGCCGACGCCGCGAAGCGCCAGCACACGCCGAAGGTGGCTTTCATCGCGCCGGCCGCCGATTACACCACCAGCAGCGGCAAGCGCATCGCGGCGGCGGACATTGACCTGCACGTGCGCGCGCTGTCCATGGGCAAGCTGCACCACGCCATGATGGGCACGGCGGCGGTGGCCATCGGCACCGCCGCGGCCATTCCCGGCACGCTGGTGAACGCCGCGGCCGGCGGCGGCGAGCGCACGGCGGTGCGCTTCGGCCATCCCAGCGGCACGCTGCGCGTGGGCGCCGAGGCCATGCAGGTGAACGGCCAGTGGGTGGTGCGCAAGGCCATCATGAGCCGCAGCGCGCGGGTGCTGATGGAAGGGTTCGTGCGAGTTCCCGGCTGAGCGGACCGCCATCGCAGCCTCCCGAGGGCTGCGCAAGGGCGCGAGTTTGACTAGCATCAGCCGAGCCCGGTCTTGGGCTCGCCGCCCAGGAGGCCGCCATGACCCGAATGATCTTCATCAACCTGCCCGTGGCCGACCTTCCGGCATCCATGGCCTTCTATGAAGCGCTGGGCTTCACCAACAACCCGCACTTCAGCGACGACACCGCCACCTGCATGGTCTGGAGCGAGGCCATCCAGGTGATGCTGCTCACCCACGACAAGTGGCGCACGTTCACCACCCGGCCCATCCCGCCGCCGTCCGCCAGCGAAGTGCTGCTGGCGCTGGCGCTGGACAGCATCGAGGACGTGGATGCGGCGAACACCACGGCCGCGGCGCACGGCGGCACCGCGGACGTGAATCCGATGCAGGACCACGGCTTCATGTACAGCCGCGCCGTGGCCGATCCCGATGGCCACGTCTGGGAGATGTTCTGGATGGATCCCGCCGCGATGGCCGCCCAGTAAGGGAACGCCCGGAAATGAGGCTGAGCGAGTCAATACCGGCGTTCGCGCTTCGAAGCACGCTGCGCCTGCTGCTCAAGCCGTTCCTGTCGCCGCGCTGGCCGGTGCCGACGCAGCGGGCGTGGCTGCAGACTCTGGCGGGGATCGGCCGGCTGCCGCGAGGCGTCGTGCGCCACGCGGCGTCCGTCGCCGGCGTGCCCGCCGAACGCTGGCAGGACGAACGCGCCCGGCCCTGCCGCGCCGGCACCGTGCTTTACCTGCACGGCGGCGCCTACTGCGTGGGCTCGCCGCGCACGCACCGCGCGCTGGCCGCCTGGCTGGCGCGCGACAGCGGGCTGCCCGTGGTGGTGCCCGACTACCGCCTGGCGCCGGAACATCCCTTCCCCGCCGCGCTGGACGACGCGCTGGCGGTGTACGACGCGCTGGCCGCGCAAGGCCCGGTGCTGATCGCCGGCGATTCCGCGGGCGGCGGCCTCGCATTGGCCCTGGCCGTGCAGGTGCGCGACAGCGGCCGGCCCGCGCCGGCTGGCCTCGCGCTGCTGTCGCCGTGGGTGGACCTGAGGCACGCGCACCAACCGCCGCCCGTGCCCGGCGAAGCCATGCTCACCGCGGCGTGGATGCAGGCCTGCGCCGCGCACTACGCCGGCACCGCCACCGGCGACCCGCGCGTGTCGCCGCTGCTGGCCGACCATCGCGGCCTGCCGCCGGTGCTGATCCAGTGCGGCACCGACGAACTGCTGTGCGACCAGTCGCGCGCGCTGCACGCCGCGCTGCTGGCTGCCGGCGTGGACAGCACGCTGGAAGTGGAGCCACACCGCTGGCACGTGTACCCGCTGCACGCCGGCCAGCTGCCCAGCGCCAACGCGGCGGTGTCGCGCATCGCGCGCTTCGCGCTGAAGGCGCTCGACGCCAGCGCACCGCCGCACCACGCCGTGCACGACGTGGTGATCCTCGGCGCCGGCATGTCGGGGCTGTGCATGGCGATGAAGCTGCAGCAGCAGGGCCGCCACGACTTCGTATTGCTGGAGCAAAGCGACGGCCTGGGCGGCACCTGGTGGGACAACCGCTACCCCGGTGCGCAGGTGGACGTGCCCGCGCCGGTGTACGCGTTCTCGTTCGCGCCCAATGCGCGCTGGAGCCAGCGCTTCGCCAACGCACCCGAGATCCAGGCCTACCAGCAGGCGCTGGCGGAGAAGCACGGGCTGTTCGCGCGCCTGCGGCTGGGCGCGCGGCTGAGCGAGGCGCGCTTTGACGAGGCCACCGGCCTGTGGCACTTCCGCACCGCGCGCGGCGACACACTGGTGTCGCGCTTCTTCGTCTGCAGCGCCGGACCGCTGAGCCAGCCGCGCTGGCCCGACATCCCCGGCCTGGACGATTTCCAGGGCCTGCGCCTGCACTCGGCGCGCTGGGACCACGGCAAGAAGCTGGCGGGCCTGCGCGTGGGCGTCATCGGCACCGGGTCCACGGCCGTGCAGCTGATTCCGCCGATCGCCCGCGAGGCCGCGCAGCTGCACGTGTTCCAGCGCACCGCGAACTGGGTGCTGCCGCGGCTGGAACGAAAGTACCGCTGGTTCGACCGCGTGCTGGCCGCGTTCCCGCCCTATGCCCTGGCGGTGCGCACGGCGTGGGTGCAGTTCCTCGAGCTGGGCCGGCGCGGCTTTGATGAAGGCACCTTCATGCGCCGGATGATGCTCGGGCTGGCCGCGCGCCAGCGCCGCAAGGGCATCGCCAACCCCGCGCTGCGCAGGACGCTCACGCCCGACTACCCGCTGGGCTGCAAGCGCATCATCTATTCCAACGATTACTACCCGGCGCTGTCGCAGCCCAACGTGGCCGTGGTCACCACGCCCATCGAACGCATCACCGCGCACGGCATCGTCACCGCCGACGGCGCCGAGCGCACGATGGACGCGCTGGTGTGCGCCACCGGCTTCGACACCGTGCACCTGCTGCAGTCGCTGGCCATCCACGGCCGCGGCGGCCGCACGCTGTCCGAGGCGTGGAAGGACGGGCCCGAAGCCCTGCACGGCATCAGCGTGGCCGGCTTCCCCAACCTGTTCCTGATGCTGGGCCCGAACACCGCCACCGGCCACACGTCCACGCTGCTGTTCATCGAGCCCGCGGCAGACCACGCCATCGCCTGCATGCGCGAAGTGGAGCGCGGTGGCCACCGCGCCATCGAAGTGCGCGCCGACGTGCAGCAGGCGCACAACGCCGCCCTGCAGCAGCGCCTGGGCGGCTCGGTGTGGGCGCAGTGCCGCAGCTGGTACCGCACGGAAAGCGGCAAGGTGATTGCCATCTTCCCGGGCTTCGTGAACCAGTACGTGCGGGCGGCGCGCGAACCCCGGTTCGCCGACTACGTGTTGGACCCGGGCGAATGAAGCGCCCCTGGCTGATCGCCCACCGCGGCGCCAGCGCGCACCGCCCCGAGCACACGCTGGCGGCCTACGCGCTGGCCATCGAGCAGGGCGCCGACGCCGTCGAACCCGACCTGGTGATGACCCGCGACGGCGTGCTGGTGGCCCGCCACGAGAACGAACTCTCCGACACCACCGACGTGGCGCAGCGGCCGGAGTTCGCCGCCCGCCGCAGCGCAAAGACGGTAGACGGCGCCCGGGTGGAAGGCTGGTTCAGCGAAGACTTCACCCTGGCCGAGATCAAGACCCTGCGCGCGCGCGAACGCCTGCCGCATCTGCGCTCCACCGCGTGGGACGGCCGGTTCGAAGTGGCCACGTTCGCGGAAATCGTGGCGCTGGTGGCGGCACGTTCGGCCGCGCTGGGCCGCACCATCGGCCTGGTGCCCGAGATCAAGCACCCCAGCCACTTCGCCGCGCTGGGCCTGGCGATGGAGCAGCCGCTGCTGGACGAACTGGCCGGGCACGACTACACCCGCCGCGCGCCGGTGATGATCCAGTCGTTCGAAACCGCCAACCTGCGCGCGCTGCGGCGGCAGCTGCCGCGCGGTGGCCATGTCCGCCTGCTGCAGCTCCTGGCTGCGCCCGACCGGTCGCCGTACGACACGGTGCTGGCGGGCGCAGCGGTCACGTACGCACAGCTGTGCACCCGCGACGGCCTGCAGGGCGTGGCGGCCTACGCCGACGCCATCGGCCCGGCGTACCGGATGCTGCAGATCGAACCGCGCGATGGCGGCGGATATCGCAGCGCGCTGGTCGAAGCCGCGCACGCGGCGGGGCTGCAGGTGGTGGCGTACACGTTCCGGCCCGAGAATACCTTCCTCGAAGCGCGCTTCCGCAGCGCCGACGGTCCCGCGGCCCGCAGCGAAGCCGGCGCCGTGCAGGAGCTGCGGGCCTATGCGTCAACGGGCGTGGACGGCGTGTTCGCCGATGATCCCGCCCTGGCCAGGCGCGCTTTGGACGATGACGACGACCCCCAACGAACGCAAGACCCCGGAGCCGAACATGAAGCGCCCTGAGCCAAAGAACCGGTACGAACAAACCGTGCTGGCCAACGTCAAGCGGTTCGGCTGGCACTGCACCAGCGTGGGAAGCGACGCGCAGACGGACGACCTGCGCTTCACCTACACGGTGGGGCTGCACGCGTCGTACGGCCAGCCGGAGTTCATCATCTTCGGCCTGGAGGCGAAGGTGGCCCACGAGATTCTCAGCACGGTGGCCAGTGCGGCCGAGTCCGGAACCATGTTCGCGCTGGACGCGCCCTGCAGCGAACTGCTGGAAGGCTACGACTGCGCCTTCGTGCCGGTGCCCCGCGAAAGCTATGGCGACTTCGTGGCGTCCGCGCTGTGGTTCCATGGCGGCGATGGGTTCCCGCTCTACCAGGTTGTCTGGCCGGACCGGCGCGGGCTTTTCCCCTGGCAGGACGGCGCCGAAGTCGATCCGTTGCATCGCCAGCCCGTCCCGGGCCGTGATGCCCCGGCGGCCGAACAATCCCGCTAGTCGGCGGGCGGCGTAGCCGGCAGCGGCATCATCGCGCTTTGTGCTTCGCCATACGGCGCGGCCGGCGCGGCCTCTGGCGATTCGGCGGGCGCGGCGGCGGGGTCGGGCTCGGCCTGGGCCAGGTCGAACTCCGACAGCGGGCTTTCGGCGGGGCAGTCGGCGTCGGGGAAACCGAAGCTGCCGCGCAGCGCGAGGCCGCAGGCGTTGAGCTGGTCGAGCTCGCTGTCGTGTTCGCGGCACTTGCGGTTGAAGGCGCGGGCGAAGGCGTCGCGGCGCGACACGAAGTCTTCGCCGCACTCACGCTGCAGGCGCAGCCGGTCCAGGTCGTCCTGCGCCGGGTTCACGCCGTCCAGGCCGAAGCGCAGCAGCTCGTCGCCGGACAGCATGCGCAGGCTGCGGTTGGGCACGGCCATCATCAGGTCGGCCACGTCCACGCTGGAGCCGTTGCGCTCCAGGTAGTCGCGCACGCGGCCGTGCACCACGCGCAGCTCGGCGTTGAGTTCGCCGCGCGTGGTGGCGGTCGAGCTCATGCGGATCAGGCGGTGGATGCCCACTTCGCCGGCGATGCGGCGCACGTCGCCGGCGCTGAGCAGGAACACGCAGGCGCTGTGGCAGATCGATTCCTCGCGCACCCAGACGGTCCAGCGCGACGCGGCGATGAAGTCGCCGGCGCGGATGGCGTCTTCCACCAGGCCGCCGGCGGAGTCCAGGTCCAGCACGCGCTTGCGGATGCCCAGCGCGTCGGCCACCACCGTGATCCGCTCGACCAGCGCGGCGAAGTCCGCATCCACGCGGCCGCGGTAGCGCAGCCTCAGCACGCCGCGCTCGGTGCAGCCCTGCAGTTGGGCATCCAGCGTTTCGCGGTCCAGCGAAAGCAGGGCTTCGCCGTCGCCGTGGCGGGAATAGTCGAGCTGGCAGCTGAGCCAGGCTTCGCCGGGTTCCAGCGTCACCGGTCTCCAGTCCACCGGCGGCGGGCCGGCAGGCTTCTTTTCGGCGGCGGGTGCGGGCGCCGCGGCCGGCGGCGCGGGCGTCATCGGCGCCAGGCTGACGGCGCCGTTGGCCTCGGCCACGGCCTCCATTTTTGCAGGCGGCGCACCGGCGGGCGCGGGCGGCGCCGCGCGCTGGCAGGCGGCCAACAGCAGGGTGGCGGCCAACGCCAGGGGCAGTCTCAACCCGATCAAACCAGTGCGCGAAAACATTCCGTGAGCCTAACACCGGCAGGCTGAACGGGCCGAAGGCGCTCCGGTCGCGGGCGGCGCTTATCGTGGCGAAATGCGGCCGGCGTGTGGCCGATGCCGGGCGACCAACATCCCGCCTACACACCTGTCCGGGCACACTCTGCGCAGTTCCCGTTCCCGTCCCGCCCATGCGCCTGAACGCCGATTTCACCCAACGCGTCGTGATCCGCCCCGACGATTCGCCCTGGCAGGCCTCGCCGTCGCCGGGCGTGACGCGGCGCCTGCTGGACCGCGTGGGCGACGAAGCCGCGCGCGCCACCAGCCTGGTGCGCTACGCGCCGGGCTCGGTGTTCCCCGAACACGCGCACCCCGACGGCGAGGAAATCCTGGTGCTGGACGGCGTATTCAGCGACCACCGCGGCGACCACGGCCCCGGCACCTACCTGCGCAACCCCGACGGCAGCCGGCACGCCCCGCGCAGCGAAGGCGGCTGCACGCTGTTCGTGAAGCTGCGGCAGTTCCAGCAAGGCGACGATGAAGCGGTGCGCATCGACACGCTGTCGGGCGATTGGCGCCCCGGACTGGTGCCCGGCCTGCGCGTGATGCCGCTGCATTCGTTCGGCACCCAGCACACCGCGCTGGTGGACTGGGCCCCGGGCACGGTGTTCCAGCCGCACACGCACTGGGGCGGCGAGGAAATCCTCGTGCTCAGCGGCCAGTTCGAAGACGAACACGGCGTGTACCCCGCCGGCAGCTGGCTGCGCAGCCCGCACCTTTCGCGGCATGCGCCGCACGCGCCGCAGGGCGCACGTATCCTGGTCAAGACCGGGCACCTGGACGACGACTTCCTGAAACGGTGGACGGCATGAAAAAAGCGATCGGCGCAGCGATTTTCTACGCGCGGTTCGCGCTGCCGTTCTCGCGCATCGGCTTCACGCGCCGCGTGGGCGACGCCGCGCTACAGGCCGACTTCAGCGGGCAGCGCTGGGTGGTGAGCGGCGCCACGGGCGGCATCGGCCGCGCCATCGCGCTGGGCGCGGCGGCGCGCGGTGCCACGGTGCTGGCGCTCGGGCGCGACGTGCGCAAGCTCGATGCGTTGGCGGCTGAAGCCACCGGCGCGGGCCGCATCCAGCCGGTGCCAGTGGATCTTTCCCTGATGCGCGACGTGGCGCGTGCCGCCGGTGAAATCGCCGCTGCCGGCCCGGTGGACGTGCTGGTGCACAACGTGGGCGTGATGCTGCACGACTACCGTCGCACCTCCGAAGGCCTGGAGCAGGGCTTCGCCACCAACCTGCTGGGCCACTGGGTG
>Ga0209476_10003514_pt1 | contig 10326 bp, 8 predicted proteins | sample KloWWTrecipitate_FD_187179 | JGI IMG/M metagenome (GOLD analysis project Ga0209476, IMG submission 187179) | Active sludge microbial communities from Klosterneuburg, Austria, studying microevolution and ecology of nitrifiers - Klosterneuburg... | ecosystem: Engineered > WWTP > Aerobic digester >...
CACGCGGTGCCGATGACGTACCGGGGCACCTCCGGTGCGCAGTTCGTGGTGATCGCCGCCGGTGGCAACGCGCTCTCGCGCATGGGGGCCGAGCTGATCGCCTTCAGGCTGCCGGCCGCCGCGCCATGATCCGTCGCGAACGCGGTCGCAGTGCCGGCCGGGCTCAGGCCCGGAGCTGTGCGTACAAGGCGTGCAGGGCCTTCTTGTCCGGCTTGCCGACGGCGGTCTGCGGAATGGCATCGAGGAACTCCACCGACTTGGGCGCCTGGAAGGAACCCTTGGCCGCGGCGACGGGAGCGATGAGTTCCTCCTCGCCCGCACTCTGGCCGGGGCGTAGCACCACCAGCGCCTTTACGGCCTCGCCCCACCTGGGGTGCGGCACGCCGATGACCGCGACCTGCGACACCGCCGGGTGTTGCGCGATGATGTCCTCGATCTCGCGCGGATACACGTTGAATCCGCCGGTCACGATCATGTCCTTGGTGCGGTCGATGATGCGCAGGAAACCGCCCGGGTCGCGCACCGCGACATCGCCGGTGTGCAGCCACCCGCCAGCGAAGGCCTGGGCCGTCAGTTGCGGGTTGTCGCGATAACCGTCCATAACCAGCGGTCCGCGCACGCAGATTTCGCCCGGTTCCCCGTCGGGCACCGGCCGGTTGTCGCTGTCGAGCAGTTCGACACGCACCCACGGCGAGGGACGCCCGCAGCTTGCCAGGCGACGCATATCGTTCACGTCGTGCTCGGATTTGCGCAGCATCGTGATTGCCATCGGCGCCTCGGCCTGGCCATAGAACTGGCAGAAGACCGGGCCGATGCGTTCGATCGCTTCCCTGAGGCGGGAAGGCGCGATAGCCGATGCGCCATAGAACACCGTCTCCAGGCTCGAGAGGTCGAACTCCTCGAAGCGTGGATGGTCGAGCAGGGCGTAGATCATCGTCGGGACCAGCAGCACGCAGTTGATGCGATGGTCCTGGATGGCCTGCAGCACCGCGACCGGATCGAAGCCCGGCAGCACCAGCATGGTTCCGCCCTTCATCAGCGTCGGCAGGAACATGGCCGAGCCGGCATGGCTGAGCGGCGTGCAGGACAGCACCCGCGGCGGGTTGGGCCATTCCCAGTCCGACAGCATGATCTGCAGGGTGGTCACGCCGGTGCGGTGCACGCTGGCCAGTGCCTTGGGCTTGCCGGTGGTGCCGCCCGAGTAGCCCAGGCGCATGACGTCGTGCGGCCCGACCCCGGGTGCGACCAGCGGCGAGGGTGCGAAGCTCCCGGCCAAGGCGCATATGTCCGCGCCGAGCGGGCTGTCGCCGATCGCGAGCAGCCGCAGCGCCGGCACCGCCTGCGCCAGTTCTGCGGCACGGCCCGCATAGCGGCCGGCATCGAATACCAGGATCTCGACCCCGGAATCCTCCACGACGTGTCGGTGGTCGGCAAGGCCGCCCAGCGGGTGCATCGGCACGTAGATCGCCGCCAGCAGTTGCACCGCATGACTCACATGCAGCACTTCGGGCCGGTTGGAGGCGATGAGGCCGACGCGGGTTCCGCGTTTCACGCCGAGGCTGGCCAGCGCCTGCACGAACTGGCTGGTGGCGTCACGGACCTCCCCCACGGTAAGCGTCGGGCCGTCGAGCAGGTGCAGGAGCGGGCGCCCGGGATCGCTGCTGAGCGCGTTCACCAACAGGTCCGGCGTATAGAGCGGCCGGTGCAGGTCTTCGGCGGGCATGGGAACTCCTCGGGGTGCCGGAGTCGCGAAAGTACGCGTCCTCCTGCGGGCTCGCAAGCCGGATCGTTTACGATAGCGCCGGTCTTCCGTTGCACCTGCAAGCGCGAGGCTGCCGCATCCGGTTCGAACCGGCGCGACGGCACACGCGGCATGCCCAAGGACACTGCATGAGCGCCATGGCCGCCACCGACGAGTTCCAGCCGGTTTCCCGCGTTTTCACCTCCCAGGGGCTGGATCTGCATTACCTCGACTGGGGCAACGACGGCGCGCCGCTGCTCCTGCTGCTCCACGGCAGCCGCGATCACGCGCGCAGCTGGGACTGGACGGCGCGCGCATTGCGGCATCAGTGGCATGTGATCGCACCCGATCTGCGCGGCCATGGCGACAGTGACTGGTCGAGCGACGGCGCCTATCTCACGGTCTTTCACGCGCTGGATATCGCGGTGCTGATCGAGACGCTCGGGGAACGGCAGCTGTGCATCGTGGGCCATTCCTTTGGCGGCGGCGTGGCGATCCGCTACGCGGCGACCTTTCCCGAGCGGGTGCGCAAGCTGGTGCTGGTGGACGGGCTCGGCCCGTCGCCGCAGGTGCAGGCCAGCTGGGACCGGCAGGGGCCCGTCCGGCGCACGCGCGAATGGATCGACAACCGGCTCGCCGTGGGCGCGCGGGCGCAACGGCGCTTTGCGACGCTCGAGGAAGCCGTTGCGCGCATGGCCGAGGCAAACCGGCACCTGAGCGAGGAGCAGGCGCGTCACCTCGCCGTTCACGGGGTGCGCCGGCATGCCGACGGCTACGGCTGGAAATACGATCCGCGGGTATTCATTTTTGCCCCCGACGACTTCGCGCTCGACAGCAGCGCGTTCTGGCGCGCCATCGCTGCGCCGGTCCTGCTCTGCCACGGCACCGAGAGCTGGACAACCAACGCGGAAGAGGATGGGCGCGCGGGGCACTTTCGCGACCGGCGGACCGTCGTTTTCGAGAACGCGGGGCACTGGATCCACCACGATCGCTGCGATGCCTTCATCGCGGCCTTGCGCGACTTTCTGTAAGCCGAGGGCACGATGGACATCAAGCGCTGCGGGCTCCGCGCCCCGACAATCCGTGGCCGGGCGTGGTGGCGCGCCGTCGCAGGGTGGGCGTTGCCCGGCGTGCTCGGTCTCGCGGCGACGACCGCGATGGCGAGCATCCCCGCGACGCCGGTGATGACGCTCTACCGCTTCAACGGCGATATCGAGCTGCCGTATTTCGAGCGCGAGAGTTTCGAGCGCCGGGGGGCGCGATCGCCGGCGGGGACGCTGGCCCAGGGCACCACGCTGATTCCCTGCCTGCCCGTGCGGCACGGTCGCGCGTTGACCGATGACAAGGGCACGCCCTTCGTCGGTTTCGAGATCGTCGTCGATTCACGCAACGCCACGCCGGAGGCCGCGGCCAGGCTAGTGGAGGCCATCGCCGCGCGCAAGGCGCTGAAGGTCAGGAATCACCATTGCGGGCGGGGGGTGCGCCACGTCATCGATGTGCGCAATCTCTACGCGATGGAGAAGCGCCCGTTTTTCGATCCGCCCGGCGCGGGCACGGGCCGTCCCGAGACTGCCGAAGGTCCCGATGCCATCGTGCGCGCGTTCCACAACAGTGCCCTGTGCGCGCAGGCGAACGGCAGGCTCATGCAGCGGCGCCAGGCGCTCAAGGCGGCGTGGGACGGTTTCAGCCGCGAGAATGCCGGCCGCTGGCCGGCAGGCGACATGGCCCGGGCGCGCCACCTCGATTTCACGATGCGCACCGCGCTGTTCGAGGGGCATCTCGAGCGCGGCTGCAACGCCTACGGCGCCTGCGAGCGCAACATCGTCGCGTTGTCGATTCGCAACCGTGCCCTGGAGCGCTGTTTCGCGCGCGAAGGCTGTCGGGCCTCCGGCGACTTCGAGGGGGTTGCCTCGAGCGTCTCGCAGTACAACATCTGGGACGAGTACCTCACCCAGATCTCGGGGCTCGCGGCCTGCTTCCTGCGCGACGATCTGGCGACGGAGGATCACTACCGCCGGCTGCAGGCCATGTATGCGCAGAACGTCGGCGACGTGCAGCGGATCCTCTTCGGCACCGATGCCGACCTGAAGGAACTCTTTCCGGGCGCGGCACTCGCCGACATCAAGCGCACGGCCCACTACTATCACGCACCGGCGATGGGCAAATGCTTCCCGCGCCACCCGCGCGTGGAATACATGGCCGGCGCGGTGGCGCGACACGGCGGCGACTTCGCGCTGATTGCCAACACGCGGATCGAGGTCGGGGACAAGGTGGGCAAGGACTATCGTTTCCGTTCGGTTCGCGTCGAGGAGACCGAGGCGCGCGACATCGTGGATGTCCGTGACGATTATCCCGGCTTCCTGGTCGACGGGCGCAAGGTCACCCTCGCCCCGCCCACGGGCTGCCGACCCTACGGCATACCGGCCGGCTGCCCGCTGGGGGAGGTCGGCCGCTACCGCAAGACGCCGTCGTGGCTCGACGCGGGCAAGCCGCTCGGCCTGAACTGCACGATCGCCGATCGCGCCGCGCAGTGCGACGCCCCGGTGCGGCTGGTGAACGTGCAGGTCGGCGGTGCCTGCGATACGCAGATGCGCCCGGTCTCGGGTGTGCATTGACGCAGGCGTCGGCTCAGCGCGATTCGTCCGCGGCGGCAAGCGTGCGCGCGATGGTCTCGCGGGCGCGCGCGCCGAGCGCCTGCGCCTCGAGCCAGCGATCGTCAGGGCTCGCGTCCGGCACGATCGGTTCCCCCACGTGGATGGCAAGCGGTCCGCGCCGCAGCAGGCGGCGATTGCCCTTCATGAACGCATGCGCGCCCACGAGCGTGACGGGCAGGATGGCCGCGCCGGTCTCGACCGCCGCGACGAAGGCGCCGCTGCGAAAGGGCAGCAGATCGGCGATCGATGCGAGACGCCCCTCGGGGAACACGACCAGGCTGGTACCGGCTCGCAGCGCAGCCGTGATGCGGGCCGCGTCGCGCACGCTCGCGGTGAAGTCCTCGCGCTCCACGAACAGCGTGCCGATGCGCGCGTAGAAACGCTGCGTCCAGTAGTGCTGGCCCAGTTCGCGCATCGCCACGAAGCTGGCGGGCCAGGGCAGCAGCGCCGCCAGCAGCACGACGTCGAGATAGCTGCTGTGATTGGCGACCACGACCAGCGGTCGGCGCAGGCCGTGCAGGCGCTCGGCGTTCACGATCCGCGGCGCCGCCCCGACGAGCCTCAGCGCCGCGCGTGCCGCGCCATGCGCCATGCGCCAGCGTCCGTCCTGCCCCGGCCATGCCATCACGCCAGCCCATAGCGCGGCGCGCAGCAGGCCGATGACGGTCCAGGCATAGCCGTTGTAGGCCCAGACGCCGAGACTGCGACGCAGCCGCGATAGCGCGCCCGGCAGCGCCCGCAGCAGCAGGCTTGCGAACTGGCGCCACGGCCGTGGCGGCGCGCGCCCGAGCGCTCCCTGTTCGTACAGTGCCCGGCACGCCTCGCGGCGCAGCTTCCCGCTCGAGGTCTTGAGGATGGTTCCGCCCGGCACCAGCATCGCGACGTCGGGCGGAGATCCCGCGACCTCGCTGCAGACCCGGTTGATCGCCGGGATCAGCTGTTCGGGCGTGGTGATGTGCGCCGGATGCGCCTCGGCGACCACGACCAGGCGCTCGCGCCCGCTCGCGGGTTCCGGGCTGCCGAAGACGGCGACGCGGCCGCGGCGCACGCCGGGGAGTTCACCCACGGCGTGCTCGATCTCCTCGGGGTAGATGTTGCGGCCATTGCGGATCACGATGTCCTTCGAGCGGCCGGTGATGTGCAGGCCGCCGCCCGCCATGTAGCCGAGATCGCCCGTCTCGAGCCAGCTGCCCCGGATCAGCCGGCGCGTGGCCTCCGGATTGCGGTAATAGCCGGCGGTTGCCGAGGGGCCGCGGAACTGGATGCGCCCCTGCTCGCGCTCGCCCACTTCCACGCCGGCGGCATCGACGATGCGGATCTCGTGCCCGGGAATCGCCTCGCCGCAGCACACGAAGCGCAGCGCGCCGGGGTCGTCCGCCGCTGCCGGCACGGCCAGGCCGCGGCGCGCGAGCGCCTCGCGCTGTACCACGTCCACGCGCGGCAGCGAGCCGGGTTTCGGAAACGCCAGCGCGACGCTGTTCTCCGCGAGGCCGTAGACCGGGTACATGGCCTCGCGCCTGAAGCCGTAGCGCGCAAAGCGCTCGCAGAAGCCCTCCATGGAGCGCGCGCTGATCGCCTCCGCGCCGTTGAGCGTCGCGCGCCAGCTGCCGAGGTCGAGTCCCTCGAGGCTCTTGTCGTCGATTTTCGACAGGCACAGCTCGTAGGCGAAGTTCGGCGCGGCCGACAGCGTGCCGCGGTGGCGGTGGATGGCCCAGAGCCAGCGCTGCGGGCGCAGCAGGAAACGCAACGGCGACATGATGACCAGCTGCGCGCCGACGTAGAGCGTGGCGAGGCAGGCGCCGATCAGGCCCATGTCGTGGTAGAGCGGCAGCCAGCTCACGAAGACGTCGTCGCCGGTTGCGCCCAGTACACCCGCGGCCGTGCGGATATTGCTCAGCAGGTTTGCATTGCTCAGCATCACGCCCTTCGGCGCGCCGGTGCTGCCGGAGGTGTACTGCAGCAGCGCGAGATCCCCCGCGTGCCGCGTCACGGGTTGCAGCGCGGCGGATTTGCCGGCCAGTTCCCCGACACACAGCACCTCGCGCAGCGAGGGCACCATGGCGCGGGTGAGGCGGGCGAGCGCGCGACCCTCGGGCACGGTGATGAGCACCTGCGCTCCGGCGTTTTCGAGGATGCCGCCTTGGCGGCGCATATGGTCCTCGAGCTCGCTGCGCCGCGCCGGCGGGTAAACGGGCACGGGTACGGCGCCGGCGAGCAGCGTGCCGAAGAACGCGAAGAAGTACTCGAGGCAGGTGGGCAGCATCAGGGCCACGCGATCGCCCGGCTCCACGCCCGCGGCCTGCAGGCCCGCAGCCGTCTCGGCAGAGCGCGCGTACAGTTCCCCGAAGCTGAGCGTGGGCCCGTCGCCATGGTCCTCGAAGAACGTCAGGTAGCGGCGCGAGCCCTGATGCTCGGCGTGCCAGCGCAGGACATCCGTGATTGTCGTGGCCTGCGCGGGGGTTCCCGCGCCCGGCGGGGGCGGGAGGTCGGCGCGGCCGATCGTGCCCAGGGCGCCGGTGCGAGCGGCCGCGACGACCTGCCACAGTTCGCGCACGCTGTTCAGTTCAACGAGTCGTTGCTCCGGCAGCGCCACCCCGAAGCGGTCCTCGACGCGGCGGTAGAGCTCCATGCGCCCGAGGCTGTCGAGTCCGAGGTCGCGGTCGAAGCGGGCATCCGGCGTCATTCGCGCGTGGGCCGCGGCTCCCGGTCCGAGCAGCTCTGCCAGGATCTGCAGCACCACCTCCGCACCGGCCTCTGTCTGCTCGACCATCACGACACCTGCAACGAAGAAGGAGTAACCTTGGCAATGCGATCCGGTATCGCGCGCGGCACGCGCGAATGTCATGGTGCCTCAGGCATGCGAGGCTGTGCAATTCATCAGGAAAAGGTAGGTGCGATGGAGGCGAAGCTCAGGGAACTGGTTGCGCGCAGCGAGATCTGGCAGGTGCTGCAACGCTATGCGCGCGGGCTGGACCGGATCGACAACGAGCTGGCGCGTTCCTGCTACTGGGACGATGCGATCGAGGACCACAACCATTTCGTCGGCTCGCCGGATGGATTCATCGCCTTTGCCGACCGGGCGACGCTGGGTTTCGTCAGCTGCCAGCACGGCCTGCTGAACCACAGCTGCGAGCTGGCCGGCGACGATGCGTATTGCGAAACGTATTACATCTTCACCGGCGAGATGGCCACGGCGCCGCATTTCATGTCGACCGGGCGCTACATCGACCATTTCCAGCGCCGCGGCGGCGAATGGCGCATCGCCAATCGCGTGACCATCGTGGAGGGCCATTACGAGCTCGGTGAATCGCAGCTCGGCAAGGGCATGCCGCCCGCTTACGGCCCCGGGGAAACCAGGCCTGCGAGCCGCGATCGCAACGACATCAGCTATCACCGCCCGCCGGTGCCGCGGCGGCCGAAGACGGGCTGAGATCCCGCGCACCGTGGCGCTGCGCGCAGTTCGACGACGTATCGGGGAGGGTATGCATGGCCAGGCTTCGTCCGCTCGGCGGTAGCGGGCTTTCGATCGCGCCGCTGGTGCTCGGTGGCAACGTCTTCGGCAGCAACGGCATGGATCGCGCACGCAGTTTCGCCGTGCTCGATGCGTTCGTTGCCGGCGGAGGCACGATGATCGACACGGCGGACATCTACGCGAACTATCTGCCGGGCGGAAAGGGCGGTGAATCGGAGACGATGATCGGCGACTGGCTCGCGCACCGGGGCCGACGCGACGACGTGCAGATCGCGACCAAGGTCGGCGGACCGATGACGCCGCAGCGCAAGGGTCTCGGCGCGACCAACATCGCAAGCGCGGTCGAGGATTCCCTGCGCAGGCTGCGCTGCGATTACATCGACCTCTATTTCGCGCACTTCGACGACGCCGATGTGCCGCAGGAGGAGGTCGCGCACGCGTTCGAGCGGCTGGTCAGGGCGGGCAAGGTGCGCAGCGTGGGCGCTTCGAACTTCGCGCCCGCCCGGCTCGCGAGCGCCCTCGACATTGCCGCGCGCGAGGGAGTCGCGCGATACACCGTGATGCAGCCGCTCTACAACCTGCTCGAGCGCGACTTCGAGGCGGCCCTGCGGGGACTCTGCCTGGAGCGCGATCTCGGTGTGATCGCGTACTTCGGTCTGGCGCGGGGCTATCTGACGGGCAAGTACCGCTCGATCGACGATCTGTCGAAGAGCCGGCGTGGCAGCGGCGTCAGGGCGTACATCGAAGGGAAGGGGCCGCGGGTTCTCGCCGTCATGGACGCGATCGCTGCCGATCGCGGCACCGGGCTGGCGGCGATCGCGCTGGCGTGGCTGATGGCAAAACCCGGCGTCACGGCACCCATCGCGAGCGCGACCAGCGTGGAGCAACTCGCCGAGCTCATGGATGCCCTGACACTGGAACTTACGCCCGGGGAGATGCGCCGGCTCGACGCGGCGGGCGCCTGATACGCCGCGCAGCGCCGAATCAGTCCAGCGTACCGAAGACCCTGTCGTAGAACAGCGTGATCGTGGCGTAGTTTCCCTTCTGCATGTTCTCGTGGTGAACATGGTGCTTCGCGACGATCCAGTTGATCGTCCTGAACGGGAAGTACGGCAGCTTGAAATACGTGTGATTGACCTGGTTGATCATGTGGAACGCGAGGAAGCACACGACGAGCGACGCCACGTGCGCCGGCCCGGCGACGAGCGCGTGGGCGACGATGGTGCCGAGGAAGAGCAGCACGCCGATGGCGATTTCGAGCGGATGCACATAGGTCGCATCGACCCAGCTCGGATCGCGCGCCTGGTGGTGAACCGCGTGCACGCGGCGGAAGTATCCCAGGCGGCTGTCGTGCGGCGCATGCAGCAGGAAGCGATGGGTCAGGTAGTAGAAGAAGTCATAGACCATCAGGATGACGAAGATCTCGAGCAGCACCCTGGCAAGGGAGACGTACGCGAAAGTCGCGCAAAACGGCAGGATCAGGAAATAGAACGGGAACAGGCACGCAAAGCCGGCCTTTCTGCCCCTGCTGATCATCGCCGGGTACTTTGACTGGGCGAGGCGCTTGTTGTCCTCCTCGATATTGATGTCCCGCATGCGCCTGATCGCCGGGATCCTGAATACGAGGTACTTGCCCGTCTTTATGATCGCGGCGGTCAACAGCACCACCGCGGCGGCTGCTTGCCAGTTGTAATGCTCGAGGATGGACGAAAACACGACGCCAGCCTCAGACGGGGGTTGCGGAGCGTGCCACGTCTGCCGCGCGCCGGTCGAGCCGGCCACCATACAGCGCGGGGGTCGATACCTGCGTCGGGATGATCTTGATGATCACGCGTTCGGCGCCCGGCTCGTCGAGGTCGAATTCCTTGCCGGTCATGCGGCGGAACATCTTGCGGTTCAGCGAGCCTTCGGGATCGTCGCTCAGCTGCGCATGGCCGCGGATCTCGATGTAGCGGGTCCCCATCTGCGGATCGACCACGCAAAACGTGATCTGCGGATTCGCCACGAGGTTGCGGTACTTCACGCGCGACTTGAGCGTGCTGAGGCGCACGTATTCGCCATCCCAGTCGAAGCCGACCGGGTTGGTGGAAATCAGCCCGTCCTTGTGGCGGATAGTGCTGACCATGGCGAGCAGGGCGGTCTCCAGGATGCCGACATGGGTGGCTGGAATGCGGACCTCGGTCATGAATGCTCCATTAATGCTGGCGTTTCCCGAGCCCGCGGATGGCGCGGACCGGATCGGCGGCTAGCATGCCGCCCGACCGTCGAATGGTCAACAATGATGTTCAAATGACGCATTAAACCGGTGTCATGCCGCGGCCCCATGCGAACGATATGGCGGCGCCGCCGCGTTACGGCGCCGAAACAATGGCACAACAAACCCGCAGCAGGCGGAAATCCGCCTGATACGGATTTCCCGCACTGTCTGCAGCGTCACAACCGGCACAGCAACCGACGGG
>Ga0209476_10003515_pt1 | contig 10326 bp, 5 predicted proteins | sample KloWWTrecipitate_FD_187179 | JGI IMG/M metagenome (GOLD analysis project Ga0209476, IMG submission 187179) | Active sludge microbial communities from Klosterneuburg, Austria, studying microevolution and ecology of nitrifiers - Klosterneuburg... | ecosystem: Engineered > WWTP > Aerobic digester >...
GTCCGAGTCGAGAGCGTCTCCCGGGCCGATGTCGTCCGCCGTCCAGCCGGTCGCGGAGGCCGGGAGCAGGAACTCGACGAAGTAGGGCAGGCCGGGGGCGAGGCCGTCGAAGCGGTAGTACCCGGGCCGCCCGTAGATGTCGTCTGCGGTCGCGGTCGTCGCGACGACCGGATCGGCGCCGCCGGTCTCGGCGGTGCCGTCGCCGTCGTCGAGATGCAGCCGCGCGGTCACGCCGTTGGCCCCGTCGGAGAGCGGCTCGTTCTGCCTGCCGTCGCCATTGCGGTCGAACCAGACGTAGTCGCCGAGCGCCGCGAGCTGGGTGGCGATCAGGCCGAAATCGTTGTCGGGATCCTGCTCTCCGGGGTCGAGCACGGTCACCGGCGCACAGGCGGTGGCCGGATCGCCGTCCGAGTCGATGGCATCGCCACCGGAATTCGCCGCGGTGAGGATGTAGGTCGGCGGCGGCGCGATGCAGACGAAGTAGCTCCCCGGCGCGAGGCCCGGGAAGGCGTACCAGCCGGCGGCGCCGCCGGGGCCGTTGGCGGTCACCGCCGAGGCGAGCGGCACGTCGTCGAGCGTTCCGGCAAGGCCGTCGACGCCCGGCAGCAGGAGGCGGACGAAGACATCGTTCAGGCCGGAGGGGCCGTCGTTCTGGGTGCCGTCGTGATCGAGATCGACCCAGACGAAGTCGCCGAGGGCGGCAGCGACACAGCTGCCGAGCGTCACGCCGGACTTCTGCGGCTCGGCGGCGAGGCTGCCCAGCCCGTCGGCGCGATCGGCCTGGTAGGCGAACGAGTTGAATGCCGGGTCGCCGGCGGGAATGCCGGCCGGCGTCGTCATGCTGAAGTCGAACTCGACGAAGTCGTACGGGCCGACGACACGGCTGCCGAACTCGACTTTGAACGAGCGCGTCGCGGAGAGCGGAGTCGGCGGCGCGGTCGACCAGTCGGGAGGATCGCACGCGGTCGTCGGTCCGCCCACCTCACCGCGACAGGGGTTGCCCGAGGTGGAGTAGTAGAGCGTCGTCCCCGGCGGCGGGAGGATCGGCGCAGCGAGGACGGGGGTCCACAGCGAACCGCGCGGATTGGTGTCGCGCACGCCGGTGTCCCCGACGAACGGCAGGATGTCGATGAGCACGAAATTCTCCATCGCCACCGTGCCGACGTTCTCGACGCGCAGGGAGTATTCGAGCGCGCCGCCGTCGAGCGTGCCAGCCGAGGTGCCGGTCGGAGCACCGTCGCAGGCCGCGTCGACGAGTTTCGCCGAGATCAGCTGGGCGATGCCGGCGACGGTGATCGTCGTGCTCGCGCTGCACAGCGATTCCGCGGTGTCGGCGTCGCCGTCGAGATCGAGGGGATCGGCGTGCGAGCTGCCGGAACAGCGGAACCCCAGGCCCGGCGCATCGTGGTCGAGCGTGAACTCGTTGGCGAGCGGGCCGTTCGCCGCGCCGTTGCGGATCGTCGTCGTGACGTTGAGCCAAACCTGCTGATTGACGCCGAGATTGCCGCTGCCGGCGTTCCAGCGCCAGCGCAGGAGGGTGCGGCCGGTGCCGGCGAAGTTCGGCACCTGCTCGAAGGTCTGCGGGGCCGGCAGGCCCGTCCCCTGGTCGTCGAAGGTCCAGCTCGCGAAGAGCAGATCGACCGGCAGGAGATCCGTGGCGACGATGTGCTCGAGCGGCAGCGGGTCGGAGGACTGGGCGGCCGAGCGCACGCGCAGGCGCCAGGAGACGTTCTGGCCGCCGTTGAACGACCCGCTGCCCGAGAGGTTCTCCTTGGCGGGGTTGAGCTGCGCGAACGGGCCGGAGAGGACGAAGCTGCGGCAGGCGTTGCGATTCACGTTGGTCGGGCCGGCGGTGTAGACCGAGGTGAGATCGACGCAGTTCTGGACGGTGTCGCCGAACGCGACCGGCCCGCCGGCGTTGTCCGGGTTGATGATCTGGCCGGTGATGTGCGGCCGGTTCGCGGTGCTCGTGGCGGCCATGCCCGGAGCCGCCTGGCCATACTCCCAACGGATGCGGGTCTGGTACTCGCCGGCTCCCAGGCCGGGCGGCGGCGCGGTCAGTGTCGTGTTGGTTGTCGCATTGGGCGAGCTTCCCCAGAGCGTGAAGATGCCGGGGGCGGTGTTCTTTTCGTAGCTGACGCGCACGCCGACGCCAGGACCGAAGTCGGTCAATCCGTTGTAAGCGCCGGTGGTGACGGATGCGACCTGGAGCTCGATGGGCAGCGTGTCGATGACGATCAGGTTGTCGAGCGGGACGTTGCCGTTGTTGGCGACGGCGACGTCGTAGGCGAAGGTCTGATTGAGAGTGGGCGGATTCGGCGTGCCCCCGGCCATGTTCTTCGACAGGCTGGCTCCGGGGCTCGGCACGAACGTCGTCACCGGGTGCGTGATCGTGCCGACGCCGAAGTTCTGCGACGGTTGGCCGAGCGGCGTGCCGTCGGCGGTGAAGCTGTTGGTGACGTTGGTGCCGGAAGGGAAGGTGGCCGACGGGAAGGTGACGTTTACGGCGATGTCGCAGTTGCCGTTCGGCGCCAGCGGCACGGAGCACGGGCTCGTCCAGGTCACCGTCGCCGGCGTGGTGCCGACGCAGCCCGGCTGGCAGTCAGCGGCCGGCGTCGCGCCGTTGAACACCGTTCCGGGCGGCAGGGTGTCGACCACCGGGCCGATCGCCGTCAGATTGAGAGCGCCGTTGACGTTCGCGTTGGTGATGCGCAGGCGGTAGGACTCGGGAAGGTCGAGGTTGGCCGGGCTGGTGGTGAGCGTCTTCTGCAGCGTGACCTGGACCGCAGCGACGGCGGTGACGGTCACCGGCGGCGTCGTGAACGTCCCCGGCGTGGTCTCGAGGTTGATGCCGTCGGCGGTGTTCACCGCGGCCGTGCCATTGGGCGTCGACCCGTTCGGGAAGCGGACGTTCACCAGCAGATCGCCGCTGTTGCCGGCTGGGAGCGGGGTCACCATGACGAACTGCACGCGCGTGCGCCCCGAGCCGCCGAAGTTCGGCGTGACGTTGATCGCCGCCACGTCGCCGGTCGGACTCGCCGGCACGGTTGAGAGGTACTGCACCTCCGCCGGCAGCAGGTCGACGACCTCGGCGTTCAGGCACGGGCCGGAGGTGCTGCTGCAGTTGTAGGTCAGGCGGTAGCCGAAAGTCTGGCCGGTGGGCTTGCTCGGCCCCGGATCGACCTGGATGGCGCTCTTGGCGAGCGGCTGGGCCTCGACGGCCGACGCGAGGACGAGGATCGGGAGGGCTACACGAAAGAGACGGCTGGGGAGGCTGGACATGACGACTCCGGAATCGAGGCTCGAGCGCCGGTGAAGGCAAGGGGGCGGTGCTCCCCTGCGCCCGGTGAAGAGGGGGAAGTTTACCAGCAGGCCGGGCTCCGCGGGCCTTGGGCTAGAGTGCGCAGAATGCGGAACCGGTTGTGCGCACTCGCCCTCTGTCTGGCCGCTCTGGGCACCTTCGCCTGTTCCGACGGCAGAACGCCGGTGATGGTCTATTCGCCGCACGGCAGGGATCTGCTGGTGCTCTTCGAGCAGGCGTTCGAGGCCACACATCCGGGGATCGACGTGCGCTGGCTCGACATGGGTTCCCAGGAGGTCTACGACCGGATCCGCTCCGAGAAGGCCAATCCGCAGTGTGACGTCTGGTTCGGTGGGCCCGACGCGATCTTCGCCCGCGCCGCCGGCGACGGCCTCCTGGCGGCCTATCGCCCGAGCTGGGCCGACGCCGTGCCGGAGAGCTCGCGCGGCGCCGGCGACCTCTACTTCGGCGCCTTCCGCACCCTGCCGGTCATCGTCTACAACTCCAAGCTGGTGTCTGAAGCCGATGCCCCGCGGGACTGGGACGATCTGCTCGCGCCGCGTTTCACGGGCAAGGTCCTGATCCGCGATCCGATCGCCTCCGGCGTCATGCGCACGATCTTCGGCATGGTGCTGGCGAAAGCGCAGACGGCATCGGGATCGACTGCCGCTGGCTTCGACTGGCTCGCCCGCCTCGACACCCAGACCAAGGAGTACGTCGCGAACCCGGCCCTGCTGCACGAGAAGCTGATGCGCGGCGAAGGCGAAGTGACGATGTGGGAGCTCACCGACACGCTGCTCGAGCGCGCCAAAGGGGTGCCGTTCGGCTACCGTTTCGCCGCCAGTGGCACGCCGGTCATCGACGACGCCATCGCCCTCGCGGCGCGCGCGCCGCACCGCGCAGCGGCGCTCGAGTTCATCGAGTGGGCAGGCTCCGTCGAGGCCCAGGCGCTCGCCGCCGACAAGGCGTTTCGCATTCCGGCGCGTACCGACATTCCGCGCGAGAAGCTCCCGCCGTGGGCGCAGGAGGTCCTGACCGCGATGCAGCCGGCGGTTTACGACGAAGACCTCGCGGCGGCCAAGGGGCAGGAGTGGATGGCGACCTGGGATCGTACGGTGCGCGGCAAGGGCGCGGACGCCGTGACTCCGGCACCCGCGAGCGGTCGATGACACCGGCCTCGACCGCCCTCGTTCTCGCAGGCATCGGCAAGCGGTTCGGCGACAAGACCGTCCTCGACGGCCTCTCGTTCACCGTGCCGCGCGGCGAGGTTCTGGCCCTTCTCGGGCCTTCGGGGAGCGGCAAGACGACGCTGCTGCGCATCGTCGCCGGCTTCGAGACCGCCGACCGCGGCACGATCCGCGTCGGCGAGCAGCGAATCGAGCAGCTGCCGCCGGCGAAGCGCGACTTCGGCATGGTGTTTCAGCACTACGCTCTCTTTCCCCATCTCACCGTGGGCGAGAACGTCGCCTTCGGACTCGAGGCGCGAAAGCTCGCGAAGCCCGAAGTCCGGGAACGCGTCGCTGCGGCGCTCGCCAGCGTCGACCTCGCCGGCTACGAGCAGCGGCGCATCGCCGAAATCTCCGGCGGTCAGCAGCAGCGCGTGGCGCTCGCCCGCGCCCTGGCGCCGGAGCCACGGGTGCTCCTTCTCGACGAGCCGCTGTCGAACCTCGACCCGACGCTGCGCGAGCGCACGCGGCGCGAGCTCGCGGCGACGCTCCGGCGGATCGGCATCACGACGCTGCTGGTGACGCACGAGCAGGAGGAGGCGTTCGATCTCGGCGATCGCGTCGCCCTGCTGCACGGCGGACATCTCGAGCAGCTCGGTACGCCGCACGAGCTCTACCGCGCGCCGGCGACGCCCTTCGTCGCCGGCTTCATCGGCCGCTCCTCTCTGCTGCCGGTGACAGTGAAGGAGGTCGGAGCGAGAGACGAGGATGGATCTTCTCTCACGACCGTCGGTGGCCCGGCGCTCGCGCCGGGGGCGACATTGTCGCTGGCGTCGCGCGGTTTCAGTAAAGGGGAAAAGGCAGATCTCTGGCTCCGTCCAGAGATGCTAGAGGTCTGCGACATCGTTGCACCCGGCACCCCCTTTACTGGAGCTTTTCTTTCTTCTCGCTTCAGCGGGCCAGTGAGCTACCTGACAGTGCGCGTGGACTCAGGTATCGAGGTCGAAGTGATGGTCACTGGGGAGATACCCCCGCCTGGAGCGCGGGTCGGTCTGCGCCTACGCGCCGACAGCCGTCCGATGCTTTTCCCGTCTGCTTCTGCCGCGGAGCTTTCGACGTGAGTGCCGTCGCCCGTCGCTGGTGGATCAGTGCGGGCGTGTTCCTGCTGCTCGCCTGGCTGGTGGGATATCCGCTCGTCATCACGACGTTCGCGGCATTCGTCCCTGAAGCCAGCGCCGCTGGCGCAGCCGCCTCGGCCGCCGCGAGCGCGCCGTTTTCGGAGTTCATGCACCGGCCGGACGAGTGGACGGCGCTCTTTCGCAGCCTGTGGATCTCGCTCGCCTCGGTAGGTCTCGCCGGTCTTGTCGGCGTGCCGCTCGGCTTCCTCTTCGCCCGCGCCGAGTTTCCCGGCCGGCGGGTGCTGGGGGAGCTCCTGGCGTTGCCGGTGGCGCTGCCGCCGCTCGTCGGGGTGATCGCTTTCCTCTACCTTTACGGCGAGAGCGGTATGGCGACGCGCCTCGTCGGCGACCTCCTGAGGATCGAGGGCGCTCCCTGGCGCCTCACCGGGCCGGGGGCGATCCTCCTCGTCCACACCTACTCGATGTACGTCTACTTCTATCTCTTCACCCGCGCCGCCCTGGCGCGCTTCGACGGCGCGCAGCTCGAAGCCGCGGCGTCGCTCGGTGCCGGGCGTTTGCGCACGTTCACCCGGGTCGTCCTGCCCGGTCTTGCACCGGCGCTCGCGGCGGCGGCGATCCTCACCTTCCTGACCGCGCTCGGCTCGTTCTCGGCGCCCTACATCTTCGGCGGCTCGTTCCGCGTCATGACGACGCAGATCCTCGCCTCGCGCCAGAACGGCGACGTCGATGTCGCCGAAGTCGAGACCTTCTTCCTCATCGCCCTGGCGATCGCCGGGCTGCTCGTCGCGCGCCTCCTCGAACGCCGGCGCGAAGGGCGCCGGGCGTCGCAGCGCGGTACGCCGCCCGCACGGCGGCAGGTGCGCTCCCGCGCCGCGCGACTCGCGTTGACGCTCGTCGGATGGCTGTTCGCGCTGCTCCTGTTGCTGCCGCACCTCACCCTGATCCTGATCTCCTTCGTGCCGCGAGCGAGCTGGACGACAGAGCTCTTTCCGCCGGTCCTCTCGCTGGCGAACTATCGGGCGCTGGGAGAGACCGCCGAGGCGCTGCGTCCGGTCGCCAACTCGCTCTGGATGGCGCTCGCCGCCACCGCCGGGGCGCTCGTCCTGGGCTTCGTCGCGGCGCGGCGGGCGGTCGACCGGCGTTCCGGAGGCGCCTTCTGGGCGCGGGCGATCGGTCTGCTGGTCGCCATCCCCTGGGCGGTGCCGGCGACCGCCTTCGCCGTCGCGCTCGCCACCACGATGAGCGTCAACGCACCGGCGGCGGGGCGCTTCCTTCTCGTCGGTACGGTGGCGATTCTGCCGCTCGCCTACCTGGTGCGCGCTCTCCCGGCGACCGGACAGGCGGCGATCGCGGCCCTCGAACAGATGGACCCGCAACTCGAAGAGGCCGCGGCCTCCCTGGGAGCGGGTAAACTCCGCACGCTGGTGCGCGTAACTCTTCCGAGAGTGCGGCCGGCCCTTGCCGCCGGAGCGAGCCTCGCGTTTCTCGCCGCCTTCGGCGACTTCGTGGTCTCGATCGTTCTCTACACCTATGAAACCCGCCCGATCTCGATCGAGATCCTCTCCAATCTCCGTTTGCAGGAGACCGGTGTCGCGGCGGTCTACGGAGTTCTCTTGACGGCGCTTTCCGCCGCCGCGTTCCTGCTCTGGGGCCGCGAGAAAGAAGCGCGCTGAATGGCTCCCGATCGGGTTTCGCTGGCCCGCCTCTGGGCGCTCATGGCGACGGTCTTCGTCGACATGATGGGCTTCCTGATGGTGATGCCGGTGCTGCCGTTCTACGCCGACCGGCTGGGTGCTTCGCCCCTGCTCATCGGTCTGATGGTGTCGGTGTTCGCTCTGGCCCAGCTGCTCATGGCGCCGTACCTGGGAAAGATCTCGGACCGCAAAGGACGCCGGCCGACACTGATGTTCGGCATCAGCATCGCGGCGGTGGCCTTCTTGCTCCTCGCTCTCGCCTGCTCGGAGTGGGCGATGGCGCGCATCTCTCCAGGCTGGCTCATCGCGCTCATCTTCATCTCGCGCTTCGTCGCCGGCGCCGGCGGCGCCACGACCGGGGTCGTGCAGGCCTACGTCGGAGACGCCATCGTGCCCGAAGAGCGCGCCAAGGCGCTCGGTTGGATCAGCGCCGCCACCAACGCGGGCGTGATGATCGGGCCGGCGCTGGGTTCGCTCGCCGCCTTCGGAGGGCCCGCCGTCCCCGGACTGATCGCGACGGCCCTCTGCCTGCTGAACCTCCTTTTCGTCAAGCGTTGGCTGCCCGAGTCGTCGAGCGCCGAGGCGCGCGCCGAGGCGAAGCAGGAACGGCGCGAGTCGCTCGGCAGTCGCATGTTGACGGTCTTCCAGCATCCAGGTCGCCCGGTCGCGCGGCTGATCTGGATCTACGCCATCGGCATGATGGCCTTCATGGGGATGAACGCTGTCCTGGCGCTCTTCCTTCAGGAGCGATTCGGCATCACCGAGAAGTCGTTCGGCCTCTTCTATGTCTTCGTCGGCGCGATCTCGCTGGTGATGCGGAGCGTCCTGCTCGGGCCCGCGGTGCGCCGATTCGGTGAGAAGGGTGTGATGCGGATCGGATTGCTGTCGCTGGCCGCCGGCTATGCGCTGCAGTCGCTCGCGCCGACGGTGCTTACCTTCGGTGCCGCGATCATGCTGATTCCCATCGGCACTGCGCTGCTCTTTCCCGCAGCTTCGTCGCTGGTGTCGCGTTTCGCGATGCGACACGAGCTCGGCGCCACAATGGGCGTGCAGCAGGCCTACGGAGGAGTCGCCCGGCTCGTGGGCCCGATCTGGGCCGGCTATGCGTTCCAGCGTTTCGGTCCCGGAGCGCCGTTCTGGATCTCCTCCGGTCTGGCAGTGGCGACGCTCGTCTTTGCGAACGGCCTCACCGCCGACACGCCGGAGCGCGGTGCGTCGCCGAAGGTGCCGGATGCGGCAGAGCCCGAGGCCGCCGCCGACAGCGGCGCCTGAGCCGCAACAGCGCACACTGCCAAGGTCTCTACGCAGCGGCCTCGACGGCGGATGAGTCGCCTCCGAAGCCATCCGCGCCCCTGCTGCGGGCGTAGTTCCTTTCGATCGGTCGCTTTCGCGATCGCTATCGCCAACTCGAAAGGAAAATGTCCATGAAGAACACGCACAAGCAGTTCATCGCCGGGCTCGGTTTCGCAGCTCTCGCCACCGCCGCCTTCGCCGCGAATCCGGTCGTCGGTGGCAAGGAGATGCTCCCCAACAAGGACATCATCGACAACGCCGTCAACTCGGCCGACCACACCACGCTCGTCGCGGCGGTGAAGGCAGCCGACCTCGTCACCACCCTCAAGGGCGCCGGTCCGTTCACCGTCTTCGCGCCGACCAACGCGGCGTTCGCGAAGCTCCCGGCCGGCACGGTCGAGAACCTCCTCAAGCCCGAGAACAAGGCGACGCTGTCGAAGATCCTCACCTACCACGTCGTCGCGGGGAAGGTCGCAGCGGCCGACCTGGTGAAGATGATCCAGGACGGCAAGGGCAAGGCGACGGTGAAGACGGTCTCCGGCGGCACCCTCACCGCGATGACCAAGGGCGGCATCGTCATGCTGCAGGACGAGAAGGGCGGCATCGCCACCGTGACCATCGCCGACGTGAATCAGTCGAACGGCGTCATCCACGTCGTCGACGCGGTGCTGCTGCCGAACTGAACGGCGCGCGGACCACGCAAGAGCGCAGGTCGAAGGGGCAGCCGCCACCGCGGTTGCCCCTTTTCCTTTGCCCGAAAAAGACAAAAGGCCGGGCGTGAGCCCGACCCTCTGGAAGAGTTCGATGGTTGCGGGGGCAGGATTTGAACCTGCGACCTTTGGGTTATGAGCCCAACGAGCTACCTGGCTGCTCCACCCCGCGTCAAAGCCCGATGTCGTCCACCGGGGTCGTTAAGGATGCCACAGCGGTGCCTGTCAGGTCAAACCGTTCTGGCGCCGCTCTTTGCGGCTTCCACGTTCTCGCGGCCCTGCAAGGTCCCCCGCCCGGCGCTCCTTGCCCCTCCGGCGCCGCGCGGACGAGCTCCTGGCAGTCATCGGTCGGTCCTCTTCGGAGTCGGTTTGCGGACGGTCGGTTGCAGCTCGCGCAGGGCGTCCTTGCCGACCCAGCGCGCTGCGGGGTCCTCCGCCGCGGCGAGGCGGAGGGCGACGGCGAGCGCGGCGCGACGCAGCGCCGGATTGCGCTTGCCGGTCGCCCGCAGCGCCATGTTCACCGCCTTCTGGACGTAGGGCCGTTCGTCCGCAGCCGCGGCCTCGATGAGCTCGAGGCCGTGCAGGAATTGCGCGTCGGAGGCATCGCGGTCGTGGCGGGTGAGCCCCCAGAGGAGGGCGAAGGCGGCGCGGCGCACGTACTCCTCGTTGCGCCCGCTCCACGCCTCGACCCGCGCCCAGGCGTGCGGCGTGCGATCGAAGAGGACGAAGCAGACGGTGTCGCAGATCCCCCAGTTGTCGAAGTCGCGCGCCCAGCGGTCCATCTGCGCGACGGTGACGCGCTCGGGTTCGTCGACATAGGCGGCGAGCATGCGCGCTTCGAAGATGCCGGTCTGCCAGAGCTCGGCGGCGAGAGCGTGATGATGGCCGAGGAGCTTCGCGACGCTCTGGATCTCGCCCACCGCGACGCCCAGCGCCCCGGTGGCCGGCAGGCCGTAGCGCGCCATGCCGGCGAGCGTCGCCGCGGTGGCGCGTGCCTCGAGCGCGGCCAGTGCCGACGGCAGA
>Ga0209476_10003521_pt1 | contig 10308 bp, 9 predicted proteins | sample KloWWTrecipitate_FD_187179 | JGI IMG/M metagenome (GOLD analysis project Ga0209476, IMG submission 187179) | Active sludge microbial communities from Klosterneuburg, Austria, studying microevolution and ecology of nitrifiers - Klosterneuburg... | ecosystem: Engineered > WWTP > Aerobic digester >...
TTCCGGGCTGACGAAAGTCTGCATCGCGGCGAACATGCCGCCGGCGATACCGCCGAAGGAGGCGCCCATGGCGAAGGCCAGCAGCTTGATGTTGCGCGTGTTGATGCCGCTGGCCTTGGCCGCGACCTCGTCCTCGCGGATGGCAACCCAGGCGCGGCCGATGCGCGAATCCTGCAGGCGTCGGTTGATGACGATCACCGCCAGCAGCACCAGCATCAGGAAATAGTAGTACTTGATCGGGCCGCTGAAGACCAGGCCGGCCAGCGTGTCGCTGCCCGCGAAATTCACCGGCCCGACCTGGAAGGAATCGATGCGGTTGATGCCCTTCGGGCCGTTGGTGATGTTGATCGGGTTGGACAGATTGTTCATGAAAATGCGCACGATCTCGCCGAAACCCAGGGTGACGATCGCCAGGTAGTCGCCGCGCAGGCGCAGGGTCGGCGCCCCGAGTATGACGCCGGCAATGCAGGCGACGGCGGCGCCGATCGGCAGGATGACCCAGAAGGGTAGGTGCAGGCCGAAATGCGGCGAAGCCAGCAGTGCATAGACATAGGCGCCGACGGCATAGAAGGCCACATAGCCGAGGTCGAGCAGGCCGGCGAAGCCGACCACGATGTTGAGGCCGAGCGACAGCAGTACGAACAGCACGGCAAAGTTCATGATGCGGACCCAGGCGGTACCGGCCGAGGCCAGCACGAAAGGCAGCGCGATCAGCGCCATCGCGATCAGCGCCAGGCCGATTTTTTCGCGATGGCCCATGTCCTTCAGCATGCCCATCAGGCGCGCTCCGAAACGCGCTCGCCGAGCAGGCCGGAGGGGCGGAATACCAGCACCAGGATCAGCATCAGGAAGGCGAACACATCCTGGTAGTTGCTGCCGAAAAGCACGAAGTGGGCGCCATCGGCACAACGTTCGCCCATCCAGCCGCTGCCATTCCCCGCGCCTGGCCAGCGGCAGAGATCGCTGAAGTCGCCTATGTAGCCGGTACCCAAGGCTTCCACCAGGCCGAGCAGCAAGCCGCCGAGCATGGCCCCGGCAATGTTGCCGATGCCGCCCAGCACGGCTGCGGAGAAGGCCTTGAGACCGAGGGTAAAGCCCATGGTGTAGTGGGCGATGCCGTAGTACGAACCGTACATCACCCCGGCGACGGCGCCCAGGCCGGCGCCGATGACGAAGGTGGCGGCGATCACCCGGTTGGCATTGATGCCCATCAGGCTGGCGACGTGGACGTTTTCCGCGGTGGCGCGGATGGCGATGCCGAATCGGGTGCGATAGACGAACCAGGACAGGCCGGCCATCATCATGAAGGAGAGCAGGATGATGGTGATCTGCACGGCGCTGATCGCCGCACCGCCTATGCTGAAGCTGGGGTTCTCGATGATCTGCGGGAAGGCCAGCGGATTGCGGCCCCAGATCAGCAGCGCCGCATGTTGCAGGATGATCGACATGCCGATGGCGGTGATCAGCGGCGCCAGGCGCGGCGCATGGCGCAGGGGGCGGTAGGCCGCGCGTTCAAGCAGGTAGCCGATGGCCATGCAGGCCGGAATCGCCGCCATGACTCCGGCGAGGACGATCGCCAGTGGCGGCATGCCGCTGCCGGCGAGCGAGGTGATGATGGAAAAGGCCACCATGGCGCCGATCATCACCACTTCGCCGTGGGCGAAGTTGATCAGCTGGATCACCCCATAGACCATGGTGTAGCCGAGTGCGACTACGGCATATACGCTGCCGGTGGTGAGGCCGTTGATGATCTGCTGCAGCAGGATGTCCATGTCGCGCGGGTATCCAAAAAAACGGGGAAGCCGCCTGTGGGCGACTTCCCCGTTCGTTTTAGCGGATGCTTACTTTGCGGGAGCAGCCGGCGCAGGAGCTGCCGGCGCAGGAGCAGCAGCAGCCGGAGCAGCAGCAGCCGGAGCAGCAGCAGCCGGAGCAGCAGCAGCAGCCGGAGCAGGCGCCGAAGCCGCCGCGTACTCATCCAGAGTCATCGACTTGCCGCTCTTGATGATGGCCAGCGGCGTGATCTTGCCGTCTTTGAGAGTGAAGATGGTCATCTCGGCATCCTTGCGGTCGCCCTTCTCGTCGAACTTGATGTTGCCGCTGGCACCGTTATGGTCGCTGGCCGCGAGAGCCGGCAGGTACTTGGCGGGATCGGGCGAGTCGGCCTTCTTCATCGCGGCGATGATCATGTTGGCCGCGTCGTAGGTGAAGGGCGAGTAAAGGATGGGGTCGGCGTTGAACTTGGCCTTGTAGGCGTCCAGGAACTTCTTGCCGGAGGCTTGCACCGGAATCCCGGCCTGCGAACACACCAGACCTTCGGCGGCGGCGCCCGCCAACTCGGCCATCTTGTCGGTACAGGCGCCGTCGCCGAAGGAGAATATCGCCGTCATCTTCAGCTCGCGCGCCTGCTTCAAGAGCGGGCCGCCAGTGGCATCCATGCCGCCGTAGAACACGGCGTCGGGCTTCTTGCCCTTGACCTTGGTCAGCACGGCCTTCCAGTCGACGGTCTTGTCGGTGCCCTTTTCGCGCGGCAGGACCTTGACGCCGGAGGCCTTGAGGGTCTTCTCGACCTCGTTGGCGAGGCCTTCGCCATAGGCGGTGGCATCGTCGATGATGGCGACGGTCTTTGGCTTGCTGTTGGCGGCCAGGTAGTTGGCAACGGCAGGACCCTGCTGATCGTCGCGGCCGACGACGCGGAATACGCCCTTGAAGCCCTGCTCGGTCAGCGCCGGGTTGGTTGCGGAGCCGGAGATCATCGGGATGTTGGCGCCGTTGTAGATCGCCGAGGCGGGGATCGTGGTGCCGGAGTTGAGGTGGCCGACAATGCCGGCGACCTTGGCATCAACAAGTTTTTGCGCCACGGTGTTGCCGACCTTCGGATCGGCCTGGTCATCTTCCGCCATGATTTCGAACTTGACCTTCTTGCCGCCGATGGTGACTCCGGCCGCGTTGGCTTCGTCAATGGCGAGGCGGACGCCATTCTCGTTGTCCTTGCCCAGGTGCGCGATGCCGCCGGTGAGCGGCGCGACGCTGCCGATCTTGATCACCATTGGCGGGGGCGGGGGCGGTGCCTGGACCGGGGGCGGCGGAGGCGGTGCTTCCTTGCCGCAACCCATCACGGCGACGGCGGTAAGCACGGAAAGCGAAACGAGTTTCATGGGTACATGCATGTCAATTCTCCGTTCGGGTCAGGTAAGGACTGGATGATAAGACAATTGATGTCTCTGTCGGCGGGATTCTTGCCTTGTGTCGCGGGCTTGTCAATGCCGTTCGAAAGCAGGGTGTGGCGCTGATCCGGGCGCCATAAAACAAAAGGCCAGCCGCGCTTGTCGCAGGGCTGGCCTTTCGCGGGTGGGTGCGCTGCTTACTTGGCGCCGCCGAGGATCCAGGTGATCAGTGTTTTCATGTCGGCATCGGAAACCTTCGCATTCGGCGGCATCGGGATCTGCCCCCAGACACCCTTGCCGCCGGCCTTGACCTTTGCGGCCAGCTTGTCTGCATCGGCCGCCGTGTACTTCTTGGCAACGTCTTGATAGGAGGGGCCGACCATTTTCTTGTCCACAGCGTGGCAGGCCATGCAGCCGTTCTTGGTGGCGAGGTCCTTGTTGGCAAAAGCCGGGGCCGAGGCGAAAACGCCGGCGGCAACCAGCGCGGAGATCAGTACTGATTTCATGTTGAATTCCTTGTCGTGTGGATAGGATTGAACGTGGCGGGCAAAACGCTGCGGATGATACCGGACTTGGGCTGCGCTGAAAATACCGCGGATCAATGATTCAGGTCGTCAAGTTTTTCCGTCGGTGTGGAGCAAGTAACGCCTTGGCAGACCCACGCGTTGACATGATCGCTTTCCGGCTTGGCCAGCGCTGCCGGCAAACCGGCAATGCCGTTGGGAAGTGCCAGCACCAGCCGCCGTGGATCGGCGCCGAGTGCGCAAAGCCAATTGGCCATTTCAACTGCAGGGCCTCTCAGGATGATGGCAACCGGCGGGGTAAGCGCTTCTTCGAGCGCCCGCAGCAGGCTGCCGAAGCCGCCTGGCGAGCGGCTCATATGCGGCCAGAACAACTGCAGGGTTCGTTCGGCGGCGACGAGATAACGGGTTTCGCCCAGCAGATGCCCCAGCCGTTGTAGGGCAAACGCGGCGACGCCGTTGCCGGCCGGCGTGGCATTGTCGTGTCCGGTCTTGGGACGGTGGATCAGGACTTCGTGGTCGTCGGCGGTGAAGAAGAAGCCGCCGGCGTCACGGTCTTCGAAGCGGGCCAGCAGGGCATCGGCCAGTTCGATGGCGAAGGCCAGATCCTCGCTGCGGAATTTCGCCTGCATCAACTCGAGCAAGGCGGCGAGCAGGAAAGCGTGATCGTCGAGATAGGCGTCGAGGTGGGCGCGGCCGTCCCGGGCAGTCGCCAGCAGGCGCCCGTCTTGCCACATCGTGTTGCGGATGCAGTCCATCGCGTCTTGCGCCGATACCAGCCACTCGTTCTTGCCGAATACGCGCGCCGCGTGCGCCATGCCTTCGATCATCAGGGCATTCCAGCTGTTCAGCACCTTGTCGTCGCGCCCGGGGCGGATGCGCGTTTCGCGGGCGGCAAAAAGTTTTTCCCGCGCGGCGGCGAGCAGGGGGATTTCCGCGTCGTCCAGCGGGCCGGCAATTTTGGCGTGCCAGTGGCGATTCTCGAAATTCGGCGGGTCGTCGAAGCCCCAGCGCCGTAGCGCCAGCGCCGACTCTTGCGGCGTCAGCAACCGCTCGACTTCGGCGCGGTCCCAGACGTAGTACTTGCCTTCCTCGCCCTCCGAGTCGGCATCGAGTGAGGAGTAATAGCCGCCGTCGGGCGCCTGCATTTCGCGCATCACCCAGACCGCGGTTTCCCCGGCGACGCGCGCGAACAGGGGGTCGCGGCTTTGCGCCCAGGCATCGGCGCAGAGTGCCAGCAGCGGACCGTTGTCGTAGAGCATTTTTTCGAAATGGGGAATCTCCCAGCGCTCGTCGACGCTGTAGCGGCAGAAGCCGCCGCCGATCTGGTCGTAGATGCCGCCTTCGCACATGTACTTGAGCGTGGTCAGGGCCATTTGGCGCGACCCCGACTCCTTGCGCGCGAGCAGGAAGGCAAGGTCGGTCGGATGCGGAAACTTCGGCGCGCCGCCGAAACCGCCGTGACGGCTGTCGAAACCGCGGGCGAGCTGCGCTTCTGCCTCAGCCAGCGGGCCTGCATCGAAGGCGGTGGCCGTTGCCGCGGGTTCCGGCGTTGTGTCGGCGAGCGCCTGGCGCAGTTCGGCGGCCTGGGCGGTTATGTCGTCGCGGCGATTTTCGAAGGCTTCCGCCACGCGCTGGCAAAGGTCGGCGAACCCGGGCAGGCCGTAGCGCGGTTCCTTCGGGAAATAGGTTCCGCCGAAAAAGGGCGTACCGTCGGGAGAGAGGAACATAGTCAGCGGCCAGCCGCCGCTGCGACGGGCCAACATCTGGTGGGCGGTCTGGTAGATCTGGTCGAGATCGGGGCGCTCCTCCCGGTCGACCTTGATGTTGACAAAAAAGCGGTTCATCACCGCCGCCACGCCCTCGTCCTCGAAGGACTCGTGGGCCATGACGTGGCACCAGTGGCAGGCCGAATAACCTATCGACAGCAGGATCGGCCGGTTCTCCCGGCGGGCCAGAGTGAGCGTTTGCTCGTCCCAGGGTTGCCAGTGCACCGGATTGTTGGCGTGTTGTAGCAGATAGGGGGAGGTTTCGGCGGAAAGCCGGTTGGCGAGTGGAAATGACATTGCGGGCCTCGTTCGGAGAGGCCACTATACCCGATTGTTTTTGTCGGATATAGCCTTCGTGCGACGGCGCACCGAAGTGCGTCAGATACCCATCTTCTCGAAGATCTTGTCCAGCTTGTCCTGCAACGTGGCCGCCGTAAACGGCTTGGCAATACAGCTCGACGCGCCGGCCTGCACCGCCGCCGCGATGTTTTCCTTCTTTGCGTCGGCCGTGATCATCAGGAAAGGCAGGGATTTCAGCGCCGCATCCGCGCGCATGGTCTGCAACAGGCTCAAGCCGTCCATGTTGGGCATGTTCCAGTCGGAGACCACCACCTCGAAGCCGCCCTGGCGCAGCTTGGACAGCGCCGCGGCACCATCCTCGGCCTCCTCGACATTGGTAAAGCCGAGTTCCTTCAGCAGGTTGCGCACGATGCGGCGCATGGTCGAGAAGTCGTCGACCACCAGGAACTTGAGTGAAGTGCGGTCGGGCAGGGTCTCGGTCGGTGGCGCCATAGCCGGCACTATGCCTCAGGCGCAGGGTGGCCAAAACCGTGAATACGGGCGGGAACTGCCTAGCTATCTCCGACCAGACCCTGCCACCAGCGCTTGCGGTTTTCCGGCGCGGCGCGGGTGGCGATGATGTCGTCGGGCGGCAGGCGGCTCATGATCCAGCCCGGTGGATGCGGCGTTTTAGTTACGGCCGCTTCGCTTAACGCCGATAAAGCCGGCGTTAGCCTACACTGAAACTTCGTTTTCGACGAGCCGCAGGAGGAACCCAGGTTGTTCGGATCGTAGATCTTGATCAGGCGCGGGTTTTCGAGGTCGTCGGCGTAGACGATGCCGCAATAGGATTCATGGTGTTCCGCCCGCAACAGGGCGTCGATGCGCTCGATGAAGGCGCTGACGTCCGCAGCAGCGGCCGGCAGCATCCCGGAAGTCGGCGCCGGCGACACGCCGACGGCGACCAGATACCAGCCGGCGGCGGGGTCGATGCGCTGCCAGAGCGCCGTCAGCTGGTCCCAGGCCATCACCGACCAGAGGCGGCCGGTGTAGAGGCGCTGGAATTCCGTCACTACTTCTTCGCCGCCATGGTGTAGCTGCCGTCGGCATTGAACTTGACGTCGGCGTCGAGGAAGGCGGCCTGCACCTTGCCGCCGAGCAGCTTCACCGTATCGTAGGCTTCGCCCGAGCGGGCGCCGGTGCCGCAGACGAAGACCACCGGCTTGTCGCCCGGCAGCGTGGCGATCTTCTTCTCCAGCTCGTTCATCGGGATGTTCACCGAGCCCTTGATCATGCCGGAGGCGACTTCCTTCGGATCACGCACATCGACCAGCATGATCGAGCCGGGATTCGACTTCCAGACCTGCTCGAAGGAGTCGACCGTGACCGAGCCTTTCTCCTTGCCCGGCACCAGCGCGGCAGAGTTGGCTGCCGGGGCGGCCGTTGCACCTGCGGGGGCGCCTGCGGCGGCCGGCGCACCATGCAGCTTCTCCCACTCCGGATAGCCGGGCGGATAGGTCAGGACATTGGTGTAGCCGAGCTTCTTCGCCTTGGCCGCCGAGTTGTCGGAAAGCACGCACTCGAGGCCGCCGCAGTAGTAGATCAGCGGCGTGGCCTTGTCGGCGGGCAACTTGTCGACCTGCTTGTCGAACTCGGTATCGGAAATGTTGAGCGCGGTCGGGATCATGCCCTTGTCGGCGACACGCTTGGGCCGCGCATCGATCAGGACGTACGGCGCCTTGTCCTCCATCAGCTTCTTGAGGTAGGCCGCGGATACCGACATCTGCGCGCCCTTGGCCTTCCATTCCGGCGAGCCGGCCGGATACACCTTGATGTTGGTGTAACCGAGCTTCTCGGCCTTGAAGGCCGAGTTGTGGCTCAGCATGCATTCCAGTCCGCCGCAGTAGAACAGCAGCAGCGTCGCCTTGTCCGCCGGCAGTTTGTCGACCAGCTTGTCGAACTGGCTGTCGGGAATGTTGATCGCGCCGGGAATGTGGCCGGGGTCGTACTGGCGCGCGGCGGGGCGCGAGTCGATGATCACGACGCCCTTCTTCGGCGGGATGCTGACGTTCTGGCGCATGAAATCGTAATCGACCAGCGCCTTGTTGTACCAGCCGTCCCTGGGCTGGATGGTCGCCGCATCGGCGGCGAAGGCCGTCACCGGATAGACCATCGGTACGGCGGCCAGGCTGGCAATTACCGCAACAAACAGCGTGAGTCGTTTGGCTTGCATGATGAGCTCCTAAAGCAGGGTGAATTTTTCGGTGGATTCGTTGTAACGTACCAGCGCGTACCACAGCAGCAGCAGGGCGCCGCCGACGGCCAGGGTCCAGCCCCAGCTGCCCCACATTTCCGGCAGGTAGGCCTGGAAGCCGACCCGGGTCATTTCGTAAGTCTCGACATTGGTTTCGTCGATCGCGGTCAGGTTCAGCTTCTTGAACACGGCGCTGGCGATCGAACCCATCCACGAGAAGAAGAACATCGTCACCCAGAGTTTCAGATGACCTTCGCCCATGCGCCACAGCGAGCCCGAGGCGCAGCCGCCGGCGAAGACCATGCCGATGCCGAAGATCAGGCCGCCGACCAGCGAGCCGATCCAGAACGCCGGCGGAATCGCCAGATAGGGGTCGAGTACCTTCTTCTCGAACAGCAGCGCGGCGATCGGGATGCCGATCGCCAGGGCCAGGATCACCGCCTTGGTCATGTCACCTTCGGCGGTCATGAAGGGTTCGCGGAAGGCGCGCGCGAAGCACAGGCGCGAGCGATGCATGATGAAACCGATGGCGAAGCCGGCGATGACGATGACGGCGCGGGCGGCGATCTTCTCGTCGGCCGAGCCGTACCACTGCGTGGCCCAGAACAGGACGCCGATGATGATGGCGAGGCCGAGCCAGGGGAAGTTGTGGCGCACTCCCTCGGGAATGTCCAGCGCCGGCGGCGCCTGCATGCCCCACTCGATATGGTCCAGGGTCCATAGCAGCAGCTTGAGGCCGATCGCGGCGCCGGCCAGCAGCCCAGCCCACATTGCCCAGCCGGCGGGGGAGGAGTGCAGCACCGGGTTGAAGAAGCCGCCCGTGGTGCAGCCCCCCGCCAGCGCCGCGCCGATGCCGAGCAGGCTGCCACCCGCAGCGGCCCAGAGGTATTCCAGCGGGGGCGGCCGGTTCGGGCTGAACTGGCGCGACAGCAGTGCGGCGGAAAAAGCGCCGACGACCAGCATAATGTTCATCAGCGACATGCGGTGCATCAGGAAGCCTTCGGTTTGCTGCGGCAGACCGAGCACGGGACCGAGGCCGATCAGGTTGTTGAACCAGTCGCCCCAGAACTTGACGCCGCCGAATACGCCCCAGACCAGGCCAGACAGCATCAGGCCGATGACGGTAAGCACCAGCAGCATGGCGCCGACGAAGGGCGACCATTCCTCGACGAAGAGGGTCTGGTAGTCGGCCTTGAAGCCGGCCAGCCAACCGGAATCGCTATCGCTCATCGTTCCACTCCAACAGTCTCTTGCGCGAACGGACAGGCGCCTCGCCCCGGAGGCGACGCGCCTGCGTCAGTCTTTTCGTGGATCAGTTGCAGCTGGCGGGCGAGTCGCCGTCCTTGGCGCCCTTGGTCAGGAAGGCCGCGACATCGTCGAGCAGTTCCTGGTCGGGCGTGTCGGCGAACTTCTCGGCGGCCTTGTTGCCCGACTTGATGCTGGCGCGGTAGGCCTTGCTGACGTACTGCTTGACCGTGTCCTTGCCCTTGGCGTGCTTGTCGGCCTTGAGGTAGGCCGCCCATTCGGCCTTGGTCTTGGAACTGGGATTGATGGTGCCGATCGGCTGCACGGCATGGCAGGAGGTGCACACGCTGCGGTAATAAACGCGACCGCGCTTCCAGTCGGCATCGTAGGCGAAGGCCGAGGCGGCGAGCAACGAGAGCGCGACGCCGGCGGCGAGGGTGGTGGCGAGTTTCATGGTGGTGCTCCTTGATGAATTTCCAGTGCCCGATTGTAGTTAAGGGGCTGGTCCGGACTATGCAAAGCTTGTATCTACGTCAAAAAATCATTGATCAATCCACTTCTTCCCAGCCCGTGATCATGGCCTTGATGTGGGCCAGCGGGGTATGCCCGGCGGTGGTCAGATAGACGTGGGCGATGAGGAAGGCCAGCATCATGAAGGCGCCGGCGATGTGGCCGTTGGCGACCCATTCCAGCGACAGGCTGCCGAGGCCCCAGGCCGCCCACTGGTCATAGAACAGGTAGAGCACGCCGGTAACCCAGATCAGCGGCCCGACACAGACCAGGATGGCGAGATAGGCCAGGCGCTGCAGCGGATTGTGCTTGCGCAGCGTGGTCAGGCGGAAGGGATGGGGGGCGTTCTTGAAAATGCCGACCAGGTAATACTTCATCATCGCCACGACTTTCTCCGTGGTCGGGATGTACTGCTTCCATTCGCCGGTGGTGAAGTGCCAGAAGATGGCGAACACCCACAGGCCGATCAGGGTCCACGCCGCCGTGGTGTGGTAGGCGACGGCCTTCTCGAAGCCGAAAATCGTGTAGGTGCCGTGGATGTCGAAGGCGGTCAGCATCAGGAACAT
>Ga0209476_10003532_pt1 | contig 10299 bp, 8 predicted proteins | sample KloWWTrecipitate_FD_187179 | JGI IMG/M metagenome (GOLD analysis project Ga0209476, IMG submission 187179) | Active sludge microbial communities from Klosterneuburg, Austria, studying microevolution and ecology of nitrifiers - Klosterneuburg... | ecosystem: Engineered > WWTP > Aerobic digester >...
GGCCAGTTTTGCAGCCGGAGCCTACGTATTCCCTGGTGGCGGGGTCGACCCCGCCGATGCGGCCGCCCATGGCCAGGCGCGGCGCCGGCCCGGCCAAAGCGATCTCCACCTGACCCAGGCGATAGCCGCGATCCGCGAAAGTTTCGAGGAACTGGGCGTGTTGCTGGCATGCCACGCTGACGGCCGCCCCGCGGCAGATGCCGACATTGCCGGCATGGACCGCAAGGCGGCATTTGCGCCTCAGTGCGCTGAGCGTGGCCTGGTCCTGGCGGCCGACCAGGTGTTCGTGTTGGCGCACTGGATCACCGATCGCGACCTGCCGCGCCGCTTCGACGTGCCGTTTCTGGTGGCACGCATGCCGGCCAACCAGCAGCCCGTGGCCGACGAATCCGAGCAGTTCGAGCCGGTCTGGGTGCGGCCGCAAGATGCGCTCGAACGCCATGCAGCCGGTGGCTTTTTCATCATCTTTCCGACCATTCGCACGCTCGAGCGGCTCATGGCTTTTGATTCGGTCGATGCGGTGTTGCAGGCCTGTGCCGTCAGCGAGCAACCGCTGTGGACCAGTTGCCCGCGCGCCGGCTGGCTGGCCGGCAAGGAGATGCGCTATATGGAGCATGAGCATCCGTATGGCGAACTGCAGCTGGTCTCGCCGGACGGGCAGATCGTGCACCAGCTGGACTGGCAGACCGCGCAGCCGGTGTCACTGCTGCGCAACGTGATGCGGCTGACCGCGCCCAACCCCGGCGCGATGACCGGCCCGGGCACCAACAGTTATCTGGTGGGTGATCCGGTGACCGGCTTCATCGCGATCGATCCGGGCCCGGCCGATGCCTTGCATGTGGAGCGCCTGTGGCGCGCGGCAGGTGGCCATATCCGGATGATCGTGTGCACGCATTCACACCCGGACCATGCGCCGGGCGCCGCGCCGCTGCAGGCCTTGTGTACGCCGCGCCCGCCGATCATGGGTTTGCCCAGCGCCGCATCGGCGCGGGCGAACAGCGAATTCCAGCCTGACGAGGTGCTGGCGGACGGACAGGAACTGCGGCTCGCATCCGATGATGGCGAGCAGGTGCACACGCTCAAGGTCATCCATACGCCCGGTCACGCGGCCAATCACCTGTGTCTGGTGTTGCTGGAAGACGGCTTGCTGTTCAGCGGTGACCATGTGCTCAATGGCAGCACCACGGTGGTGGACCCGCCAGACGGCGCGATGACCGCCTACCTGGACTCGCTGGACCGCCTGTCCGCGGCCTGCGAGACCTGCCGGATCGATTTCATCCTGCCGGCGCACGGTTATGTGCTGGGTCAGGCCGCTGCGGCGATTGCGGCGCTCAAGGCGCACCGGCTCAGGCGCGAGGCCAAGATTCTCGGTGTGATGCAGGCCCGCCCGGACGGCACACTGGACGAGTGGGTCACACAGGCTTACGACGATGTTCCGCCGCGCATGTGGCCGGTGGCCAAGCGTTCGTTGCTGGCCCACGTGCAGCGCATCCAGGGCATGGTGCAAGGGAACTGATCTTGGCGAGGCAAGTATTGTCTGGTCGGGGAGGGACCGCGGTCCTGCTTCGCCGCAGCCGTTGCCAGGCTACAGGTCGAAGTCGCCTTGAACTTCTCTCAACGCGCCGAGATCGAGCGGGCGCACCGCGCCCATCCAGATTGCGCGGTCGCGGTGGTCGACCAGGTCGTTGTCGCTGATCGGGTGGATGAAGATCACCAGTCCCGCGCGGCGCATCGCCAGCCACGGAATCAGCTGGCCGAACAATTCGGGCTTGAACGCCAACTGGCAACTCCAGTCCGGATGCGGGCCGACCGGACGTTCGTGCACGCGCCCGAGCTTGAGCGGAAATTGCTGGGCGGCGGCCTCGCACAAGGCCCGCGCCTGGTCGACCGTGTCGGGGCCGAAATAAACGTGGGCGTGGAAGCCGCGGATGGGGGGGATGGGGTCTGTCATCGGGGTCATTTGATCAGATGGGGTCAGAGCCCGATTTCGTCGGGGTCTTGTTGCTACCGGAACGTCGCCAGGCGAAATCGGGATCCGACCCCATGATCTCAGATTCGACCCCATGGCTGTGTGTTCGACCCCATGGCCGTGTGTAAGTGTGAAGCCCACCGATAAGCCGGATTCTGTGCATGGCGGTTGCCCGCCATGTGACTGCCATTAATCTGGGCCGCCGGTCACCCGGCGGCTCGGTGCTACCTACCCGCACACACCCCGGGGGCCCCGGGTAGGGGGCGCAGCGAACTGCGCGTCCCAACATGTGCCTATTTGGTATTGCTGCGCGTAGAGATTGCCCGTTTCACCCGCCGCATGGGTTGCCCGATACGGCGACTCGTCTCTGTTGCTCTGATCCTCACCTTATGCCGGGCAAACGCCAGTGCGGTTCTGCCGGGCACTTGCGTGCCCGGCATTGCCGTCCAGGCGCCTGCCCGGTTTTCAGTGGACAGCCGTTAGCTGCTACGCTGCCCTTTGCAGTCCGGACGTTCCTCCAGTGCGGTGTTTCCACCCGACGCCAAGGCGTCGGCCCCGAGGGGCTTGCACCAGCGACAGTCTGGTGGGCTTCACGGACCCGATTATCCACTCCTGAGACAATCGGCCGCAACCCAACCCAGGAGCGATCACGATGAAGACCGACAACATCCTTCAAACGATTGGCAATACGCCCCACGTTCGCATCAATCGCCTGTTCGGCGATGGCCACAAGGTCTGGATCAAGTCCGAGCGCAGCAACCCGGGCGGATCGATCAAGGACCGTATTGCCTTGTTCATGGTCGAGGCAGCTGAAAAAAGCGGCGCGCTCAAACCCGGCGGCACCATCGTCGAGCCGACCTCGGGCAATACCGGCGTGGGGCTGGCCATGGTGGCCGCGGTCAAGGGATACAAGCTGATCCTGGTGATGCCCGACAGCATGTCGATCGAGCGTCGCCGCCTGATGCTGGCCTACGGCGCCAGTTTCGACCTGACGCCGCGCGAGAAGGGCATGAAAGGCGCCATCGCCCGTGCCCAGGAGATTGCCGCAGGCATTCCAGACGCCTGGATTGCGCAGCAGTTCGACAACCCGGCCAATATCGAAGCCCATGTGCGCACCACGGCGCAGGAGATCCTGGCCGATTTTCCGGACGGCCTGGATGCGCTGATCACCGGTGTTGGCACCGGTGGCCACATCACCGGCTGCGCCCAGGTGCTCAAGGCAAAGTGGCCGCAGCTCAAGGTCTACGCAGTCGAACCGGTGGCCTCGCCGGTGATCTCTGGCGGCGCACCGTCGCCGCACCCGATCCAGGGCATCGGTGCCGGCTTTATTCCGACCAACCTGAAGACGGAGTTGCTCGACGGCGTGATCCTGGTCGACGCGGAGCCTGCGCGCGAGATGGCGCGCCGCTGCGCCCGCGAGGAAGGCATGCTGGTGGGAATCTCGTCGGGCGCCACGCTGGCGGCCATCGCGCAGAAACTGCCGGAACTGCGCGCCGGTGCCAAAGTGCTGGGATTCAACTACGACACCGGCGAGCGCTACCTCTCGGTCGAGGGGTTTCTGCCGGCTTGACGCCGATTCACGTGGCGGTTGCAGCGGCAGGGGCCGCCGTGCCGTCCAGCCAATTTTGTCGCGCTGCCGGCGTGAACCGGTGGGCCCGTTTGCCATGATTCGACTGACAGAACTGAAGTTTCCGCTAAAGCATGTCCGCGCGGACCTGGAGCGGCTGGTGCTGCAGACACTGGGCCTGCCGGCGCAGGCCGTGCAGCACATCCAGGTGTTCAAACGCAGCATTGACGCGCGCAAGGCGCAGCTGCTGGTCGTGTATGTGGTCGATGTGGCGCTGGCGCAGATGGCACAGGAGCCGCAGCTGCTGCAGCAACTCGCCGGCAAACCCCATATCGGACCGACACCGGACATGGCGTACCACTTGCCGTGCCAGGCAGCGGCCGACGGCGTGGCCGACCTGCAGTGGCAGCGGCCGGTGGTGGTTGGCTTCGGGCCTTGCGGCATCTTTGCTGCGCTGATGCTGGCGCAGATGGGGCTCAAGCCGATCGTGCTCGAGCGCGGGCGCGAGGTGCGCCAGCGCACCCGGGACACCTGGGGCCTGTGGCGCAAGTCGGTGCTGGACCCGGAGTCAAATGTGCAGTTCGGCGAAGGCGGTGCCGGAACTTTCTCGGATGGCAAGTTGTGGAGCCAGATCAAGGACCCGCGTTACCTGGGACGCAAGGTGATGGAGGAGTTCGTCAAGGCCGGCGCGCCCGAGGACATCCTGACCGAGGCCCATCCGCATATCGGGACTTTCAAGCTGGTCAAGGTGGTGGAGAACATGCGTGCGCAGATCATCGCGCTGGGCGGCGAGATCCGCTTCGAGCAGCGCCTGATCGATATCGCATTCGACGAGGTCGGGGCCGACGCCGCAGGCCGGAGCCGGCGCGTGCGTGTGTTGACGGTGCGCGACCTGATCCGCGGTACCGATTACACGCTGCCGACACGCCATGTGGTTCTCGCGCCAGGGCACAGTGCGCGCGATACCTTCGTGATGTTGCATGCGCGTGGCGTGGAGATTGCGGCCAAGCCGTTTTCGATCGGTTTTCGGATCGAGCATCCGCAAGGCGTGATCGACCGCGCGCGCTGGGGCCGCCACGCCGGAGATCCGGCGCTGGGTGCCGCCGAATACCGGCTGGTCCACCACGCGGGCAATGGCCGCTCGGTCTACAGTTTCTGCATGTGCCCGGGCGGAACCGTGGTCGCCGCGACGTCCGAAGTGGGCCGCGTCGTGACCAACGGCATGAGCCAGTATTCGCGCAATGAACGCAACGCCAATGCCGGCATCGTGGTGGGTATCGATCCGGCAGATTTTCCTGCCGACGCCACCCGCCTGCGCGTTGCGTTGGGCGCGGATGTCATAACCAGCGATGACCAGGCCCGGGGCCATCCGCTGGCCGGCATCGTGTTGCAGCGCGAACTCGAGTCCAATGCCTATGTGCTGGGTGGCAGCAGTTACCAGGCGCCGGGACAACTGGTCGGAGATTTCCTGGCCGATCGCGCCTCGACTGCCTTGGGTGGCGTCGAGCCGTCGTACAAGCCGGGCGTGACGCTGGGGCAACTCTCGGGCGCACTCCCCGCATATGCGATCGATGCGATTCGTGAGGCCTTGCCGGTGTTCGGACGCAAGATCAAGGGTTTCGACATGCCCGACGCGGTGTTGACAGGCGTGGAAACGCGCACCTCGTCGCCGGTGCGTATCGGACGGGGCGACGACTACCAGAGCCTGAATGTGCAAGGTCTGTATCCGGCCGGCGAGGGCGCCAGCTACGCCGGCGGCATTCTGTCGGCAGGGGTCGACGGCATCCGTGTGGCGGAGGCTGTGGCGAAGTCGGTACTGGGTTCCCGCTGAGTCTTCGGATGTGAGGGCTTGTCCCTGCGATGCTGTAGTGCCAGTCCTCTGAGTGGGGACAGGTGTGCGTGCGCTGCTTGTCGGACGCTGCTGGTCGTGCGCGATCAGGCGGGCGGTGCACTCTGCTCCGCGAATGTCCCCCGGCCTCGCGGCCTCCTCCTTTATTTCGCTGCGCAGAGCGCCCCACCCGCCTGATCGGGTCCCGTGATCGGCGCTGTGGGCAAGCAGGCAGCGCCGTAGTAGAACCCGGATCGGCGGATTGCCTCGCCGGCCAACAACGCCACTTGCCGGGAGGCAAGGGTGGGCGGCGCAGCGAAATAAAGGAGGAGGCCGAAGGCCAGGGGACATTCGCGGAGCCGCTCACCCTTGTCTCCCGGCACACACGCGGCCTGCAGGCATCGGCCTGTCGCAACAAGCAAAACAGCCGCCAGCAAAACTGCTCGACGGCTGTCAGATGAGGGAACCGCGGCGTCCACCGCGGTCCACGGAAGACCCGGGTTCAGGCGATCGGGTTGTTCTGCAGCGCCGCGATGCGCTCCTCGATCGGCGGATGGGTCGAGAACAGTTTGCCGATGCTGCCGGCGATACCCATGGCCGAGATGCTCTTGGGCAGTTCGCCTGGCGTCATGCCGCCCAGGCGGGCCAACGCGTTCATCATCGGCTGGCGCCGCCCCATCAACTGTGCGGCACCGGCATCGGCACGGAATTCCCGCTGGCGCGAAAACCAGGCGACGATGATGGCGGCGACGAAACCGAGCACGATGTCCAGCACGATGGTGGTGACCCAGTAGCCGATGCCGGGCCCGGATTGGCGATCGTTGCCACGGTTGAGAAAGCTGTCGACCGCATAACCGATCACCCGGCTCAGGAACACGACAAAGGTGTTCATCACGCCCTGGATCAGCGTCATCGTGACCATGTCGCCATTCGAGATATGCGCCACCTCGTGGCCGATCACCGCCTCGACCTCTTCGCGCGTCATGCCCTGCAGCAGGCCGGTGGACACGGCGACCAGCGCCGAGTTCTTGAATGCGCCTGTGGCAAACGCGTTGGGTGCGCCTTCGAAGATGCCGACCTCCGGCATGCCGATGCCGGCCTTGTCGGCAAACTTCTGCACCGTCTGCACGATCCAGGCCTCGTCGGCATTCTGGGGCTGTTCGATGATCCGCACGCCGGCGCTCCATTTGGCCACCGGCTTGCTGATCAGCAGCGAGATGATCGCGCCGCCAAAACCCATGATCAGCGCGAAACCGAGCAAGGCGCCAAGATCCAGGCCATTGGCTGTCAGGTAGCGGTTGACGCCAAGCAGATTGGCAACAATGCCCAGCACGACGACGACCGCCAGGTTGGTCATGACAAACAGCATGATTCTTTTCATGAAAACATTCCAGATGTGGTTGGTGAACCGATGGCAAGGATGGTAGGGGCAAAGGCGTCGAAATCAAGGTGTTTCGCGGCGTATGCCCACCCGATCAGCGGGTATTGGGGCCGCTGCCGGTTATGCGCGCAGGTCGGAAAACCGCCGGGTCATGGTAGAAATCAGTGCTTTCGTTGGCCGGCCACCAGCCTGGTACGCCCAATACCGGCAAATGTGCGAACGGTTTGCTTGCCAGGTGCTCACTGCGCAAATCCTGTGCCACCCATTCGTCGATATCGGTGATCGACTGCGCCGCGATGCCGACCCGGTAGACATGGGCCGTCATCGCCTTGCGCGGTTGGTTCAGTTTCTCCAGCAGCGCGTGTCCGAACAGCAGCAGCCGGGACTGCTGCCACAACGGCCGCAGCCGGCCGAACAGGTCCTGCCATTGCTTGGTCGCCAAAGCCTCCCACAAGGGCGCCGGCGCACTGAGGAACGCCGCGTTTTCGTCGAACAGGGTCAGTGCATCGCGCACCGGACCCCGTACCGGGCGAACCCCATCAGCCGCAATCTGGGCCCACTGCAACTGGTTGAGCCGTCGCTTGGTCTGCGGATAACGCAGCCAGCACAGGCCGTTGAAGAAGTCGTGCAGGCCTTCGCGGGTCGGACAGCGGCCGGCCTGCGCGATGTAGGCCTCATAGGCCATGCCTTCGGGCAGTTCCGATTGCGGTGCAAACTGCACCGGCGCGGGGCCAGCCTGGTTCAGCGCCTGGTGCAACGCAGAGCCGCTGGTGCAGGCCTGCTCGACCGATTGCCCGTGCTGGCGCAGCGGGGCGAGCCAGGGTCGGCTCCAGTCGATGGCTGGCAAGGTGCGGCCGGCCGGCTCAGGGCCGCGGGGCAGGGCCTTTGCGCCGATCACGCCGGCAGCAGTTTCCAGGGCAGCGACTGGCCACCCATCAGTGGCTTGAGCTCGGCGTCGCCAAACGGAAACTGGGTCGGCGTCTGCCAGTCGCTGCGCTCGAGCGTGCAACCTGTGGTGTTGCGCGGCAGGCCGTAGAAGTCGGCGCCGAAGAAGCTGGCAAATGCTTCGAGCTTGTCCAGTGCAGCTGCCTCGTCGAAGACCTGGGCATACATCTCCAGCGCGGCGTGGGCGGTATAACAACCAGCGCAACCGCTGGCATGCTCTTTCAGGTGGGCGGGATGGGGCGCGCTGTCGGTGCCGAGGAAGAACCGCGGATTGCCGCTGGTTGCGGCTTCGACCAACGCCAGCCGGTGGGTCTCGCGCTTGAGCACCGGCAGGCAGTAATAGTGCGGCCGTATGCCACCGGTGAAGATCGCATTGCGATTGAACAACAGGTGGTGCGCGGTCACCGTTGCTGCCGTCAGCGGGCCGGCGTCACGCACATAGTGCGCCGCTTCGCGTGTCGTGATGTGCTCCATGACGATGCGCAGCTCGGGGAAATCGCGGCGCAGCGGAACCAGCTGCTCGTCGATGAATACCGCTTCGCGGTCGAACAGGTCGATGTCGGGGGAGGTGACTTCACCGTGCACCAGCAGCAGCAATCCCTCGCGTTGCATGGCCTCGAGTACCGGGTAGATGTGGCGGATGTCGGTCACGCCGGCATCGCTGTTGGTGGTGGCGCCCGCCGGATATAGCTTTGCAGCGACCACCTGCGTGGTGCCCGTCGCCATGCGGGTGGCGCTGGCGCGCCGGATTTCGGCCGGATCGAGTTTGTCGGTCAGGTACAGCGTCATCAGCGGCGTGAAATCCATGCCTGACGGCACCGCGGCGCGGATGCGCGCAGCATAGGCCTGTGCCTGCGCCACTGTCGTGACCGGTGGCTTGAGGTTGGGCATGATGATTGCCCGCGCGAATTGCCTTGCCGTATGCGGGACGACTGTCGTGAGCACGGCGCCGTCGCGTACATGCAGATGCCAGTCGTCGGGGCGGGTCAAGGTCAGCGTGGCGGGCTTGGCGCAGGTGAGGAGGTTGGCAGTCATACGGCGCAATGGGATTTAACGGTCGGATTCAGGTGTCGCTGGTCGATGTGGCCAGCAGGTATGCCCACAAGGCCTGGGTGCGGTTGCTCGCAGACTTGGCCTTGCCGCTGGTTGCAACCGATTTGCCGTTGACCGACTGCGTCCGGTGACCGTCGAGTTGGCTGGGACGTTCACGGTAGGCGCGTACTTCCATGGTCAGTTGCAAGCCGGACATGTCGGGCGGCAAGGCGCTGACCAGGCGCCGGTTGCGCAATTCCTTCTTGACCGCGCTATGGGGGAGGAACGCGACGCCGTGCCCCTCGACCGCCATCGCCTTGAGACCTTCAGCCATGTCGGTCTCGTAGACCCGGTCGAAATGAATCGGTGCGGGCGACTGCTTGAGGATCAGGTCGACCATCTGACCCAGGTAGGCGCCAGGTGCATAACCCAGATACGCCAGCGGGTTGCCGGCGCGACCGGGCAGCAGGAATTGTGGTGTGCCGTCGGCCAGGGGCCTGGAGTACGGTGCGATGACTTCCTGGCCCAGATTCACCATCTCGAAACGCTGCGGATCGAGCTGAAACGGATGCGAGCTGTGGTGGTAGGCGATCAGAAGGTCGCAGCTGCCTTCGACCAGGCGCATGACGGCATCGTGCACATTGAGCGCGATCAGGCGGCTTTTGATCGGGCCAAACCGCTCGCGCAGATCCGACACCCAGGCTGGAAAAAACGTGAAGGCCAGCGTATGCGGCACGGCAAATTCGATCAGATCGTGCACGGTGGAGCGGTGGCTGCGCAACATGGCCCGTGTGCTTTGCAGTGCCTGCAGCATTTCCAGCGACTGGTCGTACAAGGTTTCGCCGGCCGCTGTCAGCCGGGTCGGGTAGGAGCTGCGGTCGACCAGGTCGGTGCCGGCCCAGGCCTCCAGTGACTGGATGCGCCGCGAAAAGGCCGGTTGCGTGACATGGCGCAACTGCGCCGAGCGGCTGAAGCTGCGCGTTTCGGCGAGGCTGACGAAGTCCTCAAGCCATTTGGTTTCCATGGGCGAATTATGCGGCGCGACGGCTCATGTCGAAGCGCCGGGAAATGCCCACAGCAGGCTCGCCGTCATCAGCAGATAGCGCAGGAACTTGCCGATCGCCATATAGAGCAGGCACGGCCAGAACGGCATGCGCAGCCATCCTGCCACGGCGCACAGTGGGTCGCCCACCACCGGCAGCCAGGCCAGCAGACAGGCACGCGGCCCGAGTTGTTCGAGCCAGCGCAGCGCACGCACGTGGGACGCGGAATGGCCGTATTTGTCGACCACCTTGTGGGCGCCCAAGCCGATCCACCAGGTCAGCGCGCCGCCCAGCGAGTTCCCGGCAGTGGCCACCAGGATGGCCGGCCAGAACATGGACGGATTGATCTTGACCAGCGCAAACACGGCCGGCTCCGAACCCAGTGGCAGCAAGGTGGCGGAGACGAACGAAATCACCAGAATCGTGCTCAAGCCCACCTCTGGCAATGCGAGCAAGGTGCTGAGTGATTCGATCCAGGTGGGCATGAGGCTGCAGTATAGGCAGGCACCGTGCGATCGCTGCACTGCAGCACGA
>Ga0209476_10003534_pt1 | contig 10297 bp, 7 predicted proteins | sample KloWWTrecipitate_FD_187179 | JGI IMG/M metagenome (GOLD analysis project Ga0209476, IMG submission 187179) | Active sludge microbial communities from Klosterneuburg, Austria, studying microevolution and ecology of nitrifiers - Klosterneuburg... | ecosystem: Engineered > WWTP > Aerobic digester >...
GAATTTGTTTTGGGTCGTTTTTATAGGTGGTAATTTTACCTTTTATGTAAATGGTTTTGTCTTTTAAATCTTCGATTTTGATGTTCAGTTTTTCGAGATAAAAATTAGAAATCACTACTGTAAATACACTTTCGGGATAGGGTTTGTCGATGTTGATGTAATTGGTGTTTTTACCATCGGCGGCGAGTTTGAATGATACTACTTTTCCCATTACACAAACTTCTTTGTCCATATAATCTTTGACTTTTGCGGTCGTGATGGTGTCTTGCGAAAAACAATGTGTCGAAAAGAGGACAAGAACTGCTATTACTAAATTTTTCATTGTGTGATTTTTAATTATTTAACTTCTTTAACTAGGTAAATATAAACCGGAAAGTGGTCGCTGTACCCTATTTCATTTTCAGAATGTCGCAAAGGATAACCGGCGTATCTTCCGAATTTTTCGATCATAAATGGCTTATTATAGATTCCTGCTTTCCAATATTGATAGGTCGAAAAATCCTCTTTAATCAAGGTTTCCGAAACCATAATTTGGTCGAAAATATCACCTGAATCTCTGTAAAAAAGTGTTGAATTTCCGTCTTTAAACATTTGTTCGAAAGGATTGAAAATACCAAATTGTTGCACTTCCGATTTTTTTAGCTTGGCTCCAATCCCAACTTTCACGCTTTTGTTATAGGTTCCGTCATTTAAATCTCCCATCAAAATTATTTTGGCGTTTGGATTTATTTTATAAATAGAATCCATCGTTTTCTTGGCTAATCTTCCTGCGGCTTCCCGAAATGGGCTGCTTTTTTTCTCTCCACCTGAACGTGACGGCCAGTGATTGACCAAAACATTAATTTCTTCACCATCAAGAAAACCAGTTACTAATAGAATGTCTCTGGTGTAGACTCTATTGTCATTAGCGATTTCGATTTTGTCTTTATCTAATTTTTCTTCTTCGGTTTCTTTCTCTTTTTCATTACTATTCCCTCTGTAAATTATTAAAGGAATATTGATGAAACTCGTAGGTTTGAAATATTTCTTTTTATACAACAGCGCTACGTCAATACCTCTTTTGTCGGGCGAATCAAAATGTACGATTCCGTAATCCTCCTTTAAGATGTTTGGATGTTTTACTAAATCTTCGAGAACGTTACGGTTTTCGATTTCAGAACCTCCTATGAAAGTTGGAGCTTCTTTTTGTTTGTCATTGACACCAATTTGCATCAAGACTTTCGAAAGATTTTCTAGTTTTTGTTTGTATTTTGCTGATGTCCAACGTTGAAGCCCTTCTGGAAGCCATTCTTCATCATTATTTGGGTTGTTGATGGTATCAAATAAATTTTCGAAATTATAAAATGCAACGGTACGTACAACATATTTTTTTTGTGCATTAGCTCCAAATAGAGAAGAGAAAACTAACAAAATAGCGACAAAACTTTTAATTTTCATGATTTTAGTATTATTATAGTGTAAAATTTAACAAAAACTTTGGAACAAAAGTATGTAATAAAAATTATAAATGTAGTTTTGTAATCGTTAAGAATTATTATTTCTTATCAATATGAATTAATTTATCAACTCTATGAAAAACTTTATTTTTAGTGCATTATTTGTCTTGCAAATAATGGTTGCTTTTGGACAAACAAATACCGGATTTACTGGTAAAGTTGTCGATTCAAAAACACAAAAACCAATGCAAAGTGTTATTGTATCGATTCAAAACACAAATTTAACCCAACTTTCAGATTCAAATGGAAAATTTACTTTTGACAAGGTAGAAGTTGGAAACCAATTAATACGAATTAGAACAAACGGTTACAAAGATCAATTACTTCAAATAGAAATTACAGAAGGACAATTACTGGATTTAGGCACAGTAACTTTAGAGGAAGACATCACTACCGAGCAACAATTATCTTTGATCACTATTACTGACAATGATTTAAGCGATGACAATAGTGGTTCAGAAAGTACTGCTGGATTACTTCAAGCCTCGAAAGATATTTTTTTACAGGCAGCAGCCTACAATTTTGGACAAGCCCGATTTAGTGTTCGTGGAATCGATAATGAGTATTCGAATATCCTTATCAATGGTGTTTCGATGAATCGATTGTCTGACGGAAGACCACAATACAGCAACTGGGGCGGATTAAATGATGCCACCCGAAATCAGGAATTTACCAATGGTTCTGCCCCTTCCGATTATACTTTTGGAGGAGTAGCAGGAACCCAATACATTACTACACGAGCATCCGTTTACAGACCGGGATCACGAATTTCATTCTTGGGAACCAATACCAATTATAGTTACAGAGCCATGGCAACTCACGCTTCGGGAATGAACAAAAACGGCTGGGCTTATGTAGTTTCAGGTGGAAGAAGATGGGCTCAAGAAGGTTATTTTGACGGAACTGATTATGCTGCCAATTCTTTGTTTGCCAGTGTCGAAAAGAAAATTAACGATCATCACAGCATTAACTTTACTTCGATTTATGCTCAAAACCGTAGAGGGAAAAATTCACCAAACACCCAAGAAGTTACCGATTTAAAAGACTTTAAATACAATTCGTACTGGGGTTACCAAGAAGGCGAAAAAAGAAATTCAAGAGTGAAAGATGTCGAAGAACCTATCTTTACATTAAGTCATTATTGGAAATTCAATTCTAAAACTAAACTTCATACCAATCTTTCGTACCAATTTGGAGAAATAGGAAACAGCCGTATTGATTTTCAAAAAGCGGATAATCCAGATCCAAATTATTACAGAAATTTGCCAAGTTATTACACTACTTTATATACTTACAACAATGATGTAGCCACATACACTCCCGATTTTGCAGCTGCTGAAGAGGCCAAAGCCAATTTCCTTGCCAATCCGCAAATGGACTGGACGAATTTGTATCGTGTCAATAATGAAAACCTTACTAACGGAAGTCGTTATGTTTTATACGAAGACAGAACCGACGACAAAACTATGGTGGCCAATACCATTCTTTCATCACAATTAGCCGATAATATCGTGTTGAATGCTGGAGGAAGTTTTACAAAATCAAAATCATCCAACTTCAAAAATCTAATCGATTTATTAGGAGGAACTTATTTTACTGACGTTAACACTTTTGGTACTCTGCCAGGCGAAGAACAATCTGATTTGAATAATCCAGACAGAACCGTTGTCGAAGGAGATAAATATGGGTATAACTATACTATAAATGCCACTAGAATTGATGCTTTCACTCAGTTTAAATTCACTTATGATAAAGTAGATTTTTATCTTGGACAATCTTTTTCCAGAAGCAGCTATCAAAGAGAAGGTTTATACAAAAATGGGTATTATCCGGACAATTCATACGGAAAAAGCGAAAAATTAAACTTCGATAACTTCGGTTTCAAAGGAGGAGCAACTTATAAATTGACAGGACAACATTTCCTCGATTTTAATGGAATCTATATGACAAAAGCCCCGAATCACAAAGATGTTTTTCCGAACGCTCGTTTAAGTAATACTACAACCGAAGGTATTAAAAACGAAACTATCAAAAGTATTGATGCAAGTTATATCATCAGAATGCCAAGCTTTAAAGCTCGTTTTACCGCTTATTTCAACGAAACCGAAAACACTACCGACATTTCATTTTATTATGCTGATAATGTTAGCCTAGGAAATGGCGAATTTGTTTCGGAAGTGGTTTCTGGTCAAAACAAAAGAAACAAAGGATTAGAAGCTGGTTTAGAATACCAATTAACTTCTACTATCAAAGCCACCGCAGTAGCTGCTTTTGGCGAATACACTTACACCAACAACCCAAATTTAGTGATAAAAGCGGACGGAGTAGTAGAAGATGTTTTTAATGGCCAAGCTACTATGGAAGGATATAAACAAGCCGGAATGCCTCAACAAGCTTATTCAGCAGGGTTGGAATATCGTGATCCAAAATTTTGGTGGATTAGTGCCAACGTCAATTATTTGTCTAATAATTATTTGGATGTTGCACCACTTATTAGAACATCGCAATTTATCACAAATTCAGATGAAGCTAATTTCCCTTATGATGAAGCTACAGCAGCTAGTTATTTGGCTCAAGAAAAATTCAATTCGTTCACATTGGTAAATCTTGTAGGTGGAAAAACGTGGAGAATAAAAGAAAAAACTTTAGGATTGTTTGCCAACGTCAACAATGTATTTGACATTCAATACAAAACAGGCGGATTCGAGCAAGCAAGAAACGCTTCGTATAGTGAATTATATAAAGACCACCAAGGACCAACTCGCTCTTTTGGTCCAAAATATTTCTATGGATACGGAAGAACATTTATGGTAAATGTTTATTTAAACTTTTAAGAATTAGCCTTATGAAAAATATATTTAAAAAAAGCTGCATCATTGTACTATCAATCGGATTGTTTTCTGGTTGTGTGAATGATACTTACGATACTCCACAATTTGGCAACTGTGTAGATCCTGGTTTAATAAAAACTAAAGAAGTTGCCGATATTTATGCCGTTGCCATAAATCCAGTACCAGACCCAATAACAGGAATTCCGAATACACCAACTTATACAGCTGACGATATTATTGAAGCCTACGTAATTTCAAGCGACGAAGGAGGGAATTTTTATAAAAGTATGTATTTTCAGCCCATTGATGGTTCTAAAGGATTTAATCTTTCGATAGACGAAGCAAATCTTTATACTAAAAACTATCAACCCGGCAAAAAAGTGTTTTTAAAACTCAAAGGTTTGGCTTATGGAAATCCAAACAATCGTTTTGCAAGAGGATTGGTTTTTGGTGCGCCTCCTACAGATCAATATGATGTTGATAGACTTCCAACTTTACAATACCCAAAACACCTTATCGCTTCTTGCGACGTGGTGAGTGAAGAAGAAATTATTCATAAAATCACTTTAGCTCAAGCCTTCAGCGACACTTATTTGAATACTTTGGTCGAAATTGACAATGTACAGTTTACCGATGAAGCTGCGGGTGGAACTTATGATTCGAATAGAACTGATGAATACGACTCTAGTATTTATATAACAGATGGAGCAAAAAATCTTACTATTAGAACCAGCCGATTTGCTAATTTTGCTGGACGAATAGTTCCTTCAGGTAAAGGAAAAATAAGAGGTGTATTGACCAAATACAACACTACTTATCAAATTATTATGAGAACTGAACGTGATGCCAATATGCCAAATCCAAGAGTAGATTACACTCCGGCACTTGTTGGTTCAAATTCTACCGTTTTCCCGGCAACTGTTAACGAAACTTTCGAAAGTTATGTTTCTTCACCTTCACAAACTAATTTTCCAAATTATATCAATGATGCGGCAATTGGTTCTAGATATTGGGAAGTGAAAACTTTTAGCTCAAACAAATACATCCAAATGACTTCGTTTGGTTCAGGTGGAGCAAACAATACTTATTTATTTGTTCCTGTAAATATGACTACGGCAAGTACTTTTTCATTCAGAACCAATATGGGATTCTGGAATGGAGCTGTATTAAAAGTATATTATGTTCTGGCTGCTGATTATACTGCTGGAGGAATAATTGATACTTCTAAAATGACCAATATCACTTCTAATTTCAATATTCCTACAACGCCAACATCTGGTTATGGTACTTCATTTACAGCAAGTGGAAATTATGCCATTCCGGCCACTGTAACTGGAAATGGTTATTTTGTATTTGAATATGCTGGAGATGCAAACGCTTTTCCTGCTGTAACCACAACCTTACAATTGGATAATATTATTGTAAATTAATAATTTCTGAACACATTCGAAAAAGGCTTCCATATATTGGGAGCCTTTTTTATTGCTTCCCTTTGGGGAAAAAACGATTTAAAACAACTAAAAAAATTACGAAAGCATAACAATAACAGACTCATTTAATCCCTAAATTTGCATCCTTAACCACAGATTCCAATGAAAAATATCTTCACCCTACTCCTTTTTGTTTTCAGCTATATGGCTTCGGGACAAGTCTTCATCAACGAATTGGATTCCGATACGCCAAGTACTGATGATAGAGAATTTATAGAGCTAAAATCAACAGCTCCAAATTTTCCGCTTGACGGTTATGTTTTGGTTTTCTTCAACGGAAATGCCACTTCATCAACAGCAAATCAAAGTTATTACACCATAGATTTAGATGGATTGACCACCGATGCTAATGGAATAATTCTAATTGGAAATGCACTAATTACTCCTGCTCCTGACAAAATAGTAGCAGATAATATTATCCAAAATGGTGCCGATGGCGTTGGGCTTTATCTAGGAAACCCATCCGATTTTCCTGAATTTTCTTTGGCAACAAAAACAAATCTCATCGACGCTCTGATGTATGACACCAATGATGCCGATGCAACAGCTCTAATGGATTTATTGGGAGTTACTGCGCAATATAATGAAGGACAAAACGGTCTTCCAACCACGCAATCCGTTCAAAGAAAAAGTGACGGAACTTATGAAACCAAAAATCCAACTCCTGGCGCAAACAACGATGGAAGTGGCATCATTTTCAACGGAATCACAATAACTGCGAACGCTGCCGACAAAAATGAAGGAGACAGTTTCCCAATTACATTCACTACCCAAACCAATGTAAGCAGTGATTTAACATTTAATTTCACTTTAAATAATTCATCCTTCACTACAGCCGATTTTACGGGGAACACCACTGTTTTCATTCCTTCGGGTTCCAATAGTTTTACAACAAATATTTTGCTTACGGATGATGTTTTGGACGAAGGTGACGAAGTTTTGAAAATTAAATTTGGTACTATTCCAGCCCAATACAAGCGACTCAATGACAATATCGAAATTCGGGTTATCGACAATGATTTTACCGTTGCTCCGTTTGGAACCCCTTTAAACCCAACCTACGGCATTGTTTCAAGTACTGCTCCAGCGGGATATTATGCTGCTCTCGAAGGACTTTCGGGAACTGCTTTAAAACAAGCCGTTCAAGATATTATTGCCAATCCAGCCGTAGTTCACGCCCACAATTATGGCGATATTATAGACATTTTAAAAACATCCGATCAAAATCCCAAAAATAGCAACGAAGTTTGGTTGATGTATGTCGAGCAATCCCGTTCCAAACTAGAATTTCAAGACACTGGAATCAATACCGGAAAATGGAATCGCGAACACATTTATCCACAATCGCGTGGTGGTTTCTCGGATGGAACAGAGAGCGTTGCTGACGGAATAAACGTTTGGTTGCCGACTAATGCCGATGATATTCTTGCCGGTCACGCCGATGCGCATCACCTTCGAGCCGAAGACGGAGCCGAAAACAGTTTGCGTAGCAATAACGATTATGGATTAACAGGTTACAACGGACCAAGCGGAACTTTGGGTTCGTGGAAAGGCGATGTGGCGCGTTCTGTTTTTTATATGGCAGTTCGATACAATGCGCTAAGTGTTGTCAATGGGGATATTGCTGACACAACCGTAGGACAGTTGGGAGATTTGGCTTCACTGTTAACTTGGAACACTTTAGACCCTTCGGATGATTTCGAAATGAACCGAAATAATTACATTTACACTTGGCAAGTCAACAGAAATCCCTTTATTGATTATCCCGAATTGGCCAATTACATTTGGGGTTCAAAAGTAGGTCAAACTTGGCATTTTAATTTATCGACCAATGATTTTGCTGATTTGAAAGTAAACCTTTATCCAAATCCGGCTCAAAAATCAATTACCATTTCAGGTTTGAACGAAAAAGCAACCATCGAAATATACAATACAATTGGAGCAAAAATATTAGAACAAAAATTCATTGGCGAAACCCAATTGAACATCGATTTTCCTGCCGGAATTTATTTTGCCAAAATCAATTCGGGAGAACATTCAATTGTTAAAAAATTCTTGGTAGAATAAACTACTTCACAATAAAAAAATATATTTGTATTTGATTCATAGTAAAAACTAAAAGTAAATTAATTTACATTTTCAAAATATGCGTACTATTCAATTTTCATACATAAATAGTAACGCTGTTTTTTATAAATTGCTAATCCTAATTTTCATTTTTCAATCTGCCAACATTCAAGCCCAAATACCTATGAAAATTCCACCTAGTTTACAAAAAGGAGATACAATAGCTATTGTATCTACAGCTCGCAAAAACATTGACGACAACCTGAAACCCGCCATAGATTTATTGCACAGTTGGGGATTAGAAGTCGTAATTGGAAAAACTATTGGATTGGACAACAATCAATTGGCAGGAACTGATGCGGAACGAGCAGCAGATTTTCAGCAACAATTAGACAATCCCAATATCAAAGCCATTTGGTGTGTTCGTGGTGGTTATGGAACCGTTCGAATGATTGATTTATTGGATTTTACAAAATTCAAACAAAGTCCAAAATGGATTGTTGGCTTCAGCGACGTAACCGTAATTCACAGTTATATAAACAATTTAAACATTGCCACCATTCACGGCGCAATGCCAATAACCGTTGGAAAAGCCAGCGTAGAATCGATAGAAAGTTTGCGGAAATCCCTTTTTGGCGAAAGCCTGAATTATGAAATTCCTTTTGATGCCGCAAACCGACTTGGCACAGCCAAAGGTGAAATTGTGGGCGGGAATTTGTCTATTTTATACAGCCTTATGGGTTCGAATGCACAAATCGATTGCAAAGGAAAAATACTTTTCATCGAAGACTTAGACGAATATTTGTACCACATCGACCGAATGATGATGAGCCTGAAACGTTGCGGTTGTTTTGATGGATTGAATGGTTTAATCGTTGGGACAATGACTAAAATGAAGGATAATGATATTCCGTGGGGGAAAAACGCCAACCAAATTATCGAAGATGTGACTAAAGGATATTCGTTTCCCATCCTGTATAATTTTCCGGCAGGACATTTTCGCGACAACCGAGTCTTGATTTTAGGCAAACAAGTCTCTTTAGAATTAAATGCAACAACTTCAAAACTGATTTTTGAATAACACATAACTCCCATCTTCTAACCTCTAACTTCACCATGGCCGAACACAACGATTTAGGAAAACTAGGCGAAGAAATAGCGGTTGAATTTCTTCAAAAAAACGGTTATGAAATTCTAGAAACAAACTGGACTTTCCAGAAAGCCGAAATCGACATCATTGCCAAAAAAGAAAATACTCTCGCCATTATTGAAGTAAAAACACGCTCCTCATTGGATTTTGGTTTGCCTCAAGACTTTGTAAAACCAAAGAAAATTCAGCTTTTAGTGAAGGCCGTAAACGAATACGTTATTTCAAATGACTTAGATCTTGAGGTGCGTTTTGACATCATTGCTGTTCATAAAGAAGGTAAATCTTTTGCTGTTGAACACCTGATGGATGCTTTTTATCATTTTTAACCAAATTTATTATTGTTTGATTTGTAACAAATTGTTTTTTTATTTATCTTTGCAAAAGGTTTACAAACAACAATCTAAGGAATCGTAGATTTTATATTCTAAATCTTCCGAAACAAAACGGTGATTTCTTTAAAAAAAACACAACTAAAAAAATGAAAACAGTTTCCTCAATTGTAGAAAATTACATCAAAACAAAGCCTTTTTTGTTGAACGCTTTGTCACTTGGAATTATCAATTTGACTTCATTGTCCAGAAATATTATGGTCGAATTGGAATCTGAATTTGGCAAGGAAGTAAAACAAGGCGCAGTTGTAATGGCGCTGAAAAGACTCACCGAAGAGCTGGATTTTAGACTCAATCACAAAATCAACAAAGTCATAAAAAACATTGGCGAAATCACCGTTCGGTCTGCTTTGACGGATTATACCTTTGCCGCTTCTGAAACCGTTTTGAACAAACAAGCCGATTTAATTACGGATATCAACACTTTTTCAGATATTTTTTACACCTCATCTCGTGGCGTAAACGAAACGAATATTGTTGTAAGCAATAGTGTCAACCACCTTGTTGACAAACATTTTGTAAACGAAAAGTTGATTCAAAAACTAGAAAATCTGGCTTCTATAACTGTAAAATTACCCAAAGAAAATATTGTGGTTCCGGGAATTTATTATTTCATTTTCCAACGTTTGGCTTGGGAAGGAATCATCATCAACGAAGTAATTTCGACTTCAAACGAATTTACTATTTTGGTAAGCGAAGATGAAGTGGACGTAGCGTTTAAAGTAATTAAGGATTTGAAGAATTAAAAATATTCGATAAAAGAAGTAAATTTTCAATAAAGCTTTCTAGATGAGACCCAAAAACAAAAACCGCCCACTAAGGCGGTTTTATTATTTAAAAAATCTGCGAATATGCTGCTAAACACTACAAATTT
>Ga0209476_10003535_pt1 | contig 10291 bp, 8 predicted proteins | sample KloWWTrecipitate_FD_187179 | JGI IMG/M metagenome (GOLD analysis project Ga0209476, IMG submission 187179) | Active sludge microbial communities from Klosterneuburg, Austria, studying microevolution and ecology of nitrifiers - Klosterneuburg... | ecosystem: Engineered > WWTP > Aerobic digester >...
CCCGCGAGAATCCGGCATGGGCTCTCGACCCGTCAGACCTCAAGCATCTTAGCATTCGCTGGCCGAGCAAATACGAGTGGGACGAGGCGAGCGATTGGGTCGAGATGCTTCGGTTTGGCTTTCGACAGCATCTAAGAGTTGAAACGGTTGACGACATACCGCAGCTATACAAAGGCACGGTCGTATTTGAGGCGGTCTGCGCTGGTTCCATCCGCAGAATTGCTATCGGTTATTCGGATTATTTAGCAATAGATGAAGATTGTGCGGAGAACTGCGACCTCTATTTCAAGATGCAGTTCGACAAGCTCGGCTATGGCCGCAAGAACGTCATCCCGGGCGGTTACGTACCCGACGGGAAGAGGTTATATTTCCATCTGAAAGGCTTGCGAAAGCTTAGGGACAGGCGCGAATTTCGCTTTGACGTGAATGCTCGATTCAGTCTCAACTACGCCCCTGAGATACGCAAAAAAGCGATCTCCTTGCTCTCTGAACAGCAACATTTCGGGTTCGAAGGCGGCGTGAAAACTCTTCCGTACATCGATTTTCTGCGTGAAGCGGCTCGATCGCGAATTTGCATCGACCTGCCTGGCCTCGGCCCGCTGTGCTTTCGCCTGATGAACTATCTCGCGATCGGCACCTTTGTGATCGCGTATCCGCATAAGAGCTTGCTCCACGTTCCGCTCGTTGACCGCGAGCACATCGTTTACTGCAAGGAAGATTTTTCGGACCTTCTCGATCTCTGCGAATATTATCTCGCGAATGGGGCCGAGCGGGAGAGAATTGCCTCGAACGCATTCTTTGACCTGAATCTGCACAAGGATAACCTCGTTCGGTACTATCTGAACCGGATCCTGAAGGCGACAAATTGATCGGCGTTAAGAGTTCGCCGAGGCGTTGCTTGTTTCTACGGTCTGTGCAAAATAGGCAACGGTCTTCTTCAACCCGTCGGCAAGCGGGACTTTTGGTTCCCAGCCGAGGAGTTTTTTGGCGCGTTCGATATTCGGCTGGCGTTGTTTCGGGTCGTCCTGGGGCAGCGGCAGGTGGTCGATCGCGACTTTGCGACCGATGATCTCGCCGACCTTTTCCGCGAGTTCGTTCATCGTAAATTCGCCCGGATTCCCGATATTTACGGGAAGATGAATGTCCTCGGCCTCGGTGTTCATCAGCCGGATAATTCCCTCGACAAGGTCGCTGACATAGCAGAACGAACGGGTCTGCGAGCCGTCGCCATAGATCGTGAGCTTCTCTCCGCGAAGCGCTTGGACGATGAAATTCGACACGACGCGGCCGTCATTTTCGAGCATCCGCGTCCCGTAAGTGTTGAAAATACGCACGATACGCGTATCGACGCCGCTCTGCCGGCGGTAATCCATCATTAAGGTCTCGGCGACACGCTTGCCTTCGTCATAACAGCTTCGAAGGCCGATCGGGTTCACGTTGCCCCAATAACTCTCGGTCTGCGGATGCTCGATCGGGTCGCCGTACACTTCGCTCGTCGAGGCCTGCAAAATTCTCGCCTTCACGCGTTTCGCTAGGCCCAGCATATTGATCGTCCCCATCACGTTCGTCTTGACCGTCTTGATCGGATTGTATTGATAATGCACGGGCGACGCGGGACACGCGAGATTGTATATCTGATCGACCTCGAGCAGGATCGGCTCCGTAACGTCGTGGCGCGCAAGCTCGAAATTCGGGTTCGCAAAAAGATGCTCGATATTCGATTTCCGCCCGGTAAAGAAATTGTCGAGGCAGATGATCTCAGCACCGTCTGCGATCAGCCGCTCGCAAAGATGCGACCCAATGAACCCCGCTCCGCCTGTTACAAGTATTCTCATAGTCGAACCAACTCACCGCCAATCTTCGCGGCAAACGCTAACCTTCGTCTGCCTCCGCTTCCTGCAAAGCATAAAGGATCTTGAGTCCCGGTTCGTCCTTTTCCCGTCCGGCGAACTGTTTCGCCTTGATAAGGCCATCGATCGACAGCACGTTCACCTTATACCCGAAAACGGTCCATTCTTCAGACAGACCAAGAACATCTTCATATTTTCCAATACCGCCAACCTCTCCGAGAAGGTCAAGGTCGCCGATTTCGGTATCGAGCGTAAATTCTGTTCCGTTGAGCAGCGTTCGTTCGTCCCACACAAAAGGAAGTTCAGGCGGAAAGCCGCGTAGTCTCGGGTTGAAGTCTGCTAGTGCGGTCGCGACCTTCGTGAGATTTTCCCGCGTTCTCGAAAAACAAATATCAATGTCATACGTTATATATGCCGACGAATGAAGGCTCAAGGCGACACCGCCGATGACAACAAATTCCACATCGTTACTTGCAAGAGTTACGATGGCTTTCTTTACATCGATCATTGTGAACGCTTCATCTTCTTAGCGGACCTTCGGAGTTCATCGAAGCCGACCATAGCCCGCTGTAGCTTTTCCAATCGCAGTTCAGGCGACAATCGCCGATTTTCCACGATCAGACTGAGATCGATCCCGTAGTCTCTGGCCTCAGCGATCTTGCTGCCGGGCTTTGGGTTAAGAAGTTTCTCTTCGACCGTTCGTTTCATAGCTCTATATTACGGCAATTCTAGTGCGGCGGCACGTTTTTCTGCCTTTTGCTCGTCGGTAAGGCGGCCGTAACCGTAGATCGCGCTTTCCCAAGTGCCGTACATCGCGTTCGGGAGAGCGATGTAATCTTTCCCGAAATACTCGCGTACCTTATCGACCTCCGCAAACCGATCTTCGACCGACTTCTTCTCGAACGTGCTCGAAAAATCATCGAGATTGTCGCCGACCTGCATCACGATGCGGTAAGTTTTGCGGATAATGTCGCGTCGCGCGTCCTTGCTCGATTCTTTTTGGCGGAGCAGCACGTTCGCGTCCGTTATGTCCTCGAAACCGACCTTCTTGAGGTTGTCCATCGTCGCCGCCTTTTGCACTTCGTCGCGGTTCGAAACGTAGAAGATCTTTACGCCGCGCGAGTGCGCGTAGTTCAGAAGATCGACCGAACCGGGAATGGCCTTCGCCTTTCGCATATCGCCCCAAGCATACCAATCCGCAAGGTTGAAACCCTTGTTATTCTTGATCCCATAAGCCTGAGCCGGCGAATTATCTAACACCGTCTCGTCGATATCGACCATGATCGCGCGCGGCATCCGTCGTTCGGCCTTTGAGAGATGCTTTAGATTCTTTTTCTGAAAGTCGGCGTCGAGCCGGAGCCGCGCGATGTTAAAAGCCTGATAGCAAAGCGCGCGATATTCACCGGCCTTCTGCATATAAAGCACGCCCGATATCTGGTACGAATTATCGACCGAAGGCGCGGCTTTTTGCGCCGAAGAATCGGTCGCGAAATATGTCGCCATCGAAGCTGCGGTTGCGATCGTGAACGCGAGGGCAAGAATTTTCAGTCTCATAAGTCAATAAAACGCTCGTTTCTTCTCGAGCCAAGAACATTATAGTTTATTCCCTTTCCGTTTTTGGAGCACAGTTTTCACAAAACGACACAGTTTTCACAAAATGACACAAAATGCACAAAACGGACAAAACGGACAAAATGCACAAACTTGCTCCCTTTTAAGAACGCGCCGATTCCTGCGAGAGCAGGAAGATCGCCCTCTTCCCTTCGTGCCTTCGTGCCTTCGTGGCAACCTTCTTTTGCTTCGTGCCCTAGTGCCTTCGTGGCAACCTTCTTTGTCATTCGTACAATGGCTACCTGCGATCGGCGTCCCGTTCGACCCACGCATAAAGCACCGGCAGCAGCAGCAGCGTGAGCAGCGTCGAAGTGATCAGCCCGCCGATGACAACGGTCGCGAGTGGTCTCTGAACTTCAGCACCTGCACTGGTCGCGAGTGCCATCGGGATAAAGCCGAGGCTCGCAACCAACGCCGTCATCAGAACCGGGCGCAGACGCGTCATCGCTCCCTCGTTCACGGCGTCGATCACGGACTTCCCTTCCTCACGCAAATGGTTGATGAAACTTATCATCACCACGCCGTTCAGAACCGCAACGCCGAACAATGCGATAAAGCCGACGCCTGCCGAGATCGAGAACGGCATTCCTCTCAACGCTAATGCGATCACGCCGCCGACGACTGCGAATGGAATGCCCGTGTAGATAATCAGCGCCTGCCTTGCCGAGCCGAACGTCGAGAACAGAAGCACGAAGATGAGAAACAATGCGATCGGCACTACGACGAGCAGCCTTCCGGTCGCACGCTCAAGGTTCTCGAACGTTCCGCCCCATTCAAGATAGTAGCCGGGCGGCAACTTTACGCCGGTGCCGATCTTTTGCTTTGCCTCGGCGACAAAGCTGGCGATGTCGCGGTCGCGTACGTTCGTCGATACGACGATACGTCGCCGCGTCGCTTCACGCGAGATCTGAGCCGCGCCTTCGACGAGCGAGATATCCGCGACCTGTTCGAGCGGCACGCGTTGGCCGTTCGGAGCCGTCAGCATTAAAGCTCGAACCGAATCGACCGTCTTGCTGGCGTTCTCGTTCAGTCGCAAGACGATATCGAACCGCTGTTCTCCTTCAAAAACTTCGCCGGCCTTCCGGCCCGCAAAGATCGACTCGACAAGTTCATTCACGTTCTCGACATTGAGCCCGTAACGGGCGATGGCGGCTCGGTCCGGCTTTATCTGCAACTGCGGCAATCCGGTAGTTACTTCGGCCTTATTCTCATGGGCTCCCTGAATCGTTCCAAGTACGCGATCGATCTCCTCGCCCTTTTCTGCAAGCACTTGCAGGTCATCACCGAAGAGTTTGATCGCAACGTCGCCGCGCGTGCCGGCAATGAGTTCGTTGACGCGCATCTCGATTGGCTGCATAAAGCCGAACGACGCCGCACCGGGCACTTCAGCTTCGAGCTTCTTCGACATTTCCTCGATCAGCTTTTCCTTCGACCAACGCGATCTCCATTCGTCGATCGGGTTGAGCATCACAAAAACGTCGCATTGATTTAGGCTCATTGAATCCGTCGCAACGGCCGGTGCACCGCATTTTGAAACGATCGTTTTTACTTCCGGAAAAACCTTGAGCGACTTTTCCATCTTGGTCGTCATTTCCATCGCTTGGTTCAGCGAGACGCTCGGCAGCAGAACCGCCTCGATCAAAATATCGCCCTCATCAAGACGCGGGATGAACTCGCCGCCAAGATTCGTGAAGATGGCTCCGCAGAGCGCGATCAAAGCGATCGCGACCGCCAAGACCTGCGAACGGAATTTCATTACGAACGCAAGCGAAGGCCTGTAGATGAGCTTCGACCAACGAATAAGCGGGCTTTCCTTTTCCGACACCGCGCCGCGCATTATCAGCGAAAGCATCGCCGGAACGTAGGTCAGCGAAAGTATAAGCGAACCGAGAAGCGCGAAGATCACGGTCAATGCCATCGGCACGAACATCTTGCCCTCGATACCGCGAAGGCTAAGGATCGGCAAGTAAACTATCCCGATGATCGCGACCGCGAATACTACGGGCCGCGCGACCTCAAGGCACGCTTCTAGGATTGTGCGTTCGGGCGGCTCGCGTGAGTTATTATGCTGGGCTTCGGCACGACGACGAACTACGTTCTCGACCATCACAACAGCCCCGTCAACTATCAATCCGAAATCCAGAGCGCCGAGGCTCATCAAATTTCCCGACACATTGAACATCCGCATCAAGATAGCGGCAAAGAGCATCGAGAGCGGAATTATCGTCGCAACAAGTACGGCGCCGCGCCAATTGCCGAGCAGTAAAAGCAGAACAAGAATGACCAACGCTGCGCCTTCGAGCAGGTTCTTCTCAACCGTAGCGATCGCTCGTTTAACAAGCTCCGTTCGGTCGTAAAAAGGCTCGATCGTCACGCCTTTCGGCAAAGTCTTGCGGATCTCTTCGACCTTTGCTTTCACGCGTTCCGCAACGACGCGCGAGTTCTCGCCCTTGAGCATTATCGCCATGCCCGAGACGATCTCGCCCTGGCCATCGGTCGAAACCGCTCCTTGTCTTATGCTCTGTCCTTCGACGACCTCACCGAGATCGCGGACAAATACCGGCACGCCTTCTTTCCCGGTTTTGACGACGATATTGGTGATGTCCTCCATCTTTTCGACAAGGCCAACGCCGCGCAACAGATATTGCTCGGCGCCTTTTTCGATGTATCCGCCGCCGACCGAACCGTTGTTCGCCATCACTGCGTCGTGAACATCGCTAAGCGTCGATCCATAAGCGTGCAGTTTCTCCGGCGAGAGCCGCACCTCGTATTGCTTGCCGTAACCGCCGTGCGAATTCACCTCGGTCACGCCCGGAACGCTCATCAACTGACGCCGAATGTTCCAGTCATGGATCGTCCGCAGATCGGTCGCCGTGTAGCCGCTTCCCTTTTCCGCCTTGACCTCGTATTGATAGATCTCGCCCAATCCGGTCGCGATCGGTCCCATTTCCGGCGCGCCGATCCCAGGCGGAATATTCTCACGCGCTGTCGCCATTCGTTCGAGAATAAGCTGACGGGCGAAATAAATATCGGTCGATTCTTCGAACACGATCGTCACGTTCGAAATACCGAATTTCGAGACCGAACGTATCTCTTCGACGCCCGGAATGCCGGACATCGCGACTTCGATCGGGAACGTGATCTGTCGCTCGATCTCCAAAGGCGCGAGGCTCGGCGCGTTGGTCAGCACCTGCACCTGCACATTCGTCACATCCGGCACGGCGTCGATCGGCAGATCGATCAGGCTAAAAATTCCGGCCCCCGCCATGATCGCAACAAGCAGAAGCACCACAAGCTTCTGAGCAATTGAAAATCGTATGAGTGCGTTGATCATATACTTCTAGTGGTCATCTCCCATGGCACCCTTTTCGAGTTGGGTCTTTAAGACAAAGCTGCCCTTGGTCACGACCTTTTCGCCGAGCTTCAGCCCGTCGATCACCTTCGTGTACCCGTTCAGATCCGCACCGGCCTCGATCTCGCGCGCTTCGAATGCTCCCGACTCATTCTCACGCGGAACAAAGACGATCGTCTTGTCGCCGCTTCGCTGTATCGCCTCGGACTTGACGACGAGTTCCTGCCCCGAGGCAGTGCTCGTGCCAAGATAGAATCCGACGTCCGCGAACATTCCTGCGCGCAGTTTTCCGCTCCTGTTCGGAACCTCGATACGCACACGCCCTGTCCTTGTCGTCTCGTCCAATTGCGGATCGATATACGAAACGCGGCCGCTCACCGTGCCGATCGCCGGCGAAGTTATTTCAGCGGCGGCTCCGACAAAAAGTTTTGACATATTTGCTTCCGGAACGTTCGCGATAACGTAAACGGTGCCGAGATTCGAGATCGAAAAGATCGCGGTCGCGGCTTCTATGCCGGCTCCGGCATTGAATCTCCGCTCGGTCACGATCCCCGAAAGCGGCGCTCGAAGCGCAACGAGCGACGTGTCTTCGCGATGATCGTCCGGCTCATTCGGATCGACATCGACGCCGAGTGACCGCATCTCGTCAACGATATGCTTTAGATCGACACGCGACGTTTCGACCTCGGCCTGCGCCTCTTGGACCTCGCGATTCAGCGAGATGTTCGACTGAAAGTCAAAGTCCGCCTTTGCCGTCTTGTAGGCGGTCTCGGCGGCGACAAGATCTTTGCCCGCTCCGGCGCCGAGATCGATCAAACGGCGCGTGCGCTTTAAGGTCGCTTCGGCCTCGTCGAGTTTTGCCTTTGACTGCAGAACGGCAACGCGGTTCTCGCTCCTTTGAACGCGAGCCAAACTCCGTTGAGCGAGCTCGTACTTTGTCCGCGCTTCGTGCATCTTGCCGTGCATTTGCGCTAACTGCGGGCTTGATACCACGGCGAGAACGGCCCCGCGCTGCACACGGTCGCCGACGCTGTAATTGACTCGTTCGATCCGCCCGCCGACCAGAGGCGTCGCCATCTCGGTCGTCTCAGGATTCAGTTCGACGGCACCCGTAACGTTCAACATCGCGATCGCAGGACGCTGCGTTACAGTTTCGATCTCGATGCCGGCAGCCTCGATCGCATTCGGGTCGAGCGCAACCTCACGGCCTTCTTCTGATGCTGAGTGCTCACCGTCGGAATGTGCGGGCTCGGTCGCCGCCCGCTGTGCGCCACCCGTCCCGCGCAGCAAAAATATGCCGCCGACGATGCCGATCAACGCAATGATCGCCGCCGTGATAAGCCATGGAACAAGCCTGCTTTTCGGCGCGTCGCTCTCTTCCGCTTCGGCGTGAACCACCCCTTCGTTCGCTTCAAACTCTTTCTTTTCGTATTCGTCGGACATAACTATCTATTTCTCCATTGGCAGGCCGAGGGCCAGAAAAAGGTCGGCTTGGGCTCGATATCTTTCAGTTAGGATCTCGATAAGGTCGTTGTTCGCTTCAAGCAGTTTGCGCTGTTCGGCGATCAGATCCGTGATCTTAAGCGCGCCGATCTCATAAACTTTTCGCACCGTCTCGACGTTCTCGCGCGAACGCGGAAGCACACCGATCTTGAATGTCGCAAGGGCGCGATCCGCCGCCTCGATCCTGTGGAACGAAGCTGCGATCTCGCTCCTCACCACGCGTTCGGCGAAAAGCCGCCGCTCCTGCGCCTGACGAATCGAGATCGCAGCCTCGGCTCTTGCACCTTGCCCTCGATCAAAAATGGGAATTCCGATCGAGACGCCGAACGTCAGGCTCCGATCCTTTTGGACGAAGGGGCCGCGTGGGTCGTCAAGGCTCGATCGTCCCTGCACATATCTTGCATTTGCGCTAACGTCCGGCTTCGAACGCGCGGCGGCCGATCTCAGTTCAGCCTCGGCGAGTTCCTCTTCGAGTTTCAAAAGCCGAATTTCCGGACGTTCGGTAAGAGCGATCTCGACCGCGGCGGCAGCGTCCTTCGGCAGTTTACGGATCTCGGCAGTAGCGATATCCTCGGTCAGTTTCATCGGCTCGTGTTCGGGGACCGCCGCGAAGAACTTCAAGCGGGAGATCGCGGCTCGCATCTTACCTTCCGTAAGCGAACGCCGCGCGCGGATCTTCTCGATCTCGGCCTGAAGCAGATTGAGTTCGAGCGGAGCAGTTTCACCTTCGTTGACGCGTATCTGCACGGATCGGATCGTTTCTTCATCAAGATCGAGTACCTCTTCGAGAACTTCGAGTTCGCGCAAGCTAACAAGAGCTTCGAGATAAGCCGTCAGGATCTGCGCGGTAACGGCACGCTCTTTTGCGGCGACCTCCGCACGCTTCAAAGCGACGTCGGCCCTCGCGGCGTCGATCCTTCGGCCGCGCTGGCCAAAGGCCTCGATCGGCACCGAAAGCCCGAGGCTGAATTCGCGGTCGCCCGACGAACCGACGATCCCGCCGCTGCCTTGTTCGACAGAAAGCGTCGGGTTCGGCCGCTGTTGGGCTTGGATGAGCCGAGCCTCGGCCTTCTCCGCTTCGAGGCGTGCGACGGCGATCTCGCCGCTGCTTACGACCACTCGCTTTACGATCTCGGCGAGTGAAATTCCATCGTCGGCGCTTCGATAATTTTCGAGTACGGAACGATAAAGCGAATTCGTATGGGCCGCTCTCTCAGGCTTCGCGATCGAAACCATCTGAGCGAACGAGATCTGTACCGTCAGCACGACGGCCAGAATAGAAATGAACCTGTTCATAAATTCCCGATCAAGTGTTTACAACGAACGCAATGCGGGCGCGTGATCCCCGAATATCGAGGTCGCGACAGAAAAAAAACGCGCAATTGTGCTAAATGATCAGGCTTTTGGCGGCTGCCAAATTGAGGCTAGGTAGTTGGAAGTGTGTTGGGAAGAATAGGCCGCGATCTCTCTCGGGATCGCATTTACCGTCGCCGGCGACTCAATGGCGACCGACACAGTGTGAGCTCCCATCGAATTGATGCTGCAGCACGAACAGATACAGAAAGGCGAGCAACCGTCTGTCTTCGAGCCGCTCTCCGGCGTGTCGCCACGAACGACCGCCGTCGTAGGACACGCCGCGGAATCCCCGCTTGCAGACGCAACGAACTCCTGACACGGCTGCGCCAGCAGTACAAGCATATAAACCACGAAGATGAACGAAAAAACTCTCACAACCTATCAGTAAAAAGATTGTCGCCTGCCAAGCAGATTTCTGCAACCGCCCATCGCCGTCCGCTCGCATTCTTCCCTTCGTGCCCTAGTGCCTTTAGTGGCAAACTTCGTCGCGGTCCGTTCTCATTCTTCCCTTCGTGCCTAAGTGCCTTCGTGGCAAACTTCGTCGTTCTTCCCTTCGTGCCCCAGTGCCTTCGTGGCAAACTTCTCCGCATTCTTCCCTTCGTGCCTTAGTGCCTTCGTG
>Ga0209476_10003537_pt1 | contig 10288 bp, 5 predicted proteins | sample KloWWTrecipitate_FD_187179 | JGI IMG/M metagenome (GOLD analysis project Ga0209476, IMG submission 187179) | Active sludge microbial communities from Klosterneuburg, Austria, studying microevolution and ecology of nitrifiers - Klosterneuburg... | ecosystem: Engineered > WWTP > Aerobic digester >...
CAGGCATCCCCGAGGAAACCACGGCGCAGCCCGCGCCCGACGAGAACAAGCTGATCGCCGAGCGCCGCGGCAAGCTCGCGGCCCTGCGCGATGCCGGCAACGCCTACCCGAACGACTTCCGGCCCGATGCCACCGCCGGCGAACTGCAGGCCGCGTTCGAGGGCCACGATGCCATCGCGGTCGAGGCCGCGGGTCGCCGGGTCCGCGTCGCCGGACGCATGCTGGCCAAGCGCGTGATGGGCAAGGCCAGCTTCGTGCAACTGCAGGACCGCAGTGGCGCGATCCAGTTGTTCCTGCAGGGCGAGGCGCTGGGCGCGGCCTACGAGGACTTCAAGGGCTGGGACGTCGGCGACATCGTGGGCGCCGAGGGCACGCTGATGCGGACCCGCACCGGCGAGTTGTCGGTCAAGTGCACCACCTTGCGCTTGCTGGCCAAGGCCCTGCGGCCGCTGCCGGACAAGTGGCACGGGCTGGCCGATGTCGAGACCCGTTACCGCCAGCGCTACGTCGACCTGACCATCAACCCCGAATCGCGCCGGGTATTCCGCCAGCGCGCGGCGCTGGTCCGCTACATGCGCGACTTCCTCGAGGCGCCGCCGCGCGGCTTCATGGAGGTCGAGACCCCGATGATGCACCCGATCCCCGGGGGTGCCGCAGCGCGTCCATTCGTGACCCACCACAACGCGCTCGACCTCGACATGTACCTGCGGGTGGCGCCCGAGCTGTACCTCAAGCGCCTGGTGGTCGGTGGCTTCGAGCGGGTCTACGAGATCAACCGCAACTTCCGCAACGAGGGCGTCAGCACCCGCCACAACCCCGAGTTCACCATGCTCGAGCTCTACCAGGCCTATGCCAGCTACATCGAGATCATGGACCTGACCGAGGAACTGGTGCGCGGCTCGGCGCTGGCGGCGGCCGGGCGCCTCGCCTTCCATTGGGAGGAGCACGACATCGACCTGGGTCCGCCGTTCCGGCGCTGGCGCATGGACGAGGCGGTGCGCCACCACAATCCGGAGATCGGCCCCGCCGACATCCGCGACCGGGAAGCCATGGCAGCGCACTGCCGGCGGCTGGGGATCGAAGCCAGGCCCGGCGAGGGCTGGGGCAAGCTCCTGCTGGCGGTGTTCGAGCGCACGGTGGAGGACCGGCTGGTGCAGCCAACCTTCATTACCGGCTACCCGACCGAGGTTTCCCCGCTGGCACGGGCAAATGACGCCGACCCGGGCATCACCGACCGCTTCGAGCTGTTCATCGGCGCCAAGGAGCTGGCCAACGGTTTCTCGGAGCTCAACGACCCGGAGGACCAGGCCGCGCGCTTCCGGGCCCAGGTCGAGGCCAAGGACGCGGGCGACCACGAAGCGATGCACTACGACGCCGACTACATCCGCGCGCTCGAGTACGGGCTGCCGCCCACCGGGGGCCTGGGGGTGGGAATCGACCGCCTGGTGATGCTGGTCGCCGAAGTGCCTTCGATCCGCGACGTGTTGCTCTTTCCCTACATGCGGCCGGAGGCCTGACCACGGCCATCACCGTCCGACCTGGACCGCCCCGGCCCAGGGCCGGGCCGCTTGCGCTGCGCCCCTTGCCTGATGGTCCACGCCGCTCCGGAGCCTCCGCCACCGATGTTCTACCCTGACCGGCACGATTCATGCATCAAATCGGCATGGACAAAGATGTGCCCATGGCCGAAGTTGCGCTACCCTGCGGATTCCTGGACGACACGGAAACGTTCGGGCGGCGCGCCGGGAACAGCGCCGGTGACGGAGAGGCCATGAACGTCCTGATCGTGGATGACCAGCCGTCGGCGCGGGCCATGCTGCGCCACGTGGTCGAGGGCATCGGCCCCGACCTCAACGTGCAGGATTTCGGCGACCCGCTGGCGGCCCTGGAGTGGTCGGAGCGCTGGGACACCGATCTCCTGCTGCTCGACTACCGCATGCCGTCGATGGACGGCCTCGAGTTCGCGCGGCGTTTCCGCCGCCCCCCGTTGCACAAGGACGTTCCCATCGTGCTGATCACGGTGGTGGGCGACGAGCCGGTGCGCCAGGCCGCGCTCGAAGCGGGCGTGATCGACTTCCTGGTCAAGCCGGTGCGGCCGCGCGAGTTGCGCGCGCGCTGCCGCAACCTGCTCACGCTGCGCCAGCAGGGCGAAAGCGTGAAGCAGCGCGCCCGCTCGCTCGAGCGCCAGGTCCTGGCCGGGATGCGCGAGTCCGACCAGCGCGAGCGCGAGATGCTGTTCCTGCTCGCGCGCGCGGCCGAGTACCGCGACCAGGGTTCGGGCGCGCACCTGCTGCGGATGCAGCGCTACGTCGGCGCGCTGGCCGAGGCGCTGGGCGTGTCCGACAGCGAGGCGCAGATGTTCGAGCTGGCGGCGCCGCTGTACGACATCGGCAAGATCGGCATTCCCGACGCGGTCCTGCTCAAGCGCACGCCGCTCGGCGCCGAGGAACTCGAGGTCGCGCGCAAGCACGCGCGGATCGGCCACGACATCCTGCGCGAGAGTTCGAGCCGCTTCGTGCAGCTGGCGGCCGGGATCGCGCTGCATCATCACGAGCGTTACGACGGCAGCGGCTACCCCGACGGCCTGGCCGGCGAGAGCATCCCCTTGCCGGCCCGCATCGTCGGCCTCGCCGACGTCTTCGATGCCATGACCTCCGAGCGGGCATGGCGGCCCGCCCATCCAGTCGAGGCCGCGGTCGAGTTCATCCGCGCCCAGCGCGGCGCGCAGTTCGATCCGGCCTGCGTCGACGCCTTCATTTCGGTCCTGCCGCGGATCCTCGAGATCCGCCGCGCCTTCGTCGGCCCGCCGCCGTCGATGCGGGAGACCTGAGGACCCCGGTGGCGCCATGATCCAGCCCTTCACCGAACTCGCCCAGCGCTATCGCGGTCGCGAAGACTCGGAGCACGAACAGGCCTTCGTGCGGCTGGCGATCATCGTGGTGTTCCTGGCCTACCTGCTGGGAGCCACTGCCTTCGACCGCGCCACCGGCGACCGCGCGACGCTGGTGCTCTACGTGCTGCTGGCCGAGACCGCGGTGGCGATCGGCTTGCTGGTCTGGATCGCGTGGCGCCCGAAGCCCTCGCATGCGCGGCGCTGGATCGGCATGCTGGCCGACTACGCCGCCTGCGGCATCATCATGCACCTGCAGGGCGCGGTGGTGGCGCCGCTGTACGTGGTGCTGATGTGGGTGACGGTCGGCAACGGCCTGCGCTACGGACCGCGCTACCTGCTGGCCGCGGTCGGCCTGGCCTCGATTTCCTTCCTGGCCGTGATCACCACCACCGACTACTGGCTCGACAACCAGTCGCTGGCCTGGAGCCTGCTGCTGGCGCTGGCGGCGATTCCCTTCTACCTGATGTCGCTGCTCAAGGCGCTGACCCGCGCCACCGAGGAAGCCAAGCGCGCCAACGCGGCCAAGAGCCGCTTCCTGGCCAGCATGAGCCACGAGTTCCGCACGCCGCTCAACGGCATCGTCGGCATGTCGGAGCTGCTCTCGACGACGCGGCTTTCGGGCGAACAGCGTGAATGCGCCGAGGTGATCCAGACTTCGGCCCGCACGCTGCTGACCCTGGTCGAGGACGTGCTCGACATCTCGGCGATCGAGGCCGGCAAGGTCCGCATCCGCAACCACGAGTTCTCGCTGCGACGCCTGGTCGAGAACGTGCAACTCATGCTGCAACCCAACGCCGGCGCCAAGGGCCTGCGTTTCGATGTCCACATCGCGCCCGACCTCCCCGACCAGGTGCGGGGCGATTCCGACCACCTGCGCCAGGTGCTGGTCAACCTGATCCACAACGCGATCAAGTTCACCGATCGCGGCGAGGTCACGGTCAACGTGATGCGGGTGCCGGCGGACTCGCTGAAGGTGCGCTTCTCGGTGCGCGACACCGGCATCGGCATCCCGCCCACCGACCTCGAGCGGATCTTCCAGCCCTTCGAGCAGGTCGACAACGGACCGACCCGGCGCCATGGCGGCACCGGTCTCGGGACCACGATCGCGCGCAACCTGACCGAGCTCATGGGCGGCACGATCGGTTGCGAGAGCCGCGAGGGGCAGGGCTCGATGTTCTGGCTCGAACTGCCGCTCGAGCCGGTGGCGGTGCCGGTTCCGGTCACGCCCGTGGTGGTCGCCGACGAGGGCGCCAACGTGGTCGCCTTCGGCGACCCCTTCGTGCGCCATCGCGCGCGGGTGCGCGGCCTCAAGGTCCTGGTCGCCGACGACCAGCCGGCGAACCAGATCGTGCTGCGCCGGATCCTCGAGAAGGCCGGGCACGAAACCCTGCTGGTCTCCAGCGGCGACGACGTGCTGAGCCGGGTCGAGAACGAGCGCTTCGACGTGGTGATCGTCGACTTGCACATGCCGGGCATCAGCGGGCTCGACGTGATCCTGCAGGCGCGGGTGATGGAGGCGGGGCGCGCGCAGACCCCGTTCATCGTCCTCAGTGCCGATGCGACGGCCGAGGCCCGTCATGCCTGCGAGGCCGCGGGCGCCGCCAGTTTCCTGCTCAAGCCGGTGGTCGTGACCAAGCTGCTGGACGCGATCGCCAACGCCTGCGGGCCCAAGCGCGGCGAACCGGCGCGGGTCGCGGCAGCGAGTCCGCCGCCGGCGCTGGCGCTGGTGCCGGGGAGCGCGTCGCCTGCAGCCGCCATGCCGGGCGGCGTGGTGTCGACCGAGGTGCTGTCGGAGCTGGCCGAGCTCAAGCTCGGCGCCGATTTCGTCGAACTCTTCGTCGCCGAGTGCATGCGCGACGCGGAGAACTGCGTCGCGGGACTGGAGCGCGCCGCGACCGCGGGACGCTGGGAGCAGGTCGTGGACCATGCCCACGCGCTCAAGGGCGTGGCCAGCAATGCCGGCGCCGTGCGCCTGGCCGAACTGGCCTCGGATGCGATGAAGATGCCGAGCTGGCGGCTGGCGCGTGAGTGGCAGCCGCTGGTGCAGAACCTGAAGGCGGAGCTTGGCCTTGCGCGCCAGGCGCTGGACGGCGTGCTCGCGGGATTGCGCCAGGCTGCGCCTGGCGGCGGAGTGGGCGACCGCCCCTGAGCGGTCGCCCATCCGGTGCCGCAGGCCAGGCCGACCGGCTGGCGCGCCGGTCGCCGCTGGCCCTTGAAGCCTTACGAGTTGCGGGCGACCAGGCGCTCGGCCACGAGCGCCTCGACCGCGGGCGCGGTCTCGTCGCCGGTCTCGCCGTTGGCGCGCTTGGTCTGGGCGCGGACCAGCCGCTCCATGGTGCGCAGCGACTTGTCGCCGAGGCGCATCGCGGTGTCGACCCAGATCTCGGTGATCCGCATCAGCTCGTCGAGCGTGATCGGCGAACCGCCGACCTGGGCGACGCGCTGCATGGCGCGGCGCGCGTGCGGGATGCGGCGGTTGCGCCGGATCACGTCCTCGACCGCGGCCGCGCCTTCACCCTTCGGGGCCAGCACGTCGACCACGCCGAGCTTGTACAGCTCTTCGCTGGAATAGATGTTGCCGCTGAGCATCATGCGCTCGGCCTGGGTCGGGCCGACCCGGCGCGACAGGAAGGAATAGGCGCCCATGCCGGGGAAGAGGTCGAACAGGACCTCCGGAAGTCCCATGCCGACACCGGTTTCCGCGACGATCGTGTTGCACGACAGCGCGGCCTCGAAACCGCCGCCCAGCGCATCGCCCTGGACCAGTGCGACGCTGTGCAGGCCGACGTCGAGGCCGGCATGGAAGGCATAGACGCCTTCGACGCAGCTGCGCGCGTAGGCCATCAGGTGCTGGCGGTCGCGGGCGCGGATCAGGCGCGCGAACAGGTCGAGGTCGCCGCCGAGGTTGAACACCGGCGCATCGGAGGCGAGTACGACGTGCCCGAGCAACGGGGCCAGGCCCGCTTCCGCCTGCTGGCGGATGTTGGCGCAGAGCCGCATCTGGAACTCGCGGATCTCCTTGATCAGGAGCAGGTGGAAGCACGGGCGGCGCGCGATCGGCGCGGCACGCTCGGCATGCATGAAACACCAGTGGGAATCCGAATCCGGATCGGAATGGGTGCGCAGCACCCGGGAGCCGGTATCGCCCGACAGCGCCAGTACGGTATTCATGAATCACCTCATCAGGGGATGCTGCTCGACCGGCCGCGCGCGAGCAGCAGACAGTAGCTACCATCCATGGAGGCAGGGGTCGACCGGTTAACTTGATGTTATTACCGACTCCGGAGCCAAAAAGCGAGAGGCAGTTGACAAAAACCGGTGACATGGTGTTCACCGGGGCCGCCGCGGCCCCCCGCGCACGTGCCATCGCGCACGTCGACATGGACGCCTTTTACGCCGCGATCGAGCAGCGCGACCGCCCCGAACTGCAGGGTCGGCCAGTCATCGTGGGAGGGCTCGGCCCACGGGGCGTGGTGTCCACTGCCAGCTACGAGGCGCGGCGCTACGGCGTGCGCTCGGCGATGCCGACAGCGAAGGCTCGCCGGCTGTGTCCGGACGGGGTCTACCTGGTCCCGAGGATGAAGACCTATGCTGCTGTTTCGCGTGAGGTTTTCTCCGTTTTCGAGAGCGTCAGCCCGGAGGTCGAGGGGCTTTCCCTGGACGAGGCTTTCATCGACCTGGGACGCAGCCTGACGCTGTTCGGGACGCCGCGCGAGATCGGGCTTCGGATCAAGGCCGGGGTGCTCGCGGCAACCGGCTTGCGTTGCTCGGTTGGACTGTCGTGCAACAAGTTCCTGGCCAAGCTGGCGAGCGAGCTGTCCAAGCCCGACGGGCTGCTGGAAATCCCGCGGGAGAACGTGCGGGAAACACTCGATCCGCTCCCGGTCGGCCGGCTGTGGACCGTCGGCCCGATCGCCGCGGCCAGGCTCGAGGCGGCAGGCATCCACACGGTCGCGCAGTTGCGCGATGCCGGCGACTCGCGACTACGCGCACTGCTGGGCGCGCAAGGCCTCGCCTTGGCCCGGCTGGCGCGCGGCGAGGACGAGCGTCCGGTGCAGCCGAACCAGGCCGAGCGTTCGCTCGGCGCCGAGGAAACCCTGGACACCGACCTGGCGTCGCTCGACGCGGCGCAAGCGCTGCTCATGCGCCTGGTCGAGCGGGTGGCGGAGCGCGCACGCGCGCATGGCCTGGTCGGCCGCGTCGTGACGCTCAAGCTGCGCGTGCCCCCCTTCGAGACCTCGACCCGGCGCACGCTGCTGGAACCGCCGTCCGGTGCGACCGCGCGCCTGCATGCGGCGACCGCGGCGCTGCTCGAACGCTGGTGGGGCGAGGCCAGGGCGCCGCGGCTGCGCCTGCTCGGCGTCGCGCTGTCGGAACTCGCGCGCGCCGATGGCGCCGACGCCGGCGGGCTCTTCGACGCCCCGGATGCCGACGCCAACGACGGCCTGGTGGACCGCATCAACCGGCGCTTCGGCGGCGGCGCGATCCGTCGCGCGCGCGGCCTCGTCGAGCCGGGACCGCGCTGAGCGCCGGCGCGCGGGCCCTCAGGCCGGGCGCGGCGCGCTGTCGCGCAGTTCGCGCCGCAGGATCTTGCCGACGTTGGTCTTGGGCAGCGCGTCGCGGAACTCGATGAAGCGCGGCTGCTTGTAGCCGGTGAGCTGGGTGCGACAGTGCGCCCGCAGCGCGTCTTCGGTCAGTTCCGGGTCGCGCGCGACCACCACCAGCTTGATCGCCTCGCCCGTGCGCTCGTCGGGAACGCCGACCGCCGCGGATTCCAGCACCCCTGGGTGGGCGCCGACGACGTCCTCGATCTCGTTGGGATAAACGTTGAAGCCCGAGACCAGGATCATGTCCTTCTTGCGGTCGAGCACGTAGATGTAGCCGCGTTCGTCCATGCGGCCGATGTCGCCGGTGCGGAACCAGCCGTCGCCGAAACAGGAGGCGCGGGTGTCCTCCTCGCGCTGCCAGTAGCCGGCGCTGACGTGGGGCGCGCGGATGCAGATTTCGCCGACCTCGCCGGGCGGGCGGTCGCGGCCCTCGTCATCGCAGATGCGGACCTCGGCGCCCGGCAGGGGCTGGCCGATCGAGCCGGGCGGGTTGTCGCGGCCGGGCGGGTTGCCGGTGATCGCGCCACAGGTCTCCGAGAGCCCGTAACTCTCCAGCAGCGTGCACCCGGTCCGCTCGAGCCAGCGTTGCGCCGTGGCGCGATGCAGGGCCGCGCCGCCTTCCATGCTCAGGCGCAGGCGCGAGAAATCGACCTGCTCGATGCCGGGCGCGCGCAGCAGGGCATCGTAGAGCGTGGTCACGCCGCCGAACACCGTGGGGCGCTCGCGCACGAAGTCGCGCACCAGCGCTGGCAGGTCGCGCGGGTTGGCGACCAGCACGAGGCGCGCGCCGATCGCCCAGCCGAGCAGGCAGCCGACGGCAAGCGCGGCGACGTGGTAGATCGGCAAGGCGATCAGGAACACCTCCTGCCCGGGCCGCAACTGGCCGCCATACCAGGCCTGCAGCGACAGCACCTCGGCGGTCGCGGCGCGCTGGGTCAGCATGGCGCCCTTGGCGACGCCGGTGGTGCCGCCGGTGTACTGGAGGAAGGCGATGTCGTCGTGGCCGATGTCCACGCGCGGCGCGGGGCGGGCGGTGCCCTGGGCCAGCGCGTCGTTGAAGCGCACGGCGCCGTCGATGCGGTAGTCGGGCACCAGCTTCTTCACGTAACGGGCGACGAAGTTGACGATCGCCGACTTCGGGAAGCCGAGCAGGTCGCCCAGCCCGGTGGTCACGACCTGGCGCACCGGGGTCTCGTGCAGGACCTCGGCCACGGTATGGGCGAAGTTGTCGAGCACGACCAGCACCGAGGCGCCGGCATCGACCAGCTGGTGCTTGAGCTCGCGCCCGGTGTACATGGGGTTGGTGTTGACCACGGTGAGCCCGGCGCGCAGCACGCCGAACAGGGCCACCGGGTACTGCAGGATGTTGGGCAGCATGATCGCCACCCGGTCGCCCTTCTTGAGCTTGAGGACGTTGAGCAGGTACGAGGCGAAGTGGCCGCTGAGGCGGTCGACGTCCTCGTAGCTGAGCGTGCGGCCCATGCTGCCGAACGCCGGGCGCGCGGCATGGTCGCGACAGGCGCCCTCCAGCAGGCTGGTCAGGGTGTGCTCGCCCAGGTCGAGCCCGGCGGCGACGCCGGGCGGGTAGTGCGCGACCCAGGGTCGCGGGTAGCCGGCCTGTGCGGCGTGCATGCGCGGTCGGGCGCCCGGCCGCGGTGCGCGGCTCAGCCCGCGGCCTTGGCGGCGGAATCGCGCAGCTCGCGCCGCAGGATCTTGCCGACGTTGGTCTTGGGCAGCGCGTCGCGGAACTCGATGAAGCGCGGCTGCTTGTAGGCGGTGAGATTGGTCCGGCAGTGGGCCTTGATGTCGTCCGCCGTCAGCGCCGGATCCTTCTTCACGATCACGACCTTCACCGCCTCGCCGGACTTGTCGTCCGGGACACCGACCGCCGCCACCTCGAGCACGCCCGGATGGGTCGCGATCACGTCCTCGATCTCGTTCGGGTACACGTTGAAGCCCGAGACCAGGATCATGTCCTTCTTGCGGTCGACGATGTAGAAGAAACCCTTCTCGTCCATGCGGCCCATGTCGCCGGTCCGCAGCCAGCCATCGTCGGTCAGGACCTTGGCGGTCTCGTCGGCGCGCTGCCAGTAGCCGCGCATCACCTGCGGGCCGCGGATGCACAGCTCGCCGACTTCGCCCATCGGCAACTGGCGCCCGTTGTCGTCCTGCACCGACAGTTCGGTGGAGGGCGCGGGCAGGCCGATCGAGCCGTTGTATTCCTTGAGGTCGACCGGGTTCATGGTCGCCACCGGCGCGCTCTCGGTCATGCCGTAGCCTTCGAGCAGGGTGCCGCCGGTGACCGCCTTCCAGCGCTCGGCCACCGCGCGCTGCACGGCCATGCCGCCGCCGAAGGACATCTTGAGGTGCGAGAAGTCGACCTGGTCGAAGCCCGGGGTGTTGAGCAAGCCGTTGAAAAGGGTATTGACCCCGGTGATCGCGGTGAAGCCCAGCTTCGAGATCTCGCGCACGAATCCGGCCATGTCGCGCGGATTGGTGATCAGCACGTTGAGCCCGCCGAACTTCATGAACACCAGGCAATTACAGGTCAGCGCGAAGATGTGGTAGAGCGGCAGCGCCGTGACCATCACCTCCTCGCCCAGGCTCAGGCGGCGGATGTACCAGGCCGAGACCTGCTGCATGTTCGCCACCATGTTGCGGTGGGTCAGCATGGCGCCCTTGGCGACGCCGGTGGTGCCGCCGGTGTACTGGAGGAAGGCGATGTCGTCGTGGCCGATGTCCACGCGCGGCGCGGGGCGGGCGGTGCCCTGGGCCAGCGCGTCGTTGA
>Ga0209476_10003539_pt1 | contig 10284 bp, 8 predicted proteins | sample KloWWTrecipitate_FD_187179 | JGI IMG/M metagenome (GOLD analysis project Ga0209476, IMG submission 187179) | Active sludge microbial communities from Klosterneuburg, Austria, studying microevolution and ecology of nitrifiers - Klosterneuburg... | ecosystem: Engineered > WWTP > Aerobic digester >...
CGCTCCGCCCGGGCACGGGAGGGCAGAGGTAACCGGGCGGAATGTCCCAGCCCCGGATGCCGTAGGCCAGATCGAGCAGAGCCTGGTTCAGCGCCTTGACCGCGCGGGGGTCCGCGTAGTCGATGGATTCATCCCCGTGCGCATTGGGTTTCACGAAAGCGGCGAGCGCCGGGCTTGCGTCTATCAGCTTCGGGAAGTCGTAGCCCGCGCGGAAGCGACTCCGCGGATGCAGACTCTCCTTAAGCACTGTTTTCATGTCGTCGGGTCTTTTCACTGAAGCTTTAGCGAAGTTTAGGACCCAAAAAGATTCAACCCTCTTGATTGGCCGAGCGCCGCGCACATAGAATCGGCGGATTACGTTATGGCGCAACTTTTCCCGAAGCAGGCCAATGGTCTGTCTCAAGCGAGCATCGCCGCGGGCGCGGCCGTAGGCGGCAGCGTCCTCCTGGCCCTCTTCCTGCTGGCCCGCTCCGGATACGCGACCGGCGAGGGAACCCCCTACGACCAGAAGGTTCCCTTCTCGCACAACCACCACACCACCGGCGTCGGCATCGACTGCCGCTACTGCCACACCACGGTGGAGACCTCGGCCACCGCATCGGTTCCTCCCACCCAGACCTGCATGAACTGTCATTCGCAGATCTGGACGTACGCGCCCATGCTCGAGCCGGTGCGGGAGAGTTACCGCACGGGCAAGTCTCTCGAGTGGAGGAAGGTGAACGACCTTCCCGACTTCGCCTACTTCAACCACTCCGCGCACGTGAACAAGGGTGTGGGCTGCACCACGTGCCACGGCCAGATCGGCGAAATGCCGCTCGTCTACCAGGCGCAGTCGCTCCAGATGCAGTGGTGCCTGGAGTGCCACCTGAAGCCCGAGCAGTTCCTGCGGCCCAAGTCCGAAGTCAACGCCCCCGTCTGGAATCCTCCGGCGAATCAGCTTGAAGTGGGCGCGAAGCTGCGCGACCTCTATCAGGCGAAGCCGCGCGTTTCCTGCTCCACCTGCCACCGCTAGGCCACAAGAACGGAACCATGAGCGACGCTCACATCCCGATTTCGCAAGTGACGCGGGTCTCCAAGGGCGCCTCGGGCGCCAAGCCCAAGTTCTGGCGCAGCCTCGACGAGTTGACCGACTCCGAGGACATCAAGGTCTGGCTTCACCGCGAATTCCCCGAGAAGGCCTCCGAATTCACGGATCCCGAAGGACGCCGCCAGTTCCTGCAGCTCATGGGCGCCTCCGTGGCCCTCGCCGGTCTCTCCTCCGCCTGCACCCGGCAACCCGCGGAGGCGATCGTGCCCTACGCGAAGGCCCCCGAGCAGTTCATCCCGGGCAAGCCTGTCTATTTCGCGACCGTGCTGTCCACCGACGGCGCCGCCCAGGGCGTGCTGGTCGAGAGCCACATGGGCCGCCCCACCAAGATCGAGGGCAACCCCGATCACCCGGGGAGCCTCGGCTCCACCGACCACTTCGCCCAGGCCGAGATCCTCAACCTCTACGATCCGGACCGGTCCAAGAGCGTCACCTATCGCACCGAGACCCGCGTCTGGGCCGACTTCATCGCCTCCATCCGTCCCGTCCTCGAGGCGCAGAAGGCGCTCAAGGGTGAGGGCCTCCGCCTCCTCACCTCGACCGTCACCTCCCCCACCCTGGGCGCGCAGATCGCGGAGCTGCTGAAGCAGTACCCGATGGCGAAGTGGCACGTCCACGACCCCCTCGCGCGCCGGAACGCCATGGACGGCGCCCGCGCCGCGTTCGGCAAGCCCCTTCAGCCCGTCTACAATTTCGCCGAGGCCGACGTCATCATTTCGCTCGACGCCGACTTCCTCGGGCTCGGCGGCGACAAGGTCGCGAATGCCCGCGCCTTCGTCGCGCGCCGCGCGGCCGACGACCTGGCCGGGAAGGAAATGAACCGCCTGTACATGGCGGAGAGTTCGATCTCCCTGACCGGCGCTTCCGCCGATCACCGCATGGCCGTGCGCGCCGCCGAAGTCGAAGCCATCGCGCGCGAGCTGGCGGCCGAGCTGGGTCTTTCCGTCGAGAAGGGGGCCCTCCCCGCGTCGGAGATGGCGAAGTCCATCGTCGCGGCCATGATCAAGGACGCGAAGGCCCGCCCGGCGAAGACCCTGGTCATGGTGGGCGAGTCCCAGCCCGCCTTCGTCCATGCCCTCGGCTTCGCGATCAACGAGAAGCTCGGGAGCCTGGGCACGGCCCTCACCCTCACCGAGCCGGTGGAGGTGAATCCTCCCTCCGCCCTTAACTCCATCGAAGCCCTCTCCGCCGACATGGCCGCGGGCAAGGTCTCCGCCCTGTTCATCCTCGGCGGCAATCCGGTGGCGACGGCGCTGCCCGACAGCGGCTTCGCCGCGGCCCTGAAGGACCAGACCAAGGTGGCCCTCAAGGTGCGTCTCGGCCTTTTCGACGACGAGACCTCCGAGTTCTGCCACTGGCAGATCCCCGAGGCTCACGCGCTCGAGTGCTGGAGCGACGCCCGCGCCTTCGATGGCACCCTTTCCGTTCAGCAGCCCCTCATCGCTCCTCTCTACGACGGCAAGAGCGCGCACGAACTGGTTCAAACGCTCCTTGGCGATTCGACCACCAGCGGCTACGAGATCGTCCAGACCGCCTGGAAGGCGCGGGTCGGCGCGACCCTCTCCTTCGAGAAGAGCTGGCGCAAGATCGTTCACGACGGCCTCCTTCCCGCCTCCGCCTTTTCGGCGGTGGTCGCGAAGACCGTCCCCGGAACCTGGATGCAGACGAAGCCCGCGTCGAATCAGGGCGATCTCGATGTCGCGTTCCGGCTGGATCCCAACATCCTCGACGGCCGCTACGCCAACAACGGCTGGATGCAGGAGCTGCCCAAGCCCCTGACCAAGCTCACCTGGGACAACGCGGTCCTGGTTTCGCCGAAGACGGCGAAGCGTCTTTCCATCCCCGAGCCCGAAGGCACGGCGCGCGGCTCCTTCGTCGATCGCGTGAGCCTGAAAGTGGGTGGCGCCTCGGTTTCCATCCCCGCGTGGGTGGTCCCCGGTCATCCCGACGATACCGTCACCGTGTACCTGGGCGCGGGCCGCAAGCGCTCCGGCCGCGTGGGCCAGGGCGTGGGCGTCGATGTCCAGCCCCTGCGCACCGCGGCCTCGCCTTGGTCGCGCTCCGGCGGCTCGATCGTCAAGGAGAACGCCCGCTACGCCATGGGCTGCACCCAGGATCACTGGAAGATGGAGGACGCTTCCGAGCGCGGCCTCCTGCGCACCGGAACCTACGAGGAGTTCAAGGGCAAGCCCGACTTCGCCCAGCATGCGCTCGAGCAGAGCGTGCCCGTCTCCCTCTATCCCGACCATCCCTACAACGGCAACAAGTGGGGCATGTCGATCGACTTGTCCGCCTGCATCGGCTGCAACGCCTGCGTCACCGCCTGCCAGAGCGAGAACAACATCGCGGTGGTGGGCAAGGAACAGATCATGCGCGGCCGCGAGATGCAGTGGCTCCGCATCGACCGCTACTACGAGGGCGAGTCCGAAGCGCCCGCGGTCCACCATCAGCCGGTTCCCTGCATGCAGTGTGAGAACGCGAGCTGCGAGGTGGTCTGCCCGGTCGCCGCCACCACCCACAGCGAAGAAGGCCTGAACGACATGGTCTACAACCGCTGCGTGGGCACGCGGTACTGCTCGAACAACTGCGCCTACAAGGTCCGCCGGTTCAATTTCTTCCTCTACTCCGACTGGGACACCGAGAGCCTCAAGCTCCAGAAGAACCCCGACGTCACGGTGCGAAGCCGCGGGGTCATGGAGAAGTGCACGTACTGCGTCCAGCGCGTGAACGAGGCCCGCATCAACTCCCGGAACGAGAACCGCGAGATCCGGGACGGCGAGATCAAGACCGCCTGCCAGCAGGTCTGCCCGACCCAGGCCATCGTGTTCGGCGACCTCAACAAGGCCGACTCCGCGGTCTCGAAGAGGAAGGCGAGCCCGCGCAACTACGTCCTCCTGCACGAGCTGAACACCCGCCCGCGCACCAGCTACCTCGCGTCGGTCCGGAATCCGAACCCCGAACTTCACACCGCGGCCCCCGCGGGTGCTTTGGCTGAGGCCCACCATGGATAGCGGCCACTCCGCGGCGGGAGCGTCCCCCGCCTCCGCCTCGACGATGGATCCGAAGTACCTCCCCCTGCCTCTCGTCGCCCCGGGTCATACCAACGACTCGCTGACCGAGAAGATCTCGCACATGACCATGGAGAAGGAGACGCCACGCGCGTGGTGGCTCACCTTCCTCATCGCCCTCGCCATGGCCGGCGGTCTCGGGGTCGCGATCCTGGGCCTGCTCTTCGTCGGTATCGGGCTGTGGGGCCCGAACACTCCCGTGGGCTGGGGGATGGACATCATCAACTTCGTCTGGTGGATCGGCATCGGCCACGCCGGCACCCTGATCTCCGCGATCCTGCTCCTGTTCAAGCAGAAGTGGCGCAACTCCATCAACCGCTTCGCCGAGGCCATGACTCTGGCGGCCGTGCTGTGCGCCCTCCAGTACCCGCTCTTCCACACCGGCCGTCCCTGGCTCGCTTTCTACTGGCTCCTGCCCTACCCGAACACCATGAGCCTGTGGCCGAACTTCCGCAGCCCCCTCATCTGGGACGTCTTCGCGGTCTCGACCTACGGAACGGTCTCCCTCCTCTTCTGGTACGTGGGCATGATCCCCGACCTCGGCACCCTGCGCGACCGCGCGAAGAACCCCATCGCGAAGATCCTCTACGGCATGGGGGCCATGGGCTGGCGCAACTCGGCGCGGCACTGGTCGAACTACGAGAAGGCCTACCTGCTCCTCGCCGGCCTCTCCACCCCCCTCGTGCTCTCCGTTCACACCGTGGTGAGCTTTGACTTCTCGGTCTCCCTGATTCCCGGCTGGCACGCCACCATCTTCCCGCCCTACTTCGTCGCGGGCGCGGTGTTCGCGGGCTTCGCCATGGTGTTGAACCTGGCCATTCCCACCCGCTGGCTGTACCGCCTCGAAGACGTGATCACCATGCGCCACATCGAGAACATGGCGAAGGTCATGCTCGCCACCGGCCTGATTGTCGCTTACGGGTACTTCATGGAGATCTTCATGGCCTGGTACTCGGGGAACTTCTACGAGTGGTACATGATGAAGAACCGCGCGGGAGGTCCCTACGGCTGGTCCTACTGGCTCCTGATCCTGTGCAACGTGGTCATTCCCAACACCCTGTGGTGGAAGAAGGCGCGCACCAACACCATCTGGCTCTTCATCGTTTCCCTCTTCGTGGGTGTCGGGATGTGGCTCGAGCGTTTCGTCATCATCGTGACCTCGCTCTACCGCGACTTCATGCCGTCGTCGTGGGGCTACTACAAGGCCACCGAGTTCGACTGGATGTTCTTCATCGGAACCGGCGGCCTCTTCCTCACCCTGATGCTGCTCTTCGTGCGCTTCCTGCCCGCGATCCCCATGTCCGAAGTCAAGATGATCCTGCCCGGCGCCGAAGGGAGGGCCAAGCGATGAGCGACTCCGGCTACACCCCGTCCCGGCTGATCCACGACCTCAAGGAATTCGCCGCCTGGGCGCGCTCGCCTGAGCCCGCCGGCGTCTACGGCCTCATGGCCGAGTTCGCCACCCCGGACGACGTGGTCACGGCGGCGCGGGCGGTCCGCTCCGCGGGCTACCGGAAAGTCGACGGTTACTCCCCCTATCCCATGGAGTCGCTCATCCACGAGCTCGACCAGCATCACTCCTGGGTGCCGACCATCGTCCTTCTCGGCGGACTCTCCGGCTTCCTCGCGGGCTACGGCCTGGAGTACTGGTCGTCGGTCATCGCCTATCCCATGAACATCGGCGGCCGTCCCTTCCATTCCTGGGTGTCCTTCATCCCTCCCGCGTTCGAGACCACCGTTCTTTTCGCCTCCTTCGGCGCGGTGCTCGGCATGCTGGCCCTGAACGGCTTCCCCCGGCCCTATCACCCGGTCTTCAACATCGAAGAGTTCGCGAAGAGCGCCTCGAACGACAAGTTCTACCTGGTCATCGAAGCCGCCGACCCGAAGTTCGACGCCGCGAAAACCGCGGATCTCCTGAAGACCCTCAATCCCACCTTCGTCAAGGAGATCCCCGCGTGAAGCGATCCTCCTTGCTGGCCCTTGCTTCCTGCGCGGTGCTGCTCGGCGCCGCGTGCCGTCAGGACATGCACGACCAGCCCAAGGCCAAACCACAGTCCAAGTCCGCGTTCTTCGTTGACGGCCGCACCGGCCGCCTCCCCGTGGACGGCACGGTGGCGCGCGGCGAGCTTCGCGAAGACGACCATCTCTATCGCGGGAAGGTGAATGGGGCCTTCGTGACCACCTTCCCCTTCAAGATCGACGCCGCGGTCATGGAGCGGGGACGCGAACGCTACGACATCTACTGCACGCCCTGCCATGGAGCCACCGGGCTCGGCAACGGGATGGTGATCCAGCGCGGCTTCAAGGTTCCCGCGGCCTCTCATCACGTCGAGCGCCTGCGCGTCGCACCCGTCGGCTACTGGTTCGACGTCATCACCAACGGCTTCGGCGTGATGTTCGGCTACGCCACGCAGATCCCCGTCCATGACCGCTGGGCGATCATCGCCTACGTCCGCGCGCTCCAGCTTTCCCGGAGCGCCACCGCCGAGGACGTGCCCGCGGCCCAGCGCGAGGCTCTGCTCTCCGGCCGTCCGCTCCCGGCGGGCGAAGGCCTGCACGTGGCCCCTCCCCCCGGCGAGGCCGGCCACGCCGCTCCGGCCGCGGAGACGAAGTCCCCGGCCGAGTCCGCCCCCAAGAGCCCGGAGGCCAAGCACTGATGTCCGCTCATCCCTCCGTCCACGAGGAGCCGATGGCCGCCGCCGCGGTCTCGGAAACCCCGGCCCCCGTGGTGAACCTGCGCCGGATCGCCGGCCTCGTCGCCCTGGCCGCTTCGGCTGCGACCCTCACCGGCTATTCCAACCCGCAGCAGCTGGTCCAGAGCTACCTGCCCGCCTTCCTGCTCTGGTTCGGAGTCTCCATCGGCTGCCTGTCCATGCTGATGATCCAGCACCAGTCGGGCGGCCACTGGGGCATCCTGCTTCGCCGGGTGTTCGAGGCGGGGGCGCGAACCATCTACTTCATGCCCCTCTTCTTCCTTCCGCTCCTCCTCGGAATGGCCTACCTGTATTCGTGGGCCGATCCGGTGCGCATCGCCGCCGATCATCACCTCGCCGAGGTCGTTCACAAGAAGGGCGCCTACCTGAACGTCCCCTTCTTCACCGCCCGGGCCATCTTCTACTTCGCGTTCTGGGCCCTGATGGCCCGGACCCTCACCTCCTTCTCGTGGAAGTACGACGAGACGGGCGACCGCGAATACGCGGAGAAGATGCGCCGCATGTCCGGCTGGGGACTTCTCGCCCAGGCCCTGGTGATCACCTTCGCGGGCGTCGACTGGGGCATGTCCCTCGACCCGCACTGGTACTCGACCATCTGGGGCATCCTCTTCATGGTCGGCCAGGCGCTCTCCGCGTGGTGCGTGTGCATCATGGTGGTCTCGCGCCTCTACACCCATGCCCCCCTGAGCCGGGTGGCCACCTCCACCCTCTTCCACGACCTCGGCAAGTTCCTCTTCGCCTTCGTCATGCTGTGGGGTTACGTGAACCTCTCGCAGTTCCTGATCATCTGGTCGGGCAACCTGCCCGAGGAGACCACCTGGTACCTCGATCGGTCCAAGGGCTCGTGGCGCACCCTCACCTTCCTCCTGGTCGGCCTGCACTTCTTCCTTCCCTTCTTCACCCTGCTCTCCGCCGGGCTCAAGAAGAACGCGAGCCGCCTGGCCGTGGTGGCGGGCCTCCTCTTCAGCCTGCGCTTCGTCGACCTCTTCTGGAACATCGCGCCCATCTTCAAGCACGAGCACTTCTCGGTGCATCCCTTCGACCTGCTGATGCCGGTGGCGGTGGGCGGGGCGTGGCTCTACCTCTTCGCCCGCCAGCTCGAAAGAGCCCCCCTGCTCGTGAAACACGATCCCCAGGTTCAGGAAATGGAGGAGCTTGCCGCCCATGCACACTGATCCCTCCAAGCCCGCGCACAACCCGGAGATCCAGTACGAGAAGACGGACGCCCATGTCCGTCCGCTCTACCAGTTCCTCTTCTGGATCTCGGTCATCACCATCCTCACCGCGGTCATCTCCCTGGGCATCCTGCGCGGCCTCCAGGCCTGGCGCGACAACGCCTCGACCCGCCCGGCCATGGCCGAGGCCCCGGAGGCGCAGCTGCCACCCGCGCCCAGGCTCCAGATCCAGGAGCCGAAGGATCTCGCCGTCTTCCGCAAGGAGGAGGAGACGATCCTGTCGACCTACGGCATTGTCGACCGGGAGAAGGGCATCTATCGGATTCCGATCGGGGAGGCGATGAGGCTCACTCTCGAGCGCGGCCTGCCCGGGTCGGGCGACCCCGCGCCCGCCCCGAGCCCGAAGGAACCCGCGAAGGCGGCGCGCCCGTGAAACGCCTCCTTCTCGCGTCCCTTCTGCTCCTCGCGTCCCTCGGGGCCGAGGCGCAGCAGGCGGGCTTCACCCGGCCCTACGGCCCGGTTCAGCCGGCCTCGCAGCGCCTGCAGACCGAGGTCGGCTTCGAGCCGAAACTCGGCCAGTCGCTGCCCCTCGATGCGCTGGTCACCGACGAGAACGGGGCCACCGCCGCACTCGGTTCCTACTTCGCCGGCGCCTCGGCGAGGAGGCCCGTCCTCATGGTCTTCTACTACCAGTCCTGCCCGATGCTGTGCTCCCTCCAGCTCGAGAGTGTGGTGGCTTCGCTCAAGGGCACCAAGTACGTGGTCGGTCGCGACTTCACCTTCCTCGCCGTCTCGATGGATCCGAACGACACCGTCCCCGGCTCGCTCAAGGCCAGGCGCAAGATCACGAACGCGTACGGCCAGTCGGGGAGCGAAGAGGGCTTCCACTTCCTCACCGGCACCGCCGAGAACATCAAGCGCATCACCGACGCCGCGGGATATCGCTACTACTACGACGAGGAATCGAAGCAGTGGGCCCACGCCACCGGCGTGCTCCTGATGGCTCCGGACGGCCGGATGGCCCGCTATCTTCCCGGGGTCGAGCCCTTCCCGCGCGACCTCCAGTTCGCTCTCCTCGAGGCGTCCGAAGGCCGGATCGGCACCATCGTCGATCGCGCCGTGCTCTACTGCTATCAATATAACGAAGCCACCGGGCGGTATGGAGCGGCCATCATGCGCACCCTGCGCCTGTCCGCGCTGGGCACCATGATCGCCCTCGCCGCCTTCGTCGTGTTCAGTCTTCGCCGCGAGCGCAAAGCGGCTCCATCCCACACCCCCGCCTGAGGCCGAACCAGAAAAAGTCCCATGGGCTCCTCCTTCCCCCCGCTGCTCCCGCCGCAAGCCTCGACCGTCGCGGTCGAGGTCGACGCGCTGTACGCGCTTCTCGTGGCGATCACCGCCTTCTTCACGCTCCTGGTGGTGGGCCTCTTCCTCTTCTTCGGCCTGAAGTACGCCCGGAAGAGCGAGGCCGAGCGTCCCATCCAGGTCCATCCTCCCGCGTGGCTCGAAATCGCCTGGAGCGTGATCCCGCTCCTGATCTGCCTCGTCCTCTTCGTATGGGGCGTGCAGCTGTACTTCAAGATCTACACCCCGCCCAAGGACGCCATCACCATTCACGTGGTGGGCAAGCGCTGGATGTGGAAGGTGCAGCACATGAGCGGTGCGAGGGAGATCAACGAACTCCACGTCCCGGTGGGCGTGAACGTCCGGCTCCTCCTCACCTCCGAGGACGTGATCCACGCCTTCTCCATGCCCGCGTTCCGCATCAAGCGCGACGCCATCCCGGGCACCATGACCACCACCTGGTTCAACGCCACCAAGACCGGCGAGTATCACCTCTTCTGCGCGGAGTACTGCGGCGCCAATCACTCGGTCATGGGCGGCACCATCTACGTCATGGAGAAGGACGCCTACCAGCGCTGGCTCGCCGGCCCCAACGCGGGCCTGGCCCCCGCGGTGCAGGGCGCGCGCCTCTTCGAGGAGATGAACTGCATCTCCTGCCATCGCAACGGGTCCGCCCAGCGCGGTCCCGTGCTCGAAGGCCTCTTCGGCAAGCAGGTCACGCTCAAGGGCGGCGGCACGGTGGTGGCGGACGACGCCTACATCCGGGAGTCGATCACGAACCCCACCGCGAAGATCGTGAACGGCTTCGACCCGCTCATGCCCGTCTACCTGAGCCAGCTCTCCGAGGAGCAGGTGAACGCCCTGCTCGCGTACGTCCGCGACACCCTCGGAAAGGC
>Ga0209476_10003544_pt1 | contig 10277 bp, 10 predicted proteins | sample KloWWTrecipitate_FD_187179 | JGI IMG/M metagenome (GOLD analysis project Ga0209476, IMG submission 187179) | Active sludge microbial communities from Klosterneuburg, Austria, studying microevolution and ecology of nitrifiers - Klosterneuburg... | ecosystem: Engineered > WWTP > Aerobic digester...
AGCGTGACCCTCGGACCCGATGGTGCCTTTGCCGGCATGAAGGCCGGCGCCATTTTCGTGGACCACACCACGGCATCGGCCGATGTGGCGCGCGAACTGGGAGCCACGGCACGGCACATGGGCCTGCCGTTTGTCGACGCGCCGGTCTCGGGCGGCCAGGCCGGCGCACAAAACGGCATGCTGACGGTGATGTGCGGTGGCGATGCAGCGGCCTTCGAGGCGGCCAAGCCAGTGGCCATGGCCTTCTCCCGTGCGTTCACGCTGCTGGGTGAGAACGGTGCCGGGCAACTGGCCAAGATGGTCAACCAGATCTGTATTGCGGGCCTGGTGCAGGGCCTGTCGGAGGCCATTGCCTTCGGGCAGCGCGCCGGGCTGGACATGAACCAGGTGCTTGACGTGATCGGCAAGGGTGCCGCACAAAGCTGGCAGCTCGACAACCGTGGCAAGACCATGGTGGCCGACAAGTTCGACTTCGGATTTGCGGTGGACTGGATGCGCAAGGACCTGGGCCTAGTGCTCGACGAGGCCAAGCGCAATGGCGCCCGCCTGCCGGTCACGGCCCTGGTGGACCAGTTCTATGCCGATGTGCAGCAGATGGGTGGCAACCGCTGGGATACCAGCAGCCTGATCAAGCGACTGAAATAAAAACGGCCCTCAAAGGGCCGTTTTTATTGAAGAACTCAAGCCTACTTGGCGGGCGCCGGTGGCGGCAGCATGCGTGCCAATTCTTCTTCGCTGATGATCTCCAGCACCCGCACCAGGCGCTGCACGCCGTCGGTACCACGAATGATCTCGGTGGCGCGATTGGCTTCGCGCTGGGTCACGCGGCCCATGATGTAGGTCGTACCGTGTTCGGTCACCACCTTGAAGGAGTTGGCAAACAGGTCCTGTGCATCCACCAGCCGGGCCTTCACGCGTCCGGTGACCAGGGAGTCCGATGAGCGCTGGGTGAGAGACGAATTGCCCATGATGTTGAGCTCATTGACCACATTGCGTACGTTTTCCACATTGCCCACAATACGTTCCACCAGCTGCTTGTCCTGCGCGCTAGGCACCTCGCCGGTGATGAGCACCTGGCGGTTGTAGCTGGTGACATTGACATGGGCCCGATCGCCCAAACTGTCCTGGATGCGGTTGGCCGCCTTGACCTCGATACCCTGGTCTTCCGCCACGGTGCCGGTGGTGCGGCGGTCAGAGGCCACGAGGGCACCGGTAACCATACCGCCTGCAACCAGCGGGAAGCAGCCGGTAAGCGCCGTCAGGGTGCCGCCAGCCAGCGCCAGGATGAGCGTTGCGCGTTGAAGTGATTTGATCATGTCGTGGTTTCCTGTTCGCCCAAAAGCTGGGCATCAACCGCATCGCAAATGCAATGCAGGGCCAATATGTGGACTTCCTGGATGCGCGCAGTGCGCTGGTGGGGCACGCAGATCATGACATCGGTGTCCCTGAGCACATGGGCCATCTTGCCACCGTCGCGACCGGTCAGGCCCACCACCACCATTTCGCGCTCGTGCGCTGCTTCGATGGCGGCCAGCACGTTGGCCGAATTGCCGCTGGTGGTGATGGCCAGCAACACGTCGCCGGGCTGGCCCAATGCGCGCACCTGGCGCGAAAAAATGACGTTGAAGTCGTAGTCATTGCCAATGGCAGTGATGATGCTGGAGTCGGTGGTCAGCGCAATCGCACCCAGTTCCGGGCGCTCGCGCTCGAAACGGCCCACAAACTCGGCCGAGAAGTGCTGCGCATCGGCCGCCGAGCCGCCATTGCCGCAGGCCAGCACCTTGCCGCCACTGGTCACACAGGCCAGCATGGCGTTGACGGCCTCGGCGATGGGTTTGCTCAGGACTTCCGCCGACTGGTATTTCAGGTCGGCACTGTCAATAAAGTGTTGTTGAATTCGTTGTTCCAGCATACGCGCGATGATAACTTGCCCCCTTCCCCCCGTGTATGACAGGGCCATGAAGGGGTGTTACCAAATGTCAGCCCCCCGCGTCAAACGCCGCCTGCAGCCACTCGACCTGGCCCGCATCGAGCAGCACCACGTCAAACCGGCAGGGTGGCACGACCCGCAGCCCCAGCAGGTAGTGCCGGGCCGCAAAGATGATGCGCCGCTGCTTGGCATAGCCCACGCTGGCGCCGGCGCCGCCGTGGTCCGCGGACCTCCGACTGCGCACTTCCACAAACACGCAGGTGCCATCGGGCGCACGCATGATGAGGTCGATTTCGCCGCCGCCACGTCCGGGCGTCCGATAATTGCGCTGTACCAATTGCAGGCCGTGTTCCTGCAGGTAAGCCAGTGCTTCATCTTCGGCAGCATCTCCCAGGCGTTTGGTGGTGCGGTTTGTCGGAGGTTTGGCTGGAAAGGGTCCCATTTGTGAGCGCGTCGTATGTTTTTGCCCTGGCTGCGGCCAAAGAGGCCGCTGGTGAGCAGCATTATCCGCAGGGTACGCTGTATGTGGTGGCCACGCCCATTGGCAACCTCGCCGACATCAGCCTGCGGGCGCTGCACGTCCTGACGCTGGCCGACACCGTCGCCTGCGAGGACACGCGCCACACCCAGCAGATGCTGCGTGCCTACGGCATCGACAAATCCGCCGGGCAACTACTGGCGGTGCACCAGCACAACGAAGCCGAGGCGGCCAACGCTGTGGTGGATCGCCTGCGCCAGGGCCAGCGGGTGGCCTATGTAAGCGACGCGGGCACCCCTGGCATCAGCGACCCCGGCGCCCGGCTGGTGGCCGCAGTGCAAGTGCAGGGCCTGCGCGCGCTTCCGCTGCCGGGGGCCAGCAGCATCACCGCTCTCATTTCTGTAGCAGGTTGCGCAAGTGATACGGGGGGTGGAACCGGATTTGTCTTCGAAGGCTTTCTTCCCACCAAGGCAACCGAACGCATCCATGCGGTGGCGGCATTGCAGACCGAAGTGCGCGCCGTGGCCCTGCTGGAAGCACCGCACCGCATCGAAGCGACGGCAGCGGCGCTGGGGGCGCTGGGAAACCGCAAGGTCACGGTAGGCCGGGAGCTGACCAAACAGTTTGAGGAAATAGCAACGCTCCCCGCTGCGGAGTTGGCCGCATGGTTTGCTGCAGATGCCAACCGCCTGCGCGGTGAATTCGCCCTGGTGCTGCACCCGGCACCAGCGGCGGAGGCTGGTCAGGACACCCGCGTGCTGCAACTGCTGCTGGCCGAGCTGCCGCTCAAAACTGCAGTGAAGCTGGCCGCAGAGATCACAGGTGCCCCCCGTAACGCCTTGTATGACCTGGCGTTAACGCTGAAAAATCCCCAGCTTGCTGAGTGAAAAATGAAATGGGTTCGATACCCGCGCAAGCGCAATCACCCCAGGACGACTTTGTTGCGCCCTGAGTTTTTCGCTGCATAGAGCGCTCTGTCCGCCCGCGAGTACAGTGTTTCTGCGGTGTCCTCGGGACCCATCATGGTCAGCCCTGCACTGACTGTGACGCAACCGAATTCGCCATTGCCAGCGTGGACCAGGCCCAATGCCTGCATTGCCGCACGCACCTGCTCTGCGCAATGGGAAGCACCGTCTGAATCCGTCATGGGCATCAGAATGGCGAACTCCTCCCCACCCACACGCGCCAGCACATCCATGGGCCGTTTCGCTGACTGTCGCATGCATTGGGCGAATTTGACCAGCACATCATCCCCTTGGGGGTGTCCGTAGGTGTCGTTGTAGCGCTTGAAGTAATCAATATCAAACAGCACCAGCGCTCCAGCGCTCTGATCGCGCCGAAACTGGACCAGCGCAGTGTCCATCTGCAGATCAAAATGGCGCCGGTTTGACAGGCTGGTCAGCGGATCTGTCAGCGACTGCTCTTTCACCAAAGCTATTTTTTCGCGAATGATGTCCAGCATTTCATTGATGTAGACGGAGAGCTCTGACAATTCATCGTTGCGAGCGGTGCGTACCCGGCCATCCCAGCTTTCGTTTTCCAGTATGCGCCCGAGGTCACGACGCACGCCCTCCAGACGTCGCACAATCAGCCGGTCGCAGACAAAAATCAACAATAGGACCGTGATAGCAGTCAACACCGCCATCGCGACCGTCACCAAATGCACCGTTGCCTCGGTGCGCTGCAACGACTCTCTGGGCCAGTCCATCTGCAAATCGGCAATGTACCGTCCATGCATGCCCCACACTTTGGACTGCACCTGAATGCGATCGGTCTCTTCCTCCAATTGAAAGTTGCCAGACTGAAAACTTTCCACTTTACGAGAACTGTCTGCGGGCTCAATCTGACCCTGCGGACGGGGTTGGAGTGCGAACTGCAGGCCGGTCTGAGTCCGGACTTTGGCGAGCATCGCCTCGGAAACCCAGCGACCGATCAGCACGGTGCCCCGCGCAGGCCCCGTGCCATCGGAAGGCAGCAGCGGTTGGTAACATCCAATCGCCACGCGCGAGCCGTTGCTCAAAATGGCACATCCGCTTTGGCGCCGCACCATTTCGCGCAACGCCATATCCAGAACAGAGGCCATGGCGGGATCGTCGTACGCACGGCGAACCGGCGTGGAACCGTCCGGCAGCGGCACCTCACTGTGTTCCACCACACGGCCTTGGGCGTCAATCAGGTTGATCCAGTCGAAATGTCCCGCTTCCAGCGATGCAACACTCAGGTCGTCATTGCGAAACGCTTCGCTGGGCCGAGCCGCATGTTCATAAAAGCTGGTGAAGTTGGACCATGAACCCAGAATGACGTGTATTTCTGAAATCTGCTGGTTCAAGGCCAGCAGCAGGCGCTCCATGTCCTTTTCAGCGCCTGAGCGGTCGGCCGCCGCCGCCGCCGCGGTCAGCTGATGCCGGAACACCCAGGTCATACCCAGTCCCGAGAGGATCATGACAGCCGACAAAATGCTAATCAGGGTCAGGCGCAGCCCCATGAGGGTCCTTTCACGCGAAAGTCAGTGGCAGAGGTTCGGCAAATGCCAATCCGAAAATTAAATCACGGATAGCAGTCTCATGCCCGCACACTGCCCAGGCGGGCGGACAACCGCTCACCCGCATCGCGCAGGGTGCGCGCCAGGGGGCCTTGCACCGACAAGTCCATCGTCGAGGTGGGCGCAATCGCCGCAATGGCCAGCACCAGTTTGCCGAAACCATCAAACACCGGCACCGCCATGGCACTGATGCCGGCAATCAGCTCATCGCGCACCACACACACACCTGACGAACGTATATCTGCCATTTCCGCAATAAATGCGGGGTCACGCAACACGGACTCCAGCCCCTGCACCGCCAGTGCGCGCGCCACCGTGGCGGGGTCGGCAAAGGCGGCAAACACCTTGCCCGTGCCGGTATGGCGCAAAGAGGCCGGCATACCGTGGCGCATGCTGATGTTGACCTGGCTGGGCCCCTCTTCCACCCGCACAATCACCGGGCCACTGGCGCCCCACACCGCGGCCGACACGGTGCAACCGGCAGCCACCGCCAGTTGCGGCAACTCCGCGATGGCGAGGCGCACCGGGTCCACCTGCTGCAGGCTGATGAGCCCCAGCTGTACCGCCAGCGACCCCAGGCCGTACTGGCTGCTCAATCCGTCGCGCTCGATCAGACCCAGCTTGCCAAAGCTCACCAGGTAGGGATGGGCCTTGGCTGGCGTCATGCCCGCCTCACGGGCCAGGTCTTTGAGCGCCATGGGGCGGCCGGTCTGGGCCAGGGCCTTGAGCAGTTGTCCGCCCACTTCCACACTCTGGATTCCACGCGAAGTGCGCTCGGGCTCATCACCAGCGGCAGTCTCTTCGGGCTCGGTTCGGGATGCTTTCATGCCGCCATTGTCACCCCTCACAGCGCCCATTTACTTTGCACCAGGGTTTTTACCTATACAAATGAATTTGACTAAAGCGAATTTCAAACCGAGAATCGATTGATATTCATCAAACGCATTCAACATAGGCTAATTTCATGAGCACCAAAACCTTTGCCTCCGCCGCCGACCTGGAAGTCAAGAAGGTCAGTTTCGACAAGCTGTCCGACCATGCCTATGCCTACACGGCCGAGGGCGACCCCAATACCGGCATCATCATTGGCGATGACGCAGTCATGGTGATCGACACCCAGGCCACGCCAGTCATGGCCCAGGACGTGATACGCCGCATCCGTGAAGTCACCGACAAGCCCATAAAGTACGTGCTGCTGAGCCATTACCATGCGGTCCGCGTATTGGGCGCTTCCGCCTATGCACCCGAGCACATCATTGCCAGCCAGGACACCTACGACCTGATCGTGGAGCGTGGCGAGTTCGACAAGGCCAGTGAAATTGGCCGCTTTCCCCGCCTGTTCCAGAACGTCGAGAGCGTGCCCGAAGGTCTGACCTGGCCCACCCTGACCTTCACAGGCAAGATGACCCTGTGGCTCGGCAAGCTGGAAGTGCAAATCCTGCAATTGGGCCGCGGCCATACCAAGGGCGACACCGTGGCCTGGTTGCCCCAGGAGAAGATCCTGTTCAGCGGCGACCTGGTGGAGTTTGACGCCACCCCGTACGCCGGTGACGCCTATTTCAAGGATTGGCCACAGACGCTGGACGCCATTGCCGCCCTGAAACCCGAAAAACTGGTGCCCGGCCGCGGCGCCGCACTGCAAACGCCAGTGCAGGTGCAGGCGGGCTTGGCAGGCACACGTGCCTTCGTGAGCGACCTGTACGAGAGCGTGAAGGTCGGTGCCGCCAAGGGCGAAGACCTGCGCAAGGTGTACGAAGAGACCTTTGCCAAACTCAAACCGAAGTACGGCGACTGGGTCATCTTCAACCACTGCATGCCGTTCGATGTGACCCGCGCCTATGACGAGGCCACGCAGTTCCCCGATCCACGCATCTGGACCGCCGAGCGTGACGTGCAAATGTGGAAAGCCCTGGAAGGCTAATTCCTGTCCCTTTGGAGAAACACCATGAAGATTGACCGCATCCACCACGTTGCCTACCGCTGCAAGGACGCCAAGACCACCGTCGACTGGTACGTCAAGCACCTGAACATGGACTTTGTGCTGGCCATTGCCGAAGACCAGGTGCCATCCACCAAAGCGCCGGACCCCTACATGCACCTGTTCCTGGATGCGGGTCAGGGCAATATCCTGGCCTTCTTCGAGCTGCCCAGCGCACCCGCCATGGGCCGCGACACCAATACCCCGGAATGGGTGCAGCACATTGCCTTCAAGGTGGACAGCGTGCAGACGCTCGAAGACACCAAGAAGCGCCTGGAAGCGGCAGGCATTGAAGTGATTGGCCCCACGGACCACACCATCTTCAAGAGCATTTACTTTTTCGACCCCAACGGCCACCGCCTGGAACTGGCTGCCGACGTCGGCACACCCCAGATGTACAAGGATCTGGACGACGTGAAATGGGACATGCTGGCCGAATGGGACAAGACCAAGCGCGCGCCCAAACACGCCGCCTGGATGCACGACAAAGAGTTCAAGGCGCTGGACTGAGCGTCTACGGGAAAGCCATGCAGAAGACCTACACCTACCCCGAGTTCGCGTACCGCCAGAGCACCGAGCAACGCGATGGCACTTTGGCGCGCCACCCGGTCGTCATCATTGGGGCCGGGCCGATTGGCCTGACCCAGGCACTCGACCTCGCGTACCGGGGCGTTCCCAGCATCGTCCTGGACGACAACAACACGGTGAGCATCGGCTCGCGAGCCGTGTGCTACGCCAAGCGCCCGCTGGAGATCTGGGACCGGCTGGGTGTAGGCCAAGGCTTTGCCGACCGCGGCATCCAGTGGCAGGTGGGCAAAGTGTTCTTCCACGACGACCTGGCCTACCAGTTCGACCTGTTGCCCGAGGCCCAGCACAAGATGCCGGCGATGATCAACCTGCAGCAGTACTACCTGGAAGAAAATCTGGTGGAAGCCTGCGAGGCCTCCCCGCTGGTGGACCTGCGCTGGAAACACAAGCTGCTGAGTCTGGAACAAAATGATGACGTCGCCACCCTGACAGTCGAAACACCCGACGGCGTCTTCAAGATGGAAGCGCAGTGGGTGATCGCCGCCGACGGCGCCAACAGCGACACCCGTCGCATGACTGGCGCAGACTTCACCGGCCACTTCTTTCAGGACCGTTTTCTGATTGCCGACGTGGTGATGAAGGCCGACTTTCCCACTGAACGCTGGTTCTGGTTTGATCCGCCCTTCCACCGCGGCCAGAGCGTGCTGCTGCACAAGCAGTGCGACAACGTCTGGCGCATCGACTTTCAGTTGGGCTGGGACGCCGACCCCACCGAAGAGAAAAAACCCGAGAAAGTCATTCCGCGCATCCAGGCCATGCTGGGCCCGGATGTGGAGTTTGAGCTGGAGTGGGTATCGGTGTACCAGTTTGCCTGCCGCCGCGTGGATGCCTTCCGCCATGGCCGGGTGCTGTTTACCGGCGACGCGGCCCACCAGGTGTCCCCCTTTGGTGCCCGCGGTGCCAATACCGGCGTGCAGGACTGCGACAACCTCTCCTGGAAGCTCAAGCTGGTACTGGACGGTGCAGCCCCCCTGGCATTGCTCGACACCTACCATGAAGAGCGCGCGTTTGCGGCGGACGACAACTTGCTGAACTCCACCCGTTCCACCGACTTCATCACGCCCAAAAGCCGCTGCTCGTTGCGCCTGCGCAATGCAGTTCTCGAACTGGCGCGCACTGAAGCCTTCGCACGCCCCTTGGTCAACAGCGGTCGGCTCTCCACGCCCACTCCGTATGCGGCCTCATCGCTCAATACGCCCGATGCCGATGCATTCCTGGGCAAGATGGCACCGGGCACCAATTGCGCAGACGCTCCCATCCAGGCCGATGGCAAGGATGCCTGGTTGCTGGACCACCTGGGTCAGGGATTTGTGCTGTTGAGTTTTGGCCCTGCTTCGCCGGTGTCCGTGGGCAAAGTGACTGCCCGCGTGCTGGAAGTCGGCAAAGACATTCAGGACACGCATGGCGTGCTGGCAGCGCGCTATGACGCGCAGCCCGGCACCGTGTACCTCATCCGCCCTGACCAGCATGTGGCTGCCCGCTGGCGCCAGTTTGACGCTGCCAAAGCCACCGCAGCCCTGCGCCACGCACTGGCATTGCACTGACCCAGGACCACCCACCATGCCACTGAACCACCAACCTAATATTGCGTCTCCCGACAGCTTTTACGAAGAGCTGATCCATGCGCAACGCGACATGAACGACGACCAGGCGGACATGCTGCTGGCCAAGCTGGTGCTGATACTGGCCAACCATGTCGGCGACCGGGCCGTGCTCTCGGAAGCACTGGCCCTGGCACGCAGCAATACGCTGGCAAACACCGTAGCCAGCCCAGCATGACCGCACTGAACCACACCCATGCGCCTGATGCACGCAGCTGGGTAGCCAGCGCCAATGCCGTTGGCACGGACTTCCCCATCCAGAACCTGCCCTTTGCCATCTTCAAACGTCGCGGCAGCGCCGAGGCGATGCGTGGTGGTATCGCGATTGGCGATCAGGTGCTGGACCTGCAGGCACTGGCATCCAGTGGCTGCCTGGCTGGGCATGCACTGGCACACAGCGCAGCAGAAGCAGCATCACATTCCACCTTGAACGCCTTGATGGCACTGGGACCCACGGCCTGGAGCGCCCTGCGCCACGCCGTGTTTGATCTGCTGGCAAGTGGCGCAAGCGCAGAGGTGCAGGAACAGGTGCAAGCGTGCCTGATTCCGCAGGCAGACGTGGAATACGGGTTGCCTGCACACATTGGTGACTACACCGACTTCTATACCTCCATCTACCACGCCACCAATGTAGGCAAGCTGTTCCGCCCCGACAACCCGCTGCTACCCAACTACTGCTGGGTGCCCATCGGCTACCACGGTCGCTCCTCCAGCGTGCAGGTATCCGGTCAACCCATCCACCGCCCCCGCGGGCAAGTCATGGCCGCTGGCCAGACCGTTCCGCAGCTTGCGCCCTGTGCACGACTGGACTGGGAGCTGGAGCTGGGGGTGTTCATGGGCCCCGGCAATGCCCCAGGGCGCGCGATACCACTGGATGCTGCACCCGACCACGTATTCGGTATGTGCCTGCTCAACGACTGGTCTGCACGCGACATCCAGGCCTGGGAATACCAGCCCCTGGGTCCTTTCCTGTCCAAGAATTTTGGCACCAGCATTTCCCCCTGGGTGGTGACCATGGAGGCGCTGGCTCCCTACCACTGCGCGATGGAGCGGCCCGACGGCAAGCAGGACGACGTGGACTACCTTCGCAGCGAAAGCAACCGCAACCGTGGTGCCCTGGACATCCAGCTTCGCATTGGACTCACCAGCGACGCGATGCG
>Ga0209476_10003549_pt1 | contig 10272 bp, 8 predicted proteins | sample KloWWTrecipitate_FD_187179 | JGI IMG/M metagenome (GOLD analysis project Ga0209476, IMG submission 187179) | Active sludge microbial communities from Klosterneuburg, Austria, studying microevolution and ecology of nitrifiers - Klosterneuburg... | ecosystem: Engineered > WWTP > Aerobic digester >...
CCAGCGTCTCGCCGTAGAAACTGCAAGTGCGGTCGAAGTCACGTGCCTTCAGCACGACGCGGAATTGGCGGATTTCCATCTCATGTCTCCCAGCGGCGAGGCCCGGCGCCCGCGGACGGGCGAAATGCAGATCGAAGCATTCCACAAACCCCGGCGGGGCGTCGAGCGCCAGTGTTATTGTCGCGGCCGGTGAAACCCCGCCTGTCCCCCCGCCTCTGCGCCGGCCTCCTGCTGCTCTTTTCCGGCGCGCTCGCCGCGCAGGAAGATCCCGCCGAAGCCGATCCCGCCGCCGCGGTGGTGTTGACCGGCTCGGGCACCGCGAACCTGACGCTGAGCGGAACCGCGACGCCGCTCGCTTTCGGCACGACGGCCACCGGATTGCTGGTCGAGCTCGAGCCGATCGTCAACCGGCTCGGCGGCCGGCTCGAAGTCGGGCCGCTCCGGCAGAGCTACAGCCTGGCGATCGGGGAGGCATTGCTCGTTATCGTGCCGGGGAGCCCCGCGCTCACCTCCGGAACGGAGATCCAGGCGCTCTCGCAGGCCCCCGCCATCGTCGACGGCCGGCTGCTCGTGCCGCTCGAGCTCCTCGAACGCAGCTACGGCGCGCAGTTGGGAGTGACCTTTGCCTGGGACGAAGCGCGCGCCGTGCTGAGCGTGACGCGGCCGCCGCAGCGTGAGCTGCCGCTCGAGGTCGGCCTGGTGCATCTGCAGGGCGTGACGACGGTTGTGCTGCAGTTCCCCGAGGCGCCGCGCTACCGGGTGGTCCGCAGCGCGGGCGTCTACGAGGTCGTTCTGGTCGGCGATCGCGTCGTGCCGCCGGCGCCCGGTCCCAAAGTGGAGGACCCCTGGGTGCGGAGCATCGAAGTCACCCCGGAGCGCATCCGCCTCGAGCTCGCGCCGGATTGCGCGGCGGAGTCGTACACCCTGAAGACCCCCTTCCGGCTGGTCTTCGACGTCTTCAAGGAGACCCCGGCTGCGACGTCCGCGGCGCCGGCGCTGCCGCGCGACTCCGCGCGCCGCGTCATCCGCACGGTGGTCATCGATCCCGGGCATGGCGGCAAGGAGACCGGGGCGCTCGGACCGGCCGGCAGCGCCGAAAAGGAGCTCACGCTGCTGATCGCCAAGACGCTCGCGGCGCGGCTCGAACAGGCGCTCGCGGTGCGTACCGTCCTGACCCGCAGCGATGACGTCGATCTCGGCCTCGACGAGCGCTCGGCGCTCGCCAACCAGAACAAGGCGGACCTCTTCCTGTCCGTCCACCTGAACTCGAGCGTCGGACGCGGCGCCCTGGGAGCCGAGACCTACTTTCTCTCGCTGCAGGCGAGCGATCAGCGGGCAGCCGATGCCGCGGCGGTCGAGAACTACGTCGGCGCCGCCGTGGCGCCCGCCGGCAGCGACGACTTCGAGCTTCAGCTGCTGCTCTGGGACCTCGCGCAGAGCCAGCACCTCGCGGCCTCGCAGCGCCTCGCCACGATGATCCAGGAAGAGCTCAACCGCGACCTCGACCTCAGGGACCGTGGCGTCAAGCAGGCGCCGTTTCGCGTGCTGATGGGCGCGGCCATGCCGGCGGTGCTGGTGGAGCTCGGCTTCATCAGCACGAAAGACGAAGAGCAGCGCCTGCGCACGCCGGAGTATCGCGCCCAACTGGTGGAGACCCTGGTGCGGGCGGTCGGGCGCTTCAAGGTCGAGTACGAGACCGGCGCGACGGTGCCGGCGGGCGCGCCTTGAACCGCAGGTGGGCTGCCTGGGCGGTCGGACTGGCGATCCTCATCGCGCTGGCCGCCGGCCTCTGGCTGTTCGCGTTCCGGCGACCGACGGCGGGGACAGTCGAGAACCCGCAGGCGGCGCCGTTCGTGCCCTCCACGTCGCCGGCGATCGCCGTGCCGGTGGAGGTCGAGGAGGCCTGGACGGCGCGGCTCTACTTTCCGGCCGCCAACGATCGCCTCCTGCCGCAGGAGGCGCCGGTGACCAGCGCGCGTGGCGCGCGCGCCCGCGCCGCCGGGGTGGTCGCGGCGCTGCTCGCGGTGACCCCCCTGGAGCCGCGCGTGGCGGTTTTTCCGCCCGAGGTGAAGCTCGGCAAGCTCCTGCTGCTCGAAGACGGCACCGTAATCGTCGATCTGCGCACCGATCCGATAGCCGAGCCACCGCAATCGGGGTCGACCGTCGAGCAGTTGCGCATCTACGCCGTCGTCAACTCGGTGCTGCGCAACGTCGAGGAGGCGAAGCGGGTCGTGCTGCTGTGGAACGGCGTTCAGCGCCCCTCCTTCGCCGGCCATGTCGACACCGGGCATCCGCTCCGCCTGCGCATCGATCTCGAGGCATCGTGAGCGACCCCAGGCCGATCGGGGTCTTCGACTCGGGCGTCGGCGGCCTGACTGTGGCTGCGGCCCTCAAGCGCCGGCTGCCGCGCGAGCGCCTGCTCTACCTCGGCGATACCGCCCGGCTGCCCTACGGCACGAAGTCCGCGGCCACGGTGCGGCGCTACACCCAGGTCAATCTCGAGTTTCTCGAGCAGCGCGGCGTCAAGGCGGTCGTCGTCGCCTGCAACACCGCCTCCGCCCTGGCGCTCGACGGGCTGGATTGCCGCGCAGCCGCGCTGCCGGTTTGGGGGGTGATCGCGCCGGGCGCCGTGCGTGCCGCAGCCGCGACCCGCAATGGCCGGGTCGGAGTCATCGCCACGGAGTCGACGATCAGCTCGGATGCCTACGGCATCGCGCTGCGCAGGATCGCCCCCGGACTCGGCATCTGGTCGCAGCCCTGCCCGCTGCTGGTGCCGCTGATCGAGGAGGGCTGGCTGGACGACCCGGTCACCGCCGAGGTCGCCCGGCGCTATCTCGATCCGCTGCTGACCCACGACATCGACACCCTGGTCCTCGGCTGCACCCACTATCCGCTTCTCGCCCCGCTGATCTCCCGGATCGCCGGCGAGCGCGTGGCGCTCGTCGACTCGGCGGACGCGGCCTCCGACCAGGTCGCGACCGAGCTCGCGCACCGCGGCCTGCTGGCCGCCGCCGCCGACCCGTCCGCGGGCGGCGATCACTACTGCGTGACCGACGCCTCGCGGCGCTTCGAGCGCATCGCGGGCGACTTCCTCGGCCGCGAGATCACCCTCGAGCTGGTCGACATCGGCAATTCTGCTGCAGGCTCCGGGTCAGGCGTCCCGGAAAGGAGCTGAACCTTGAGTACCGAGAAGCCGCAGGGGGCCCCGCCGCGGGTCGACGGGCGGGCGGCCGACGCGCTGCGGCCGGTCACGATCGAGATCGATCCGCTGAAATTCGCCGAGGGCTCGGTGCTGATCTCCGCCGGCGACACCCGGGTGCTGATCGCCGCCTCGGTGGAGCGGCGCGTGCCGGGTTTCCTCGCGGGTAGCGGCAAGGGATGGCTGACCGCCGAATACGCCATGCTGCCGCGCGCCACCATGACGCGCACGGCGCGGGAGGTCTCGCAGGGCCGGCCTTCGGGCCGGACGGCCGAGATTCAGCGTCTCATCGGGCGGAGCCTCCGCGCCGCAGTCGACCTCTCTCTGTTGGGAGAGCGCACGCTGATCATCGATTGCGACGTGCTGCAGGCCGACGCCGGGACGCGCACGGCGGCGATCACCGGCGCCTGGGTGGCGGCGGTCGGCGCGCTGGCGCGGATCTTCGTCGCCGGGGACTTAGCCGCCTGGCCGGTGGTCTCGCAGGTCGCCGCGGTTTCGGTCGGCCTCCTGGGCGGCACGCCGCTGCTCGATCTCGATTTTCGCGAGGATCAGAAGGCAGAGGTCGACATGAATGTCGTCGCCACCGCCGACGGCAAGCTGATCGAGGTGCAGGGGACTGGCGAGCAGAGGAGCTTCGACCGCGCCGAGCTCGACCGGCTGCTCGATCTCGCCCAGGCCGGCATCGCGGAGCTCGCGACCCTGCAGGTGCGGGCCCTGGGGGATCAGTTGAAGCTGGTCGAAGAGCTGCGCGGCAAGAAGCGCGGCAACGCCCCGGCGCGCAGCGAACGCGGACTCTATTGAGACACGGTGCCGCGCAGCGGGGGTCGACTAAGACACGGTGCCGCGGAGCGGGGGTCGACTAAGACACGGTGCCGCGGAGCGGAACTCGACTAAGACACGGTGCCGCGGAGCGGCACCTGCAGCGTCGGCTGGGTGGTGCTGGTGGTCTCGATGGTGAGCGTGGCGTCGGTGCGCCCCTTGGGCATCTTGCCGGTCAGGGTGAGCTTGACTTCCCAGCGGCGGCCGGCCTCGATCGGCTTGATCTTCGCCTCCACCCCGGGCACCGAAGCGGTCACGCCCCTGATCTCGATCGCCGCCTCGCCGAAGTTGATCAGCACCAGGCTCAGATCCTGAGTCGCCGCGGTGAGCTCGAGGGCGCCGAAGTCGGCCACCGCGGGCGTCACCGAGAGGAGCGGCCGGACGAAGCCGGTGATCGCCAGCCGGAGCTCCTTCTGCTTGGGGTGGTTGGTCTCGACGACCAGGAAATCGCGCAGCGCTCCGACCTCGGCATCCGGCAGGATGGTGGTCTCGATGACCCACTGATTGGGGGAGGACGCCTCGGGGCGGCGTTCCTCGGTCGTCGCCGGACGGAACTTCGTCTGCACGAATTTGTACGGCGACTTCACCTCGAGGACCTTCAGGTCCGCGAAGTTGTCCGTCCACAGCCACTGCTTCACCGTCACCGGCGTCTGGTCCTGCACGTAGACGAAGCGCGCGTAGCCCGGGAATGTGTTGATCTGGGGTTCGACCCGCGCCTTGATGGTCAGCGTGATGCGCGGCTGCACCGGGTCGTTGGAGAGCACGGTGAGCGTCTTGGCGATCGGACCGGCAAAATCGACGGTGTCGATTTCGGCGTGAATCTTTCCGCTGCCACCGGGGGGGATCCTGGCGTCGAAGCTCGCTACCGTGCAGCCGCAGGTCGGATGGACGGCGCTGATCAGGAGCTCGACCGGGCCGTCGTTGCGCAGCTCGAAGTCGACCTTCACCTTCTCGCCCTTGGCGACCTTGCCGACATCCTTGATCGCTTCGACCGGCACGAGTTTCGGGGCTGGTGCGACTGCCCCGGCTGCAGGGATCGCCGCGGCCGGCGCAGTCGCCGCGCTCGTTGACGCAGTGCCGGCAGCGGGCGGAGTCTGCTGCTGTGCGGTGACGAGGCTCGCGATCGAACCGATCAGGAGACCCGCGAGCGTGACCCTATGAATGCGCTTCGACATGCGTGATTTCCCCTTTGCGACGGGCTCGTGCGCCACCCAGCGGCCCGGCACCCGATGTTATACTGCGCCCGCCTTCCGGGGCGGAATGCCCCGCAACCATCCTCTCGGAGCCCGTTGACCCCTCGTCCGCTGCATCTGCATCTGGTCGCCATCGGTGGTACCGGAATGGCGCCCCTCGCTTGTCTGCTGCAAGCTCAGGGCCACCGGGTCACCGGCTCGGACGGGCCGCTCTATCCGCCGATGAGCGGGCTGCTGGAGGCGGCCGGAATCCGTCCTCTGGTCGGCTATTCGGCGGCCCATCTCACGCCGGCGCCCGACGTCGTGGTCATCGGGAACGCCGTGCGCCGCGACAACCCGGAAGCGATCGAGGCCGAACGTCTCGGGCTGACGAAGCTCTCGATGCCCGAAGCCCTGGCGCGCTTCTTCCTCGCCGACCGTCAGCCGCTGGTCGTCGCGGGGACCCACGGCAAGACCACGACCAGCGCCATGGCGGCGTGGGTCTGGTCGGAGTGCGGCCGCGATCCCGGCTTCCTCATCGGCGGCGTCCCGATCGACCTCGGGGTCAGTTTCCGGCGCGGCGGCGGACCCCGGTTCGTGATCGAGGGCGACGAATACAACGCCGCCTACTTCGATCGCGGAGCCAAGTTCCTGCACTACCGGCCCGAGACCCTGCTCGTCACCTCGGTCGAGTACGACCACGCCGACCTCTACCCGAGCCACCAGGCGCTGCTCGCCTCCTATGCCCGGCTGATCGCCCTCGTGCCGGAGTCCGGCCTGATCGTCGCCTGCGGTGATAGTGCCGACCTGCGCGCGCTCGCCGGCGCGGCCCGTGCGCCGGTCGTCTTCTACGGCGAAAACGAGGCGAACGCGGTCCGGCTGCTCGGGATTCCCACGGCCGACAGCGCCGGGATCCGCTTTCGCCTGCGCGACGAGGACGGCGAGGAGCGGGAGCTCGCGATGCCGCTCTGGGGTGTCCACAACGCGGTCAACGCGCTGGCGGTTTGGGCGGCGGGACGGCGCGACGGCCTGGGCGCGGCCGAGCTCGCCGCCGCGCTGGCGCGGTTCCGTGGCGTCAAGCGCCGGCAGGAGTTGCTGGCCGACCACCACGGCATCGTGGTGGTCGACGACTTCGCGCATCACCCGACCGCGGTGGAGAAGACCCTGGCCAGCATGCGGATGCGCTTTCCGGGCCGCCGGCTCCTCGCCTGCTTCGAACCGCGCAGCCTCACCGCCGGCCGTTCCTTTCTGCTCGCCGGCTACGCGCGCGCTTTTGCGGTCGCCGACGGCGCCTATTTCGCGCCGATCTTTCACCGCGATCGCCTCGCCCCCGAGGATCGCCTCGATCTCGCGGCGCTGGCGGCGGATCTGTCCGCGGCCGGCACCCCCTGCGTGCTGGCCGAGGACCTCGACGCGCTGCGCGAGCGGGTGCTCGCAGATCTCGGTCCGGGAGATGTCGTGCTGACGATGTCCTCGGGCTCTTTCGGCGGTCTGCCGCGCCGTCTCGCCGACGCCGTCCTCAGTGCGAGCTGACGGCGCAGCCCGCGCGGGTTCAGGTCGCTTTGCCCGCTCCGTCGCCCGCGTTGTCGCGCGGCGCCGCCTTTGCTAGCATCGGGACGAGCTTTCGCGCCCAATGAGCTATCCCGGAGATCCGGCCCTCGCTTCTGATGTGCAGCAGCGTATTTTGACGACCTTCCAGCAGACGCTGGATCTCGCCAGCAAGGGGAGTCGCCAGGAATCGCTGCTGGGCTGCGACTTCATCCTGCGCCTCGACCCGCAGTTCGGGCCGGCGCGGACGCTGCAGCAGCTCGTTCAGGCGGGGCGCAGCGGACCGCAGCTCGCCGCGCTGTTCAGCGGCGTCGAAGTGGCGCCGCCCGCCGCCGCACTGCCGGTATTCGAAGATCTGCCCATCGATGTGCCAGACGATTTCGGTTTCGCTGCCGGTGGAGCTACCGGAGCCGCCGGAGCCGGCGAAGCCAGGGAGTCGTTGGGCGATCGCCTGGGCCGGTGGCTCGCGGAAAGACGCTTTGCCGACATTCTCGCGGCGGCCGAGCGCGAGAAGCCGGCGATGGCGGGCGACCCGCACGCCCGACAGATCGTCGAGCAGGCGCGGGCGCGCCTCGAAGCCGCCCCCTACCTCAAGACGTTCATCGACTCGGCCCGGCAGGCTTTGCAGTCCGGAGAGTCCGAGGAGGCGGAGCGCTTGATGCGCAAGGCGCGCGTGCTCGATCCGGAGCATCCCGAACTGCTCGCCCTCGAGGAAGCGCGGAGGTTCTACACCGATCCGGCACGCTCGATGGGCGGTCGGCGCCGCGGCATTCAGATGGACGAGGAGCCTGAGACGCCGCTGCCCGAGCCGGCGGCGGACCTCGAGCTTCCCGATGTCGATTTCTCCTTTGCCGGCCTGGCGCAGGATGACTACTCCATGGGCGCGTCGGACGCCGGGGCCGGCTCGGGCGGCTACGAAGGCTCCGCCGCTTCCGGAGAACACTCGGTGCGTATCGAGGAGCTCCTCGAAAGCGGCCAGTCCGCGTGCGATCGCGGTGAATATCAGACTGCCATCGATGCCTGGTCGCGCATCTTCCTGATCGACATCGACCACCAGGAGGCGGCGCGGCGCATCGAGAAAGCGCGCCAGCTCAAGGCCGAGCGCGAGCGGGAGGTCGAAGAGATTTTGCACGAAGGGATGGAGAGCTTCGACGGCGGCGCCTTCGAACCCGCCGAGACGGCTTTCGAAAGGGCGCTCGAGCTCTCCCCCGGCCACCTCGTGGCACTCGAGTACCTGGAGAGAATCCGCGAGCGCCAGAGAGGCGCGCCGGTGGTCTCCGCTGCCGGCGTGCGCGCCGGAGAGGCCCCGGGCGCGGCTGCAGAGGCGCCCCGCGGGGGGCTTCGCGCGCCGCGCGAGAACCTGAGCGGCGAGATCCTTGTGCCTCCCGAGCCCGGTGAGGGAGCGCCGCGAAGCGCGCCCGAGCGCGCCGACTTCGCGGTCGCGGCGAAGCGCCGCAACGCGCCGGCGCGCGGCTTCCTCTGGATCGGCGGTGCCGTGCTGCTGCTCCTCCTGGCCGGCGGTTGGCTGCTGCTGCGCAACCGCGCGAGCCTCTTCCCGAATTCACAGGAGCCGCTGCAAACCGCGGCGCCGCCGACGAGCGACGTGATCGCGCGCGCCAAGGGTCTGCACTCCGAAGGCAAAACGGCGGTCGCGATCGCGCAACTGCGCCGCCTGCCGCCGCAGGAGCCGCAGTACGCCGAGGCCCAGTCGCTCATTTCGCAGTGGGAGGCGCTGATCAAGCCCGCCGAACCGGTGCCGGCGGGGTTGCCTCCGGAGCGCCTGGCCATGCGTCAGGAGCTGGTCGCGGGCGCCGAGCGCGCCTGCCGCGAACAGGAGTTTCTGCGCTGCGATCGCGGACTCACCGAGGCGGCGGCGCTCGCGCCGCTCACGCCCGATCTGGTGCAGCTCCAGGCGCAGGCACGCCAGGGGCTCGCGCCGCTCACCGAAGAGCTCAAGATGTATGGCGACGGCGACTACGATTTCCTGCTCAACAAGCTCTGGCGCCGTCGGGAAGCGGAACCGGGCAACCGTGACATCCGCCGGCTGATCGTCGACTCCTACTACAACCTGGGAATTCTCGACCTGCAGCGTGGCGACCCGGCGGCGGCGGCGGACAAGTTCCGCGAAGCCCTGGCGATCGATCCCGCGGATGCGCCGCTCAAGCGTCTCCAGGATTTCGCGAAGGTCTACAGCCAGCGCAACGAGGACCTGCTGTTCGAGATCTACGTCCGGAACGTGCCACCGCGATGACCCGCGAGCCCGAAGAACCGTTCCTCTTCGACCTGCCGCTCTCCGGCCCGCCGCCCGCTGCGCCGCCTTCTGGAGAACCCGCGCGTGGCGAGACCTCTGCCCGCCGCATCGCCCGGCGTGCCGCGCGACCGGAGTCGCTGCCGCTGTTCGGCGACGAGGAGCTGACCGAGTCCAGACCTGCGCCGGCGGCAGCCAGAGTCTCTCCCGAAGCGTCGCCCTCGTCGCTGTTCGGCGCAATGCCGGTCGCGCTGGCCCGGGGACCGGTGCCGGTGCCGCGTCCGGCGGCGCGCGAAGGGACGCATCCTGCAACGGTGGCATCCGCCGTGACCGCGCCGATCTCCCGGCGGCTGCGAGCGGCGTGCGGCGATCTCGCGATCCTCGTCGCTGCGGGCGGCGTTGCTGCAGTCGGTGCGACGATGCTCGGCGCCGAGCTCAGTGTCCAGTCGCTGCCGGCCTTGCTCGTCTTCCTGCTCTCGTTCTCGTTCCTCTATTGCGTGGTCTCGCTGGCGTTCTGGGGACAGACGCCGGGAATGGCCTGGTGCGGTCTCGTGGCGCGCAGCGAGGAGACGGAGCCCCTTTCGTTCGGGCAGACGGCGCTACGCTGGCTCGGCCATTGGCTGACCTGGGCACTGCTTGGGCTGCCAGGGCTGCTGGCGCTGTCGGGCCGCTCGCTCGCCGACCGGCTGAGCGGCTCCAGCACCTACGAGACGCCGTTCTCCGGTTCGTCCGCCGCCTGAATCGCACCGTCCCGGGTGCGCGCGCGTGCCCGCGCCCGCACGATTCCCAGCCCGATCCAGAGATTGCCGAGCGCGGTCGCCGCGGCCATCGCCCACAGCGGGCGTGAGCCCGGGACGAGCGCGGCGAGGCCGCCGGCCTGATAGAAGATTCCGGCGAGGCGCATCGGTGGAAACGCCAGGCCGCCGAGCGCGAAGAAGTTGTGGCCGAGGAGCAGCAGCCAGAGGCCGGGCAGGAAGCGCGCGCCGTCGATCCAGAGCAGGAGGGCGGAGAGGGCGACGGCGACGAGCGAGAGGTTGCCCTGGGCGCGCATCGCCCAGCCGCCGAGGCTCGAGCGCCCACGGCGCCGTTGCTGGCGCAGGATCGTCAGGCCCTCGATCGCGCCGCCGACCAGGATCGCCACCGACCAGAGGATGGTGACGCCGGCCTCACGCGCCACGCGCAGTGCCGCTGGAGTGAGCAGTGCCGCGGTGGGCAGAATGACGCTCCAGGCGAACCAAGGCAGGGGAATCGAGAGGTAGGGACTGGCGGCGTCACGAAACGCCCGG
>Ga0209476_10003550_pt1 | contig 10271 bp, 8 predicted proteins | sample KloWWTrecipitate_FD_187179 | JGI IMG/M metagenome (GOLD analysis project Ga0209476, IMG submission 187179) | Active sludge microbial communities from Klosterneuburg, Austria, studying microevolution and ecology of nitrifiers - Klosterneuburg... | ecosystem: Engineered > WWTP > Aerobic digester >...
GCGGGCACGGCTGCCATCGCGGGGTCTCTCCGGGGCGCGGCCCCGTCACGGTGGACCGATACGTTAGCATCGCGGCGATGAAGCCCGTCGCCGCCCGCCAGTCCCGCAAGCCGCGCCTGCAGCGATACCTGATCGCCGGCGTGCTGACGTTGCTGCCGATCTGGCTCACCTGGGTGGTGTTCACCTTCGTGTTCGGCCTGCTGTCGTCGATCTCCGCCCCGCTGATCCGGCTGGTCGTGGAGCCGCTGGCCTACGACTTCCCGGGCATGCTGGGCTGGCTCGACGACCGCTGGACCCAGGCCACGATCGGCGCCATCGGCACGGTGCTGTTCATCGTCGCGATCGGCTGGCTGGCGACACGGGTGCTGGGCCAGCGCCTGATCGCCGCTTTCGATGCGCTGCTGACGCGCATTCCGCTGGTGCAGACCATCTACGGCGGGACCAAGAAGCTGCTCGACCTGATGCAGACCAAGCCCGACGGCACCAACCGCGTGGTGCTGATCGACTTCCCGCATCGCGAGATGAAGACCGTGGGGCTGGTCACGCGCACGCTGCGCGACGACGCGACGGGCAGGGAGTACGCGGCGGTGTACGTTCCCACCACGCCCAACCCGACCTCGGGTTATCTCGAAGTGGTGCCGGTGGAGAAGCTCACGCCCACGGACTGGACCATGGAACAGGCCATGGCCTTCATCATCTCCGGCGGCGCGGTGGCCCCGGAGAAGTTCCGCTTCGAGCGCGCGCACGACGAAGCGCCGAAGACCTGAGCCTCGCTACCGCGCCCGCATAGTCCCGATCCAGAGCAGCGCCATGCACGCCGATCCCAAGGTCCAACGCCTGTTCCTGGTCCTGAGCGGCGTGTTCATCGCCAACGCGATCATGGCCGAGTTCATCGGCGTGAAGATCTTCGCGCTGGAGGCCACGCTCGGCATCGCGCCCTTCGAGTGGAACCTCTACGGCCAGAGCGGCAGCCTCAACTTCACCGCCGGGGTGCTGCTGTGGCCGGTGGTGTTCCTGCTCACCGACGTCGTCAACGAGTACTTCGGCCGCCGCGGCGTGCGCTTCATCTCGTGGCTGGCGGTGGTGCTGATCGCCTATGCCTTCGCCTTCGCCTACCTCGCCATCGGCCTGGCGCCCGCACCCTGGTGGGTGACGATCGGCGTCGCCCAGGGCGTGCCGGACATGCAGGCTGCCTACGCCGCCACCTTCGGCCAGGGCCTGTGGACCATCGGTGGCTCGATCACCGCGTTCCTGATCGGCCAGCTGGTCGACGTGCGCATCTACCACGCCGTGCGCCGGCGCACCGGCGAATCGAAGGTGTGGCTGCGCGCGACCGGCTCGACCCTGGTCTCGCAGCTGGTCGACACGGTGGTGGTGCTCTACATCGCCTTCGTGCTGGGGCCGCAGCAATGGTCGATCCCGCTGTTCCTGGCCGTGGCCACGGTCAACTACGGCTACAAGGTCCTGGTCGCGATCACGGCCACGCCGGTGATCTACGCCATGCACGCCGGGATCGATCGCTGGCTGGGGCCGGAGCGCGCGGCGGAGCTCAAGGCGCGGGCGGCGGAGGGGTAAGACCGGCGGCCACGCGATCGTGCGGCGCTGGTCGCGCGCAGAGCGCGCTCCTACAGGGCAATGCGCGGCGGGTGGTACTGCGAATTTCGGGTAATCTTGCGCGGCGCTGGCCGCGGCTGGCGCCATCCCCGTTCGAATTGCCGGAGTCGCCATGCGCTTGTCATTGCTGCTGTCCTCGTTGCTCATCGCGCTGGCGGGTTGCGGACCGGCGGCAACACCGCCGGACGCCACGACGGAGACTCCCGCTGCGACCACGGCCAAGGTGGCGCCAGGCGAGCAACTGGCGGCGAGCTATGCCGCGTTCTGGGAGGAGGCGCTGACGCTCAATCCGCTGATGGCGACCCAGCTCGGCGACCCGCGCTACAACGACCGCCTGCCCAACATGCTGTCGGCTGCCTATCGGGAGCAGGAGCGTGATTTCCACCAGCGCCACCTCGACGCGGTGCGCGCGATCGGCAGCGACGGGCTCGATGCCCAGGACCTGTTGTCCTACCAGATCTTCGTGCGCGATCGCGAGGTCGACCTCGAGGACCTGGACTTCCCGACCCACCTGCTGCCGATCAACCAGTTCTACAACCTCGCCAACTTCGTCACGATGCAGGGCGCGGGCACCAATGCGCAGCCCTTCAAGACCGTGGCCGACTACGACGCCTGGCTGGCGCGCGCGGGCCTGGTGCCGGTGCTGTTCGACCAGGCCATCGCCAACATGCGCGAGGGCATGGCGCAGGGCGTCGTCCAGCCCAGGGTGCTGATGGAGAAGGTGCTGCCGCAGCTCGACCAGCAGATCGTGGCCAAGGCCGAGGACAGCGTGCTGTGGGGGCCGATCGCCAAACTGCCGGAGGACTTCAGCGCGGAAGATCGGACCCGCCTCACCGCCGCCTATACCGCCCTGGTCATGGACACGCTGCAGCCCGCGTACGCGAAGCTGCGCGCCTTCATCGCCGACGAGTACCTGCCGGCCACGCGCGACAGCGTGGGCCTGGGCGCGCTGCCGGGCGGGCCCGAGTGGTACGCGTACCTGGTCCGCTCCCGCACCACCACGGCGCTCAGCCCGGAGGAGATCCACGCCATCGGCCTGGCCGAGATCGAGCGCATCCATGGCGAGATGCGCAAGCTGATGGCGAGCACCGGCTTCGAGGGCTCGCTGCAGGACTACTTCAAGGCCATGAAGGCCGATCCGAAGCAGTACTTCGCCAGCCGCGAGGAACTGCTCGCGTCCTACCAGGGCGTGCGCGCCACCGTCGACCCCTTGCTGCCGAAGCTGTTTTCGGTCAAGCCCAAGGCCGACTTCGAGATCCGGCTGGTGGAGCCGTTCCGCGAGGCCTCGTCCTCGTCGGGCAGCTACCAGGGGCCGCCGCAGGATGGCTCGCGGCCCGGCATCTTCTACGTCAACGCCTACGACCTCAAGGCGCGCCCGCGTTACGCGATGGAGTCGCTGTACCTGCACGAGGCGACGCCCGGCCACCACTTCCAGATCGCACTGCAGCGCGAGCTCACCGAATTGCCGGCCTTCCGCCGCTTCGGCGGCGAGACCGCCTACAACGAAGGCTGGGGCCTGTATGCGGAGTCGCTCGGCAAGGAGCTCGGCGTCTACACCGATCCCGCGATGTACTTCGGCGCGCTCAGCGCCGAGCTGTGGCGCTCGATCCGCCTGGTGACCGACACGGGCATCCACGCCAAGGGCTGGACCCGGCAGCAGGTGCTGGATTTCATGTACGCCAATTCGGCGGTGGAACCCGCGGTCGCGATTTCCGAGGCCGAGCGCTTCATGGCCATCCCGGGCCAGGCGCTGGCCTACAAGATCGGCGAATTGAAGATCCGCGAACTGCGCACGCGCGCGGAAAAGGCGCTGGGCCCGAAGTTCGACCTGCGCGCCTTCCACACCGAAGTGCTCAAGGACGGCTCGCTGCCGCTGGGCGTGCTGGAGGCCAAGATCGATCGCTGGATTGCCGCCCAGGCCGGCTGAGCCGGCCCGCGCGGGATTTCAGCCGCAGAGCTTGACCTCGACGTAGCTGGTGCGCGATTCGATGTTGGGGCTGCATTCGAGCCGGGTGATGCGCGTGCCCGGCTCGGCGCGCTTGACGCAGTTCACGCCGGTCGCGGCGCTGCCGTAGTTCGCGAGGTAGTCGCCCGCCAGCGCCTCGGCCGCGGCGCGATGCGGCTCGGGGATGAGCGCGTCGACCTTGGCCACGGCCTTGGCGTAGTCCGGCTCGCCCGACTCCGCCGCCACCCGGTACCAGGCGTAGGCCTGCAGGCCGTCGGGCGCGGTGCCCTCGCCCATCAGGTACAGGGTGCCGAGGGCGAACTGGCTGTTCTTGTCGCCGGCGCAGGCGGCGCGCTGGTAGAGCGCGAAGGCCTTGGCCTTGTCGTCGCGCTCGTTGGCCAGGTGCGCGTCCTTGAGCATGATGCGCCAGTCGTAGAAGCGCATGCGCTCGAAGCCGTCGCGCGCGACCACGCTGCCGGCGCCCAGCACGAGCAGGAACAGCGCCGCGGCGGCACGGATGTAGAGGCGTTGCATCGAGTTCTCCCTGGTGACCGTTCGTCGACCCGCACTCACAGGATGCGCGGGTGTGAAGAATGGTTGCGCGAGCAGAGAACGTGCGTCAGTGCAGGAAGTCGCGGCGTGACCTTCGGCACATCAGGTTGCGCGAATGTCGCGCCCCAGGCGGCAAATGGGTCTCCCCGCGAGTGCGGGTGTCCGGGCCCGCCACCATCCGGGTGCCGGCTCGGACATTCAGTGGAACTCGCCGTCACCCGGATGCTGGCGGTCCCGGACTCGCTCCGATCCGGCGCGCGGGGCATGGGTCTTGCCCTTTGGGAGTGGCGTCGGCCTCGACCAGGCCTGTCGCGCGCAGAGCGCGCTCCTACAAAAGCCGGCCTTGTAGGAGCGCGCTCTGCGCGCGACAGGCCTGGTCGCAGCTGACGCCGCTCTATGGGTGGCGCTGTCCGTGGCTTGGGGACGTCAGCTGCGGGCAACCGGCCGGCCCCGGGCGGATCCGACCTCTGCGCTCATCCCGGGGCGGGCCAGGGTCACTTCGCAGCCGTAGTCGCTGCGCAGCCTGCCCGCCAGCACCTCGCGCGCCGGGTCCTCGCCGTGGACGAGGTACACCGGGGGACGGGCGCTGAAGTTCGCGTACCACTCGAGCAGGCCGCCCTGGTCGGCGTGCGCCGAGAGCCCGCCGATGGTGTGGCGCTGCGCGCGCACCGGCACCGGCTCGCCGAAGATCCGCACCTCGGCCGCGCCATCGACCAGCCGGCGCCCGAGTGTGCCGGCGGCCTGGTAGCCGACGAACACCAGGTGGTTGCGCTCGTGCTGCAGGTGGTGGCGCAGGTGGTGGACGATGCGGCCGCCGTTGCACATGCCGGAGCCGGCAATCACGATCACGCCGCCGCGGCGCTGGTTGAGCGCCTGCGAGTCGCGCACCTCGACCGCCACGCGCAGGTTGGGCAACCGGAAGGGGTTGCGGTCGCCGCGCCAGATCCTGCGCGCCTCGTCGTCGAACAGGTCCTGGTGGCGGTCGTAGACCTCGAGCACGCGGCCGGCCATCGGGCTGTCGAGGACGATGTCCCAGTCCTGCAGGTCCCACTCGCGATGGTGCTGCGCCAGCCAGTACAGCAGTTCCTGGCTGCGCCCGACCGCGAAGGCCGGGATCAGCACCAGGCCGCCGCTGGCCCGCGCCTGGCGGAACACCTGCCCCAGTTCGGCCACGGTGTCGCTGCGCGTGCGGTGCATGCGATCGCCGTAGGTGCTCTCCAGCATCACGAGGTCGGCGTCCGCGACCGTGGCCGGGTCGCGCAGGATCGGCGTGCCGCGCGGGCCGATGTCGCCCGAGAAGACCAGCTTGCGCGTGGCGCCGTCCTCGTCCGCCCACAACTCGACGATCGCCGCGCCGATGATGTGACCGGCGTCGCGCAGGCGCACGCGGATGCCGGGCAGGATCTCGCGCTCGGCGTCGTAGGCCAGCGGCTTGAGCAGGTGCAGCGCCTTGTGCACGTCGTCGAGATCGTAAAGCGGCGCCAGGTCCGGCTTGCCGCGGCGGGCGCGGTAGCGGTTCTCGCGCTCGATGTCGGAGGCGGCCAGGCGCGCCGAGTCCTCGAGCATGATCCGCGACAGGTCGGCGGTGGCGTGCTGGGTGTAGACCGGGCCGCGGTAGCCGCGCCTGGCCAGCAGCGGCAAGCGCCCGACATGATCGATGTGCGCGTGCGACAGCACCATCGCATCGAGGGTATTGAGGTCGAAGGGGAACTTGTCGGCGTTGCGCGCGTATTCCTCGCGCCCACCCTGCACCATGCCGCAGTCGAGCAGGACGCGCTTGCCGGCGGCATGCACCAGGTGGCACGAGCCGGTAACCTCGCCGGCAGCGCCGAAGAATTCGACCCGCATGCCCGTCTCCCGATCGACCGGAGTCGCCGTCGGCGAGCCTAGCAGCGAACGCCCGCGGCTGTTCCTGGCCTGGCTGCCGGACGAGGCGACCAGGACGCGGCTCGTGGCGCTGCAGGAGCTGCTGCGGCCGCGCCTGCCGCGCCGCGACTATCGCTGGGTCCCGCCGCCGCAACTCCATCTCACGCTGCGTTTCCTCGGCGCGCTCGATGCCGCGCCGGCCGCGGCGCTGCGCGCGCGCCTGCCGCTGCTGGCCGCCGCCACGCCGGCGCTGGCGGCCCATGTCGCCGCCTGGCAGTTCTGGCCCTCGCCGCGCACGCCGCGCGTGCTGGTGCTGCGCCTGGAATCGCGCGGCGCGCTGGAACGGCTGGCGGCCGCGATCGAGGAGTTGGTCGGCGGGATCGGGATCGCGCGCGAGCCGCGGCGCTTCCGCGCCCACCTCACCCTGGCGCGCGCTGCCGCCGACGCCGCGCCGATGCAGCCCTTCGTGGAAGCGCCACCGCCGATCCCGCTGGCGATCGACGCGCTGGCCCTGGTCGGCAGCACGCTGCGACCCGAGGGCGCGCTGCACGAGGTGCTGGCGCGCTGGCCGCTGGGTACCGGCGCCTGAACCTCGCGGCGTTGCGCTCGCTGCCGCTGCGCCGGGGCGCGGTGCAAATCCTCGCAGGATCGCGTGGCGCGGGGCGTCGATCCGCCGCCCCCTGACCTTCGACACTGGGTCCATGCGATGGCCCCGCCCTAGGGTGCCCGCCTCGCCAGCGCGCTGCCCCGGCGCCGCCCCGGAGTTCCGCACCATGCGTCATAGGATCTCCCTGCTCGTCCTCGCCCTCGGCGCGAGCCTTGCGGGCAACGCCGGCGCGCACGCCAACGAGCGCGGACTGGACCGCCGCAACTTCGACCCGGAAGTCCCCGCGTGCGTCAACTTCTACCTGTACGGCAACGGCGGCTGGATCAAGTCCAATCCGATCCCGCCCGAGTACTCGACCTGGAGCATCGGCAACGAGATGCGCGAGCGCAACCTGCGCTTGCTGCGGCAGGTCCTCGAGGAGGCCGCGACGCAGGACGCCGCGCCGGGCAGCAGCGCACGCAAGATCGGCGATTTCTACGCCAGCGGCATGGACGAAGCCGCGATCGAGAAGGCCGGCTACGAGCCGATCAAGGCCGACCTCGCCGCGATCGACGCGCTGCAGGACAACGCCGCGGTCGCCGCGCTGCTCATGCAATGGCATGCCCGGGGGATCCAGCCGCTGTTCGGCTTCGGCGCGCTGGGCGACCTCAAGGACTCGCGCATGGCCATCGGCTACGCGACCCAGGGCGGGCTGGGCCTGCCGGAGCGCGACTACTACCTCAAGGACGATGCGGAATCGGCGGCGTTGCGAGCCAGGTACCGCGCGCACGTGCAGCGGCTGTTCGAACTGGTCGGGATCCCGGCGGCCGATGCCGGGGTCCAGGCCGGCTGGGTGCTCGAACTGGAAACCCGCCTGGCCAAGGCCTCGCTCGACAAGGTCGCGATGCGCGACCCCGGCAACTACTACAACATCCAGGATGTCGCGGCGGCGAAGCGGCACACGCCGCATTTCGACTGGCGCGCCTACTTCGACGCCCTGGGGCTCGACGGACTCGAACGCTTTTCACTGGCGCAGCCCGGGTTCTTCCGCGAGGCCGACCAGCTGCTGGCCGAACTGCCGACCGCGCACTGGCAGGCCTACCTGCGCTGGAACCTGGTCGACGGCGCGGCGCCGTACCTCTCGAATACCTTTGTGGAGCAGGACTTCGCGTTCAATGGCCGCACCCTGACCGGCGCGAAGGAACTGCGCCCGCGCTGGAAGCGGGTCATGGACGCCACCAGCAGCCAGCTCGGCGAGGCCCTGGGCGAGCTCTACGTGGCGCGCACCTTCCCGCCCGAAGCCAAGGCCAAGGGCCTCGCGCTGGTGCAGGACCTGCAGGCGGCGCTGAAGGCGCGCCTGTCGGAACTGGACTGGATGGGCGACGACACCAAGGCCAGGGCGATGGAGAAGTTCGCGACCTTCACCCCCAAGATCGGCTATCCGGACACCTGGCGCGACTATTCCGCGCTACGGATCCAGCCCGGCCGCTACGCCGACAACGTCCGCGCCGGGATCGCCTTCGAGGCGCGCCGCGACTACGCCAGGATCGGCAAGCCGGTCGACCGCGGCGAATGGGGCATGACGCCGCAGACGGTCAATGCCTACTACAACCCGCTGCAGAACGAGATCGTGTTCCCGGCCGCGATCATGCAGCCGCCATTCTTCGATCCCGCGATGGACGATGCGGTCAACTACGGCGCGATGGGTTCGGTGATCGGGCACGAGCTCATGCACGGCTTCGATGACCAGGGCTCGAAGTTCGATGCCCGGGGCAACTACGAGAGCTGGTGGGGCGAGCAGGATCGCGAGCGCTTCGAGGCGCGCGCCGGGCAGCTGGTCGAGCAGTTCAACCGCTACGTCGCCGTCGACGGGCTGCGCGTCAACGGCGAGCTGACGCTGGGCGAGAACATCGCCGACCTTGGCGGCCTGCTGGTGGCCCATGACGCGTTCCGGACCACGAGGCAGGCGCGGGAGGGCCGCCCGATCGACGGACTCACGCCCGACCAACGCTTCTTCCTCGCCTACGCGCAGAGCTGGCGCCGCAGCTATCGCCCCGAGGCCCTCAAGCTGCAGGTCAACACCGATCCGCACTCGCCGGCGAATTTCCGCGTCATCGGGCCGCTCTCGAACATGGATTCCTTCGCGCGCGCCTTCGGCTGCAAGGACGGCGACGCGATGGTCAGCCCGGTCGCGACGCGCGTCCGGATCTGGTGACGCCGGCGTCGCGCGTGGCGTCGCGCATGACGTCGCGGCCGGCGCCACCCACCGCGACGTGAGCCGGTCGTGACGGGCGCTGCCGCGAAGTGCCCGAGGCCACCTGCGCATGCACGGACCGTGCACACATGTGCAGGCGCGCTTGACCGTTCCTGCACCGTGGCGCGACATGCGAAGCCGCAAGCTGCGGCCACTGGTGCGGATCCCCGCGCCTAGAACCCCGGAGCACGATCCATGAACTTCCTGCGCAAGAGCCTGCTGCTGTTCGTCGCCCTCGCCGCCTTCAGCCTGCCGGTCGCGGCCGACAACCACGGCAAGCAGAACATCGTCGCCGTCGCCAGCGGCAACGCCGATTTCTCCACCCTGGTGGCGGCGATCAAGGCCGCGGACCTGGTCGACGCCTTGTCGGCCGCCGGCCCCTACACCGTGTTCGCGCCGACCAACGCCGCCTTCGCCGCGCTGCCGGCGGGCACGCTCGACTCGCTGCTCAAGCCGGAGAACAAGGCCAAGCTGCAGGCGATCCTCAAGTACCACGTGGTGAGCGGCGACGTGAAGGCCGCGGACGTGGTCAAGCTGAGCTCGGCCAACACGCTCGAGGGCAGCGCGGTCGCGATCGCGGTCGCCGGTGGCAAGGTCAAGGTCAACCAGGCCAACGTGACCGCGACCGACATCGCGGCCAGCAATGGCACCATCCACGTCGTCGACGCGGTGCTGCTGCCGCCCGCGGGCTGAGTCCCCGACTGCGTGATTTACCGCGGGGGCGGCACCGGCCGCCCCCGCTTCCACGGCCGATGCCGGTGCCGCCGCGCTAGTCGATGCGCATGCCGGCGGCCTTGCGCCACGCCTCCCGCTGCCACGGCCACGCGCGCTGCAGCGCCAGCCGCAGCGATTCCCCGCCCACCAGCGCACCATCGCAGACCATCATCCAGTCGGTCACGCCACGCTGCGGCACCGTGATCAGGTCGCCGCGCCGCAGGTCCGGCAGGGTACGCGCGCTGTTGTCGACCACGCCGCGAAAGCCGCCGTCCACGACGACCGGCTCGGCCAGCCACACCTGCTCCCCCGAGGCCGTCGGGCCGACGCGGACCTTGACCGCGTGGCGGATGCAGCCCGCGGGACGCGCTTCCAGCGCCTGTTCGAAGCGCGCCAGTTGCGCCCGCGCCCGCGCCGTTGCCGCCTCCAGCTCGACGTCGCCAGGCGCGGCGTGCGCGATATCGGGCCTGCCATCGCGCAGTTCCGCGCCGCTTCCGGAGCCGGAACAGGCGGCCATTAACGCGGCGCACAGCGCCGCAAGCGCAATTCGGGACGATCGCATGCGGGGAAACGGGTGCCGGGGACGGAGGATTGGATGATAATCCCCGGCCCACCCCGACCGTGTGCCGCCGTGCAGCGCTATGCCCCGGGCCAACGCTGGATCTCCGCCGCCGAACCCGAGCTCGGCCTCGGCACCGTGCTGCGCGTCGACGGCCGCAACGTGCAGGTGCTGTTCGCCC
>Ga0209476_10003551_pt1 | contig 10270 bp, 13 predicted proteins | sample KloWWTrecipitate_FD_187179 | JGI IMG/M metagenome (GOLD analysis project Ga0209476, IMG submission 187179) | Active sludge microbial communities from Klosterneuburg, Austria, studying microevolution and ecology of nitrifiers - Klosterneuburg... | ecosystem: Engineered > WWTP > Aerobic digester...
CATGCGCTGACCTGTGCGTCGCTTCGCTCCGACGAGTGATCAGCTTGCCCGGAATCGGCGATCACGATGACCGGACTGAGTGATCACCATGGCCGGAATACGCAGGTTGCCGCGCAACCGGGCGTCATCGTGCATCCTGCGCAGTATCCGCCCTCTGAGGACTACCACTTCAAGCCGCTGAACGAGCACGTCCAGGTGTTTCAGCGACCGTTTCGCATCGTGCAGGATGTCGTGATCGACGCATCGCCCCAGGCCCAGACGGCGCTGAAGGACGTGACCGCGCTGACGATCAAGGGCGTGCTCAATTACCAGGCGTGCGACGACAAGGTGTGTTTCACGCCCCAGACCGTCCCGCTCACGTGGACCGTGACTCTTCGGCCATTGGATCGCGAGCGCGCAAGGCCGTGACCGGGCGCCGCGCGTTCCTGCGGGCCGCCCTCGCGGGCGGCGCCTACGCGGTGGGCGTCGCTCACGGTTCCGCGCAAACTCAGGGAGGTCGCCGCATGCCTCGCATCATCGTCTGCGACGTCAACGAAACGCTGTTGGACGTAGGAGCGCTGGAGCCGCACTTCAAGGAGGCGTTCGGCGATGGCCGCGTCTTGCAGGAGTGGTTCGCCACCGTGCTTCTGTACTCTGAGGTGGCGACGTTGGCGGGTCCGTATGCTGAGTTCGCGAGCATTGGGGGAGCCGCGCTTGAGATGACGGCGAGCGCACGTGGTGTCACGTTGTCGGCGGCCGACCGGAGTCGGATTCTCCAGGGCATGTTGACGCTTCCGGCCCATCCCGATGTACGCGATGGACTCCAGACCATGCGGGACGCCGGACTCCGCCTTGTCACATTGACCAATTCCGCCCCGGCAGCGGTGCAGCAGCAAATCGCGAATGCCGGTCTCGCGACGTTCTTTGAGCGGTCCTTTTCCGTGGACGCGGTACGGCGTTTCAAGCCAGCCGCCGAAGCGTACCGGTCCGTGGCAGAGTCGCTCGGAGTTCCCGTAGACCAATTACGGCTCGTGGCAGCGCACGCGTGGGATGTCGTCGGCGCACTTCGTGCGGGATGCGCAGCCGCATTCGTGGCGAGGCCGGGGAAAGTCTTGTACCCGCTCGGTCCAAAGCCGGACATTACTGGTCCAGACTTTCGGCGCGTCGCCACACTGATCGTCGCAGCAGAAGCGCAACAACCGCCACGCTGACCGCCACAAACGTGGCGGGTGTCTCGCTCCATCAATCAACGTCAGAGGGCAGCAGAGACGCGACTATCGTCTCTTCGTGTGTTGACGGTCTGAACGGCGGACACGAGGTGAAACGGACCCTCGGGACCGAGAACGCGACGTTGGTCAGTCGGCCATCTGCTTAGCGCGTGATGTCGTGTGTGGCCATGAAGCGCACGTAGTCCTCCGCCGACACCGCGCCGAAGATCGTTCGCATCCGCGCGCCCGTCAGGGCCGACCCGCCGACACGCATCGTCGAACTTCTGTGCTCCGCTTCGAGCCGAGCGCGTCGCTCGGCCAGCGTCGCAGGCCCGCTAAGGTGCCGCGAGCCGCATGATTTGAGACTCAGTCTCGAAATTGATTGACGACTAAATTGTTTGTATGGTATTTCAAACGTACCATGGATACGTGGAAAGAATTCGAGGCGAACGAGCTTACCCATAGCGCCGCGCATCACCTCCTGGCGATTCACGAAGTCGGTCAGGCCTATGGCGGATGGGCGCGGGTCTCGGACATCGCGCGAGAGTTGAACATCACGCGAGGCAGCGTGTCGATCAATCTGCGTAGTTTGAAGACGCGCGGATGGGTCGAAACCGATGAACATCGACTGGTCAGGCTGTCGCCGACGGGTCTCAAGATCGTGCAGTCGATCATGGCGAAGCGCCTGATCGTGAAGACGTTTCTTCGCGAGGTGCTCGGTATCCCGGAGTCGGACGCCGAAATCGACAGCTGTAAGATCGAGCATCTCATCAGCCACTCCACGGGCCAGCGCCTCGCGGAGTTTGTTCGGTTCCTCACGTCCGGCGCGCCCGCGAGTCGCCAGCTCCTCAAGCATTTTCGCACGCTTCAGACAACGTGTCCGGACGACCACACATGTGAAATCTGCACGGGCCAATGCCTGATCGAGGAGCTTAAGCATGCGATCTAGCAAGCAGCCCGGCGATTCCTCCGTCACTCGCGATATCACCGACGATCTGAATCGGTTGATGGCCGAGGAAGTGGAGGCCTGTCTGCGGTACTTTCAGCTGCGCCTGCGACTTCGCGATCGGGATTACGCAGCCGCACAGGCGTTCTTCGAAGAAGCCATCAAGGAAACGATGGAACACGCTATGGCGATCGCACAGCAGATTCGATCGCGCGGCGAGACTCCCACGCTGCGCGTCAACCTCACACTCGGCGGTGGACCGGTGCGTCTCGAAGCCACTCTGGCCGAGGCACTGGAGGTTGAACAGCAAGCGCTCGACGCGTACACGGATCTGCTCCCGCGCGTGCTCGATGATCCCGCGTTGGCCGACTTTATCCGGAGCCAAGTGGAGGTCGAAACCGAACACGTACGGGCGATCCGCGAGTTCGCCGAGGCCAAGAGCACGATGAAGCTGGTGACGCCGCCGAAGACCAATTGCTGATCGATTGACGGTCGCGATTCGCATGCGATCTTCGAGGATGACGGCATGCGACGGAACGGCGACCGCTGGCTAACACTTGTTGGGGACGGACTCTTTCCGTGTGACGTCAGACATCCCTACGCACGCCTACGCGCCGCCGGACGGCGGCATCAATCATTTTCCGAGGTATCGAGATGCGACGACTGATTTCTTTTGTGTTGGTGACACTCGTGTACGGCATGGCGGTTCCCGTGCTGGCGCAATCGGCTGCTGGCGGCTCTGCTGATCCGCCGTCCGAGCAGCCGACGACGGCGAGGCCCGCGCCACAAACTCCCGGCGTTCGCCCCGGTGGCTACAACCTCGGCGACGTAGTGCGGGTCGGCGGATACGGCTCTATGCGGTTCGAAACCAACAACCTCGAGTCGCCGAAACCCGCCGGCTTCGACTTTCGGCGGTTCGTCCTGACGACCGACGCGACGCCGCACGAGCGCGTGCAGGCGTATGTCGAAATCGAGTTCGAACGGTTGGCCGAAATCGAAATCGAGCGAAGTGTGGAACGCTCGACTGGCGGCGCGAAGTTCAAGGAGGAACTGGAGGGGGGGAACGGCGGTGAGATCTCCATTGAGCAGATGTGGGGACAGTTCAAGTTTGGCAATCCGCTGTCGGTGCGCATCGGCCAGATTCTCCCGCCCGTCGGCCGCTTCAACATGACCCACGACGACGATCGCTGGGATATCCCCCGTCGCTCGCTGGTCGATCGTGGCGCACCGGTGCTGCCCGTTCACGCCGCGTGGACCGAACTGGGCGCCGGAATCCTGGGCGCCGCAGACATCGGCGCCACGGGCCGGCTGACATACCAGGCGTATGTGGTGAACGGCGCGCAACTCGATTTCTCGGTCGAAAAAGCATTGGAATCCGAAAACGGAGAACCCGGTGTGCTCAAGCTCGCGAGCGAGTTCTCACTCACACGCGGCCCGGTCAACGGCGAAGGAGGCACGCGTGCCGGCACATGGCGTGTTGGCTACAGCCCGACGTTGAGCTCGGAGATCGCCATCTCCGGCTACCATGGTCGCTATACGCCGGACTTCATGGCACCCGTGAGTGAGCGAATCAATGCGATCGGCATCGACGGCATCTTCCGTCGGGGAGCGTTCGCGCTGGAAGGCGAGTACATCCACAGCGACTTTGGAAACACGGACCGCGTCGTCAGTGCGTTCGTCGACAGCGTGACCGGGTCGACGGGAGCAGCGCCGCTGCCTGGCGCCGTTGGTACGGAGACGGAGTTCGCGCTCAAAGATCTGACACCGATGCGGCAGGGGTTCTGGATCGAAGCACGGTACCCATTGTGGCCCGCCGCCTGGCAGAACGGTCCGCTTGGCAAAGGATTCGAAAATCCGCGCCTGACGCCGGTTGTTCGCTATGAGCGCGTCACACTGAAAGACGCGATCGATGAGGTCGCGATCGAAGGCGGCGAGATCGAGCACGGTGACCGCCAGACGCTACGGCAGGAGCGCACGACGGTCGGCCTCAGTTATCGGCCGATTCCGAGCGTGGTGTTCAGTGTCGCCGTGGAACACAACCGGCGTCTCGAGGGCGGCATCCTGGTGTTCCCGCGTGGGACTGGCGCTGCTTCGTACACGTCCCTGATCACAGGAGTGGCGATAGGTTTCTGATGTCGGCGATGCGTGTCGTTATGCTCGTGAGCGGCTGTCTTCTGCTCGGCGCAGTGGCCATACCCACGGCGCAAGAGCAGACCGTGTACTTGACGCTCGATCAAGCGCCGAAGGCGCTGTTTCCCGGGGCTCAGATTGCCAGGAAGGACATTCCTGCAACCCCGGAGCTCCGGGACAAGATCAAGGCGAAACTCGGACGATTGCAGCCGAGTGTATGGGAGCCGTCGTACGTCACGTTCACCGCGAGTCAGGACAACAAGTCGGTCGGGTATGCGGTCGTGGTCGACGAGATCGGCAAAGTGAGCCCGATCACCTTTATCGTGTCGGCCACGCCTGACTTCAAGGTGCGAGACGTGTCCGTCATGGTCTATCGCGAGATCCGCGGCGGCGAGATCACCCAGCGACGGTTTCTGTCCCAATACAAAGGAAAGCGGGAGACCGATCCTATTCAGCTCGATCGCGACATCGTCGGCATCACGGGTGCGACGCTGTCCGTCCAGGGCGCGAATCGCGCAGTTCACAAGGCGCTGGCCATTCTGGAGCTCGTCTATCGATGACGGCAGCAGCACGCGTCGTCACGACTGCCCTCCTGATCGGGATCGCGAATCACGCGATCGGTGCGGCGACCGGGCTGCACGCACTGCGCTACGTGATGGGCACCTGGTGCGACCTTGTCGTCTTGAATTCGTCGCCGAACGCCGAGGCAGTTGAAGCGTCGTTCCAGGAAATCGCGCGGCTCGAACGCGTGATGAGCAACTGGGACGCGGCGAGCGAAGTCTCCGCGCTCAATGCCCGAGCGGGTAATGGACCGCAACCGGTGAGCACCGATCTCGCGGCTGTCGTACGTGAGGCAACGGACCTCTGTTCGTTGACGGCCGGCGCCTTCGACCCGACCGTGGGATCAGCCGTGCATGCCTGGGGCTTCGATACCGAGTCGCCGAGAAAACCGACGTCCGAGCGTGCACGTCAGGCGGCGTCCCCAGTCGGGTGCGACCGGATCAGGGTTCAAACCGAACCGCCCGCGATTGCGCTGGAGCGCGGCACGCGGATAGATCTTGGCGGCATCGGGAAGGGGTACGCTGTTGATCGCGCGCTCGCGGTTCTCCGCGCGCATGGCGTGACTCGCGCCAAACTCGATTTCGGATCGAGCAGCCTGGGATTCGTCGGACAGATCGATGGTGGCTGGCCGGTTGTGGTTGCTGATCCGCGCAATCGCGATCGGCCACTCGTGAGCTTTCGAGTCTCTGAAGGTTCAGTGAGCACCTCGGGGCAGCGCGAGCATTCGTTTATTCGCAATGGACAGCGGTACGGTCACATCTTCGATCCCCGAACCGGTCTGCCAGTCCAATCGCGTCTCTTGCTGGTCACGGTGATCGCGCCCGACGCTGGGCTTGCAGATGGTCTGTCCACGGCCCTCTTCGTAATGGGATCAACAGAAGGCGCCCGTCTCGTGTCGACATTGCCCGACACCGCCGCAATTTTTGTCGAAGAACGCGCTGGCCATGACGTCACGATCGTCACGGCTGGTCGCGTCGACGATTTGACGCGGCTCGATCGGTAAGCATGACCGGCTTCACCTATCGGGGCGCCGCCGTCAGCGTCAAGATTGCAGTCAGCGGATTCCTGATCCTTGCGATCGTCGGCCTGGGAGTCGCGGCGCTGCAAGTGTACGTCCGAACCGGTCTGACACCACAGGGCGCGCTCCTCCACTACCGTGGGAACGAGGCGACCCTGCAATATCCCATGAGCTTTCGCGAGCTGGTCGAGATCACGCACGCGCACGCATTTACCATTCCGCTCCTGGTCCTGGTGCTGAGTGCGGCGTTGACGCTGTCGTCAACGTCGGAGTCACTCAAGCGCTTCGTGACGCTGGCGCTGCTGACCGGGGCAGTCCTTGAGCTCGGATTGCCATGGCTTGTTCGGTATGGCCCCGGCTGGACGGTTCACCTGTTCATGCTGACCGGGGCGCTGCTCGGTGGAGGTGTCTTCGTCGCGGCCGGCATTCCTCTTTACGAAATGTGGGCGCCGCGGCATGCAAGAGACGAATAGCTGCGCGCACTGCATAACTGTCCCTGAAATTGTCCCTGCCAGCTCCCGAAACCTGACATCCAGAGCCAACAGCAGCCAAGTCGCTCTATTGAGGAAGTCGTTGAAGCGGGCGGATTTGCGAGGAAAAACGAAGATGGCCGACAGGCTGATCGGCGTTTAGCAAACCGCCGCCTTCAGCCTCTCGGCCACCTCACCGTACGGTCCATAAGTATAGGACGGATCGGCAGTTGCGAGACGGCCTGGATCTCAGGGACACCGGCTGTCGGGCGGTATTTCAAACCTCCGCCTTCGACTGGAAATTGTAGACGCAGAACGACTTCCATCAACTCGCGGCGAGAGCTCGATGGGCACAGTTTTCGGCACAGTACCAGCCGTCGGTTCCCATTCGCTCGATTATTCGGGCCACGATCCGTGGCTCGAATAATTGCCGCGGTCGGCTTGGCCGCGAGTGATCTGTGCCCAAGGTCTGCGCCCGCACGCTGTGCGCGACGCCCGCCCGAAGTGCCATCAGGTGACCGAAGCGTGGCCCTCAAACTGTCTTGTCGAATAGACACATTTAGTCGTTCTCGACTACTCTGATGGTGTGACCGCCAAGGACCTTCGGCGCTTGCTCAGGTCCCTCGGTTGCATCGAGACACGACAGCGCGGCTCGCATTTGCGAATCGAATGCGGGCAGTGTGTCACGACCGTTCCGGTTCATGCGCGCGAGGACATCGGCCCGGGCCTCCTGCGTCGCATCGATCGGGACCTGGAACGGTGCCTCGGGAAAGGCTGGTTGAAGAAGCCGTGAAGGCGTATCGAGTTGTCTATGAGCGAGACGAGTCCGGCTGGTGGGTGACCTCTGTTAAGGGGGTGCGAGGGTGTCACACCCAGGGTCGTACCGTGGATGAGGCTCGGCGTCGGGTTCGCGAAGCGCTCGAGCTCTTTGTCGACGGGGCCCGCAAGGCAACCTTGGTTGATGACGTGAAACTCCCGCGCGACGCGGCACTGGCGGTACGTGCTTACACGGCTCTGCGGAAGAAGGCGGAGCAGGAGCACCGACGAGCGGCCCTTGCAGCCCGACGAGCCGTGCGAGTCCTTCGAGCCGGTCGGCTCAAGATGAGCGCGCGTGACGCAGCTCGGTTGCTGGGTCTATCGCATCAGCGCGTGCACCAGCTGGCGCAGGACGAGGGTCGATAGCGGCTCCTCGAGCCGCTACGCCGGCAGCGACACGTTCAAGCGCTCACACGCCTTCGCGAACTCCTGCCTGAAAGCGTGACGGCGCCAGTATTGCTGGCGAAGGTCCAGCGCCCACTTCGTCAGCTCACCACCACGCCCGGCCGGTGCGGTTGCCACGCAGGCGGCCACGAGCAACGCGGCTTGGCCGTAGTGCCGCCGCCGGGAGTTGCCGAGAATGCCCTCGACTCGATTCTCGGCTGCCCCCGCATCCCATCGACCATCGCGTCCCTGTCCGCGTCTGTGAGTCTGGTGGTGGGATGGATCTTCTCGGACACCGCGCGAGCGCTCGCGCAGCCTTCTTCCGGACGACTGCGGGAGCATCGCCGTCCGCACAACGAGGTGGCGCGTAAGCCGAGTGAGGGTGGGGACGGCGCGCCACGCCGCTTCCAGACGCTTCGCGAGATCGCCGCGACCAAGCTCCCGAGCGGCCAGCGCCCATGGTGACTTCCCCATTCGGCCTTCGACGGACGGAACCGCTCCAGCCGTTTCGCCCACAGCGGCAAGAACGCCGTCAGGTCCGGAAGCACGCCAGCCGAGACGGCTTCCATGTCCTTGATGGGATCGGAGAGCGTGCCGACCCCGTCTACCTGCCCGATCGCACGCAAGACCGCGTCGGCGCGCTCCGCGAGCGGCGTCGTGGTGTACACGCTAACCGCGTATTGGGCCACGCACGCCTGCGCGTCGACGCCCAGGACATCCGTAACACATTCTTCCTGACCGAGATCGATTTCGACATCGGCGATCGGGAGAAGAATCGTCTCGAAAACGGCCCGGGCGGTGGCGTGGTCTCCCGCGTGAAAGGCCTTCGTGACACGTCGGAGGTGTTCGGTGACGTCGTACGGGTCCGCGTAGCCGAGCTGGCGCGCCGCATCGGTGAACGACCGCGGCTTGCTCGACGATGCGCGGTGACGGAGACGTCGGCTTCCATCCGGCCGTGCCCTTGGTGGCGCGGGCCAGAAGCGTTTCGACGACCGTCGTCTTCACGTCTTCGCGGAGCCCGCGCAGCACGACTCGCCTGGCGGCCCGCAGCTCCGGCGGCGTCATCGCATCCAGCGCGCGGTCGATCTCCGACTCTCGAATCGCCGGCGTGGCTGTCGCTCGCTGGGCACCGCGGGCCTTCCTGACCATGGCGAGCGCCAGGATAGCGCACGCAGGCGAAGCCCGCTGCCGCACGTAGAATGCTACTTGTTGGGTTCAACGCGATGGACGGTGCACCCCTCCTCGTCAATCAACAGTCGCCCGCCGAGCAGAACGGTCTGCCGTGGTGGTTGACCAAACGCATCGTGCCCGTCGTGCACTTCATCATGCAACGTAATCAACTGCTCGGCCTCGCCAGGCGGGTCGAACTGTCACGGTCGGACGTCGGCGCCACCGGCCCGACGTCGCCGGGGAAGAGCGAGGCGGCATGACACCAACCGCATCCATTCGAGCCGCCCTCCGATGGTCTGCGGCCGGCATCGGTCTGGCAGCCGGTGCCTACACCGCCTATGTCGGCGTCACGTGGCTTCGCTACGGACACCCGGCGGATGCAGCCAGCCCGGAGGAGCAGGACGAGTTGCTCGACAGGTTCATGCCCGTGTACGAGGTAGGCGAACGTCATCACGTCCGCATCTCGGCGCCGGCCGCCCTCACCCTCGAAGCGGCCAAGGAGATGGACTTGCTCCAGGCGCCCGTCGTCCGTGCCCTCATCCGAGGGCGCGAGCTGATTCTCGGCGCGACGCCCGACGACCAGCCACGGCCGCGAGGGCTGGTCAAGGAGATGAAGGCTCTCGGATGGGGTGTCTTGGCCGAGATCCCCGACCACGAGATCGTCGTGGGCGCGGTCACGCAGCCCTGGGAAGCCAGCGTCGTGTTTCGCGGGGTGCCGCCGGACGAGTTCGCGGCGTTTGACGAGCCGGGGTACGTGAAGATCGTGTGGACGCTGCGCGCCGATCCCGTTGGAGAGACCGAGTCCGTGTTTCGCACGGAAACCCGCGTCGTGTCGACCGACCCAGCAGCGCGGGCCAAGTTTCGACGATATTGGTCGCTCTTTTCTCCGGGGATCATACTGATTCGATGGGCATCCCTCATGCCGCTCAAGCGAGAGGCTGAACGTCGCACTCGCGAGGGCCGACCTGATTAAGGTGGTCTCTCGAACATGCTGATCGACGAATTCCTCCCCGTCTACCCCGTCTAGTCAACGGCGTTCTCGAGGTCACCCGGGAAATGGCCGAGGGGGCCCAGCGACGCATTGGCGGTACGCGGAGCAGGCGTGGCGCCGCCGACGCCTCGGCTTGTTCTATGGGGGCCAACAGGTCTATAAGGGAAGGTGGCGCCGACTCGGGGCCAGGTGACTCCGGCCCGGCTCGAAGCCGGTCACCCCGTGCACCGTCACGAAAGCGACAACCAGAGCGGACCAGACCCACCCGCCCGGGCCGACGTTGGCGCAGGCGGGCCGAAGGGCGTCGGTCAGATGTGAGGGCACAGGATGAAGCGCATCATTTCCATCGCGTGTGTGGCAGCAGCTGTATCAATCACCGTGCAGGCGCAGGGAGGACGTGGCGCCGCGCCGTCACCACCTCCAGCGCTGGAGCCGGGGGCCTCGCAGGCCGACGTCGACAAGGCCCTGCTCGCGGCGCCGGCCGCGCTGCGCAATCAGGCGACCGTCATCAAGTGGAAGGCCGATTTCACCTACGACACGCTGAGAAAGGGCACGAACGGCCTGGTGTGCTACGACCGATCGGGCTTTCCGCTTCAG
>Ga0209476_10003553_pt1 | contig 10269 bp, 10 predicted proteins | sample KloWWTrecipitate_FD_187179 | JGI IMG/M metagenome (GOLD analysis project Ga0209476, IMG submission 187179) | Active sludge microbial communities from Klosterneuburg, Austria, studying microevolution and ecology of nitrifiers - Klosterneuburg... | ecosystem: Engineered > WWTP > Aerobic digester...
ACATCATCGCCCATGCCGTCCCACTCGCCCAACAACTCCTCCGGCCACACTAGCAATCAGGGTAGGGACAGGGCTCGCCCTGTCCTCGGCCCGCAGGCCGACATCTCCGCGCCGATGACATAGTAGTTCTCCTGCGAGTAGTCGAACCCTTCCAGGCGGGGCGATGAGCGTCGGGAGCGAGGTTCGGCCTGTTCCTGGCACACCCGAATCTCCTTGACCAGCACGCGTGTAGCGGCCTGTGGGCCGCAGACAGCGCGAGCGCTGTCCCTACGAAACGACCAGCAGCACATCCCTCTCGCCTCACGCGGGCGAGGCAGATCGCCGCGCCCGCGTCGTCGTGGGTCGTTATGCGTTATCGACCATTGCCTGGCCGGACTTGAGGACGAGAAGGATGTTGCGCAGAGCGCCGATGTCGTCCATGGCATTGCCGCGGACGGCGAGGATGTCGGCGCGCTTGCCGGGCGCTAGTGAGCCGAAATCGTCAGAGCCGATCGCCTCGGCGGCCTGGCTGGTGCCGGTGCGGATCGCCTGCGCCGAGCTTGCGCCGACGTGCTCGACTAACAGCTCGAGGTCGAGCTGGAAGTCATCGAAGCGGGTCATCGTGACGCCTGCGTCGTTGCCGGAGACGAACTTCACACCCGTGTCCCAAAGCTTCCGGAGGCTATCCACTCGCTGGTTGCGGGTTGCGGCGAACGGGTTGTCAATGCCCTCTTGCTCCATCCACTGGCGGGCGCGCTCGCCGACGCCAAAGGTCGGGCAGACGTAGATGCCCTTCTCGGCGACCTCGTCGGCGACCGGCTGCTCGTAGTGGACGCCATCGGGGACCATAAATGAGCAGTGCTCGATCGTGCGGACCTGCGCGGCGACGGCGTTGCGGATGCCCGGCGTGCCGTGGCAGTGGGCGGCGACGTAGCGGCCGAGGCGGGCCGAGTCCTCGACGATCGCCTTCATCTGCGCCTCGTCGAACTGCGCCTCGCGCGGGTTGGTGTTCGGCGTCAGCCCGCCACCGGTCGCCATGACCTTAACGAAGTCCGCGCCGGCCTTGACCTGCTCGCGGACGGCGCGGCGCGCCTCCTCGACAGTATCGACCTCGTTGCCGAAGAAGTAGCAGTGGCCACCTGTCGAGGTCAACACATTGCCGCTGGCCCAGACGTGCGGCGCGGCGATCAGGCCGTCCGCCGACGCCTGGCGGACCGAGAAGACGATCGAGTCGAGTGTGCCGCAGTCGCGGATTGTCGTCACGCCGGACATAATCGCCTGGCGGGCGTGCTCGACAGCGCGCATCATCTTCTGCTCGTACGTGTCGTAGAGCGCATCGTGCAGGCACTGGCGGCTACCCGACAGCGTCAGGTGCGTATGCATGTTCACCAGACCCGGCAGGATCGTCGCGTCGCCCAGGTCGCGCGCGCCACTGGCTGCCGAGCCGAGATCCTCGCGCCGGCCGATCGCCTTGATCTTGCCGTTCTCGATCTGGACGAACCCGTCGCGGATGAACTCGTCCCCAGTAGCGTCGAATACCGTCTTCGCCAGCAGAGTCGTAACTGCCATGATTTCTCCCCACTCTCCGCGTCGCGCGGCGCCGTTGCGCTAATGGGCGTATCTTCGCACGATCGGCCGGCGGCTGTCACCGGCGACGGTAGCCGAAACCTGCGCACTACCGATTGAGCCAACTTTGCGACATGGGCAATGTCCTGTTATGGTTCAGCGAACTGACACATAAGGAGCGCCGACGATGGCACAGACCCGGCTCCTGATCGTCCCTTCCGATTTCGTCGCCTGGCCAGGACTAATCGACCAGCTCAGAGCAGTCGAGACCGTCCGGGTCGTCGGAGTCACACGCTCGTGGTCGGAAGCGTTGAGGGTGGGTGAGATTAGCCGGCCCAATGTCGTCCTCGCCGCCGAGCCATGTGGTGATGAACCGGTCTTGCAGCCGCTCCGGCAGATGCGTCGGATCCTACCGAACGCGACGTTCGTGATCCTGACGACCTCCTTCGACCCCGACCATCTGTTAATGCTCGCGGAGGTAGGGGTGTCCGGTTACCTCCGATGGGACGGTCTGACGAGTTACGACACCTTGCCGCACCTGGCGATCGCGATGAACGGCAAGACGGTCGTGCTGCACAATGACATCGCCGAGGCCTACGTCAATGCGATGCGGACGCGCTTCTGCCTGATCGCCGAGCCGCCGACAATCTCGGAGCGAGAAGGCCGAATCCTGAGCATGATGGGGCGAGGGTACTCGGTTCCTGAGATCGCGGCGCAGATGGAGATGAGCCCACGGACCGTCGAGCGAGCCGTCGCAGGTCTCCGGGAGCGCTTTGGCGCTGGCTCTCGCGAGGAGCTCCTGATTCGCGCAACGCTGTGTGGTTATCTGCCGTGATGGCGTCTTGGCATCGATCCGCCATCATGTTGGCAGTACAGTGCCATGATTTTGGCGGAACTCCCGATGGGCGTCCATTGTCGGCTGTTCGATGATTGACATTATCAACGGTCGCACGTCGGAGGGATAGGAGCCTGAACGATAGCAGCCACCAAACCCCGCTAGTTAGTCGTGTTCGTGATCGTCATACTGTTACTCGTCGCATCCGTGTTCCCGCTCGTCGGCCAGGCGCGAGCAGATACACCAGGCATCTCGGCGGTCCGGACTATTCTCGGCCGTCTCAACGAGCTCCACGATCAAGGGGCCATCGATGCGGCGAGCGAATTCTTCGACTCGCTATCGATCGAAGAGCAAACAGCGGTTGTATCAGCGAACCAGACTGTTGAAATCGGCGCCGGACAACGCGATTCCGCGTCTCTGCTAGACAATTCATTACTGTTATCATCTGGCTGCTACGGGCCGTACACTGAATATATATACGGGAAGAATGCTCTTAGTATCGTAGTATGGAAGTTCTATCATCAAATCCAGTTGTGTGCGAATGGAAGTGCAGTCACTGACGCATGGTGTTCCTCTTGGGCAAGCAATGTCTCATGGGGATACACTTGGCAGGGTCACAACGTCTATTGTCAGGTTACATATGGCGGCCTTGGATACACTTCTATCAAGTATTTCTCGCGAGGCATCTTCAAGGGATGTGTCGAGTGGTGGTGCCAGACATATCAACCGTGGATTGCCCAGCAGGGTGACTATTACGGCAACTACTGGGTTTGGTGGGGGTAAGCGCGGTACCGGGACCCTCGCGAATCCTGATATCCGCGCAACCATCAGGCACCTGGAGAAAACATGCTTATTGTAGGACTCATCGGCGCGTGCCTGATCATGGCCGCTTCTGTCCTCGCTTGGCGAACTCGATCAGCGGGGCGAGCAGGGGGAATAGCAGTTCAGTTATTCATCTTCCTGGGCGGCATCGTAGGAATTCTCCTGGTCGTCGGGGCGCTGTGGTTCACAACTGATATCAAGTCTGAGAACCTCGGAGGTGAACCTGGCACGGGACCTACGCCAACTGTAGTTCGTGTGCCCTAGTACAGGGTGGTAAGTTGATTCGGCGACCGACCACGAGCACGGTAGTTGTCCTTGCCCTCTTGCTAGCTACGCTCGCTGGCTGCGGCGCCCCGGCCTGGAACAGCGACTGGCAGCGAATTGCCTTCGTTCGGATGTCCTCCGAAGGATGCTCCGACGTGATCACCACCGAGAGGACGAGCCGTGAGGTCCAGCGAGTGACGGCAAACCAGCCGGCCCAAGGGCACAACAGAGCGAGGAGCATGGTCGCATGAGACATTCCCGATCTCGCTGGTGGCTCTTCGCCGGGGTCATCGCGCTTGCCATGGTTGCGCTGCTGGTCATGCCAAGGCTGCTCTCGACTGGTCGTTCACAAGCGCCAACTACGCCGTCGCTCCCGATCGTGGCGACCTCGGCCGGTATGACTGTGAGCCTGACGAATGTCGAGCTTGCGGCGGACCGCACGGTTCTCACGTTCTCGATTGTTGACGCTGATACGGGCAGTGGGCCGGCACTCGCGCAGCTCGATGCTCCTGCGCCAACGGATCTGCGCCTTGATGGTCTACGCTGGCACAGCGCCTCACTTGGCAACCTGCGACCGATCTTCAGCAACGGGGCAGGAGCGCAGCAGATTACTGCCTGGGAGCTCAGCCTGGTGTTTGATCCGATTACCGAGCCAGCGCGAGAGGTCAGCGCGACGATAACAGCACTTCGCTTCCGCCCGGAATCACCGGAGGAACGAGGACAGATCCTCGAAGGAGACTGGTCGTTCCGCTTCACGCCCGCTGCGCTCGGGGCGCCGGCCTCGTCGCAGCTCACCGTTGACCAACAGCACAGTGCCGATGGCATTACCTTCTTCGTCGATGCGATTATGCTGGCGCCAACGCACGCCACCGTCACGTATCGCATCGCGTCTCAATCGGGTAGCAACTTTGAATCGACCGAAATTATGGTACAGCTCGCTGATGGTACTCAGCTCATGCCCAAACAGATTGACAACCACGACGGCGCCTTTGTGGCCACCTTCCCGCCATTCCCGGCGGGCGCGACGCTGACCATTGCGCTTGCTCCGATCCTCGTCGAAGTCTCGCAACCCCTCACGTTGACTTTCCCGATCGACGGGCGCAGCATCGCGAGCGCCGCAGAAGGAACGCAGGTCGATCTGCACACTCCGTTAGTAGTGGCTGGTGAGCAATTCGAGGTCGCCAGCGTCACGATCCAGGAAAAGCAGTTCGTGCTGCGTATCCAGAATACTGTGCCGGATCATCGCGGCAGTCTATTGTTGCGCTACCCTGGTGAAAATGGCGTTACATTGACGGATAATCTTGGCAACCAATACGCCTTCTCAGGAGCGTCTACGAACTTCGGGAAGTCAGACCCCCTCACAAGCTGGGCAGACGGCAGCAGCTTCGCCTTCACTGGCGCGATCGCTGCCGAAGCCTCACAGCTCACGCTGACGCTCGATGGCTACGCTCGACAGGCGCGCGGTCCCTGGCAGATCACGGTCCAACTGCCGGCCGCACCATAGCGGCTCGCTGCCAGATCCACTCACCGCGCTACCCGATCCGGATCGGGGCCTCGGGGAACTTGTAGCGCACGACATGCTGGCGGAGCTGGAGGGCGTAGACGGCGGTCAGCGGGCCGAGCCGGCCGAAGAACATCGTCGCGCAGAGGACGAGCTTGGCCGCGCCGGAGAGGTGCGGCGTAATGCCGGTCGTGACGCCGACGGTCGCGATCGCGCTCATCGTCTCGAACATAATGTCGATGAACGGCACATCGCCGCCGGTGAGGTGTTCGCTGATGACGACGCCGAGCGTGGCGATGAAGTGCGCCATGAACATGATCGCGATCACTGCCATCGAGCGAAAGACCAGCGCCGTTGGAATGCGCCGGCCGAATACCTGCGTCTCCATCTGGCCACGCACGGTCGAGAACACCGCCAGGCCAACGACGCCGACTGTCGTCAGCTTCACGCCGCCGGCCGTCGAGCCGGACGCCCCGCCGACGAACATGATCGCCACCCAGGCAAACAGGGTGATACTCGTCGCCTGATGGAAGCTGACTGAGGCGAAGCCGGCGGTCCGTGCCGAGACACTCTGGAACAGCGCCACCAACGGCCGGTCAATCAACGGCACGCCGACCAGCGACGCGTTCCATTCCGCGCCGAGAAACACGCCAGCGCCGATCACCAGCATCAGCACATTCACGATCAGAATGATCTTCGTCTCCAGCAACAGGCGCTTGAATCGCCGCCGAAGGGCGATATCGGCGAAGAAGAGATACGAGAGCGATCCCGCCTGAATGAGGATCATCAACATCACGTTGACGACATATGACTCCCGATAGTCTGAGATCGAGCGAAAGCCACCCTGCAGGTCAAAGCCCGCGTTACAAAACGCGGCGATCGAGTGGAAGATCCCTTGCCAGATCGCGATGTGGAGTGGCCGATCGAAGGCGAAGCGGGTTGCCAGCACCACCGCGCCGATGGCTTCCATCACCAGGGTGAATCGGACGATCCGGCCGGATAGCTCGGCCGCTTCGCGGAGCGAGAGCGTCGGCGCGCCATCCTGGAGCAGCAACGTATCGCGCAAGCTGCCGACGCCACGCTGGAGCGCCCGCAGCAGCAGGCTGGCCCCGACCATGAATCCCAGCCCGCCGACCTGGATCAGAGCGAGAATGAGGAACTGCCCGCCGAAGTTCCAGTGATCGCGAGTATCAACGACGATCAGTCCGGTAACGCAGGTGGCGGAGACCGCAGTGAACAGCGCGTCAATGAACGGCGTCCACTCGCCAGTGCGGCTGAACCACGGCAGGCTGAGTAGCGCGCCACCGCCAACGACGAGAGCCAGGAGCCCGAGCGCGAACATCTTGGCATGGTTGCGGACGTTCGGCACAGACGGCCGCTCTGGCGGGGGGGGGAGCTCGATGACCTGGGTGGCCTGCAACCTTCGGCGGATGATCCGGTCACCGGGGCGGCGCGTTGGCTGGCCGCTCATCAGGCCAGCTCACGCCCCGGATGCATGAACTTGTAGATCTCGATATCCGGGCCTACGAGCAAGAGCTCGTCCCCCGTCTGGATGCGCTCCTCGAAGTGCGGCATCACGACCGCCCGCCGGCCACGCTTGATCATCAGCAGGTTGAGCTGCGCATGCTGCGACGTGCCCAGCTCGGCGATCGTGTGGCCGATGAAGTGCGGCGGCGCAACGACCTTTGCCACACCGGACGACTCAGTCAGCGAAATGTAGTCGTTGATGTTGCGGACGCCGAGCGAGTGGGCCAGCCGCGAGCCGGCCTCCGCCTCTGGATAGACGACACGATCCGCGCCGATGCGCTCCAACAGCTCACCATGTAGCCGGGTGCGCGCCTTGGCGACGATCCAGGGAACCTCCAGCCGCTTGAGTAGCAACGTCGCAAGGACACTGCCCTCCAGGCTCTGACCCTGCGCGACGATCGCGACATCGGAGTGGTCGACCGCCAGCGATCGCAGCAACTCCTCGTCAGTGCCGTCGCCCTGGGCGGCCAGCGCGACGAAGTTCGCCACGTCGGCGACACGTCGCTCGTCGATATCGACGGCGGTGACCTCGTAGCCGAGGTCGTGGAGCTCGCGGGCGAGGCTCATTCCGAATCGACCGAGCCCGATAATCGCCACCCGCTCGGGCTGAAGCGTTGTCGCGTTTGCCATACGTGTCACCTGGATACTGTCGAATTGTCTCGCGCCGACGATCCCCCAGACCAACCGACGCGTCGCGCTAGTGTACTCAACACAGTGGCCGGCCGGGAATACTGAAGCAACCAGCACGTGGCCATGGTCGCGTTCACTATAATGCCGCCACGGCGCGGGCAGGCCGTCGATCACCGATCCCGGGCCGACCGAGAGGATCTAGCAGCGTGCTTTTTGGCCTGCGGCTTCGCCGCGCTGATGACGAGCGGGCAATCCCCAACGATGCTCCGCTCATCGCGGCGGCGCAGGCAGGTGATCTCGCGGCGTTCAACATGCTAGTCGCCCGCCACGAGCATGTGGTCTACGCAGTCGCTCTTCGTCACGTCCGATCGCCCGAATCAGCGCAAGACATCACCCAGGACGCCTTTCTGCGCGCGTGGCAGGCACTCGATACGTTTCGCAACGAGCATCCCGGCGGATTCCGTGCCTGGATTCTGCGAATCGCCGCCAACCGCGCTCTCGATTCACTCCGCGCGGGCGCGCGGCGTCCGGTGGAGTCACTCGACGCGCGCCGGGAGCGCGATGACAGCGCCTGGGAACCGGAGTCGACCGACGAGGATGCCTTCGATCTCGCTAGCCGCAGCGAGCTCTCTCGCACGCTGGAACGAGCACTCGCGCAACTCCAGCCCGACCAGCGTCTCGCGATCGTGCTCAGCGACATCCACGGATACCCCTACGACGAAATCGCCGAGATCAGCGGCGTTCCGCTCGGGACGGTCAAATCGCGGATCAACCGCGGACGCGCGCGGCTCCGCGAGATCCTGGTGGCTGATGAGGCGGGCCGGGAACTTCTTGGCCGGCCACAACGTCAGGAAAGCAGGGATCATGATGAATGACCGGGCGCGCCGTCGCACGCCAGCGGGCATTCGTCTCAGCTCGGAATCGATCACCGCAGGATGGATGAGAGGGATGCCGTGAGCGACCAGCGCCCGCCCACGTTGCGGCGTCCAATGGATCATATCGACGCGGAGACGATCGCCGTCTGGCTTGACACCCCCGAAGACCTGACGCCCGAGGAACGCGCAGCGATCGAGCAGCACCTGTTGAGTTGCGAGGAATGCCAGCAGGTTGCCGACGAGCTTCGCGTGATTGTCGCCGCCATGAGCAACCTGCCAGACATTGCGCTGCCACGTTCGTTCTCGCTGTCAGGCGATCTCGCCCGACAAGGGCCAGCCGGAGCCCGCGAGCCAACGCTGCTCGTGCCAGTTAGCCGCTGGCATGAGCGGCAGATACGCGCGCTGCGTTGGGCGACTGCTGCCGCGGCGATTCTGTTTGTGCTTGTTCTGGGCGTCGATCTGGTAACGACTCGAATCGACCGGCCAGTCACGGGCGATCTGGCGGCAACGACATCCGCCGAATCGGCCGGCGTGGCTGGTGGCGCGGCGCCGGCCGAGGTGACCGAAGAGACGATGGCAGCAAAGGCCGGGTCCCAGGCGACGCCTGTGGCGTCTCCCGCCGCCGACGTCGCAGCAGCCGAGGCTCAGTCCGTCTCCACGGAGCCGACCAACGGTCGCGAGTCAGCGACGCTCCATACTGCGCCGCCCCGAGAGGCACAGTTGCGCGCGATCGAGTTCGGGCTGGTGACCATCTTCGTCGTGCTCCTCGGGCTGATGATCGCGCTCCCACGGCTCCGCCAACGACGGTGGAACCGTTCCTGACCTGCCGGCGTCATATCAATAGAAGCACATCGTCATTGATCGGAAGGACAGGAGCGTGCCATGAGATCATCATTCGCGAAAGGGACCTATTTCGTAGCGGGGGTGCTGGTTGCGGTTGCGGTTGTCGCCGCCGTCGCGATCGGCGCCTGGGATCATGACGGGAGTCGAGCAACGGCCATTCAGACCGATACGACCCGGACGATCAACGTCAGCGGCGAGGGGATCGTTTCGGTAACTCCCGACGTTGCCGTCCTCAACCTCGGCGTCAACATACGCGACCCGCAACTGGCAACCGCCCAGAGCAATGCCACGACGGCAATGAACTCGGTGCGTGACGCGCTGAAGCGAGCCGGCATCGCCGATAAAGACGTTCAGACCACCAACTACTCGGTCTACGTCGAGCAGGACTACAACCAGCCCAACCAGCCGATCATCGGCTACAACGTCACGCAAATGGTGACCGTCAAGGTGCGCGAGATCGGCAAGGCGGGCGAGGTCATCCAGACTGCGGTCGATGCCGGGGCCAACCAGGTCAATGGCATCTGGTTCACGCTCGAGGACACGTCGAGCGCCGTCCGTCAGGCGCGTGAGCTCGCTGTCACCGATGCCCGCTCCCGCGCGGAACATCTGGCCAGCCTGTCCAACGCAACCCTCGGATCCGTCCTGACCATCAGTGAGGGGACGTCAGCCTCCGGCGCGCCGATGCCATACCCCGCCGCCGCCGCGGAGAAGGGTGGAGGCGCTCCGTCGCTCGACCCCGGCACGCTGCAGGTGGTCGTGACCGTGTCGGTCAGCTATGTGATGCAGTAGTCAGTTGTGCTCCCGGCGCTGTACAGCGCCGGGAGCATGCTGCCGGATCATCCAGCCCTCAGCACGCTAAACGTCTCCGCGAACCCAATTCCCCATGGCGCGCCAACAGCCACGGCGCGCTCGCGCCAACTGTTCCGCAAGGCATCGGGGTCGCTGGTTTGCGAGCGATGCTCCAGCCGCGCGGTGATCTTCCGTTCCAGGGTCGTTGAGATGTCCACGACGGTTGAGGGGGCGAGCGTCCCAAAAAGCCAGACCTGCTCGACGGCGTGCGGCTCCAGCCCGGCGGCAATCTGCTCGGGAAAGTACAGGTGATCGCGTGCCATCGGGTAGACGGCGTCAAGCACAACCCGGCCAGTAACACGATGATCGCGATGCGCAAGATACGGCGGGTATGGATGCTCTGGATCGTGGGTGAAGACGACGGTGGGGCGGATCTCCCGAAGCAGCCGCACTACCGCGCCGCGTAGCGCCGGCCCATCCTCCAACTCGCCATCGCGTCCCTCGAGGAAGCGCACGTCGGAGATCGCCAGCATCCGGGCGGCTGCCGCCTGTTCGGCACGTCGGATCGAAGCGATCTGCTCGGGCCGCGCCGTACGGTCAGGCGACCCTTTCTCGCCGGCCGTCAATAGCGCCAGCGC
>Ga0209476_10003554_pt1 | contig 10266 bp, 7 predicted proteins | sample KloWWTrecipitate_FD_187179 | JGI IMG/M metagenome (GOLD analysis project Ga0209476, IMG submission 187179) | Active sludge microbial communities from Klosterneuburg, Austria, studying microevolution and ecology of nitrifiers - Klosterneuburg... | ecosystem: Engineered > WWTP > Aerobic digester >...
CACGGGGTGCGCCCGAGGCCAGCCACGCAATATGTGGGGTATGGGGGAACCGAAAGAAATCAGTCATGGCAAAACAGGCATTGGTTTTTGGGGAAATTTCTTCTTGTAAAACTGGCAAACATCGTCGCTACAAAGAAACGTGACGTCCACCCCGTGGGCTTTCAGTTCGGGCCACCAATCCAGCCATTTGCAATCGGCCGCCTGCCAAATGGGTGGCTTGGCGGGGTGCGCGTTTGCCACGGCGGCAAATTTGCGGTCTGACCGATCAAAAACCGCTTCCAACGGGCCGGCAGGAAACTCTGCAAATTGGTCCACATCCCACTCATTGAGTGGCACCTGCTGCACGCGCTGCGCGTTGCCCATGTTGGCCAACACCCACTTGACGAACAGATCGCCAACGCCGTTGCCGTTGCCGGGGCTGGTCTTGTTCAGGTATTCGCCCAGTATGCGGTACGCATCGTCAATCGCAATCGAGCCACTTTCCATCACCTGGCTCAAGCGCTGTACACATTCAAGCACACACTCTGGCGACACCTCGGCATGGGCGTCATTCGCCACCAAAATCACATTGGTATCGACAACGACCGTCATGGTGCAGGTTTGGTGCGTTCGGCCATTTTGGTCTTCATGGCCGCCGTGGTACGTGCCACCGCATCTGCCATCACATCCCCAAAAAAATGGGCGGGCCAATTTTGAATATTGCCGTACTGGTCCAGCTCCAAGGGCTCCAGCTCCGCCGTCTTGCCCGACCGCTTGGCGAAATAGATGGCAATGTCTTGGGGCGCAATGAGCCCTTCCGCCACACGCCGCTGCAAACGGTTGAGGAAGTGCTCTGAATGACTTTCAACGATCAGTTGCACATTGCGGGGCTGCCCGCCCTCCCAACTTTGCACCGCGCAAATGAAAGCATCCGCCAGGTGCGCTTGCACCTGTGGGTGCAGATGAATCTCTGGCTGCTCCATCCAAACCGTAGAGTTTTTGGGGGCATAAAACGCCTCTACCAAGGCGGGCAACACCTGCGACACGCCAAAGCCCACATCGGTGAGCCTGACCTCGGGCGAACCCAAGTGCGTTTTCAACAAAACCTCGTACTCTTTGCGCCCTGCAGCCAATGGCTCCACCTTGAAGCTGTGGATCACGCCCATGGTCTTGAGCCAGTCGGCTAAAAATTTGGCAAAACCTTCTGGCTTGCGCCCTTTGCCACGGCTCAACTTGCGCGCTTCTGCCTCAGCCGCCAAAACGGCGGCCACCGCAAGCTCGCCCTGCATACCCACGTCGGGCGGCGTCTCGCCAGACCACGCATAGATTCGCTTGGGATGGCTCCGCAGCGGGCCAAGGTAATAAATGGAACTGAGCGCACGCTCGGTCTCCAGCGCAAAGTCAGACAAAAAACCGGCGTTCTGAAAAAGCGCCAAGGTGGCGTCGGAGAACCGATAGAACTTCTCTGGCGCGTCCAATGGCCAAACCCGCCCAGTCACCTTGACGAGATTCATAGGCTTGGCCTTCAAGGCAACTTTTGAATCCTGGTGGGTGTGCGCGATTTGCAAGCTGGCAGAGTCGCCGTCTATCAATGCATAAGCCAAACGCTCAACCTCGGGTTGATCGGCCTTGCCCGCCTTGATGGTGACGTTGAGCGCAATCTCATTGCCCAAGTATTTTTCTGTAGGGTCTAAGGAGTTGACAACGCTTAAAGGCACGTGGGTGCGCCACTGCAGAGCAAACTCCATCTTGCGGTGGGTGTCTTGGCCGTAAAGACAGTCTTGAAAAGTGCCCAAATCAATCAGCGATGAGGGGTCACCCACATGCAATGCACGCTTACGGTCAGACAACGCCGCCGTCTGCTTCAAGGCCAGCAACAGGTGTCCCAAGCTGCTTTTGCCGGCGCTGTTGCCACCAAAGATTACTGTCAAGGGTGCCAGCCGAATGTCGCCCGTATCCCGCCAGGCTTTGAAGTTTTTGATACGGGCCTTGGTCAACATATGGGTTCCATTGTTTTTGCCAACATGGTCTTAGCTAGCATTTGCTACCAGCACCTGCGCCAGCAGCGCCTGCTGGCGCAGGTGCTGGTGAGGCGCTGGCGCAGGTCAATGCACTGGGTGGGAAGGGAGGTTATCGCTTTCAGACAGTTGTCGACCCGCCTCCCGCCCCGTGTGGTTGTTTTACGCCGGGGGTAAGTGTGCCACGGGCGGTTGGTGCGCTCTATAGGGCGCTCAAGCCGCTTCTTTGTAGAAATAACTGCGCTGCAAGGCGCGCCCAGGCAAGGGCGCCACCGCATGCGCGATGGCCCCAATATGGTCCGGCGTGGTGCCGCAGCAGCCCCCCACAATGTTCACCAGCCCCTCGGCGGCAAACTCACGCACCAGGCGGCTGGTCACGTCTGGCGTTTCATCAAAGCCGGTGTCGCTCATGGGGTTGGGCAGGCCGGCGTTGGGGTAGCAACTGATAAAGGTGTCGGGCGCCACCTTGTTCAGCTCCTGGATGTAGGGGCGCATCAGCGCCGCGCCCAGTGCGCAGTTCAGGCCAACCGCCAGAGGCTGGGCGTGGCGCACGCTGTGCCAAAACGCAGTGACAGTCTGGCCGCTCAGAATGCGGCCGGAGGCATCGGTCACCGTGCCGCTGATGATGATGGGCAGGCGTTCGCCGCTGGCTTCAAAGTATTCGTCTACCGCAAACAGGGCGGCCTTGGCGTTGAGGGTGTCAAAAATCGTTTCCACCAGAATCACATCGGCGCCACCTTCGACCAGCGCCTTAGTCTGGTCGTAGTAGGCTTTGCGCAGTTCTTCAAAGGTCACATTGCGCGCACCGGGGTCGTTCACATCGGGGCTGATGCTGGCAGTCTTGGGCGTGGGGCCCAAAGCGCCGCAAACAAAGCGGGGTTTGTCAGGCGTGCTGAATTTGTCGCAGGCGGCACGGGCCAGGCGGGCCGAGGCCAGGTTCATCTCCACCGCCAGGTCTTCCATGCCGTAGTCGGCCTGGGCCACGCTGGTGGCGCCAAAGGTGTTGGTCTCGATCAGGTCGGCACCGGCGGCCAGGTAGCGTTCGTGGATGTCACGGATGACGTCGGGGCGGGTAATGCTGAGCAACTCGTTGTTGCCTTTGACGTCATGTGAGAAGTCCTTGAAGCGGTCACCCTGGCTGCCGGGGCCGGTATAGCCTTCACCCCGGTACTGGGCTTCACCGAGCTTGAAGCGCTGGATCATGGTTCCCATGGCACCGTCCAAAATGGCAATGCGTTGGGCCAGAATACCCGGTAAGGCCTGGGCGCGGGTGTAATTGGAAGGTTTCATGGGTAGCGGCTCACCTTGTGATGGACAAGTGAGCGCCGTTGACAAACCCAAGCCTGGCGACCGTTTGGGCCCGTTACGTACAGGCCCGGATCGCTGCAGCGCTCCTTGGGATGCGCCTGATTTTAGTTCACTCTGGCTCTGGCTCGCTGCCCAGTTGCTGCAGCACTTGCCCGACAATAAGGGCAATGCCAGCACCCTTTCCCAAATCATTTAGAGTGTTTTAGGCATCTAGCCCTCGTCAACATTACGTAAGCAGCTACTATTTTGATAGCGACTGATTCCTCTATTTCCAGCCAAACCTGCCAAAGCATCCTGCAAGAGGTGTTTGGCTATGCCCAATTCAGGGGGCCGCAGCAGGCCATTGTGGAGCAGGTGGCCAACGGCGCAGACGCATTGGTGCTGATGCCCACGGGCGGCGGCAAATCCTTGTGTTATCAGATTCCGGCCATTGCCCGCCAACGTGCCGGCCATGGGGTGGCGTTGGTGGTTTCGCCCTTGATTGCGCTGATGCACGACCAGGTAGGTGCCCTGCACGAGGCGGGCGTGGACGCCGCGTTTTTGAACTCCACCCTGAGCGGCGAAGAGGCCCACCAGATTGAGCAGCGCTTGCTGCGCGGCGAGATAACGTTGCTGTACGCGGCGCCGGAGCGGGTCACCAACCCACGCTTTCTGGCACTGTTGGATTCGCTGTTTGAACGCGGCTTGCTCAGCCTGTTTGCCATTGACGAGGCGCATTGCGTGAGCCAGTGGGGCCACGACTTCCGCCCCGAATATCGCGGGCTGACCGTGTTGCACGAGCGCTTTCCCGGCGTGCCGCGCATGGCGCTGACCGCCACCGCAGATGCCCTGACCCGCGCCGACATCCTGGAGCGCCTGCAACTGGAAGACGCGCAGCAATTTGTCAGCAGTTTTGATCGCCCCAACATCCGCTACACGATTGTGGAAAAACGTGAAGCCGTGCAGCAACTGCTGCGTTTCATTGAGCGCGAGCACGAAGGCGACGCTGGCATCGTCTACTGCCAGTCGCGCAAGCGGGTGGAGGACGTGGCCGAAACCCTGGTGCAAGCCGGTGTGTATGCCCTGCCTTACCACGCCGGGCTGGACAGCCGAATGCGCCAGGACCACCAGAACCGCTTTCTGCGGGAAGAAGGCGTGGTGATGGTGGCCACCATCGCTTTTGGCATGGGCATCGACAAGCCCGATGTGCGCTTTGTGGCCCATCTGGACATGCCCAAGAATATTGAAGGTTATTACCAGGAAACCGGACGCGCCGGACGCGATGGGCTGCCCGCCTACGCCTGGATGGCCTACGGTCTGCAAGACGTGGTGAACCAGCGCCGCATGATCGATGAGAGCCCAGCGGGCGAAGAATTCAAGCGGGTCATGCGCGGCAAGCTCGACGCCCTGCTGGGCTTGGCCGAGTCCACGGACTGCCGCCGAACCCGGCTGCTGGCGTATTTTGGGGAGCAACTCGGTAATAGCCCCCAATACCGATGCGGCAATTGCGACAACTGCCTGAACCCCCCCGAGGTTTGGGATGGAACCGACGCGGCGCGCAAGCTGCTCAGCACCATTTACCGCATCCAGCAGTCCAGCGGCATGTCGTTTGGTGCCGGGCAGGTGATGGACATTGTGCGGGGCAAAACCACCGATAAGGTCACCCAATACGGCCACACCGCCCTGAGCACCTTCGGAGTAGGCGCTAACTTTAGTGAGATTCAGTTGCGGGGCGTGCTGCGCCAATTGATTGCCATGGGCGCGGTGGCGGTGGATGCACAGGCTTTCAATACGCTACAGCTCACCGAGCAATCCCGTGCGGTGCTGAAGGGCGATGTGCAGGTACTACTGCGGGAATCGGTGTCGGCACCGTCAAGCCGCAAGCGTACCGGGGCGGGATCGGCTGCAATCAAGGCGCCGATTGCGCTGGATGGAGAAGGATTGGTGCGCTATGCGGCGCTAAAGGCCTGGCGGGCCGAGGTGGCCAAGGAGCACAACCTGCCCGCCTATGTGATTTTTCACGATGCCACGCTGGCAGCGGTGGCCAAGCGTGCGCCGCAAACCCTGGATGACCTCCAAGGCATCAGCGGCATGGGCGTCAAGAAGCTGGAAGCCTACGCGCAGGCGGTGCTGCGCGTGGTGGGTCTAAAGTAATGGGTTTCGCCGCCGGGCCGCCCCAAGGCGAAACGCGGCCCCCTTGGGGGGCAGAGAGCCACACGCAGTGAGCGACCGTGGGGGCCTAAGCTATGTGGCGGCGGAAACAAGTCTCGTACGACATGGCTGCGCCGGACATGGTATTTTGAAGACGGGCAATGGCGCGGCTATGGCGCGTGCCGCCTTTGGCGTCGCAGACGTGCTGGCTGTGGTGCTGAATCAGGGCCTGGAGCTTGTTGCGGCAGGCGTCGAGCACGCCAGCGAAATTGAGCGCGATATAGGCGGAGTGATCGGCATTGGTATGGCGAAACTCGTCTGACCAGTAGTCAAACAACTGCCATTGGTAGGTACCTTTCTCGGGAACCTTGATCGTCTCTTTGTTCATACAAACTAGTCAGCTTAGGTTGGAATGGACATTGAAATATGTCCGCTTGGAGATATGACGCTTGACCCCATCAAGCGGTTGACACGCCCACAAAAAATTGAAGGCAAGCCCCGCAATTACTGCAGAAATCCCATGCCCCGCGCGTCGCGCACCTCGGGTTTGATGCGGTGCTCGGCCTCCAGCTGTTCCAAAAACTCGGCTGGGTCCATCTGTACATCCAGAATGGTGGCCTGGCGTTTAACCGCGGCAAAGTCGCCTACGCAGAGCTGGTCCAGGTTGGCCAGGCGCGACTCCAGCTCGGGCAGCAGCCGGGTCGCGTCCCCGGCGCAGGCCTCGGTCACGAACAGCGTCAGGCGCTGCGCCCGGGTCAACGGCAGGAACTGGATCTTGAAGGTAAAGCGGCGCAGGGCGGCTTGGTCGATCCGCTCCATCAGGTTGGTGGTGCAAATGAAAATGCCGCGATAGCGCTCCATGCCCTGCAGCATTTCGTTGACCTCCGTCACCTCGTAGCTGCGTTGGGCGCTGCGGCGGTCCTGAAGAAAGCTGTCGGCCTCGTCCAGCAACAAAATGGCGTTTTCGGTCTCGGCCTCGCGGAACATGGCGGCCATGTTTTGCTCGGTCTCACCGACGTATTTACTCATCAGATCACTGGCCTGGCGCACATGCAGGGGCTGCGCCAAGGAGCTGGCTATGTGCCTAGCCAATGCGGTCTTGCCTGTGCCGGGCGGGCCGTAAAAACACAGGGTTCCGTGGCCACGGGCCTGCAAGGCCTGCACCACGCGCGCGATGTCGAAGCGGCTTTTGACATTCAGCAAGGTCAAATCGTAGGCACTACCGGCCATGTCACGGGCCGTGTAATGCACCCGGTTGCCCAGCGCCTGATCGGCATTGCGCAATTGGCGCTCAATCAGGGCTTCCATACCGGCAGTTGTGCCTGAGCTGGCCTGCGCCAACGCGGCAAACCGGGAAGCGGTGCGGATTTGTGCCGGGGTCAGGCCCTTGCGTTGGGTGAGCCGGGCGACAAAGTCGTCCGTCACGGCCACACCAGCCAGGGTCTTGCGCACCAGTTCTTCGCGTGCGCCCGGCGGCGGGGATTTGAGCTCCAGGTGGTAGGCAAAACGGCGGCGAAAGGCGGGGTCAATCTGTTCGATGCGGTTGGTGACCCAGATGGTGGGCACCACGTTGGACTCCAGTACCTGGTTAACCCACGCCTTGCCGCTGACGCTGCTGTTGGGCGGCGTGGCGGCAGCATCAACCCGGGCCATCCACTGCGCCGCTTCGTGCGAAATGGGTGGAAACACATCTTCCACCTCGTCAAACAGCAGGGCTGCCTTGGCGCTGCCTTTCAAAAACACCTGGGCAATTTGCAGTGAACGGTAGCGGTCGCGCCCACTTAAGCTATTGCCGTCGCGGTCGGCGTACTCCACCTCGAACAGTTCCAGTCCAGCCGACTGCGCTACCACCTTGGCCAGTTCGGTCTTGCCCGTGCCCGGCGGCCCATACAACAACACATTGATGCCGATTTCCTGGCGGTTGACCGCATTGGCCAGCAGCGTGCAAAGTACCTGGGCGTCTTCGGCGACAAAGGCAAAATCGTCCATCGCCAAGGTACTTTTGCTGGAGAGGCGGGTGAATACGGCCATCAGCTCGGCCTGATCGCGGTACTGGCGCATGAGCACCGGGGGCAGCTTTTCGCTAACCTTCATCAAATCCGCCAGATCGGTGATGTTGTGCTCGGAGATCAGGTTTTCCACCAGGCCAATGCGCTCCAGTCGCGAGCCTGCGCGCAGAGCCTCAGCCACCTGTTCGGGATTGACGTGTGCTACTTCGGCAATGGCTGCGTAGGCTTCTGGCGCGTTGTTGACCTTGAACTCCACCAAGATGCTGCGCATGTCGCGCTGGTAGCGGGCTAGCGTGCCGTACAGCAGCAAGGCACGCTCAGCCTTGTTGAGTTGCAGCAGGCCGGCCAGGGCGTTGATGTTTTTTTCAACCAACGTGGATTGGCGTTTGAGGGTGTGGCTCAGCCATTCACCCGTGACGCTCAGCACGGCGATCAGGTCGCGCGGCTGGTCTTTGGCGTATTCGTCGAGAAAAAAGTACAGCGTAGCCTCGTCATAGGCGCCACGCCAGACACCGTGGCGCGCCAGAAACTCGGTTGCGTCCAGCGCCTCATGGCCACGCCACAGCTCGTTGCTGACACAGCGCCGGGCCAAATAGTCCCGCAACCGGGCCAGTACCGTGACAGGCCAAACCAGGTGACGGCCAGCCAACCCCACGATGCCATTGAAGTCACGGCGCACATTCAGGCTGGAACCCTGGCGGGCTGCCAAGGTGAGGACAAAGTGGGAGCACATCAAATCCAGCACCGGCGCCTCCAAGAGGCCCGGTGAGGGAATCAGGTGCCCGTCGGGGGGCTGGGACAGTGAACGCTTGGCCATCAAACGCCTCCACCACAGTTGTGTACGAGGTCACCATACAGCAGTCTGAAACAAGATGGAAGTCCAAGGACATGGGCGCGGCTCCAAAAATTGCGCACAATCGGGGGATGATTGAATACAACGACATCCTGGCGGCCGCACAACGGCTTAAAGGCCATGTGCTGCGCACACCCTGCGTGGCCTCGCAAACCCTGTCCGACATCACTGGTGCACAGGTGTTTTTAAAGTTTGAAAACCTGCAGTTCACGGCCTCGTTCAAGGAGCGAGGGGCCTGCAACAGGCTGGCACAGTTGACGCCCGAGCAACGGACAAGCGGCGTCATCGCCATGAGCGCCGGTAACCATGCCCAAGGTGTGGCTTATCATGCCCAGCGCCTGGGTTTGCACGCCGTCATCGTCATGCCCCGCTTTACGCCAGGCGTCAAAGTGGAGCGCACCCGTGGCTTTGGCGCTGAGGTGATTTTGCACGGCGACACGCTGGAAGAATCCCGCAGCCACGCCGCCGCCCTGGCCGAGCAGCGCCAACTGACGTTTGTGCACCCCTATGACGATGAGGCCATTGCCGCCGGTCAGGGAACTGTCGCGCTGGAAATGCTGGAAGACGTGCCCGATCTGGACACGCTGATTGTTGCCGTGGGTGGAGGTGGTCTGATTTCTGGCATGGCCACGGTCGCCAAGGCACTGCGACCGACGATGGAAGTGGTGGGGGTGCAGACCGTGCGTTTCCCGGCGATGTTCAACGCCATCCAGGGTACGCAACACCCGCAAGGCACCAGCACCATTGCCGAGGGCATTGCCGTGGGCACGCCGGGGCGCATTACCTTGGACATCATCCGGGCGCGCGTGGACGATCTGTTGCTGGTGGACGAAGGCGATATCGAGCAGGCGCTGGTGATGCTGCTGGAGGTGGAAAAGACTCTGGTTGAAGGGGCCGGCGCTGTCGGTCTGGCTGCCCTGCTGAAATACCCCGAGCGTTTCAAAGGCAAGCGCGTGGGCTTGGTGCTGTGCGGCGGCAATATTGATCCGCTACTGCTGGCCGCCATCATCGAGCGCGGCATGGTGCGTGCCGGGCGCCTGGCGCGCATTCGCGTCGGCGCGCGTGACGTGCCTGGCTCCCTGGCCCAGATCACGGCCATGGTGGCTGATGTGGGTGCCAATATAGAAGAGGTGCACCACCAGCGCGCCTTCACCATACTCTCCGCGCAGAATGTTGAGATCGAACTGGTGGTGCAAGCCCGAGGCCACGCCCATGTTACCCAGGTGCTGGAAGTCCTTCGCCAAGCCGGATTTGATGCCCAGCTGGGCTAGGCAGCCGACCAGATCCAGCACGCTTGATCGCTTATCGCTAGAATCACCCGCAATTTCCATCCTGTATTGAAAGACCCTCCATGTCCGCTCCTGCCGCCCAAACCCCTGGCCAACCCGTTGATCCGGTTGAAGCCATTGTTCCGATGATTCCCTTTGTTGTGCCGGTTGTGGGCGCCATCATGATCTTCTTGCTGGCTTTTATCGCCGTTTCCATGGCCTGAGGCTACACCCCTTAAGGGTAAAAAACGTCCGCCAAGAGCGGGGAACCGATAACGCCGTGCAGGCATCCTGCGCGGCGTTTTTGTTTCTGGTACATCCAGATTTTTATGCATAACCCTATGTTATTTTTGCATGATCTTTAACGTGAGTTGCCCTGTAACCCCGGTACCCGTTCATAAAATGGCAGACCCTGCCCAAGTTGTCCGCATGAAATATCTGGGTGCAGGTTTTTGCAGTTTCCTGGAAGCCGTTTTCTCAAAATCAAAGCAACGCTTTCATTTTGAAAAGACGATTTTCAAACTAGGAGCTACCCTATGAACGCACCCGCGATGCAAGGCCTGAACCTTAATGCACCCAGCTACGTAAAAAATCCCAAGCTGATTGCCTGGGTGGCCGACATGGCCGCACTGACCAAACCCGCCGCCATCCATTGGTGCGATGGGTCCGAAGAGGAATACCAGCGACTGTGTCAGCAGCTC
>Ga0209476_10003555_pt1 | contig 10266 bp, 4 predicted proteins | sample KloWWTrecipitate_FD_187179 | JGI IMG/M metagenome (GOLD analysis project Ga0209476, IMG submission 187179) | Active sludge microbial communities from Klosterneuburg, Austria, studying microevolution and ecology of nitrifiers - Klosterneuburg... | ecosystem: Engineered > WWTP > Aerobic digester >...
TCGAACCGGTCGGGACACGGCCCGCATATCGGCGCAAAGGCTATGGCCGGGCCGTCCTGCTCGAGGGGCTGCGCCGGATGCGCGAACGCGGCATGCGCGAGGGGCTGGTGTATTGCAAAGCGCACAACGTGGACTTCTATCAGTCCGCCGGCTTTCTCGTCACCGACCAATTCCTCGGCTTCCGCACGCCGTGACGTTAAGCGAACTCACGATACTGGAGACGAAATCCCCCGCCCCGGCTGCGCCGGCATGGCTCTTGTAGGAATCCCGCAACGGTGCCACACGCGCCAATCATCGGCTGTCTATAGCCGCTTGCAGGAGAACGAGAGAACGGGAGAGGACATTTACCCTCCCGTTCTCCCGTTCTCCTGCAAATTGCTTTGCGCATGGTTGGTGCGGCTGGGCTTCAGCCGGAGAACAGCTGACTTTGCAGTAGCCATGCGTACGACAGGGCGAGGGATTGCGTTTCCGATAGAATCTAGTCAGGAGGCCGTAATGGACAAATACCGTGTGAAGCCTGGCGCCAAGGTGCGCCTGAGCAAATGGGATCCGGACGATCAAAGCGAATTCAAGGGCGATAAGGAACAGGGGCGGGCCAAGGTCGCCAAGATCAACGACGATCTCGAAGCGCTGCAGGACTTGCTCTACGGGGAACACAAACACAAGGTGCTCGTCGTGCTGCAGGCGATGGATACGGCCGGCAAGGACGGCGTCATTCGCTCCGTTTTTGACGGGGTCAACCCGCAGGGCGTGCGAGTGGCGGCCTTCAAGGCACCCTCCTCGGTCGAACTCGACCATGACTATCTTTGGCGGGTGCATCAGCAGGCCCCGGGCAAAGGCGAAATGGTCATCTTCAACCGCAGCCATTACGAGGATGTGCTGGTGGTGCGCGTCCACAATCTTGCGCCCAAAGAGGTGTGGAGCCGGCGCTACGAGCATATCAATGCGTTTGAGAAGCTGCTGGCGGATGAAGGCACGACCATCCTGAAGTTCTTCCTCCACATCGACAAGGATGAACAGGCGGCCCGCCTGCAAGCCCGCCTGGACGATCCCGAAAAGCACTGGAAATTTGCCGTCGGCGACCTGGCCGAGCGCAAGCTGTGGGATCAGTACACCGACGCCTACAACGACGCAATCGAGCAGACCAGCACGCCCTGGGCGCCCTGGTATATCGTCCCGGCCAATCGCAAGTGGTATCGCGACCTGGTGATTTCCACCGTGCTGGTCAAGACGCTCAAAGACCTCAAGATGAAGTTTCCCGAGAACAAGGATGACCTGAGCAAGGTCGTCATCGAATAACCATGATCAGCACCGAACAACTCAAGTCCGAAGCCGAGGGGATGCGCGAGGCGCTGGTCGCCACGCGCCGCGATTTTCATGCCCACCCCGAGCTCGGCTTCCAGGAAGTGCGGACGGCCGGAATCGTGGCCAAGCGCCTGGCCGAGCTGGGCTACGAGACCCAGAGCGGTATCGGGCAGACCGGCGTCGTGGGAGTGCTCGAGGGCGCCTCAACGGATGGCGAGACGCTCCTATTGCGCTTTGACATGGACGCCTTGCCGATCGACGAGCAGGTTAATGTGCCGTTCAAAAGCCTGACTCCGGGCATCATGCACGCCTGCGGCCACGACGCGCACACCGCGATTGGTCTAGGTGTGGCTGAGCTGCTGGCCCGCCATCGCGACCAGTGGCAGGGCATCGCCAAGTTCGTCTTCCAGCCGGCCGAGGAGATCGTCTCGGGCGCCCTCGCGATGATTGCCGACGGCGTGCTTGAGCACCCCCGGGCCACCCGCTCACTGTCGATGCACGTCTCGAGCAAGGACCGGACGGGCACGGTCCTGATGACCGACGGCCCGACCATGGCGATCGCCGACAAGTTCGAGATCGTGGTGCGCGGGCGCGGCTCGCATGGCGCCTCGCCCCACTACGGGGCCGATCCCATCGTGGCCGGCGCTCAGATCGTAACCGCGCTGCAGACCATCGTCTCGCGGAATGTCGACCCGCTCGACGAATCCGTGGTCACGGTGGGCTACTTCCACGGCGGAACAGTCGGCAACATCATCCCGGACAAGGTTACGATGGGCGGGACGATGCGCTCGTTCAAGGACGCGGTCGCCTTGCAGATCCGCCAGCGTATGACCGAAATCGCCCAGGGGATCGCGACAGCGCTGGGCTGCGAGGCAACTTTGAGGTTCCCCGAGGTCTACAACCCGGCCACGGTGAATGATCCAAAGATGGCCGAGGTCGTCCGCGGGCGCGCCCGCGAGCTGGTCGGGGCGGACAACATGAGCGCCGATCACCGTACGATGGGGGCCGAGGACGCCGCCCATTTTCTGAAGGCAGCGCCAGGGGCGTATGTCTTCATCGGCGCGGGCGTCCACGATGATGAGGACAAGAACGAGCCGCATCATAGTCCGCGCTTCGAGATCAACGAAGACGCGCTGCCGATCTCGGTGGCGCTGGTGACCGGCGCGGCGCTGGACATGCTCGTGAGAGGCTCCTGAGCGAACCGAACTGGCCAACTGGGCCACTGGGACTGGCCGGCTGGACGGCGCGCCAGGCCGCACCGTCGGCTATTCTTGCGTTATGGAGCGTAGGCTTTAGCCGGCAAGGGAGCAACGAACTCCCAAAGCGCCGAGTCCCCTTGCCGGCTAAAGCCTACGCTCCAACTTGCGGGAGACAAAATATGGCCACAATCATCGACGGCAACGCGATTGCCGCGGCAGTTCGTGCCGAGATCAAAGAGCGCGTCGCAATCCTCAAGGCCACCCGCGGCATCGTCCCCGGGCTGGCCACCGTGCTGGTCGGCGACGACCCGGCCTCGGCCGTTTATGTGCGGAACAAGCGCAAGGCGTGCGAGGAAGTGGGCATGACGTCCTTCGGCTACACGCTGCCGGCCACGGCCAGCGAGGCTGAAGTGCTGGCGTTGGTGCAGTCCCTGGCAGCCCGGGCCGATGTGCACGGCATTCTGACCCAACTCCCCTTGCCCAGGGGCATGCGCGAAGATGCTGTCCTCGGCGCGATTCCGCTGGCCAAGGATGTGGATGGCTTTCACCCCTCGAACCTGGGAATGCTCGGCCTGAAGAACAAACGAGCGGCCTTTGCGCCGTGCACGCCCCAGGGCTGCATTGAGCTGTTGACCCGGACCGGGGTGACGATTGCCGGCAAACGCGCGGTTGTGCTCGGGCGCAGCGCAATTGTGGGGCTGCCGGTCGGGCTGATGCTGCTGGCCCGCGATGCGACCGTCACCTACTGCCACAGCCGCACGGTGGATCTCCCCGCGGTGACGCGCGAGGCCGACATCCTGATCGCCGCGATTGGCAAGCCCCGCTTTGTAACCGCCGACATGGTCAAGCCGGGGGCGGTCGTCATCGACGTGGGGATCAACCGAATTGACGATCCCACCCGCAAGAGCGGCTCGCGCCTGGTGGGTGACGTCGATTTCGAGGCGGTGGAGAAGGTCGCCGGCGCGATCACGCCCGTGCCAGGCGGGGTGGGCCCAATGACGATCGCGATGTTGTTGCAGAACACGCTGAAGGCGGCCGAGGCTTAAGCCCCGGGCGCGGCTGAGTGCGATACGCAAAAGGCCCCGGCAATGCCGGGGCCTTGAAAAAGCAAAAGAATCCCCTGGCAATGACCTACTCTTGCATGCAGTCGCCCGCACACTACCATCGGCGCTGACGAGCTTAACTGCCGGGTTCGGAATGGGACCGGGTGTGTCCTCGTCGCTCAAATCACCAAGAGATTCTTTTTAGGCGCCGCTTTCGCAACACCGCGATCACACTCTAAACACTGAATAGAACGAACTTTTCGTCTGACCAAGCGGAACCGTAGCGCGCTTCAACTTTCGTTGCCGGAAATTCCCTTTCTCTGCAACATGTTTAAGCCAAACGACCGTTAGTACGACTTAGCTAAAACCGTTGCCGGCCTTACACCTGTCGCCTATCAAACCAGTAGTCTACTGGCGGTCTTCGGGGGGATCTCATCTTGAGGCAAGTTTCCCACTTAGATGCTTTCAGCGGTTATCTTTGCCGTACGTGGCTACCCAGCGATGCTCCTGGCGGAACAACTGGCACACCAGAGGTACGTCCATTCCGGTCCTCTCGTACTAAGAACAGCTCCTCTCAAATCCCCTGCGCCCACGCCGGATAGAGACCAACCTGTCTCACGACGGTTTGAACCCAGCTCACGTAACGCTTTAATGGCCGAACAGGCCAACCCTTGGGACCTTATCCAGCCCCAGGATGCGCCGAGCCGACATCGAGGTGCCGAGCGAGGCCGTCGCTATGGACGCTTGGGCCTCACTAGCCTGTTATCCCCGGGGTAGCTTTTATCCGTTAAGCTACTGCCTTTCCACCAAGATCAGTAGGATCACTAAGCCCGACTTTCGTCTCTGCTCGACTTGTAGGTCTTGCAGTCAATCTCCCTTGTGCCTTTACACTCAACGGCTGGTTTCCATTCAGCCTGAGGGAAACTTTGGGCGCCTCCGTTACATTTTAGGAGGCGACCGCCCCAGTCAAACTGCCCGCCTGGCACTGTCTCGTCTCCGGATTACGGAGTACGGTTAGGGCCAAAACTCCAACAGGGTGGTATTTCACTGACGGCTCCACCGATGCTAGCGCACCAGCTTCAAAGCCTCCCACCTATGCTACACAGTCAAAGCCCTAGCGCAATGCCAAGGTACAGTAAAGCTCCACGGGGTCTTTTTGTCCGGGCGCGGGTAAATGGCATCTTCACCATTAATTCAGTTTCGCCGAGTCCCTCGTTGAGACAGTGCTCCAGTCGTTACACTATTCGTGCGGGTCAGAACTTACCTGACAAGGAATTTCGCTACCTTAGGACGGTTATAGTTACCGCCGCCGTTCACTGGGGCTTCAGTTCAAAGCTTCGCTTGCGCTAACCTCTCCCTTTAACCTTCCAGCACTGGGCAAGTGTCAGCCCCTATACGTCGCCTTACGGCTTCGCAGAGACCTGTGGTTTAGTTAACCAGTCGCTAGAGCCTCTCATCTGCGACCCACAATGACATCATCGTATGACAACATCACCGCGGGCTACCCTTCTCCCTAAGTTACGGGTACATGTTGCCTAATTCCTTAACGAAGGTTCTCTCGTTCGCCTGAGGATACTCTCCTCGCCTACCAGTGTCGGTTTGCGGTACGGGCAGAACAGGTTCAACGCATAGAAGTTTTTCTCGGCAGATTGGCTTGCTGACTTCGGCTTGGGGACCTCGCTTACGTTTCAGGATCAAAGAGCGGACTTGCCTACCCTCGTCATTTCCCTACGCGCTTCGACCGGCATTACCATTGGTCCGGCTCAGCTACCATTCTGCGTCCCTTCCTAGCTTCCCTGCCCTGGTATCGGAATGTTGACCGATTGTCCATCACCTACGCATTTCTGCCTCGGCTTAGGCCCGACTAACCCGATGCGGATTGACCTTGCATCGGAAACCTTAGGCATACGGCGATTGCGGTTCTCACGCAATTTACGCTACTCGTGTCGGCATTCTCACTTCCAGTCACTCCACCACTCCTTGCGGTATGGCTTCGCTGTTCCTGGAACGCTCCCCTACTAATCTCTCGATTCCGTATCTTCGGTGGCGTGCTTAGCCCCGTTGAATTTTCCGCGCAAAATCGTTCGACGAGTCAGCTATTACGCACTGTTTAAAGGATGGCTGCTTCTAAGCCAACCTCCTCGCTGTCTGAACAATTTCACATCGTTTCCCACTTAGCACACACTTGAGGACCTTAGATGTCGGTCTGGGTTGTTACCCTCTCGGCCACGGATCTCATAACTCGTAGCCCGACTCCCGATCTTGGAGTGACAGCATTCAGAGTTTGATTGGGTTTGGTAGGCTTACGCCCCCTAGCCCATTCAGTGCTTTACCTCTGTCACTAAACAATCGAGGCTAACCCTAAAGTTATTTCGGGGAGAACCAGCTATCTCGAAGTTCGATTGGCATATCACCTCTACCCACAACTCATCCCATAGTTTTGCAGCACTAATGGGTTCGAGCCTCCACGAGATGTTACTCTCGCTTCACTCTGGTCATGGGTAGCTCACCTCGTTTCGGGTCTACCGCCTGCCACTGTTGTCGCCCTTATCAGACTCGGTTTCCCTACGGCTCCGGCTGTAACTGCCTTAACCTTGCGACAAACGGTAAGTCGCCGACTCATTCTCCAAGAGGCACGCCGTCAGACTGTCTTGCGACATAGTCCTCCGACTGCTTGTAAGCGCACGGTTTCAGGTACTGCTACTCCCCTCGTCGGGGTGCTTCCCACCTTTCCCTCACGGTACTTGTTCACTATCGGTCGTGGTTGTATTTAGGCTTGCGGAGTGGTCTCCGCGGATTCACACCCGATTTCACGTGCCGGGTGCTACTCAGGATTTTCCCATTGCTGCATCGCCTTTCGCCTACGCGACTATCACGCTCTGTGGTCCGGCTTTCCTGAACGGTTCGGCTAGACTAGCAGTCAATTTTTGTGGGGTCCTACAACCCCTGCTTCCGAAGAAGCAGGTTTGGCCTTCTCCGATTTCGCTCGCCACTACTTTCGGAATACTCTCTTTTCCTCGCCCTACTTAGATGTTTCAGTTCGGGCGGTTCCCTCGTACCTGGCTATGTATTCACCAGGCCGTACCAGACTCAGCATCTGGCGGGTTTCCCCATTCGGACATCCCCGGATATAATGTCTAATCACGACTCCCCGAGGCTTATCGCAGTGATTCACGTCCTTCGTCGGCAACCTACGCCAAGGCATCCACCGTGCGCCCTTAGTAGCTTATACATGTTGCGGAGAAATTGAATTTCCCACGCTCTACTGTCCGCGCTTCATGCCGCGGAACTCATGGTTCTCGCTCTCTCTATCAGACGCATTTGTTTGAATGATTCGTTCTATTCAGTTTTTAAAGTGCCATCGCCTAGTCCCTTTCGGAAACTAGAGAATGAATTCCAGATCCTGTCTGGAGCGCATTCTCTAATGGCCGAAGGCGGAGGTGGAGATGAGGGGGCTCGAACCCCTGACCTCTTGCTTGCAAAGCAGGCGCTCTCCCAGCTGAGCTACATCCCCTCGCGCGAGATGGGCGATTCAGGAGTTGAACCTGAGACCTTCCCCTTATCAGAGGGATGCTCTAACCAACTGAGCTAATCGCCCGCTTGGCCGCTGCCTGGCGCTCGGGCGCCTCAACAGCTAAAGAGTGATAGAGAAATTGTCAAACTTCACAGTTTGGTCGCGACTTCACCGCTATGTCGCTCACTAACCTAGGAGGCTTTCTCTTTCGAGATCGCTTTTTGGCTCCCTCTTGCGAGGTCGCGCAACTCCCTAGAAAGGAGGTGATCCAGCCGCACGTTCCCGTACAGCTACCTTGTTACGACTTCACTCCAGTCACCAGCCCTACCTTTGACGGCGCCTTCCTTGCGGTTAGGCTACCGGCTTCAGGTATTACCAGCTCCCATAGTGTGACGGGCGGTGTGTACAAGACCCGGGAACGTATTCAACGCACTATAGCTGACGCGCGTTTACTAGCAACTCCGACTTCATGCAGGCGGGTTGCAGCCTGCAATCTGAACTGAGGACGTATTTGGGGGATTGGCTCCGCCTCGCGGCTTGGCATCCCATTGTTACGCCCATTGTAGCGTGTGTGTAGCCCCAGATATAAAGGCCATGCTGACTTGACGTCATCCTCGCCTTCCTCCGGCTTGTGGCCGGCAGTCTCGCCAGATACGTGTAACTGGCAATAAGGGTTGCGCTCGTTAGGGTACTTAAACCAACATCTCACGACACGAGCTGACGACAGCCATGCAACACCTGTACTAGCTCCCTTGCGGGTCGTTCCCCTTTCAGTTCACTACCACTAGTATGTCAAACCTGGGTAAGGTTCTTCGTGTAGCATCGAATTAAACCACACGCTCCGCTGCTTGTGCGGGTCCCCGTCAATTCCTTTGAGTTTTAATCTTGCGACCGTAGTTCCCAGGCGGGACGCTTAACGCGTTTGCTTCGGCGCAGACAGGGTTAGATCTGCCAACACCTAGCGTCCATCGTTTACGGCTAGGACTACCGGGGTTTCTAATCCCGTTTGATCCCCTAGCTGTCGCTTCTCAGCGTCAGGAATGCCCCAGGTGGCCGCCTTCGCCACGGATGTTCCTCCAGATATCTACGCATTTCACCACTACACCTGGAATTCCACCACCCTCTAGCATCCTCAAGCCCTGCAGTATCGAACGGCCACTCCGGGTTAAGCCCGGAGATTTCACGCCCGACTTACAGAACCGCCTACAAGCGCTTTACGCCCAGTAAATCCGGATAACGCTCGCGACCTACGTGTTACCGCGGCTGCTGGCACGTAGTTTGCCGTCGCTTATTCTAGGGATACCGTCCTTTCTCGTCTCCCTCTAAAGAAGTTTACGACCCGAAGGCCTTCATCCTCCACGCGGCGTTGCTGGATCGGGCTTTCGCCCATTGTCCAATATTCCTCACTGCTGCCACCCGTAGGCGTCTGGACCGTGTTTCAGTTCCAGTGTGGGGGACATCCTCTCAGATCCCCTACCCGTCGTTGCCTTGGTAAGCCATTACCTCACCAACTAGCTGATGGGCCGCGGGCTCCTCTCCTCACGCCTTTCGACTCTGATCATTTCTGACCCTTTTGGGTATTAGCCTCTCTTTCGAGAGGTTGTTCCCTGCGAGGAGGTAGATTCCCACGTGTTACTCACCCTTCCGCCACTCTCCCTTGCGGGATCGTTCGACTTGCATGTGTTAGGCACGCCGCCAGCGTTTATCCTGAGCCAGGATCAAACTCTCCGTAAAGTTTTTTATCAGCCGGATTGCTCCGGCCAATTTCGTTCTTCATTAACGGATATGAACCCAAACTCTTACATTCTCGAATCTCTCTACCACTCTTTAGTTGTTAAAGTGCCTCTTGTTCAGAGCCCGTGAATATTACCACAGGAACTCGCTTTGTCAACCCCCCAGGCGACTTTTTCCAAAACTCGTTGGCACCTCCGATTCCGGACGATTAAAAATCCCGCGTCCATGTTCCCCAGTCTCCCGGAGCCATGTGCGCAGGCTGTTTATGTCGTCCAGCAACCTAATGTTGCCTTCCTAGTTTGTAAGTTCGCCCGCTCGGTTTGACTGAGCGGATGACGATTATACGCCTCTCTCGGAAGACCTGGGGCCACCTGACGAACAACAGTGTGTTCGCTAATCTAGTCTGGACCCACCCTGGGCGAAAACGCCAGCCGAAAACGGACCCACTGTGGACAAGGTTTGATCATTGCCTCCATCTCGAGGAGGAGGTCTGACCGGGAGATGAGGACAGTGGACGACTACGCCCGAATTCGATACGCGTTCCATACCGAGCACAAGAAGATCCGCGAAATTGCGCGCGAACAGCATTGCAGCCGCCGCACGGTTCGGCAAGCGGTTGAGGAGGCCCAGCCGCCGGGATACCGCCTGAGTCAGGCGCGACCGGTGCCGGCACTGGACCCGTGGAAAACACGGATTGACGCGCTCCTGGCCGAAAGCGCGACGATGCCGCGCAAGCAGGGCTTCACCCGCCTACGACAACTTCAAGACGGCCGTCTACCGGGTTCTCAGCGGGAAAAACCGCGCTGAATCGACGAGCTCGGGTTCGTACCGCTCACCGAAACGGGCGCCCAGTTGCTGTTCCAGTTCTGCTCGGCCCCGACAGCGCGAGCGCGTGGCGCTGATCATCACCACCAACCTGCCGTTCGCCAAATGGACCCAGGTCTTCCGCGACAAGACCATGACCGCCGCCCTGGTTGATCGGCTCACCCATCGCGGGCATGTCATCGAGTTTGTCGGCGAGTCTTTCCGGTTCAAGCAGCGCATGAAGAAGGCCAAAGCCGCAACGCCGTAGGGTGCGGGTGGGTCGAAATTCGGCTAGCGTTTTCGAGCGCCGAGGCCCGAGGTGGTCCGAAATTCGCTTGGCAATAACACCCGCTCGAGCCTAACGAAAAGAGGCGGCCCGCAAAGCGGGCCGCCTCTATTGAGACTCCTCGAACAGGGCTCGAACCTGTAACCTACCGGTTAACAGCCGGTTGCTCTACCATTGAGCTATCGAGGATCATGATTGCTCGAACGGGAGCGATTATACCCAGACGCGCCGTGCGGCGCAAGGGTGAAACGCTCTGAAAAAGCAAAAGAATCCCCTGGCAATGACCTACTCTTGCATGCAGTCGCCCGCACACTACCATCGGCGCTGACGAGCTTAACTGCCGGGTTCGGAATGGGACCGGGTGTGTCCTCGTCGCTCAAA
>Ga0209476_10003559_pt1 | contig 10262 bp, 8 predicted proteins | sample KloWWTrecipitate_FD_187179 | JGI IMG/M metagenome (GOLD analysis project Ga0209476, IMG submission 187179) | Active sludge microbial communities from Klosterneuburg, Austria, studying microevolution and ecology of nitrifiers - Klosterneuburg... | ecosystem: Engineered > WWTP > Aerobic digester >...
TGAGGCGGATTACAGCGCGTCGCCGTCCATCTCGCCGGTGCGGATCCGCACCACCCGTTCCAGGTCCCAGACGAAGATCTTGCCGTCGCCGATCTTGCCGGTGCCGGCGGCCTTGATGATCGCCTCGCTCACCACGTCGACCTGGTCGTCGGTGACCGCCACTTCCAGCTTGATCTTGGGCAGGAAATCGACCACGTATTCGGCCCCGCGGTAGAGCTCGGTATGGCCTTTCTGGCGACCGAAGCCCTTGACCTCGGTGGCGGTGATGCCGGCCACGCCGGCCTCGGCCAGCGCCTCGCGCACGTCGTCGAGCTTGAACGGCTTGATGATCGCCATGACCATTTTCATCGGCGCGGCCCCATGTTCCAGGAAGTTGTTCGATGCCGCGAGCATAGCCCGCAAGCCCGCCCCGCGTGCATACTGCCCGCATGCGGCGAGGAGTTTTCCCACGCCGCAACGCAGCCTGCACCGACGGCGGCGAGCCGGCGCGATGCGCATGCTGGCATCGTCCAATCCCGCAGGAGCGCCACGATGAGCCCGCCCCCGATGATGATCGACCTTGCCCAACTCGACGAACTCGCCCGCCGCCTCAGCAGCCTGGTGCCGCCCGGCCTGAAGGAAGGGCGCGAGGAGCTGCAGCAGAACTTCAAGTCGGTGCTGCAGGCCGGGCTCGGCAAGCTCGACCTGGTCACCCGCGAGGAATTCGAGGTGCAGCGCGCGGTGCTGGCCCGCACCCGCGAGAAACTGGAAGCGCTGGAGCGCGACCTCGCCCGGCTGTCGGACGCGATCCCGACCGCCGACTCTCCCAAGCCGCAGCAGCACTGAGCCCGCCGCCATGGGTCTTGCGATCGTGCACAGCCGTGCGCGGGTGGGCGTGCGTGCGCCCGAAGTCCGCGTCGAAGTCCATCTCGCCGGCGGCCTGCCGTCGATGAGCATCGTCGGCCTGCCGGAAGCCGCGGTGCGCGAGTCCAAGGATCGCGTGCGCGCGGCGATCCAGTGCGCGCAGTTCGAATTCCCGGCGCGCCGGATCACCATCAACCTGGCACCGGCCGACCTGCCCAAGGACGGCGGCCGCTTCGACCTGGCGATCGCGCTTGGCATCCTCGCCGCCAGCGGCCAGCTCTCCAACGACGCGCTGCGGGACTGGGAATTCCTCGGCGAACTGGCGCTGACCGGCGAGATCCGCGCCGTGGACGGCGTGCTGGCCGCGGCACTGGCCGCGGGCGAATGCGGGCGCAGGCTGATCGTCGCCCCTGGCAACGGCCCCGAGGCGGCGCTTGCCGGCAGCGTCGAAGTCCGCACGGCACGCACCTTGCTGGAGGTCTGCGCTGCGCTGGATGCACGCAAGAGCTTGCCGCTGGCGCAGCCGACGCCATGCACTGCCGCACGCATGCCGGACCTTGCCGACGTGCGCGGCCAGCTGCAGGCGCGGCGCGCGCTGGAGATCGCGGCGGCCGGCGGCCACCACCTGCTGTTCGTCGGCCCGCCCGGCAGCGGCAAGACCCTGCTCGCGTCGCGCCTGTGCGGCATCCTGCCGGAGCCGGACGATGCCGAGGCGCTGGAAGCGGCGTCGATCGCATCCGCAAGCCATCGCGGACTGGATGTCTCGCGCTGGAAGCAACGCCCGTTCCGCGCCCCGCACCACACCGCCAGTGCGGTCGCGCTGGTCGGTGGCGGCAGCGATCCGCGCCCCGGCGAGATCTCGCTGGCGCACCATGGCGTGCTGTTCCTCGACGAACTGCCCGAATGGAGCCGGCACGCACTGGAAGTGCTGCGCGAACCGCTGGAATCCGGCCAGGTCACCATCTCGCGCGCGGCACGCCAATGCGAATTCCCGGCGCGCTTCCAGCTGGTCGCGGCGATGAATCCCTGCCCCTGCGGCTGGGCCGGCGATCCCTCCGGCCGCTGCCTGTGCAACGACGAACAGATCCGCCGCTACCGCGCGCGGATCTCCGGGCCGCTGCTGGAACGCATCGACCTGCATGTCGAGGTGCCGCGCTTGCCACCCACCGCATTGCGCCACGATGCAGCCGCCGGCGAAGCGAGCGCGCAGGTACGCGAACGCGTCCTGCAGGCGCGCGATCGGCAACTGGCACGCTGCGCCGCCACCAATGCACGCATGGATCAGGCGCAGACCGATGCGCATTGCCGGCTCGCGGCGCGCGACAGCGCCCTGCTGGAACGTGCGGTGGATGCGTTGCAGCTGTCGGCGCGCTCGCTGCACCGGATCCTGCGGGTGGCGCGCACCATCGCCGACCTGGCCGGCAGCGAGGCCATCGAAACGCCGCATCTCACCGAGGCGATCGGTTATCGCAAGCTGGAACGCGGGCGCGAGCGGATCGCCGCCTGATCTTTCAGCGCGGCCAGATCTTCCGGTTGGGGTCGAATTCGGATGTCGCGAGCGTGTCCGCGCGCGGGCCGAAGCCGCACACCGCCAGCGGGCTCTGCGCATGGCCGGTCATGCCGAACGCGCGCTCGAGATCGATCTCGTTGATCGCACCGGTCACGAACGGGCCGAGGCCGGCCTGCGTGGCGCACAGCTGCAGGGTCTGCGACAGATGGCCGACATCCAGCACGCAGACGCGATAGGCCTTGGCATGGTTGCGGTATTTCCAGAAATTGCGATGGAAGCGCGGCGCCAGCACGCACAGCACCGCTGCGTCGGCGAAGAAGTCCTGACCCGCCACCGCGATGCGGGCGAAGGCGCGCAGCTCCTCCGCGGTCCAGGCTCGCGGCAGTGCATCGCCAAGCGGGTGAACGCCTGCATCACCCGGCTGCGGTGGGGCAGCGCCCGGCGTCACCGGCTCCAGTGCGTGATTGTCGATGCGGTAGCGATACAGGCCCGGTGCGATGCCTTCCACACGCTGCACGACCAGGAAGCACTCGGTGGGGTGCAGCGCGCCGCCGGACGGGCTGGTGCGCTTGTAGACGTCGAAGCCGGGAGCGGGATGGCCGATGCCGCGCGCGCCGAACACGCGCGCCAGCAACTGCGAGAACGTCGCCAGCGGCACGACGGCTTGCGTGTCGTAATTGCGGCAGGTCGTGCGCGTGTCGAGCAGGGCGTCGAAATCGTCGCGCTCGATCCGCGGCAGGGCAACGTGCGTCTCCGGCGCAATGGCGGGCACGACCGGCGGCGGTGGCAGGCCGTGCTGGCGCAGCAGGCCTTCATTGCTGTCGACATCGGCCTCGGCCATGCCCTTGGGCCCGTCGATGCCTTCCCAGCGCGCGGCCATGTGCGCCACCGCAGCGGGCGGATGCCAGCCCTGTTCGCGGAACTCCGCATCGGCCTGCGCAAGCGAGGCATCCGTGGCCTCCGCGTGCAGCAGGCCGGCATCCAGCAGGGCATCCACCGCGTCGCCGCCGAACCGCGCGTCGAGGCCGTCGCGTTCGATCCAGTCCACCGCACCCAGCGCACCGAGCAGCGGCACTTGCGCGGCCTCCACTTCCACTGGCGCGGACAGGTGCGGCGCATGCGCGAACCAAGCCAACCGGCTGACGACCCCGGTGCCACCGCCCAGCAGGTCGTCCAGTTCGAAATGCGCCACCTCGCGCGGTTCCAGCCACACCACCGCGCATCGCCTGATCAACATGTCCCGCTCCGCCTGGTTCCGATGCGATGGTATTGTCCGCGTTCCATTCACGAGGGGGAATGTCATGGCACAAGACAAGGGGCCACCAGGTTTGAATCCGCGCGTGGCGAAGTTGCTGCTGGACAAGCTGGAAACCGACGACGCCTTTCGCGAAGCCTTCGCGCGCGCGCCCGCTGAAGCGCTGCGCAAGCTCGGCCACACAGAGGCAGCACCCTGCCTTGCACTGAAACCCGGAGCAACGCTGGCTTCGCCGGAACAGATCAAGGCCTCCCGGGCCAAGCTGGAACAATCGCTGGCCGGCATCCAGAGCGCCACCTGCCCGCTGGATGCGCAGGAAGGCATGTAAAAGGTTCGGCATTCCGATCTGCGGCAACGAAGATTCGAACGAAGGCCCGGTCGCAGCCAGCGCCGGGCCTTTCCGCATTCTGGAGGACAGCTCAGCGTGCGGGCGGCGCAGGCGGCGTTCGCACTGCCGTTGCTGCGGCTTTCGCGTCCTTGCGCGCCTGTGCCGCAACGGCGACATTGAAGAACTGCAAGACTTCCGCGGTCGTTGATTCGACGAACACACGACCGTGGCGTGTCGCCAGCCAGCGCGATTGCTCCGATGCAGCGTCCGTGTTGCCAGTGGCACGTTGGGCATTCATCAGCGCCCAATGCACCGCAACCAACGCATTTTCCTGGCGCGCGAGCGGAGTCAGGCGCGCCACTGCAGCCTGCGCCTTGCCGGATAGCCTTTCCTGTTCCGCCAACACCACCTCCCGCAGCTGCGCCACCGTGGGGTAGTCACGCACAGCGCGACTGCCTTCCACGACGCGCAGCGCATCCGCGACCAACCCCGGATCATCCGTGTAGGCGGCAAGCAAGCCTGCATACAACTGCAGCTCCGCAGAGGTGGGCGGGTACACGGCGTCGACGTCCCGAGCCCAACGCCTGGCGTCCGCAATCAGTGCACGCAGATCGGCACGGACGCCCCGGGAATTCCCCATCACATCCAAGGTGGCGATGGCAGCTCGCGCGCGCAGGGACTCGAGCCGATCTCCGGCATCCTCGGCCTGCTGATGCCAGGCGCGTGCCATCGCATTGGCCTGCTCCGCGTCGCCGCGATCGATCCAGGTGACTACGCCTTCCTCGCCCCGCCACCCCGCCTTTCCGGCGGAGCTCTGCAGATAGATGCGATCCGCCTCCGCATGCTGTCCGCGCACGTCGTAGGCACGGGCGTGGAATTCACTCCAGCCACTGAAACCCGATTCGCGCGACTTGCGGAACGCCGCAAGCGCCTCGGCATGGCGCTCCTGTCCCAGCAACATGGTCCCAAGGCTGTACTGGATGCTTCCCTGGTTCGGATACGCGGGCTTCGTCGCCAGCCGATACCTGGCTTCAGCACCACGGAAATCGTTGGTCTGATGCCAGAGGTTGGTACCCGAACGCGAGATGACCTGGCTATCGTCGGGATACAGCGCCAGGTACTCGTCGACCTTGCGGAAATACGCCGTCGGCCCCGCGTGCTGCGACAACATCAGTTCGATGCGCTGCTTTTCCTGCGGGGAGAGCCGCCCGGGTATGCCGAGTGCTTTCCGCCATTCGTCAGCCGCGGCCCCGGCTTCACCGAGGCCGGCCAGCAACTCCGCCATGCCCGCGTGCGCCAGCGCGAACTGCGGATCCAGCTGCAGCGCGCGCCGATACAGGCCGAGCACCTGCTCGCGATCGCGCGTCGTGTAGTACACGTTGCGTGCCACCGCGAACGCCTTCAACGCCTCCAGGCTGGGCGTGGCCACGTTCGGCAACGCCACCGAGGTCTTCTCCACGTTCTGCATCGCCTCGCCAAGTTTCTCGCGCAGCTGGTCGGTGACGTCGTCGATGGATGCGAGCGCCGATTCGATGCCCTTGCCGTCCGCCGAAACCGCATACACGGTGGTCTGGGTGCGCGGATCGATCACCTCGGCACTGACCCGCAGGTGCCCGCCGACTTCGGCCACGGTGGGCAGCAGCAGTGCGCGCGCACCGTCGCGCAGGGCGATTTCCGAGCCGCTGGCGCGGTCGACCTTGGCATCGCCGGGGCGTTGCATGCGCTGCATCGTCTCGCGCACCTTGAGGTCGCTGAGCACGTTGACGTAGCGCGACTGCTCCAGGCTGATGCGGAACGCCTGTTCCAGCGAATCGTCGAGGCGGGCATTGCCGGTGAGGTTGCGCAAGTCGCCGACCACCACCCAATCGCGTTCGTTGAAGGCGATGGCCGGCTGCGGGCGGGTGATGAACCAGCCGCCGAGGACCAGCCCGGCCAGCAGCAGGGTTTCCGTCGCCAGCGCCACCGGCCTGCGCCACAGCGGCAGGTCGCGCCACGCCTTGGGCGTGTGGGACGGCATCCGCAACGGCGCCAGGCCTGGCTCGCCGACTTCGTGGATTTCCTGCGACTCCGGCACGCCCTTGAAGCGCCAGCGGCCGTACGACTTCCACACCAGCAGTTCACCGCGATCGCCCAGCTCGCGGGCGGCGCGATGCGCCAACGGCTCGGCGGTGGTCGACAGCAGGATCTGCCCCGGCCGCGCCAGCGCCATCAGCCGGCCGGCGAGTGGTTTTGCCAGGCCTTCGACTTCCAGCGACTTGGCACCGAGGCGTACCGCATCGACGCTGTTTTCCCACACCAGCACTTCGCCCACGTGCAGGCCTGCGCGCGCCTGCAGGGGTTGCCGGTGCTCGCGGCCGAGGTCGCGGAGGCCGCGCACATAGTCGAGGGCGAAGCCGAGCCCGTCGATCGGGCGCTCGAACAGCAGCAACAGGCCGTCGCTGCGGTCGATCAGGCGACCGCGCCAGCGCTGCTGCAGATCCAGCACGATGCGGTCGTGGGCGCGGAACAGTTCCGCCGCCTTGCCGTCGCCGAGCCGCTCGACCAGGCTGGTGGAATCGACCAGGTCGGTGAGCAGCAGGGTGCGTACCTGCGGCGTGTCGGTGATCGCACCCGCCATCGTCAGTCCTGCCACTCCACGCGATCGCCGCCAAGCCGCTTGGCGCGGTACAGCGCGGTATCGGCCTGGGTGTACCAGTATTCCCAATCGCGGTCGCCAGCCACCGGCGCGGCGTCGATGGTGCAACTGCCGATGCTCAATGTGGTCATCTGCGGCGGCTTGCTGTGCATGCGTTGCAGGATGCGCGCGCTGTCGACGATGTAGCCGGCGATCCGCGCCGTGTCCTCGCGCCCGTGTCCGTTGATCAGCAGGCAGAATTCGTCGCCGCCCAACCGGCAGGCGATGTCCTCCGGGCCGGCCACCGCACGCAACAGGTTGGCCACGCTCTGCAGCACGCGATCGCCGGCCAGGTGGCCATGGGTATCGTTGACGTGCTTGAAGCGGTCGCAATCGATCAGGATCAGGCTCAGTCCGGCAAGACTGCCGTTGCGGCGACGCTGTTCGACATGCGCGGCGAAACCGCGACGGTTCGCCAGCCCGGTGAGCTCGTCGATGCGGGTCAACGCCTCGGTCTGGTCGAGCCGGTGCGCGGTGGCACGCAGCGTGTCCAGAGTGGATTGCAACTCCTGATTGCGCCGGCGCAGGTGCGCAATCAGCGTCTGTTCGTTGTATACGACGCGCATGATCGCGCGGCGCAGGAACTGGGTAAGCAGTCGCGGATCGCGCGCCGCCAGCGCATCGAACTCGGCGCGCCCCAGCTCGAGCAGGACACAGGCCTCGGTCACCACGGCATCCGCGCTGCGGGCGTGGTCGCCGATCAACAGGCCGAGCTCGCCGAAGAATTCGCGCGCGCCGAGGCGCTTGCCGACCAGATCGTCGCCGAAATCGAGCTCGACCGCGCCGCTGGCGATCACGAACATCGCGGTGCCGAGATCGCCGCGCCGGAACAGGTGCTGGCCGGCATCGAGCCGGCGGGCATGCGCGACCTGCGCGAACAACGCGTACTCGGCGGCGGTGAGCACCGGCGAATGCGGGTCGCCCGGATCACGGGCACCGACTGTGTTCTGTGCGATAGCGGCCACGCGCTCCACCACTCAACGTACCCCCCCGACCCGACAGGACGGGAGGATAGCATCGGCCCCGAGTCGCACGGTTGCCGCAGGCCGGTCGCGAAACCGGCCTGCGCAACAGACGCGGCGCGCTTATGCCGCCTTGCTTTCGCCGTGGAACTGCTCTTCCTCGGTGCTGCCTTTCAGCGCCACCGTGGACGACTGCCCACCCTGGATGGTCTGGGTGACCGCATCGAAGTAGCCGGTGCCGACCTCGCGCTGGTGCTTGACCGCGGTGAAGCCACGCTCGGCGGCGGCGAATTCCTTTTCCTGCAATTCGACGAAGGCGCTCATCTGCCGGCGCGCGTAGCCATGCGCGAGGTCGAACATGCCGTAGTTCAGCGCGTGGAAGCCGGCCAGGGTGATGAACTGGAACTTGTAGCCGTAGGACGCGATTTCCTTCTGGAACTTGGCGATCGTGGCGTCGTCCAGGTTCTTCTTCCAGTTGAACGAAGGCGAACAGTTGTAGGCCAGCAGCTTGCCTGGGTACTTGGCGTGGATCGCCTCGGCGAACTTGCGCGCGAACTCCAGGTCAGGCTTGCCGGTCTCGCACCACACCAGGTCGGCGTAGGGCGCGTAGGCCAGGCCGCGGCTGATCGCCTGGTTCAGGCCATTGCGGGTCTTGTAGAAGCCCTCGACGGTACGCTCGCCGGTGGTGAACGGCTGGTCGTTGGCATCGACGTCGGAGGTCAGCAGGTCGGCGGCTTCGGCGTCGGTGCGGGCCACGATCAGGGTCGGCACGCCCATCACGTCGGCGGCCAGGCGCGCGGCGGTCAGCTTCTCGATGGCCTCGCGGGTCGGCACCAGCACCTTGCCACCCATGTGACCGCACTTCTTCACCGAGGCCAGCTGGTCCTCGAAGTGCACGCCGGCGGCACCGGCCTCGATCATCGCCTTCATCAATTCATAGGCGTTGAGCACGCCGCCGAAACCGGCCTCGGCATCGGCCACGATCGGTTGCAGGAAATCGATGGTGTTCTCGTGCAGGTTGTGCTCGTTGCGCTCGGCTTGCTGCACCTGGTCGGCGCGCAGCAGGGTGTTGTTGATGCGCTTGACCACCTGCGGCACCGAGTTGGCCGGGTACAGCGACTGGTCGGGATACATCTCGCCGGCCAGGTTGGCATCGGCGGCGACCTGCCAGCCGGACAGGTAGATGGCCTTGAGCCCGGCCTTGACCTGCTGCATGGCCTGGTTGCCGGTCATCGCCCCGAGCGCGTTGACGAACGGCTCGCTGTGCAGCGACTTCCACAGCTTCTCCGCGCCGAGGCGGGCGATGGAATGCTCGATGTGCACGGTGCCGCGCAGGCGCACCACGTCTTCGGCGGAATAGGGGCGGGTGATCCCGGCCCAGCGCGGATTGTTGGCCCAGTCCAGCTTCAGTTGTTCGGCGCTCGGCAGATGGTTCTTCATGGGGATGTCCTTGGTGGGGTGCTGCAAGAAGGGTGTGTTTTCTGTAGGAGCGGCTTCAGCCGCGACCCGGATGCCCGGATGCCTCGGTCGCGGCTGAAGCCGCTCCTACAGGGTGGGTTGCGGCGAATCAGTCGATGCGTTCGTAAGCGGGAAGGGTGAGGAAATCGGCCAGCACCTCGGCATGGGTGAGGCGGTCGAGCATCCCGATCGCCGCGTTGATGCGGCTCGCACCCGGCATGTGCCGCTGATCGCCGAACTTGCCGGGCAGCCCGATCAGCGCGCGTTCCAGCAGCGCGAAATCGACCGGGGTGCCGTCGTCCAGGCACAGCGGCTGGCGACCGGGGCGGTCCGGATCCGCATCGAAGTGCAGCCATTGCCACAACTGGGCACGGGCGATCTCGGCGGTGGCGGCGTCTTCCATCAGCCAGTGGATCGGCACGCAGCCATTGCCGTCGAGCCAGGCCGCGAGGTAGCGCACGCAGACCTCGACGTTGTTCTCGAAGCCGGCACGGGTGATGGTGCCCAGCGAGGGCTTGATCAGCGTATCGCGCGTCACCTCGACATCGTCGCGCAGCACGTGACGCTGGTTCGCTTCCGGCATGTGCGCATCGAAGATCTCGCGGGCCAGCGGAATCAGCGCCGGATGCGCGACCCAGGTGCCGTCGTGGCCGGCGGTGACTTCGCGCAGCTTGTCGGCGCGCACGCGAGCCAGCGCGGCTTCGTTCGCCTCGGCATCGCCCGAGATCGGGATCTGCGCGGCCATGCCGCCCATCGCATGCGCGCCGCGGCGGTGGCAGGTCTTGATCAGCAACTCCGAGTACGCCTTGAGGAACGGCTGGGTCATGCCGACCTGGGCGCGTTCCGGCAGGACGCGGTCGCGATGCCGGCGGAAGGTCTTGAGGTAGGAAAAGATGTAGTCCCAGCGCCCGCAGTTGAGGCCGACGATGCGATCCTTCAACGCGTGCAGGATCTCGTCCATCTCGAACGCGGCCGGCAGGGTCTCGATCAGCACGGTCGCCTTGAGCTGGCCTTGCGCCAGGCCGAGTTCGCGCTCGATGTGCGCCAGCACCGCGTCCCACAGCGCCGCTTCTTCCATCGACTGCAGCTTGGGCAGGTAGAAGTACGGGCCGCGATCCTTGGCCGCCAGCGCCTTCGCGTTGTGGAAGCAGAACAGGCCGAGGTCGAACAGCGAGGCGGAGATGCGCTGCCCATCGACCAGCACATGCTTCTCGTCCAGGTGCCAGCCACGT
>Ga0209476_10003562_pt1 | contig 10258 bp, 8 predicted proteins | sample KloWWTrecipitate_FD_187179 | JGI IMG/M metagenome (GOLD analysis project Ga0209476, IMG submission 187179) | Active sludge microbial communities from Klosterneuburg, Austria, studying microevolution and ecology of nitrifiers - Klosterneuburg... | ecosystem: Engineered > WWTP > Aerobic digester >...
AGCTCGGCGCGGTCTGCCGGGGAGAAGTTCGGGAGTGGACCGATACGTGAGTCGACGGCGCTACCCGGCAATGCGTCGAGCAGCAAGAAGGTGAGTAGGGACACCGCAAAGAGCACTGCCAGGAGTTGGCCCAATTGGCCCAGTACACCGACGAGGCGCGCTCCCCAGCGGGGAGCGCGGCCCTCATCGATGATCGGGTCGTCGGTCGGAACGACGTCGACCGTCACGCCACCTTGACCTTGTCCCAGAAAACATCGCCGTAACCGTTGACGATCACGCCGCTCACACCATCGGGCAGCACCAGTGACACCGGGGCACCAAAGCCCATCAGCGCGATGGCGTCGTCGACGATTGTCGCTTCAGCCTTGGCCATGAGCCCAGCGAGATCGGGTCCATCGAACGGTGTGGCGTTGATCTTGCGGTACAACTCGGCCACCTCCGGAACGACGTCGCCTTCCTTGTAGGCACTCAGGATCGTCGACGGGTTGACAAGGTAGTCGTAGAAGTTCTTGGCCGGCGACGGCAGGTTGCCGGCATTGAAGGTGATTCCCTCCCACGTGCCCTTGGTGTAGGTCCGCTCGAGCCAGTCGGCAGCAGGGGCAACCTCGACCTCGCACTTGATACCGGCCTCCTGGAAGGACTGCTGGATCACCTGCGCGGCGGAGATGCCGTCCTGGTAGCCCTCGATGCACAAGATGGGCACGGAGATGTCCGACTTGCCGAGGTCTGCCAGAATCTTCTTGGTCTTCGCCGGGTCGTAGTCCACGTCGACATCCAACCCGTTGTTCACCGGGTAGAGGTTGAACGGGTTCCACGAATGGGCAAGGCCCTTGCCCTTGAAGGACGCGTTGTTGATGGCTTCATTGTCGAAGCAGTGGCGAAGTGCCTTGCGAACTTCGGGATCATCGAGGGGCTCCTTACCCATCTGGATGATCCACCAGTATGCGTAGGTACCCATTGCCGACAGCGTCGTACCATCGACGTCGCTGACCGAGTCGGAGTTGGCCGGGGCCACGTCGTACAGACCATCGACCTGGCCACTACGCAGACCCGTGGCCGCTGTCGCCGGATCGGCGAAGAAGGCGAAGTTGAGTGCGGCGATGGACGGCGCACCGTCCCAGTAGCTCGCGTTCGCCTCGGTCTGGAGACTGGTGCCGCTCGTGAACTTCTTCAACTTGTACGGACCGGTACCTGCGACTTCGTTGGCGAAGTTGACCTTGCCGAAGGACTCGTTGGGAACGATCAACACCGGCTGCGGGTTGAGCAGGAACTCGACGCGCTCGGTGGTGACAACCTCGACCGTCAGATCGCCGGTCGCCTCGGCAGACACCCACTGCGACGGCGTCATGATCGGTCGACCGGCCGTGGAGGCGATCAGCTTCTCATCTGCACGGGCGGCGATGGAGTACGCGACGTCTTTGGCTGTGAGTGGCGTCCCATCGTGGAACGTCACACCAGGACGGATCGTGAGAATGGTCTTGAGTGGGTCAGACGTGTCCCATTCCGTTGCCAAGCACGGCAGCAGGTTGCCCTTCTCGTCCTTCTTGATCAGCGGGTCGTAGAGCACGAAACCCATCATCTGTGACCACACGTAACCCTGGATGGCGAAGGGTGTGAGGCCATCCACAACTGCGTTCATGCCGATCGTCAAGGTGCTGGTAGACGTGCTGCCGCCCGTCGCGGCCGTGCTGCCTGCTGGTGACGTTTCCGGGGACTTGGTGTCGCCCTTGTCGTCGCCGCAGGCCGCCACAGCAAGACCTCCAGCCGACACCGCAGTGATGGCTAGAAATCTCCGACGACTCATACCGATAGATTCAGTCAACTTGCTCATCCGAGTCCTCCCCCATTTCGATCGTTGTTACTACGGCAACCTGGTCGTCGCCGCGGAAGCGAACATACCAGAGCCTGGAAGCGAATTCAAGGAATCCTTTCCAGGACTCCTAGAAGAGTCCATCCGCACACAGGTGGACCTCATTCGACGTCGATGTGGCAAAGGATCGACCCGGTGGCGACCTCGTCATCCTCCGCCACTGCATGGTCGACGACGATGCCCGCAAGAGGGGCGTCGATCTCCACCTCGATCTTGTCGGTCTCCACCCGCACCAGCGGGTCGCCGACGGCGACGCGGTCGCCGGCGGCCACCAACCATTCGATGATGACGACTTCGTCGACGGTGTCGCCCAGCCGGGCCAGCAGCACTGGTTCGATCACGATCTCAACTCCTTGCAGTAGTGGTTGTACTTGCCCGAACATTGCGGAACATTGCGGCCACACCTGCCGGCTCGCTGGCCATTGTGCGATCGATGCAATCCTCGATGCGCGCCTGCACCTCGGCAGCGAGCGCATCCGCGGCAGCGTCGTCGAGCACTCCGCCAGCGACGAGCTGGCGGCGGTGCAGCGTGATCGGATCGCGCTCCAACCACCGGTCGAGTTCTCCCTCGGGTCTGTACGTGGCAGCGTCAGCGCGAGAGTGGCCGGAGTAGCGATACGTCTTGCACTCGATCAGCGTGGGCCCGTCACCGCCGCGCGCGCGATCGAGCGCGCGACCAATCGCTGCGGCCACGTCGCCGATGACCTGGCCGTCGACGATCTCACTCGGCATGGCGTAACTGGTCGCTCGAACTGCGAGGTCTTCGACCGGCGTCGTCGTGTCAAACCGGGAGTACTCGCCATACACGTTGTTCTCGCACACGAACACCACCGGCAGACGCCAGATTGCAGCCAGGTTGAGGCCTTCGTGGAACGCTCCGATATTGGTGGCCCCGTCCCCGAAGAGCGCGACCGCGCAGTGATCCTGCCCGAGCACCTGTGCGGACAGAGCAGCTCCCGCGGCAATGGGGATGCCAGCGCCAACGATCGCCGTGGTGGGCATGAAACCCACCGAACGTTCGCTGAGATGCATGGAGCCACCGACGCCACCGATGGTGCCCGTGACGCGGCCAGTGATTTCACCGAGCACCGAGTCGGGGGTCATACCGAGTGCGAGCGCGTGGCCATGCCCGCGATACGTACAGCAGATGTGGTCAGTTGGCCGAGCGGCCAGGGCCAAGCCGATGGAGACGGCCTCTTGCCCTTGACAGGTATGCGTTGTGCCGTGAATGAGACCTTGGGCAAAAAGCTCCTTGATGCGGTCTTCGAAGTAGCGGATCTCGAGCATCCTGTCGAGCTGCTGCACCGGATCGGAGAGCGCGCCGCGTCGTTCCAGCGGCGTGCTGTCGGATGAGAGTGTCATGATGTGTAGCCCTCCTTCTCCCACCACGGTCGTGGTCGTCGACCACTCGCGATGAGCTCATCGATTCCTGCGCGCACGTCGACGGCAGATGGCAGATAGCGCTGTTCGAGATGGGCCGGGTATGGCACCGGCACATCGGGGCACGTGAATCGCACCACCGGCGCGCGCAGCGCGTGAAAGCACTCACCTGCGACATGTGCGGCGATGTCGGTTCCCCACCCTCCCGAGTAAGGGCTTTCCTCTACGAGCACGAGGCGGCCCGTGCGTTCGACCGACTCACACACTCGATCTCGATCCCATGGCACCACCGTGCGCAGGTCGATGATGTCGGCACTCCACTGGGCAGCCTTGGCCGCGGCGACCGCCGTGCCGACCGTTTGGCCCAGCGCCACGATGGTGACATCGGAGCCAGACTGAACGAGGTGGGCGACACCGAGCGGAATGATCCCTTCCTCGCCGATGACCGTCTCCTCGCGCTCTGCGTAGAGCACACGAGGCTCGAGCACGATCACCGGGTCTTCGTCACGGATCGCTGAGCGCATGAGGCCGTATGCCGAGCCGGCACCCGAGGGTACGACGACCTTGAGACCCGGACATGCGTACATCCAGGTCTCCAACGTCTGTGAGTGCTGCGCGCCGAAGCCGAGGCCGGCGCCAACACTGGCCCGCACGACCAGAGGTGCGGTGTAGCTGCCCCCCGACAGGTAGCGCAGCTTTGCTGCTTCCGTGACGACCATGTCGAGCGCTACGCCGAGAAACTCGACGAACATGATCTCGACCACCGGCTTCAAACCCGTGGCCGCAGCACCCACTGCGGCACCCAGAAAACCCATCTCGGAGATCGGCGTGTCGCGCACACGCAACGGTCCGAACTCTTCGAGCAGACCCTCGGAGGTCTTGAACGGGCCTTCTGCCACAGCAATGTCTTCCCCCATCACGATGACGGTGGGGTCGGCTCGCATCTCGTCAGCAATCGCTCGGGCGATTGCCTGGCGCATTCGCAACTTCATTCGTACTCCTCCATTGAAATCGGGCTCCTTCGTAGGTCGTCGAGAGGGCGGCAACACCGAATCAAACTCATCCGCGTCTCGGTTCGGGCCGCGGCCGCCGGGGTGCTGGATAGGCGGGCTGCATCTCGGCCACTGTCACCCAACCCGGCCGGGCTGCAAGCACCCGCTCGACCGAGTTGGCCACCATGTTGCTGGACCCCACCTGCGCCCCGACGCCCGGCCGCAGCTTGATCGACTGGAACGGGCGCCCCTTGTATGTGAAATCGATGTCGTCGCTCGGGTCGCGGTTCAGCGACGGCAGGTCGACATGCCCGAAGAAGTAGGCGACGAACCACGGCTTTCCATCCACCATCGCGGTGTAGGTCTGATCGACTCCGGCGCTCTCGCCCGGCTCGACCCGGAACCGTTCGGGGATGTCGATGACCGCGCTACTGATCACCGGACGCAGCACCTTGTCGATGCGCTGGATCTCGACGCCGATGGCATCGGCGACGAGGGTCATCGACTGTGGGAAACCGGCGTGGCCGAGAATGTCACCGCGTGCGACAGCCGCAGCGAACTCGCCAGCGGAAGCGCCGACACCGATACGACGCAGAACGGTGGAACCGAACTTGGAAATGTCCACCGTGCGCCGAACGTGGATGCTGCAACCGTACGGTGCTGCCCCCAGCATGGTGAGCACAAGAGAGTCGAACATCAGGCCCGGGTTCACGCCGGCTCCGGAGATGCTGACCCCACGCTCGCGCGCCAGCACATCGAGTTGATGTGCTCGTTCGGCATCCACCATGAAGGGAAATGCGGATTCCTCGGCCGAGACGAGCACGTTGGAGCCGGCCGCCACGGCTGTCTCCACGTCATCGACGACGTCGCTCAGACGGGTGGTAGTTGCGATGATCACGAGGTCGGCTCCGGCGCCCAGCGCCTCGGCTCGCTGCCCACGACCATACGGACCGCGCACGTCGTACACGGGGTTGGTGTGCAGCAACGCGGCGACAGAGGAACCGAGCTGGCCCGCCCCGTAGATCGAAATGCTGGTCATCGGGACATACAGTAGCAGATCCCCTGGAATCGATATTCATTGCGAGCCCTAGCCGACTTCGCTTCACTGATATGGAGTAGGCGGTGAGCGTAAAGCGGGCATCCGACGCAAGAGGAAACGTTTGCTGCTAGTGTCGGCCCGATGGTCGCTGCACTCGACACTGACGCTGCTCAGCTCCTCGGCACATGGGCCGCATCCGCCGCGGGACCGGTCGAAGACCAACCGGTGGAGCAGCTTCGAAACTCCGGACTGATCAACGAGCAGGTCACGGGAATACCGCCACAGCTTCACCAGGTGATCGACCTCGAGGTGCCGAGCGATAGCGGGCCAACGGTGCCGGTGCGCGTGTACCGACCGAGTGCCGCCGAGCTACCCGTCATCGTCTACGCGCACGGAGGCGGGTGGACCCTTCTGTCGATCGCTTCGGCCGACACGCTGTGCCGCACTCTCGCACGCGACACCCAGTGCGTCGTGGTGTCGGTCGGATACCGACTGGCGCCAGAGCACCCGTTCCCGGCTGCGTTCGACGACATGTGGGCCGCAACTGTATGGGTTGCCAATGGCGGGCTCGGTTTCGTGCCGCCGCGTCTCGCGGTTTCCGGCGACAGTGCAGGTGGCAACCTTGCAGCAGCGGTCGCCCTCACCGCTCGCGACACGGGGGAGGTCCGCGTCGACCTGCAGTTGCTGCTGTACCCGGCCACCAACATCGACCTGACAACGCCGTCCATGCTGGCACTCGGGCCCGACCCTCGTTTCCGCCTCACCCACGGCGCCATGACGTGGTTCTGGTCGAACTATCTGGGTGATCTGGCACACAGCCCGCACCTCACCGATCAACGAGCGGTTCCAGCGGCCGCCATCAGCCTTGCGGGTGTGGCCACAGCCATCGTCGTCACTCCCGGCTACGACCCTCTCAAGGACGACGGCAAGATCTACGCCCAACGCCTCGCGATGGCAGGCGTGCAGGTCGATCTGATCGAGCCAGAAACGCTGCCGCATGGTTTTGGAATGTTCCTGGGCGCCGTACCAGCCGCACGAACTGCATTCGAAGACATCACCACTCGAGTAAGGAGAGCCATGCACACCCGTTCCGCAATCGCAGAAGAGTTCCGACGTACCCCGTTCGGCAGGCACAGCGCCGAACTGCAACTCATTCTTCATGAGATGCGCTCCGAGCCGATCGCCGGCAAGCCATTCCTCTTCATCTCCGAGACCAACCAGGAGTGGGTGCTCGGACGATATTCAGACGACGTACCCCCGGTTCCGGTGGTCGATTGGTCGACGCGGTTCTCCGACCTCGAGTCGGCCGAGTGGCACGTGTTCAAACTCCGTTGGAGCGCAATGTTCGGAGAGGAACTCGGCGATGACTGACATGCCGTCCACAGCAGAAATCAATCGACAGCAGCGCCTGTTGCGCAGCCCTTCGGTGCTGGGCTACGCCGACCTCCGCAGCGTGCGCGCGGGCGAGACGATCACGTTCTTCGTCAGCAGCGCCGACGATGCACCTTTCGAGGCGTCCGTCGTGCGCCTGTCATCGCCCGACATCGGCCCCATCGGCCCCGCGTTTCGCGAGACGCCGGTCGACGCGGCACTCAACGGTACGCACCCCGGTGTGCACCAGCCGATCCACATCGGTTCGTACGCCGACATCGCTGGACCGCTGCCCGTCGCCGAAGGATTCGCGCTCGACCTACTCGTATTCCCCACCCTTCTCGAGGCGTCGGCTCGCACGGTCCTCGAGGTTCGTTCGCCGTCGGGCCAGACGCTCGTCGTTCGCAGTAGCGTCGATGCGCTCGTCGCTGAGGTAGCAACGGCTGGCGACGTCGTCGCAAAGGTCTCGTTGCCGACACTCGCCGAGCGGGTGTGGACACACGTCCGCGTCGCCCTTGATCTCGCGACCGGATCACTCAGGCTCTTCACCCACCCGCTACCAACAGTGGGGCAGCTACCTGCGGTCGACAACACCGAGTCAGCCCAGTTCGACGCCACATCGGTCTCCTTCGTCGACGCCTCGCTCACGTTGGCAGCCTCGATGACCGCCAACAGGGAACACCACCTGCCCGACACCTGCTTCAACGGAAAAATCGAGCAGCCACGACTATCGCATCCCGCAAGTGGAGCCGCCATCGCGGAATGGGACTTCTCCGTCGACATTCCAACTGCACACATCCGCGACACGGGCGCCCTCGGGTTGCACGGCGTGCTCGAGAACATGCCGACACGCGGCACTCGTGGCGCGCGGTGGACCGGCGATCACCTCACCTGGATGGCCGACCCGCGCGGGTACGCAGCCATCCACTTCCACGACACCGATCTCGCCGATGCCCGGTGGAAGCCGACGTTCAACTACGACATTCCTCCCGACATGCACAGCGGCTGTTATGCGCTGCGCGTGCAGCCGGCCGACGACTCGACACCAGAGTTCTACGTGCCGTTCTTCGTGCGACCGGCGCTCGGCGCACCGACCGCCGACATCGCCTTCATCGCTCCGATCACCACCTATGCGGCGTACGCCAACATGCACCTGCGCGTGACAGCACAGTTCAACGAACTGGCCCACGGCCGCCTGACGGTGCTCGACAGCACTGACTTCCTCTTGCTGCGCATGCCCGAACTGGGGAAGTCCACTTACGACGTGCACCGTGATGGCAGCCCCGTCATCTACTCGTCGATGAGTCGCCCGGTCACCAACTTCCGGCCCACCGGCCGCATGTACAAGTTGTGCCTCGACCTGATGATGATCGACTGGCTCGACGCCATGGGCTACCACTACGACATCGTCAGCGACGACGACATCGACCTCGAGGGAGTTGCCGCGATCAGCCCATATCGGGTGCTTCTCACCGCGTCACATCCCGAGTACATCTCGCGCCGGCAACTCGACGCGTTCGAAGCCCACCTCGATGGCGGCGGGAGCCTGATGTACCTGGGCGGCAACGGGTTCTACTCGGCCGCAGAGGTTCCACCCGACAGGCGCGACGTCGTCGAGGTGCGCCGGCCGGGGCAGGACAACCTCTGGCGGGTGAATCATGCAGAGGCCGCGACCAGCACGTCGGGCCTTCCGTCAGGAATGTGGCGCAACATCGGGCGATCCGAGAACGCTCTCACCGGGGTCGGCTTCATCACCCAGGGCTTCGACGCGTGTACCTACTACCAGCGCTCGCAAGCCAGCCGCGACGAGCGCGTGTCGTGGATCTTCGAGGGACTCGAGCCCGATCAGGTGATTGGCGACTTCGGAATCTTGCAGGGTGGCGCCGCCGGCTACGAGATCGATCGACACGACGTCACCAAGGGCTCGCCGCCGCACAGCGTGGTAGTCGCGTCATCTGGCGGCCATAGCAATCTCTACGACCTCATGGTCTCATCCATCCTCGACACACTGCCGGACGCGACACGCACACAGGATCCAATTCGGGCCGACATGGTGTTCTTCGAGACCGGCCGCGACGGTGCTGTGTTCTCCGTCGGGTCCATCGCGTGGGCAGGCAGCCTGAGCCACAACGAGTACTCCAACTCGGTATCGACCGTCACCAAGAACGTGCTCGATCGGTTCGCCGACGGGCAGCCCTTCGCCGCTCCAGAAACGCGCTGAGTGGCCACCATGCCATCTTTGTCGTCACGCACAGGAAACGGTTCAGGAAACGGTTGCAGGATTGCCCACGATCTCCTAGTCTTGCGATCTGGAAACGTATCCGGAACGGGCGAGGCAGCCCGTTCGCATCAACCAGTATGGGAACCGATGATGAGGAAGGATCAGAGCACATGACCTCGTCCGCTCCGTTCTCCGAGCGACCCACGCTCGAGACGTTGACGATCACCAGGATCGAACAGATTCCGCTCATCGTCCCGCTTGGGCGCGAGTACAAGGGCAGCTATTACTCGATGACCCATCGAGTCACGATCCTCACTCGTATCCATACTTCCGAGGGCCTCATCGGCACGGCGTACGCAGCCGATGAAGAGCACACCGTCTTCGAAATCATGAAGGTGGTCGAGAACGAGATCGCGCCTCGCCTCATCGGTCAGAACGCGTTGGCCATCGAGAAGTGCTGGGAACTCGCCTACCCCGTCACCTTCGACCAACTCCGCGACCGACGTATCGGTCTCGTCGCATTGGCGGGTGTGGACACCGCGCTGTGGGACCTGTTCGGCCAGGTCGTCGGACGGCCGTTGTTCGAAGTCTGGGGCGGGTACCGCAACCGGTTGCCGGTCAACATCATTGGTGGCTACTACGGCCCCGTCGATCAGATCCGCGACGAGGTCAGCGAGTGGCTCGACATGGGCTTCAAGGGCTGCAAGTTCAAGCTCGGGTCGCAGCCTGTCGAAGTGGACGCCGAGCGCTTGCGTATGTGCCGCGAGACCGTGGGCGACGATTTCATCATCACCATCGACGCAAACCAGGGCTACACGTTGCAGACCGCCCTCGCCCTCTGCGATCGCGTGCGCGAGCTCAACATCCGCTGGTTCGAAGAGCCATGTCGTTGGGCAAACGACGCCCGGGACATGCGCGAGGTCCGCGCCCGCGGCGGTATCCCGGTGTGTGCTGGCCAGAGCGAGTACTCCCCCGAGGGATGTCGCGACCTCATGGAGGCCGGGGCCATCGATGTGTGCAACTTCGACTCGTCGTGGGCCGGAGGTCCGACCAACTGGAGGCGAAACGCCGCAGTCGCTCACGTCTACAGCGTGGAACTGGCGCACCACGAGGAGCCCCACGTAGCAGCACACCTCTTGGCCAGCCAACCCAAGGGCACGTACCTCGAGGTTTTCCACCCCGACCGTGACCCGATCTGGTGGAACCTCATCCTCAACCGCCCCGAGGTGGTCGACGGACAGATGGAACTGCCCACCGGCCCGGGCCTGGGGTGGCACTACGACCTCGCCTTCATCGAAAAGTTCCGCGCTGACCGCTGAGAGATCGTCACGTCGGCAAGGCCCGAGGAGGCAGACTGTCGCAATGGTGCGCAGCTCAACCGATTC
>Ga0209476_10003563_pt1 | contig 10258 bp, 6 predicted proteins | sample KloWWTrecipitate_FD_187179 | JGI IMG/M metagenome (GOLD analysis project Ga0209476, IMG submission 187179) | Active sludge microbial communities from Klosterneuburg, Austria, studying microevolution and ecology of nitrifiers - Klosterneuburg... | ecosystem: Engineered > WWTP > Aerobic digester >...
GGTGATGCTCACCGCCGCCGGCTCCGGATACAGCCGCTGGGGCGATCGTGCGGTCACGCGCTGGCGCGAGGACACCACCCGCGACGACTGGGGCAGCTACGTCTACCTGCGCGACGTGCAAAGCGGCGCGGTGTGGTCGGCCGCCTACCAGCCGAGCGGCGTCGAGCCGGACCGTTACGGCGTCACGTTCACCGAAGATCGTGCCGAGTTCGTCCGGCGCGACGGAGCGATCACCACGACGCTCGAGGTCGTCGTCTCGCCGGAGAACGATGCCGAAGTCCGCCGGGTATCCGTGTCGAACTCGGGCGGTCGGGCCCGGGAGATCGAACTCACCTCGTACGCCGAAATCGTGCTGGCGACGCCCGCCGCAGACACGGCGCACCCGGCCTTCTCCAAGCTCTTCGTGCAGACCGAGTATGTCGCCAGGGTCGGCGCCATCCTGGCGACGCGGCGGCAGCGATCGCCGGAAGAGCCCGAAATCTGGGCGGCGCATCTCGCAGTCGTCGAGGGCGAGGAAACCGGCGAACCGGAGATCGAGACCGACCGCGCCCGCTTCCTCGGCCGCGGGCGCGAGGTGCGCGAGCCGATCGCGGTGATGGACGGCCGCCCGCTCTCCAACACCGTGGGTACCGTCCTCGATCCGGTCTTCGCGCTTCGCCGCCGAGTGCGGATTCCGCCGGGCAGGACGGCGCACATCGCGTTCTGGTCCGTCGTCGCGTCGTCGCGCGCCGACGTTCTGGACCTGGTCGACAAGCATCACGACTCGACGGCCTTCGACCGAGCGGCCACGCTGGCGTGGACCCAGGCACAAGTGCAGCTGAGCCATCTCGGCGTCGACCCCGAAGAGGCGAACCTGTTCCAGCGCCTCGCGGGCCACCTGATCTACGCCGGTCCGGCGATGCGTCCGACGTCCGACACCATCCGGCGCGGCGGCGGCGCCCCGCCGGGACTCTGGTCGCAGGGCATCTCCGGCGACCTGCCGATCGTCCTGGTGCGGATCGACAACATCGAGGACATCGCGATCGTCCGGCAGTTGCTGCGTGCCCACGAGTACTGGCGGATGAAGCAGCTCGCCGTCGACCTGGTGATCCTCAACGAACGGGCGTCGTCCTACGTCCAGGACCTCCAGATCGCCCTGGAAACCCAGGTCCGAACGAGCCAGTCCCGACTGCAGCCCGCGGCGGGCGGCACGCATGGCTCGGCGTTCGTGCTGCGTGCGGACCTCATCCCGGCGCAGACGCGCGACCTGCTCGTCTCCGTGGCCCGCGCCGTGCTGGTCGGACGCCGCGGCACGCTGTCGGAACAGCTCGACCGCGCCCAGCAGCCGGACAGCGGCGGCGCGCCGCCGCCGCGCCCCATGCCGTCGGTCGACGCCCTGCCGGCGGCTCCGGCGCCGCCCGACCTCGAGTTCTTCAACGGGCTCGGCGGGTTCGCCGCGGACGGACGCGAGTACGTGACGATCCTCGGTGCCGGGCGCTCGCTGCCGGCCCCGTGGATCAACGTCGTCGCCAATGCCTCGTTCGGCTTCCAGGTCGCTGTCGAGGGCAGCGGCTACACGTGGTCGATCGGCAGTCGCGAGAACCAGCTCACGCCGTGGTCGAACGACCCGGTCACCGACCGTGCGGGCGAGGTCGTCTATCTGCGCGACGAGGAGACCGGCGAGCTGTGGGGGCCGACGGCGTCGCCGATCCGCGACGAGGCCGCGACCTACGTCGCGACGCACGGCCAGGGATACAGTCGGTTCGAGCACGCCGCACGCGGCATCGCGCTCGAGCTCCTCCAGTACGTGCCGCTCGGCGATCCGGTCAAGATCTCGCGGCTGACGATCCGCAACGCGTCGGGGCGCCGGCGGCGGCTCTCGGTCACGGCCTATGTCGAGTGGGTGCTCGGCCCGTCGCGCAGCGCGTCTGCGCCCTCGGTCGTGACCGACATCGATCGTGAGACCGGCGCGATGTTCGCGCGCAACCCGTGGAATTCGATCTTCGGCTCCCGCGTGGCCTTCGCGGACCTGGGCGGACGACAGAAATCCTGGACCGGCGACCGGCGCGAGTTCCTCGGGCGCCATGGCACGCTCGACTCCCCGGCAGCCCTTGCGAGCGGAACGCCGCTCTCGGGACGGGTTGGCGCCGGGCTCGATCCCTGTTGCGCGCTTCGAACCCCGGTCGATCTCGAGCCTGGCGAAGCGACGGAGATCGTCTTCCTGCTCGGCGAGGCGGCGAGCGCAGCCGACTCGCAATCGCTGGTTGCCCGCTACCGTGCGGCCGACCTCGACGCGGTACTGCACGAAGTCGGCGCCTGGTGGGACGAGGTGCTCGGTGCGGTCCAGGTCAAGACGCCCGACCGGTCGATGGACATCATGCTCAATCGCTGGATGCTCTATCAGACGCTGGCCTGCCGAATGTGGGCGCGATCGGCGTTCTACCAGGCGAGCGGCGCCTACGGGTTCCGCGACCAGCTGCAGGACGCCATGGCGCTCGCCGTGGCGCGACCGGCGATGACGCGCGAACATCTGCTGCGCGCTGCCGCCCGGCAGTTCGTCGAGGGCGATGTCCAGCACTGGTGGCTGCCGCCGTCCGGCCAGGGCGTGCGCACGCGGATCTCGGACGACCGGATCTGGCTCGCCTTCGCCGCCGCGCACTATGTCGCGACGACCGGCGACTTCGGGGTGCTCGACGAGCCCGTGCCGTTCCTCGAAGGCCAAGCGCTGCAGCCGGGCGAGCACGACGCGTACTTCCAGCCGGTGCTCGCGGAAGAAGTGGCGTCGATGTTCGAGCACTGCGCACGCGGGCTCGACAGGGCGCTCGCCGTCGGTGCACACGGCTTGCCGTTGATCGGTACGGGCGACTGGAACGACGGCATGAACCGGGTCGGCGAGCGAGGCCAGGGAGAAAGCGTCTGGCTGGGCTGGTTCCTGCACGCTGCGCTCGCGGCCTTCGCACCGCTTGCGAGTGGACGCGGCGACCTGGCGCGCGCCGCGAGATGGCTGTCGCACGCTTCTGCGCTGCGCACCGCGCTCGAGCGACACGGGTGGGACGGCGACTGGTACCGGCGCGGCTATTTCGACGACGGCACCCCGCTCGGCACCTCCACCGGCGATGAATGCCGGATCGACGCGATCGCGCAATCCTGGGCCGTGATATCCGGAGCGGCGGATCCGGCCCGCGCCGTTCGGGCCATGAGCGCGCTGGAGGAACGGCTCATCCGAAGCGACGACGGCCTGGCCCTGCTGCTGGCGCCGCCGTTCGATCGGACACCGCTCGATCCCGGATACATCAAGGGCTACCCGCCCGGCATCCGCGAGAACGGCGGCCAGTACACGCACGCCGCGGCGTGGTCGGTGATCGCCTTCGCCGCACTCGGCCAGGCGGACAAGGCCGCCGGCCTGTTCTCGCTCGTGAATCCGATCAATCACGCGAGCACGCGAGCGGAGGTGCAACGCTACAAGGTCGAGCCCTACGCGGTCGCCGCCGACGTCTATTCGACGCTCCCGCACGTCGGACGCGGAGGATGGACCTGGTACACCGGTTCAGCCGGATGGTTGTACCGCGCCGGCCTCGAAGCGATCCTCGGCTTTCGCCTTCAGGGGGCCTTCCTGCTCGTCGATCCGTGCATACCCGCGGAATGGCCCGGGTTCGAGATCACCTTCGCATGCCGCACGGCCCGCTACGAGATCACGGTCGAGAACCCGCACGGCGTCAGCCGCGGCGTCGCCCGGGCCACGCTCGACGGCAACGCGCTGCCCGACGGGCCGGCCCGGGTCCCGCTGGTCGACGACGGTGAAACCCATGCAGTGCGCGTGATCCTCGGCTGATGTCGCGCGGAGCTGCCGACCGGCACCCCGCCGGCCTGGCCTCGCACGGTTCCGATGCCCGAGAAGGCCAGCGCTCGGGCCAGGGTGCGACGCAGCTATGATGTCGGAGCCACGGCCGTGATCGCGCTTCCGGGCATGCTATCCATGAGAATACCGAACGTCCGAATCGACATCCGGCCGCGCCCGGCCACGGTGGCGCCATGAACCGACGTCGCCTTCTCGCGGCATCGGCCGTGGCGCTGCTGCTCGTCGTCGCCGGTGCCGCCTGGTGGCGATTCGGTCGCGCGATCGATGTGCCGGTGACCGTGGCGGCGCAGGGTTCCATCGCGGCGCGCGTCGTCGGGCCGGGAACCGTGCAGGCCCGCATTCCCGTGACCCTCAGCGCCCGCGTCAACGCGACCGTCACGCAGGTTCACGTCGACGTCGGCGACGAGGTGCGCCGGGGACAGTTGCTGGTCGCGCTCGACGATCGCGACCTGAGCGCTCGCCGCGGCGTCGTGAGCGGACAGCAGGAGGCACTGCTGCGCAACACCGACGGTGCCCGCGCCGCGCTGGCCAAGGCGCAGGCCGATCTCGATCTGGCCCGAAGCAAGCATCGGCGCGACGTCGAACTGCTGGCGCAGGGCTTCGTCTCGCAGGCCGCGGTCGACGCGTCGAATGCGGCGCTCGATGGGGCCGCGGCAGGTGTCGAGGCCGCCAGGGCCGCGCTCGCGGCCCGCGAGGCCGACGCGCGAACGCTGTCACAGGAAGCCCGCTATTCGGACACGGTGCTTTCCTATGCGCGCATCGTCGCCCCGATGGACGGAACGGTGGTTCAACGCCTGAGTGAAGTCGGCAACACCGTGGTGCCAGGCACGCCACTGCTGAAGATCGTCGACCCGAAGACGCTGTGGGTCGCCACGCGCGTGGACGAATCGGTGGTCAGCCGCGTCCAGACAGGGCAGTCGGCCAGCATCCGGTTGCGCAGCGGCGAGGTGCTGCCCGGCAAGGTGGCGCGCATCGCGCTGCAGTCCGACGCGGCGACCCGCGAGCTGGACGTGCATGTCGCCTTCGACGCCGTGCCAGAGCACTTTGCCATCGATCAGGAGGCCGAGGTCGGCATCGACATTGGCGAAGACCGCGGCATCGTGGTGCCGCTCGCGGCGTTGACCCGCGACCGCGCGGGCCGCCAGGGCGTTCTGGTGATCGACGCCGGGCGCGCGCGCTTCCGGCCCGTGGAGACCTCCGGTGCCGATGCCCGGCGGGTTCTGGTTCGCAGCGGTCTCGAGGGCGGGGAATCCGTCGTTGCCGTGGCAGATGGAGTGGCGGCCAACCAACGCGTACGGCCGGCCCCTGGCGGCACGCGCTGAGCGGCGCACCACGGGGAGCGCCAGCCATGGAACTCGCACTGAAGGACATCCGCCGCCATCTCGGCAAGTTCCTCGCGACCATCGCAGGCGTGGCGATGCTGCTGGCCATCGTGCTGGTGATGAACGGCATCTACCAGGGCAACATCCGGGATGGCGTGTGGTTGATCGACAATACCGACGCTCATCTGTGGGTGGTGGAGCGCGGCCGCGGCGGCCCGTTCAACGAGGCTTCGCGCATTCCCCTGGACAGCTACAAGAGCGTCGCTGCGACACCCGGCGTCGAGCAGGCCAGTCCCCTGGCGCTCTACACCGCGCAACGCGTGATCAACGGCCGCGAACAGCAATTCACGCTCATCGGCTACGACATCTTCGGCGGCGCAGGCGGCCCGGGCCGACTGGTGCAGGGACGCACCATCACCGCTCCGCACTTCGAGATGGTGGCCGACCGCAAGCTCGGTTTGCAGCTCGGCGACCGGGTGCCGCTGGGCACCGATTCCTACACCGTGGTGGGCCTCACGAGCGGCGCGGTCGACTCGGGCGGCAACCCGCTGGTCTACCTGGCGCTCGCCGACGCGCAGAAGGTGCAGTTCGAACAGGACAAGCGGGCCATCAACGCGGCGACGGCCGCCAACCTGCAACGGCTGGACCGCGCCGGCTACACCGCCGAACAGGCCGCGCGGCTGTTGCCGCTGCTGTCGTCGGGCACCAGCACCATCAACGCCGTGCTGGTGAAGCTGGCGCCCGGTACCGACGGCGAAGCGGTGGCCCGACACATCCGCGACTGGCTTTACTTCAACGTGTACACGACCGCCGAGGAACGCGACCTGATGCTCGAGGGCAAGCTGAGCCGGATGTCCGCCGTGCTGGGCCTGTTTCGCTCGCTGCTGATGCTGGTGTCGATCGTCATCATCGCGCTGATCGTCTATGTGCTGACGATCGAGAAGATCAAGTCGATCGCCACGCTCAAACTGATTGGCGCGCCAAACGGACTGATCGTGCGGTTGATCATGACGCAGTCCCTGCTGCTGACGTTGTCGAGCTTCCTGGTCGCCTACCTGCTGCGCGACCTGATTGCCCCGGGGTTTCCGCGCACGCTGGCCTTCCTGCCCTCCGAGACGGCGGTCACCTTCGCGGTGATGCTGGCCGGCGGCGTGCTTGCCAGCCTGATGGCGGTGTGGCACGCACTGCGCACGCCGGCGCAGCTGGCCCTGGGAGGCTGACGTGGCCGTCGTCGAGATCCACGACGTCTCGCAGACCTTCGGCCACGGGGATCTGGCGGTGCACGCGCTCAAGCCCACCAGCCTGAGCGTCGAGGCCGGCGAACTGGTGGCGCTGCTCGGCCCCAGCGGCTCGGGCAAGAGCACGCTGCTGCTGGCGATCAGCCTGATCCAGCCGCCGACGACCGGGCGCATCGTGATCGACGGACAGACCTTGTACGACGACGGTCCGACCGGCGTCGATGCGCGCGCGTTCCGCCGACGCAAGATCGGCTTCATCTTCCAGCAGCACAACCTGATCCCGTTCCTGACCGCACTGGAAAACGTGGCGCTGATGCTGCAACTCAACGGCGTGAGCCGGCGCGAATCGGCGCGGCGCGCGAACGACCTGCTCGGCTACCTGGAGATCGGCCACCGCGCCAATTCGCTGCCGGCGCAGATGTCCGGCGGAGAGCAGCAACGCGTGGCAATCGGCCGCGCGCTGGCCAACGAGCCGGCACTGATCCTGGCCGACGAGCCCACCGCCGCGCTGGACACGGAGCGCGGCACCAAGGTGATGGCGATGCTGCGCAAGATCGCGCGCGAGCGACGTTCGGCCGTGATCGCCGTGACCCACGACCACCGCATGATCGAAGGCTTCGACACGGTCTACCACCTCGACGACGGGCGGCTGACCAGGGTGCAACACAGCGCGCAGATCGCCGACCAGACGCCCGCCTGATGGGAGCGGCGGCCATCCGCCACGCTGCCGGCTCGAATCGAACGCTGGCTGTGGTGCCGGAGGCGGGAATCGAACCCGCACGCCCTCTCGGGCACCGGATTTTGAGTCCGGCGCGTCTACCAGTTCCACCACTCCGGCCAGAGCGTTCCGGGGCGAGCCCCCGGAGGCGGACCCGCATTATCTGCAATCGTCATCGAACCGGCAATCCGGCGGGGAGCAGCGAGGCGGGCCGTTCCTCGGCGGGCAGCCGCACGGCTAGCGCGCCGGAGTGCGCAACCATGTCGCGCACAACGCCAGCCAAGCGACCGCCTCGGCCATCGCCGCCAGCACGTCGCTCGGGTAGTGCGCGCCGAGCACCAGGCGGCTCACGGCCACCAGCAACACCAGTGCGGCCGCCGTCGCGACGACGCCGCACCGCCGCACCATGCCGTCCAGGCGCCACAGCACCAGCAGCGCGACGCCGCCGTAGAGCAGCGTCGCGTTGGCCACGTGCCCGCTGGGAAAGCTGAAGTCGCCGGTCGCCAACGCCATGCCCCCGGCGTCGGGCCGAGGGCGCTCGAATGCATGCTTGAGCAGCGCGTTCAGCGTGGCGCCACCGGGCACCGCCAACAGCACGAACGACAGGCCGCGTCGGTCGCGCCGCCACAGCAGCACCAGCGCGACCACGATCGTCGCGGCGAGGATTGCACGAGGCGCGTGCAGCGCCGACACCCATGCCATCGCCCGCGCGAATCCGGGCTGCGGGAACCCCGGCTGCGCAAGGCCGCGAAACCAGTCCGACGCAGCGCGATCCATGGCCGAGATCGGCCCGCCCATCGCGACGTCGAGCGCGAGCGCCGCGAAGACGACCGCCGAAACCGCGAAGACGACCGGCCCGCTCAGGCGCGCAGCACGCATTTCTCGTAGAGTCCCAGCATCCGGCCCGCCGGATCGTACTTCGCCTTCAGCGCGGCGTACTCGTCCATCCGATAGGCCTGCGCAAATTCCTCGCGCGTGAAGAAGCTGTCGGAGTACAGCGACTTGATGCCGCCCAGTCGCATGACTTCGCGCTCGACGAGCCGGTTGAAGTGGCCCGGCTCGTGCCGCGTGTCGCTCTCGACCACGTCCCAGAAACCGAAGTTGACGCAGGGCACGCCCGGCTCGAGCGGATACAGCGTGAAGCGCCGATCGGCGCGCGCCGGACGGATCGGACAGGTCCACACCGGCAGGATGCCGATCTCGCGCAGCAGGAAGTCGAGGAATTCGCCGGCGCGCGACAGCGGGATGTCGACGTCCTGGATCACCGACTCGGTGAAGCGCCCTCGCAACCGGGCCAGCCGCCGCGTCAATCCCCACTTTCCGTTCCAGCGCATCACGCGCGTGTAGAAGCGCGAGTTCAGCCGCTCGCGCCCGAGCAGGCGGCGCAGCAGCGGGTTCTGCGCGTACAGATTCCTCGAGCACCAGAACCAGTCGGTGTCCCAGCGCCACAGGTAGTCGTGCACGCCAAGATAGTCGAGCTCGCGCTCGCGCAGCGAGCGGTAGTAGATCTTCTCGAACGTGTAGTCGCTCAGCCACGGCGCGTCGTCGACGAAGCGCGCGACGGTGAGCACCAGTTCCCCCGGCGCGAAGACCACGCCGTCGACGAAGTCGGCCTTGCCCGCGCACTGCAGCGCGAGGTCGTCGAAGAACGCGCGCGGGTCCGCGTGCCGGCGGTGCTCGACGCGCACTGCGCGCCGCACCGGCAGCGTCTGCAGGCGCAGGCGGATCGCGTAGCCCAGCGTTCCGTACGAATTCGGGAAACCGAAGAACAGGTCGCGGTGCTCGTTGTCGGGCCTGCAGGTCGCGACCCGGCCGTCGGGCAGCAGCACGTCGAATTCGAGCAGCGTGTCGTGCACCAGCCCGTGCCGGAACGAGGTCGCCTCGATGCCGACGCCGGCGGCCGCGCCGCCGACCGTGATCGTCTTCAGCTGCGGCACCACCGCCGGCATCACCCCCTTCGGCAGCGTCGCGGCGACCAGTTCCTCGTAGCAGGTCGACCCCTCGACGTCGACGCTGCCGCCGGCGACGTCGACGTCGAGCACGTGCCGGAACTCGCGCAGGTCGAGACGGCGCTTGGGCGCCTCGAAGCGTTCGCGGAACAGGTTCGACGAGCGTCGCTCGAGCCCCAGCGGCGCGCCGCTCGCGTCGTCGGCCTGCGACGCGGCCACCAGGCGGTCGCGCCGAGCGGCATGCTCCGCGAGCGGGTCGTCGGCCCGAGCCTGCACTTCAGTTGCCCCATCGCGCGTTGCGCGACTTGCGATACCGGGCGCACGAAATGCTTGCGCGGGCAAAGGCGTGGCCCGCCCGCCGCCGGCGCGCCGGTGCTTGCCCCCGCTTCGCGGGGGTGCCCTGCGATGCTCGCCGCGCCGGCCCCGCCGCGAAACTCGCTGCGCTCGCTTCGCGAGCTCCGCTCAAACAGTCGCGGCGAGTCAGAAGGACGAAGCGCGCTTCGCGCGCGGGCCGGCACTGCTGCGCTTCTCGGCTGCGCACGGGCGCGCCGGCGGCGGGCGGGCCGCACCTTTGCCTGAAGCGTTGCGGCGCGCGTGACGGACTTCCCCGGCTTCGATGCGGGCACCGCATGCGTCGCGCTCGTGGCAGGCGGCAGCGGGCCGGGCCGCGGGCGCTGGGGGTGCGACGGGCCGTGGGGGCGCGGGCCGCGGCGCTGGGGCGCGCGCTGGGGCCGCGCCGGGCGGGGCGATGTCGGCGGCGCCGAGCAGCGCAGCCTCGGGGTCGGCGCGCGCAGCGCGCCTCGTCCCTCTGACTCGCGGCGATTGTCCGAGCGGAGCTCGCGAAGCGAGCGTAGCGAGTTTCGCCGCGCGACCCCGGGGCGAGCAGCGCAAGGCAGTCGGTGCTCAGCACCGACCGCCGCCGCCATCGCCCCGCCCGGCGCGGCCCCAGCGCGCGCCCCAGCGCCGCGGCCCGCGACCCCACGGCCCGTCGCACCCCCAGCGCCCGCGGCCCGGCCCGCTGTCGCCTTCCGCGACGCGCCGAGCCCGAAACGACGAGGGGATTCGCTTCCACTTCGACCGTCATCGCTCGTACAGGAATCCGCGGCCCATCGGATACCCGGTGTCGGTCACGTTGCCCTTGCTGAACACGATCTGGAACAGGTGCGTGTAGCCGGCCGGCGAACGGAACATCT
>Ga0209476_10003564_pt1 | contig 10256 bp, 8 predicted proteins | sample KloWWTrecipitate_FD_187179 | JGI IMG/M metagenome (GOLD analysis project Ga0209476, IMG submission 187179) | Active sludge microbial communities from Klosterneuburg, Austria, studying microevolution and ecology of nitrifiers - Klosterneuburg... | ecosystem: Engineered > WWTP > Aerobic digester >...
ACGCCGCCGACAACTTCCATCCCTCGCGCCTCGGCACCTACGCCGCGGCCGCCGCCATCCTCAGCGGCCTGACCGGGGTTTCGCCGCAGGGCCTGCCCGCGAGGCTCCAACTGCGTAACGGGTACGACTATCGGGTCGATGACCGCGAAGCCAGGATCGTCCTCGAGGCCGTGGCCGAGGTCACCCTTCGCGCAAAGCGCTAGCACGACGGGCGCGACTTCCGCGGGGCTATTTCTTGAGCGGCTCGGTGGCGGACGACAGGAACAAGGCGTTCACCATCGGAATGTAGGTGGCCCAGGACTGCGCCCGGTACTGGGGACGGAAACCGAAGAGCACCAGCTTGCCCTGGCCCATCGGCGCCTCGACGAGGGCGGATTTCCCGTTCAGCATCTTCCCGCCGAGGAGCCAGCCGGAGAGCAGGGCGTCGTCCGAGTCGTAGGTGAGGACGCTCTTCCCGCCCGAGACCTCGAAGGCGGGGCTCCCCTCGAACCACACCATCGAACGCGCGTCCAGGCCGGCCGCGAGCGGATGCGCCTGGTCGACCCGGGTGTCGAGGATGGCGCCCGGGCAGTAGAACTGCGCCGAGTCGGGCCCGAGAGAGCCGCCGCCGCCCCGCCGTCCGCCGAAGCCGGCAAGGACGTTCTTCACCGGGGCGCCCATCTGGGCGAGCAACTCGGTGGCGCCATTGAAGGCGATCAGCGTGCCTCCCGCCTCGGCGAAGGCCTTGAGCGCGGCCACACCCTCGGCGCCGAGACCGCCCGTGAACTCCTCGGCCATCCTGCCCTTCTCGTGGCCGTCGACCATCTGCTTCGCCGTCGAATCGGGCAGGATGATGGCGTCGAACTTCGCGCGGAGATTCCCGCCCCGGATGTCCTTGTCGTGGAGCGAGACGTAGTCGAGATTCAGACTCTTGTCGAAGACGAAGCGCGTCCAGCCTTCATCCATGGAGGCGACGTAGCTCTGATAGAGGCCCACGCGCGGGGTCTTGAGGGCCAGCATCTTCGGCGCGGGCTTGAAGCGGACGCCTTCGGCCTTCACCCCGAGGCTCTCGAAGACCGGTAGCACCTTCACCCGGGCCGCGTTCGCAACGAGGAGGGTTCCCGCGGCGTACGACTTCCCGGCACTCGTGAACCCTCCCGTGGCCCAGCTCACCGCGACGCCCGCCTTGAGGAGCCGGTAGGCCGCCATGAGGTCGCTGTTGCGATGACCGAACGCGAAATGCGTGCCCTGGCCCGTGATGCCGCCCTTGGCGATGGAGACTTCGGAGACCATTTCGAGCTCGGCGGTGAAGGGATCCTTCACGGTGGCGGCGTCCACGTTCAGCAGCAGGGGAAGGGTGTGGGCGGTGACGTCGTAGGGACGCTGCGGCGGGCCGCCCGGATACTGGCGGATATCGGGGTACTTCTGGCGCTCCGTGAGCGACTTCGCGATGCCGGACGAGGGCTGTTGCATCGAGATCACGTACGAGCCCGCCGGATACGACTTCCCGGCCGCGGTGAACGGCGCCTTCGACCTCTGGACCTCGACCGCGTTCCACTTCATCACTTCGAGGAGCTTCGCCGACGTGACCGGATCCTTCTGGTCGGCGCTCACCACCACCGCGAAGGGTTCCTTCCGCGCGACCGCGCGACGATTGACGGCCACGAAATTCGAGAGCCAGTAGTCGCGGTTGCGCGCGCCGTGCTCGAGCAGGGCGAGCGACGCCGACACCTGGTAGTCGACGATGTCGCGCAGGCGCCAGGTTCCGCCCTTCCAGGGCGCGGGGAAGTTCCAGGTGGCTTTCTTCGCGTCGTACCCGATGCCCACGCCGAGGTTTTCGAACTTGAGGTCGATGGGGGTCGCCATCTTCGCGGACGCGCACTCGGTCAGGATGCGCACGCCGCCGTGGTTGACCGGATACTGGCGGGCCGGTGAGAAGCCGTCGTACATCGCGTTTACGACCACGCCCACCTTCCCCTCGGCGGTAAGGCGCGCGGCAATGTAGGTGCCGATGGTGTTGGTGGCCGTGATCAGCGAAGGATCGACCGAGGGCTCCCACGGGTCCACGTAAGGCGGAGCGAAGATGCGCGCGGCGTTGCTGCCCATCTGATGGAGGTCGTGGACGATCTGCGGCTTCCAGCGGTCGTACAGGAGGGTCACGGTGGCCTGGCTCTCCGCCTGGGTGAGCATGTACCAGTCGCGATTGTTGTCGTGGCCGTTGTAGTGGTGATACAGGAACGGGACCTGCTCGCCCTCCCAGGCCGTGCCGAGACTCTTCTTGTACCAGTCCACCACCATCTGCGTACCGTCGGGGTTGTGCCCGGGCAGCATGATGATCACGGTCTTGTCGAGGATGTCCATGATGCGCGGGTCCTGGCTGGTGGCGAGAAGGTGGGCCAGTTCCATCGAGGTCTGCGGGGCCGCGACCTCCGTCGCGTGGATGCCGTGGTTGTGGGCGACGATGGTCTTGCCGGTGGCGACGAGCTTCGCCGCCTCTTCATCGGAGAGGCCGCGCGGGTCCGAGAGGCGCAGGTTCGCCTGGCGGATCGCCTCGAGGTTGCCCATGTTCTTCTCGGAAGTGATGACCACGGCCAGGAAGGGCTTGCCGAGAGTGGTCTTGCCCTCGCCGTCGATCTTCACCCGCTCGGCGGCCACGTCGAGCTTGCGGAAGTAATCGACGATCTGGGCCCAGTCCGCGAGCTTCCGATCCGCGCCCACCTTGAAGCCAAGCACGGACTCCGGGGTCGGGATCTCGGCGGCGCGGACGGTCGGGGCGAGCGCCGAAAGGGCCAGGAGAAGGAAGAGGGAGCGAATGCGTGTCGGTTTCAATGGAGTCTCCTTGATCAAGTCGCAGGATAGCGGACGCGACTTCGGCTATTTCTCCCGCATGTCCCACACCCCGTCCCACTCGGCGATGGGCGGGGTGGCGAGGAAGTAGTCGCAGCGGGCCTCGTAGAGCTTCGAGACGGTGTCGCCCGGATGGTGCTCGAGGGCCGCCGCGAAGGCGTCCTTGGCCATTCCCCATTCCTGGCGCCGGTAGAGGCCGACCGCCTTCTCGTAGCAGCTCAGGAAGTGCGGCGCGCGGGCCGGGCTCTCCTCTTCGAGGTGATCGAGGACCTCGAACACCGCGACCGGCTGGCTCTTGCCGCGAACGCGCAGGCGGTCGATCTCGCGAAGCTGATAGGAGCCCTGCAGCGCGCCGCGGGTGAACTCGCTGAGCAGGAGCTGGGTGCCGTAGAGGCGGTTCGCTCCCTCGAGCCGCGAGGCGAGGTTCACGCCGTCGCCGATGACCGTGTAGTCCATGCGCTTCAGGGAGCCGATGTTTCCCGAGACCACCTCGTCGGTGTTGATGCCGATGCCCATGCCGATGGGCTCCTGTCCGAGGGCGACCCGCCGGGCATTGAAGCCGCGCAGAGCGCGGAACATCTCGATCGCGGCTTCCACCGCCACGTCGGCGTCCCTCGGTCCGAGGACGGGCACGCCGAAGACCGCCATGATGGCGTCTCCGATGTACTTGTCGAGCAGTCCCCCGGTGTCGAGGACGATGTCGGCCATGAGCGAGAAGTACTCGTTCAGGAGGCTCACGGTTTCCTGGGGGCCGATGCGCTCGGAGAGCGAGGTGAACGAGCGCAGGTCGGAGAAGAGGACGGTCGCCTTCTGCAGGCGGCCGCCCAGCGCGTCCTCGCCCTCCTCCATGAGCTTGTCCGCCACCTGCTTGTTCATGTAGCGCGAGAACGTGGCCTTCATGCGCTTCTCGCGGGTGAGGTCCTCGATCATGAGCAGGCTGCCCCGCTCGCCCTTCTTCGGATCGGTGAAGGGCAGGACGGCCAGGTTCATGGAGGTCATTCCCGGCCGGGCGCCCTCGAGCACCACGTCGGCGTCCATGGTGACGGAGGGCTCGCCCGTGCTCTGCACCTGCGCCACCTGCTCCGCGATCCAGGCGTTCTCGTCGCGGAAGAAGGACCGGGCGGCCTGGCCGATCACCACCTCCGGCGCGCCGAGCCGGCCGAGGAGGCGGAGAGCCGCGGTGTTGGCCTTGGTGATGAGGCCTTTCCGGTTCACGGTCAGGACGCCGTTGGTGATGCTCTCGAGGATGCTCTCGTTGAACGTCTTGATGCGCTCGACTTCGTCGAACAGCTGGGCGTTCTCCATGGCCACCGAGGCCTGCGCGGAAAAGGCGCGCAGGCGCTTCTCATCGATGGCGGTGAACGGACCGCCCTTCTTGTTGAGAACCTGGGTCACGCCGATGACCTTGCCCGCGCGATTGATCACGGGCATGCAGAGGATGCTCCGGGTCCGGAACCCGGTGCGGCGGTCGAGATCGGGGTTGAAGCGCTCGTCCGCGTAGGCGTCCTCGATGTTGACGGTTTCGGCGGTGCCGAAGACGTGGCCGGCGATGCCGAGATGCGAGGGGAAGCGGATCTCCTCGAGCGGTTTTCCCACCAGCGCCCACAATTCGCGGGTCTTCCGGTCGTGCAGGAAGAGGGTCGCGCGCTCCGCGCCCAGGAGCGTGGTCACGGTTTCCATGATCTTCACGAGCAGCGGCTCGAGCTTGAGCTCTCCGGAGAGGGCGGTCGCCACCTCGAGGATCTCCAGTTCCTGGTATCTCGCCCGCTTGATCTCCTCGTAGAGGATGGCGTTCATGAACGCCGAGGCGGCCTGGGAGTTCAGGGCGTCGATGAGCTTCAGGTCCTGGGGGCCGAACCCGCCCTCCCGCTTGTTCAGCACCTGGACCGCGCCCACGATCCGCGTCTGCCCCTCGCTCGCGTGGCGCAGAGGCACGCAGACGAGATTGCGGGTGCGGAACCCGGTCTGATGGTCGATCTCGGGGTTGAAGCGCGGGTCGGCGTAGGGATCGTCCACGATCAGCGACTCGCCGGTCCTGAAGACCGCGCCCACGATGCCTCGCCCGGCCGGGATTCGGATTTCGTCGACCAGGCCGACGCCCGCCTTGGTGAAGAGCTCGTCGTGCTCGGGATCGTGGAGAAAGATGGTGCAGCGCTCCGCATTCAGGAACTCCGAGATCAGGTCCACCATCCGGGGCAGCAGCACGTCGAGGGACAGCGAATCGCCCATGCGCTTGGAGACGAGGAGCAGGGCCGAGGTCTGGCGAAGCACCTCGGCCAGCTTGTCCATGAACAGGTCCTGACCGCTCTTGCCCAGACCCTTGAGCAGCTGGCCCATGCCCTCCTCGTCGAGATCCCGATCGAGAATCCGGGTGGCGACTTGAAGGGCGGTCGCGCCCTCGGCCAGGGCCTGCTGGTAGACATCCGGGAGATGCTCCGGGGCCACGCTCTTTCTCTTGCCTGTCCCGGAGGCCGGGGCCGGCTTGCGTCTCCCGCGCTTGCGTCCGGTCGGATGATCATCTGCTGGGGGCGGCACTTGCGGCGAAGGTACTAGAGCGCCCCGCGGGCGTCAACCAAGGGCCGGAGGGCCGGGCGCTATGATCGCCGCGTGACCTGCCTGAAGCTCACGGCACGACCGGCCGCCAGGGCCCTATGAACGTCCTGCGCCTGCACCCCGCGAACGGAGACCCGACCATCATCGTCGAGCACGCGATCGCGCTCGTGGGCAGGGATCCTTCGTCGGACGTCCACCTGAAGGACGCCTCGGTTTCGCGGCGGCACGCGGAAATCACGCGGCGCGGCGAGGAGTGGGTCATCGTCGACCAGAACAGCGGCAACGGGATCCACGTCGATGGCCGACGGACGCAGGAGGCGGTTCTCCTTCCCGGCCAGCAGCTCCAGATCGGCAGTGTGAGGTTCCGGGTGGAAATCGACCGCGGGGACGACGGCTCCACCGTGATGCTGGGCCGCTCTCCGCTGCGGGAGGACCTGAGCGATCGGACTCTGATGGGAGGAGCGCCCCCGTCGTTTCCGCCGCCGCCCCTGCCGGTCGAGCAAGCACCCGCGCCCCGGAAGGCCTTGTGGATGGCGGGCGCCCTGTTCGCGGTGGCCGTGGTGATCGGCCTCGCCTTCGCGGTCGTGAACTACGTCTCCAATCAGCGGATCGAGGAGAAGAGAAGGGCCGCGGCCGCGAAGGCGACGCCGCGACCCACCCCGAGGCCGACACCCTCGCCCACCCCCGAACCCACGCCCACCCCGACGCCGGTCCCGGTGCGCCGGCCCACGGGATCGCTCCTGGTATCGACCGACGTCGACGCCACCGTGTCGATCGACGGGCGCACGGTCGCGCAGCTCAAGGCTTCGGGCCTGCGGCGGTTCGAGGTCGCCCCGGGCGAGCACATCGTCCGCTTCCGCGCCGGGGACGCCCAGACCGAGGTGCTGGCCCGGGTGCGGGTCAACGAGCAGACGGTGGTGCGCTACCAGGCCGAACCCGCGGCGCCGGCGCCCACGCCATTGCCGGTCGCGTCGATCACGCCGCGATAGGCGCCTCGGCCGCGCCTACTGGCCCGCCTGGGTCCGCTTCACGAAGGCGGCGATGTCGGCCTTGAGGGCCTTCAGCATGTTGGGCCGCGTGTACATCATGTGGCCGCCCTCGTAGTAGGTGAAGCTCACCCGGTCCGTGTAGGTCTTCTCGTAGCCGAGGTGATCGAAGGTGTATTCGCTTCCCGCGAACGGGGTCGCCATGTCGTAGTAGCCGTTCACGACCAGGACGTTGAGGAACGGGTTGCGCGACATGGCGGTACGGAGGTTATCGGTGAGGTTCAGGTAGCGCCCCTCTTCGTACTGCCAGGGGCGCACATTGGCGGAGGTCGTGTAGGGAAGGTCGGTCTCCCACTTGAGTTCGTTCTTCGCGTAGTCCGAGAAGATCGCGGTGTAGGCCCCCTGAAGCGCGGTGTTCGACGGATCGAACTCCGGGCTCTCGCCCGCGGCGTCGCGGTCGAGGCCGGTGTAGCGGCCGTCGAGACGCCCGACCATGAGACGCTTGTCGCGCAGGAGTTCCTTGCGGAAGCGGGCCGGACTCACGCGCAGATTGGCCTCTTCGACGAAGGCGGCGGAAAGCCCGGTGAACTTCGCGACCTTCCCCGCCATCTCCTTCCGTTCGGCCGCGGTGAGACGGCTGCCCTTCACCAGCGCGGTCATGTACTCGCCCCATACGAAGGCGCGCGACTGGTCGAGCACCTTCTTGAGGTCCTGGCCCTGGAGTTCGGGGCCAAGGCGCTTGTGGTACCAGGCGTCGGCGGTGTAGGTGGGCAGGAAGCTCGCGTAGTTGAGCTCGTTCCCGGGCGCCTCGGACAAGGTCGAGAAGTCGATGACGGAAGAGATGAGGACGATGCCGTTGAGCTCGATGCCGTGGCGGGCCTGGAGATCGGCGGAAACACCCGCGGACCGGACCGTGCCGTAGCTCTCGCCCATCAGGTACTTCGGCGAGGCCCAGCGGTTGAAGCGGCCGAGATAGAGGCGGATGAAGTCGGAGAAGGCCTCGATGTCCTGGCGGACGCCGTGGAAGTTCTTGCCGTCCTCGCCTTCGACCATGCGCGACCAGCCGGTGGTGACCGCATCGATGACCACGACGTCCGCCACATCGAGGATCGAGTCCTCGTTGTCCACGAGTTCGTAGGGTGGCGCGGGCTGGAAGCCGTCGTCGCCCATCTGCACGCGCTTCGGTCCGAACAGGCCCATGTGGACGAAGACCGAGGCGGAGCCCGGGCCGCCGTTGTAGGCGAAGGCGAGGGGACGCGAGCCCGCGGGAACCCCGTCCTTCGTGTAGGCCACGAAGAACACGTTCGCGCGCGCCTTCCCGGCCGCGCTCTTCAGGACCATCGTGCCCGCGGTGGCGGTGTAGGCGACGGTCTGGCCGCCGAACCGTCCGGTGTGCTGGGTCTGCTTGTAGTTGTCGACCGCCGGAGGCGCGGGCCGCGTCTCGACATTGCGCGCGGGCGCCTCGGCTGCCGGCGTGGGGGCGGCGCCCTGTCCCGGGAGGGTGCCGCGGCCGGGCTGGGCAAGGGCGGCGGCGGTCAGAGAAACGAAGAGCAGGGCGAAGAGAAGACGCGAATCACGCATGGCAGGAAGTCCTCGGAGGAAGTGGAGGCGGGAATTTTGAACGATCGCAGGCGCCCCGGAAGATTTCCTCGAGAAAGTTCTTGACCTCCTCTCGTAATGTGACATAGTCTTTACGTATTGACTATGTCACATGAAGATCTCGATCACGTCTGGCGCGCGCTCGCCAATCCGCACCGGCGGCGGATCCTCGACGTGCTGCGCGACAAACCCTGCACCACCGGCGACCTCGCCGACGCCCTGGGCGAGAACCGCTTCCTGGTGATGCAGCACCTCAATCTCCTGCGCGAGGCCGACCTCGTTACCGTGGAAGCGGACGGCCGGCGGCGCATCAACCACCTGAACCCCGTTCCCATCCAGCACATCTACGAGCGCTGGGTGGGGAAATATCAGGGCGACTGGGCCGCGGCCCTGGTCGGCCTGAAACGAACCGTCGAAGAAAAGTCCGCGAAGAATGAAGCCCGGCGCCTGAAGCGCGCCTGAAGAGGAAGATTCCCATGGAAGAACGCCAGGTTCACGTCGTCGAGATCAAGGCTCCGGTCGCCGACGTGTGGGCCGAGATCACCAAACTCAAACAGATCCAGAAGCCGATGTTCGGCACCGTGCTCGAGTCGGACTTCGAGCCCGGCTCCCGCATGATGTACCGGAGCGAGGACGGCAAGCGCGTCTTCATCATCGGCGAGGTCCACGAATTCCTGCCGCCGAAACGCTTCGTCCACACCTTCCGCTTCACCAATCTTCCCGAGACTCCCACCCTCGTGGAATGGACGCTCGAGGAAAAGGAGGGCGTCACCCGCGTCACCGTGGTCCATTCGAAGTTCGTCGATCAGCAGAAGACCGCCGACTCTGTGCGCACGAGCTGGGTGGACATCCTCGCGAACATCAAGGCCGTGGTCGAGACGGGCGACGTGCCCTTCAAGACCCGCCTCATGCTCGGCATGATGTCCGCGTTCATGTTCATGCTGCCGAAGGAAACCCGGCGCGAGAACATCGCGGAACTCAAGGAGAAGCGCTGATGCGGTCGATCCTTCTCACCGCGTGTCTTTGCCTCGCCGGCGTGGCGGCGGCCCAGGACCAACCCACCGGCCTCCCGCCCTACGACCAGGCGCTCGCCGAACGACTGGGCGCCGATCCGCGCGGCATGAGGAACTACGTCTTCGTCATCCTCAAGACCGGGCCGAAGACGGACTTTACGAAAGAGGAGAGTTCGAAGCTCTTCGCCGGCCACATGGCCAACATCAAGCGCCTCGCGGCGGAGGGGAAGCTCGTGGTGGCCGGCCCGTTTCAGGAGAACGCGAACCGCTACGCGGGTCTCTTCGTCTTCAACGTGAAGACGGTGAAGGAGGCCGAAGCCCTGCTCGGCACCGATCCCGCGGTGGCGGCCGGTCGGTTCTCATACGAGGCCTATGGCTGGTACGGATCGGCCGCGATGATGGAGATCACCTCCATCCACAACCGCATCGACAAGACCGGCCGCTGACCCGGAATTTCAAGGAGACATTCATGATCAAGCGTTCTTTGTCCTTCGTCCTCGCCGCCGCGGTGGGCGCGGCTCTCTCTTCCCCCGCCTCTGCCCAGACCCTTGACGGCAAGACCGCGTTCGAGAAACTCAAGACCCTCACCGGAACGTGGTCGGGGCCCATCGGAAGCGCCACGGGGCCGAAGGGCCGGATCAGCTACGAGGTGATCTCGGGAGGGAGCGTGGTGATGGAGGTGCTCTTCCCCGGCGAACCCCACGAGATGCGCTCCATGTACCACCTCGACAAGGGCGACCTCATCATGACCCACTACTGCTCGGGCGGGACCCAGCCGCACATGCGCCTGTCGAAGACCGCCTCGACCCCCGACAAGCTCGTCTTCGATTTCGACGGAGGGACCAACTTCGATGTGAGCAAGGACTCCTTCATCCACAACGGCGAGATCCGGTTCCTGCCCGACGGGCGGATGGAAGCGAGCTGGACCTCGTGGGCGAATGGAAAGTCCGCGGGCGCCAACCACTTCTTCGCCCTGAGCCGGGAGAAGTAGCCATGGGCAAGGTCGAAGACGCCACCGCGGCCATGATCGCGAACCTTCCCGGGAAGACCGGGAAGTCGATCGATCAATGGATGAAGATCGTCGGGGCCCAGAAGCTCGAGAAGCATGGAGACGTGGTCGCCTTCCTGAAATCGAAGCACGGTGTCGGTCACGGCTACGCGAACCTCATCGCCCATTCGGTGAAGGGCGGAGGCGCGCCGTCGCATGGGGAGGACCCGCTCGGGGAGCAGTTCAAGGGACCCAAGGCCGCCCTTCGGCCAATCTATGACGCGATCGTGA
>Ga0209476_10003565_pt1 | contig 10255 bp, 5 predicted proteins | sample KloWWTrecipitate_FD_187179 | JGI IMG/M metagenome (GOLD analysis project Ga0209476, IMG submission 187179) | Active sludge microbial communities from Klosterneuburg, Austria, studying microevolution and ecology of nitrifiers - Klosterneuburg... | ecosystem: Engineered > WWTP > Aerobic digester >...
ATATTAGAAAAAAGTATTTATGCTTATGATGACCGTAAAGAATATCAATCTGCAAAAATTGGTAAAACATTAAACGAATATAATGTTCGCAGGTATAAATTGAGCCAGATACCAACCGTAAGCCTGAGTGCTCAATATGCAAAAAATGCGCAACGGGACAAATGGAACTTCTTTAGCAAAGGTGATTGGTTTACTATTTCTAATGTAAATCTGAATATTAATATTCCCATCTTCAATGGTTTCTTTACCAAATCAAAAATAGAACAGGCAAAACTGGAAGTACAAAAAATAGATAACCAGATTGTAGCATTAGAGATTTCTATTGATAATGAAGTAATGACGGCAAAAAATAATTATCGTTCTGCAATTTCTACAATGGATTTTCAGAAGAAGAATATGGAGCTGGCGGAGAAAGTGTTTAGTCAGACAAAAAAGAAATATGAAATGGGTACTGGTTCGCAAATGGAAATAAACACAGCACAAACTGATATGAAAACAGCTCAGACAAACTATATCACTGCGTTGTACGATGCTATTATTGCCAAAGTTGACTTTATGAAAGCAACAGGAAAGCTTTGATATTAAATAAAACAATAAATGACTTTACAATATAATAAAACCAACATGAAAAAGACAACAACGTTACTAGTTTTTATAGCTGTAACAGGTTTTTTCCTTGCATCATGCGGAGCAGGTGCAAAAGATAAGAAAGGAGATATTGGCGACATGAAAGTGAAGCTTGAAAAATTAAAGAAAGAAAAAAATGAGCTGGATGCAAATATCCGTAAACTGGAAGATGATATTACCAAGGCCGATCCCGAAGCTGCTAAACTTGTAAAAAAATTAGTAACCATCGATACATTACGTATTGGCGATTTTTCCCATTATATTGAATTGCAAGGTAAGATTGATGCGGAAGGTATTGGTTATGTAGCTCCATCTGGACAAGGAGGACAAGTAAAAGCTGTATATGCTAAACTTGGTAGCCGTGTAAGTAAAGGACAGTTGCTGTTGAAATTAGATGATGCAATGGCAAGACAAGGAGTAGTTGCTGCACAACAACAAACAGGTGTGTTGAAAGCAAGATTAGCACAGGCACAAACAGTGTATGAACGTTACCAGAATTTATGGAAACAAAATATTGGAGCAGAAATTCAGGTAATAAATGCAAAAGCAGATGTGGATGCATTACAAAGTCAATTGAATGCTGCACAAGCGAATGTAAGACTTGCCCAAGAACAAGCTAATATGTCGAATGTGTATGCAGGCATGAGTGGTATTATTGATGAAATGAATGTAAGAGTGGGAGAATTCTTTTCACCACAAAGTGCGGCTATGCCGGGTTCAGGTATAAGAATTGTAAATACAGGTAATCTGAAAATAGTAACGAATGTTCCAGACACATATATTTCAAGAGTAAAAAAGGGAGACAAAGTAGAAGTAGTAGTGCCAGAATCTGGTAAGCCTGCTTTTATATCAACAATAAGTGTGGTTGGCGCATCGATAGACCCAACCACAAGATCGTTTATTACGGAAGCTAAACTTCCATCTGATCCTTCATTAAAGCCTAATCAAACGGCTACTATGAAAATACTTGACTATGAAGCAAAGGGTACAGTAGCTGTTCCCATCAATGTGGTGCAGAGCGATGAAAGCTCCAAGTATGTTTATGTAATGGAAAAGGCGGGAGATAAAATGGTGGCTCGTAAGAAAACAGTAATTGTTGGCGAAGCGTATAATGGGTTGATGGAAATTAAAAGTGGGCTATCTGGCGGTGAGTTAATTATTACTACAGGATATCAAACAGTGTACGATGGACAATCATTGACGACAAACAAATAGGTTACAAGTGATGAACAGCGAACAGAAAGATGAACGGAGCGTCGCAACTAAAGATGAGTAGCGTACCAGACGCTGGTTAAATAAAAATACTAGACGATTTAAAAAATTCTGATGAAAATATTTGACGGCATTCAAGACAAATTTAAACAGTTTGGCCCTACCAGTTGGGCAGTAAATAATAAAACGGCTGTTTATATAATTGCCATCTTAATAAGTGCATATGGACTAATAAAGTTCAACAGTATGCCCAAGGAGCAGTTCCCGGATATTGTAGTGCCCACCATTTCTGTTGCCACAGTGTATGTTGGTAATTCTCCGAAGGATATTGAAAATCTGGTAACGAGGCCGATTGAAAAACAATTGAAAGGTATTAGCGGAGCGAAGGTGAATAAAATTCAAAGTACTTCGTTGCCAGATTATAGTTTGATAGTGGTGGAATTTGATACAGATGTAAAAACAGATATTGCTAAGCAGAAAGTAAAAGATGCAATTGATAAAGCAAGAGCCGACTTACCAAATGATTTGACAACAGAACCTGATGCGCAGGAATTCGCTTTTAGTGAAATGCCAATCATGTTTGTAAATATCAGTGGCGATTATGATGGTATGAAGTTAAAAGCTTATGCTGATAAAATGCAGGATAAGTTTGAAGAACTAAGTGAAGTAACTAGAGCTGAAATAGTAGGAGCACCGGAAAGGGAAATACAAGTAAATGTGGATCCCTATAAAATGACGGCGGCAAGAATAAGTTTTATGGATGTGGAAAATGCCATAAAAAGGGAAAACAATGATATTACCGGAGGATTGATTGAGGTGGGCAATATGAAAAGAACTTTGAAAGTGAAGGGACAATTTGCTTCTATTGCTGATATGCAGAATATTGTTGTGCGAAGCAGTGCAAGAGGTGCCTCCGTTTATCTTAGAGATATTGCTGAAATCAAAGATACCATCAAAGAAAAAGACAGCTATGCACGGCTGGATGGAAAGAATGTAGTAACACTGAATATTGTAAAACGAGCAGGAGAAAATTTGATTGAATGTGCTGATAAAATAAAAGCAGCAGTAGAAGAGTTACAAAAATCCGAGGATTTGCCAAAAGATCTTCGTGTAGAATTTACAGGTGACCAGAGCAAACAAACAAAGACATCTTTTGGTGAACTGATTAATACAATTATTATCGGCTTTGTATTGGTATTGCTGATTTTGATGTTCTTTATGGGTGTTACCAATGCCTTCTTTGTGGCGTTGAGTGTACCATTAAGTGTATTCGTTGCATTCCTCTTTTTGCCATTGGCTGATAGTATTATTGGTACAAGTGTTACGTTGAACTTTATAGTGTTGTTTGCATTATTATTTGGGTTAGGAATTATTGTGGATGATGCTATTGTGGTAATTGAAAATACGCATCGAATATATAATAATGGCAAGGTGCCGATAGAACGAAGTGCGAAGGAGGCCGCTGGGGAAGTATTTATTCCGGTGTTGGCTGGTACGGCGACTACACTGGCGCCTTTCTTCCCGTTACTTTTTTGGAAAGGATTGATTGGTAAGTTTATGATTTACCTGCCAACGATCTTAATTCTTACACTGGCAGCTTCTTTGATTGTTGCATTTTTCTTCAACCCTGTTTTTGCGGTAAGCTTTATGAAACCGGAAGGAAAAGAATATGAGAAACCAAAGAAAGCTGTGTTTAGAAATAAATGGTTCCTTGTTTTTGTAATAGCAGGTGTACTTCTTCATTTGCCGGGGTTTCATGCAGTTGCCAACTTTTTAATATTGATGGCCTTGCTGATGGTTTTGAATGCATATGTGCTGAACGATTTAATACATCGCTTCCAGAAAAGAGCATTGCCAAAGTTGATGAATAATTATGAAAAACTATTGAAATGGATATTAGTGGGCAAAAGACCGATATGGGCATTTGTTTCTTTGTTCGGGATATTTGCACTCTCTGCTGGTTTATTGATGATACGTGGAAATAAATCAACCTTCTTCCCCAGTGGTGATCCCAACTTTGTATATGTGTATTTAAAATTACCTGCAGGAACAGATGTAAAATATACAGATAGTATTACAAGAGTTTTAGAGAAAAGAGTAGAGAAAGTTTTGGAGAAAGAAAAACCAGGTGCTCCGGGAAGTATTGTGGAGAGTGTGATTACAAATGTGGCAGTTAGTGCAAACAATCCCAGAGATAATAACAGAAGTATACAATCTAACCTTGGACGTATACAGGTTTCATTTGTTGAGTATGAAAAGCGTCATGGCAAAAGCACCATGGTATATAAAGATGCCATAAGAGATGCAGTGCAGGGAATACCGGGCACTAATATTGAAGTGGCGCAAGAGGATGGCGGCCCGCCTACCGACCCACCGGTCAATATTGAGGTAATAGGAGATGATTTTGAGAATATTTCAATGGTAGCAAAGAACCTGTTTAATTTTTTAGATACTAACAGGGTGGAAGGAATTGAAAATCTACAGCCTGACATTGAACTGGTCAATCCGGAGATAACTATAAATGTAGACCGTGAAAAAGCGATGATGGAAGGAGTAAGCACAGGACAGATAGGGATGGAATTGCGAACTGCCGTTTTTGGAAAAGAAGTAAGTACAATAAAAGATGGCGAAGATGAATACAAAATTCAGCTGCGTAATTCGGAACTGATGCGAAATAATATTACCGACCTGATGAATATGCGTATCACTTTTATGGATATGAATACGATGCAGGTAAAATCAGTTCCTTTGAGTACTGTTGCCAGTGTGGATTACACCAACACTGCCGGTGGCATTAAAAGAAAGAATGTAAAACGAACTATTCAGCTACAAAGTAATGTACCCGATCCCACGATGGTAGGAAAAGTAAATGCTGATTTGAAAATTAAGATTGATGAATTTAAACAGATTTCGAATATTCCTCCGGATGTAACAATAAAACTGAGCGGACAAAGTGAACAAGAAAAAGAGACACAGGCATTCTTAGGTACAGCTTTTATGATTGCTATCGGTCTTATCTTTTTGATATTGGTATTACAGTTTAACTCGATGAGTAAACCGTTTATTGTAATTACAGAGATTTTCTTCTCAGTTATTGGTGTATTGCTGGGTTATGCAATAACAGGTATGACGATAGCTACCATCATGTTGTTGGTTGGTATTGTTGGTCTGGCAGGAATAGTAATCAAAAATGGTATTCTTATTATTGAATTTACAGATGAACTTCGTGGCCGTGGTATGCGAACAAGAGAGGCGGCAATCCAAGCTGGTAAAATCAGAATCATTCCGGTATTATTAACGGCGGTGGCAACCATTTTAGGGTTATTACCGTTGGCGATAGGTTTCAATATTGACTTTGCCGGATTATTCGGTCATTTGCGTCCAAACATTTTCTTTGGTGGTGATAGTGTGGTATTCTGGGGGCCATTAAGCTGGACAATTATTTTCGGTTTGTTATTCTCCTTCTTCCTTACATTGGTAATGGTGCCAAGTATGTACCTGATAGCTGAAAGATTGAAAAGGCCAATGGGTCAGTTTTACGGAACAAGATTTATTGCCTTGCTAGGATTTGCCGGGCCTCTCTTCTTCATATTTGTTGGCATAATGTATGGAGTAAGAAGATTACAAGGAAAAAAAGTGTGGATGGGTCAGCTAAAAGAGGCAGCGAAAGAAACAGAAAAAGAGTCTTAAGTTTTAGTGGTTGGTTTTGGTTATAAGAGGCGGCTCAGTGGTTGGGGCCGCTTCGCTGTTAATAGAATTTTGTTTATTTTTTTACCCTTTACAGGGTATTTTTTCCATATATATTAGAGGCATCTTTGCATTAAATGAATGATATGAAAAAATTGATTGCCTCGTTATTAGTAATGTTTTGTCTTATAGGTTGTTCTCAAAAAAAGGAAAATAGTTTACCTGCCCCAGTTTCCAAAGGGGATTTACAAAAGCTAATAGCTGGTAAAACATTTACAGTCAGCCGTATCGGCACTATATCTCCATTTGCATCAGGACTTGATAAAGAAGAACCATATAGATGGTTTGATGAGGAAAAAGAGCAGAATGATTTTGCAGAAAAATACCAGTCAGAAAGAGAAAAATTTGTTCTTCAGTTTATGAATGACACTTTGGTAAAAATTACAGACGATGGAAAAATATGGGACGCTGCATATAAAATTGATGAAGAGGTAAAAGATGAAGAAAAAGCGGGAATGAAATTCCAATTTACATATCCTGATACAGATGGCACTATGAGTTTTCCCGGTACTACTGAACCAATGGTATTGACATCAACTTATTTTGTTGCAGGAATAAAGGATAATACAATGATAGTAGAAACGCCAAGACAATTTAACCGCAGCACTGTTGTGCTATGGATGAAGGTAAAATAATAAATCTTTTATTGGAAGCAGAAGATGAAGCAATAAAAAAGTCCCGCTAATCAGCAGGACTTTTTTATTTTACGATAGTTTTTCTAGAATCCTTTTTTCTGAACAGGATTACCATCAATATCCAGTTCAATTATTTCATATCCGAATTTCTGTAATGTTGGCAATACTTTTTCTTTATCACCAACCAGCAGAATATTCATCTTATCAACATTCAACCATTTTTTTGCAACGGCATCTAATTCGGCTTTAGTAATATTTTTAAGAATTTCATTTTGCTGATCTACATAGTCGGCAGGAAGATTATATTCTAATATTCTGCCAATGAAACCTGCTTTCTGAAAACCAGTTTCATACCGCTGAGCATCTATCTGACCCAATGCACTTTTCATAAAGGTCATTTCTTCTGAAGTAACGCCGTTAGCAGCATATTCTTTTAGTTCTTTCAATACTTCTCCTAAAGCACTATCAGTGGCAGGAGCTCTGATACCTGAACTAAAAGAAAACTCACCAGTGTGCTTATCACCGCTAAATCCGCTGCGGGCACCGTATGTCCAACCCTTATCTTCTCTCAGGTTAAGATTGATACGGCTGTTGAATGCACCACCCAACGGATAATTGGTCAAGAAGGCTTTGAAGTATTCTCCGGTTGCGTCATACTTCAGGTTAGTGATATCACCCACACGGAATTCTGTTTGTGCAGCACCTTTTACATCTACAAAATAGATCTTTGTTTTTTCTACATTGCTCGTTGCTTTTACTGTTGGTATTTCTACTTTTTTGTTTGGCAATTTATTCAGGAAGGCAAGCTTTGGAACTATTTCACCTTCAGTCACATCACCAACTACAACTACATTAGTTCCTTGTGAACTGATATTATTAGCATAATAGTTTTCTACATCTTGCAGTGTAAATGTTTTTACTGTTTCTTCTGTGCCTCGTTGACTGATGCCTAAAATATTATCCTTGCCATAATTCAATTTGTCAAACACACTAGAAGCAATGGCTGCTGGCTGTGATTTTGTTTGTTTGAAACTTTCTAATGACTGACGTTTTATTCTGCTGAATGCATCTTCTGTGAATTTTGGATTCAACATTCTGTCTTCAAGCAATACCAATGTAGCATCAAGGTTTTTTTTCAAAGATGATACCTGGAAGGTAATGCCATCTGTTCCACTGGAAACACTGATATTGCTGCCAAGTTTTTCAAGTTCTTTACTGAAATCCTCTGACGATCTGTTTTTAGTATCATCATTCATCATCGAAGCGAAGAAAGAAGAAAGACCTGCTTTGTCAATATTATTTGCCTGCATCAAATGGCCGCCAGGAATTTTAATAGACATGTTCACTAATGGTAATTCTGTATTATCCGCACCAATAGCTTTTATTCCATTACCAAGATCTTTGGTCCAGAAAGCAGGAACTTTTATTACAGGGTTGGCTCCGCTTGGTGGTTGTTTGCTTCTGTCAAAGTTGTCTTTTGCTTTTTTATAAGTAAGTCCATTGTATCCATAATCTGGAGCAGTGTATCCAACTTCATCCACTTTAAAGTTATTATCACCTACAATCATTTTATCCTGCCCTTTAGTGAGAACACTCAGCACTACGCAATGCTTATACTTGATGTATTTATTATACACTCTCATCACATCTTCTTTAGTAACCGAACGAACCATGTTTAGTTCTTTGCCAATCATATTCGGTGTGCTAGCAAATGTGTTATAAGCGGCAAGTTGTGCTACTTTACCAGAAACGCTTTGCAAACTATTTATTACTTGTGACTCCTGCTGCCCTTTAAACTTTGCAATATCTTCATCCGTTACTCCTCTTTTTTCAAAAGCAAGCATTGCCTGATCTAATAAATAATACATAGAGGCTAGCGACTTTCCAGGATAGGGAACAACCTGGAACATAAACTCACCAGATAATTCAGAGTTGGAATGACTGGCTGTTGCAGCTAATGCCAATTGCTTTTTTACAAGCTCTTGATAAAGAATTGAATTATTTCCTTGCCCAAGAATTTCTGCAAGGCAATCCAAAGCTGCCATATCATTATCATAATTAGGCACAGTTGGATATGCTCTCAGCATTACCGGCACTCTTGCATAGTTATCTGTATAAGAAACAAAACGATGCTTTGTTAATTCAGGAACCATCTTTGGCATATTGCTTACTTCAGGTCCACGAGGAATAGAGCCATAATATTTTTCTACCAGCTTCACTACATCTTTAGGATTTACATCTCCACCAACTGTAAGTGTTGCATTGTTTGGACCATACCATCGAAGAAAAAAGTTCTTCAAATCATTTACGTTACCACGGTTCAAATCTTCAATATAACCAATCGTTAACCAACTATATGGATGTCCATATGGATACATGGCCTGTGATAATTTTTCTTGCGCCAAACCATAAGGACGGTTGTCATAATTCTGCCCTCTTTCATTCTTCACCGTTGCTCTTTGTATCTCAAACTTCTGTTGTGTAACAGCATCTAATAAAAAACCCATGCGGTCGGCTTCCAGCCAGAGCATTTTTTCCAACTGGTTATTAGGTACTGTTTCGAAATAATTAGTACGGTCTCGGTTGGTAGTCCCGTTTAACGTACCTCCTGATTCAGTTACTATTTTAAAATGTTGCTCATCACCTACATTATCACTTCCCTGAAACATCATATGTTCAAAAAAATGTGCAAAGCCTGATTTGCCAATCTCTTCTCTTGCAGAGCCTACATGATAGGTAACATCTACCCGAACCAGCGGATCACTATGATCTTCATGTATAATTAATGTAAGGCCATTATCCAGTTGATATTTCTCGTACGGGATAACAATTTCATCTCCGGTCTTAGTTACTTTTTCAATAAGTTTTGTCTGTCCGTTTGCCATTGTTCCCAGCAAAGCTGTAAGCATGGTCAATAAGAAAATTCTTTGTTTCATATAGTATATTCTTTTTTGTAGAATCGGCAATTTAAAGAAAAGCAGCCTCTTATCCTCACCTTTTGTCAATACTGTTGCATAATCCTATATATCTGTTTATTATCTTTAAGAAAAATTACAACTATGAGCCAGATAAACCGCAACAACCATGAAATTGACTACAAGATATATGGTGAAGAATTACAATTTGTAGAAGTAGAGCTTGATCCACAGGAAACTGCTATTGCAGAAAGTGGTGCTATGATGATGATGGATGACGGTATTCAAATGGAAACCATTTTTGGTGATGGTTCGGCACAAGCTCCCACCGGATTCTTAGGTAAATTAGTAAGTGCCGGTAAAAGAGTGCTTACGGGTGAGAGCCTGTTTATGACCGCTTTTACTAATACTGGACAGGGTAAAAGAAAAATAAGTTTTGCCGCACCTTATACCGGAAAAATAATTCCGATGGACTTAGAACAACTTGGTGGCACTATCATTGCACAAAAAGATGCTTTTCTCTGTGCGGCTAAAGGAGTAAGTGTAGGCATACACTTGCAGCGTAAGTTGGGCGTTGGCATCTTCGGTGGCGAAGGTTTCATTATGCAAAAGATAGAAGGAGATGGCATGGCTTTTTTACATGCAGGTGGTTTTATTGTAGAAAGAGAATTAAAGACAGGCGAAATATTAAAAATAGATACTGGTTGTGTAGTTGGCTACACACCACAAACACAGTTCGAAATTGAATTTGTAAAAGGAGTGAAGAACTTTATGTTTGGCGGCGAAGGTTTGTTCTTTGCAAAACTGCAAGGACCGGGCAAAGTATGGATACAATCATTACCGATAAGCAGATTAGCTGGTAGAATAGTTGCTTACGGAACTTACAAACGTAAAGAAGAAGGCAGTGTGTTGGGCGGTTTGGGTAATTTGTTTGATGGAAAGGAGTAAAATGTACTTTAAGAAAAATTAAATTACTGAGTGGATTTTTCCAAAGATGCACGGTGACACTTTGGAAATACGGCAATAGGAAAGTGTCAACAATATATAAATTGTAATCTATAAGTATTAACCATTTTCAAAGAAAAGAAAACGTTTATTTTTTTTGTGGCAGGTTAATTT
>Ga0209476_10003567_pt1 | contig 10251 bp, 11 predicted proteins | sample KloWWTrecipitate_FD_187179 | JGI IMG/M metagenome (GOLD analysis project Ga0209476, IMG submission 187179) | Active sludge microbial communities from Klosterneuburg, Austria, studying microevolution and ecology of nitrifiers - Klosterneuburg... | ecosystem: Engineered > WWTP > Aerobic digester...
GTGAACGTCACCAGCCCGGATGGGTGGGCCGCGCCCGTCTTTGACGGCGAGGATATCTATATCGCGAGTTCCAAGGGCCACCTCTCGGCGTTGACGATCGATGACCAGGGGCGCGCCAACGCCCGCTGGACGTTCCCCGACAAAGACCGCGACGCCGACAAGAAGATCGAACCCGAAGCGCTCTACGGCGACCCGGTGGTGGAGGGGGAGCGGGTGTACCTCGCCACGTTCTCGGCGGGCGTGTTCGCGCTCAACACGGCCGACGGGCGCCCGGCGTGGCCAACAAGCGGGACGAATGCCGGCAAGATCGACGGAAATATCGCCGGCGGCCTGGCCCTTTCCGACGGGATCCTCTATTTCGGCACCACGGAAGGGCAGCTTTACGCGTGGAACGCGGGCGACGGTAGCCCCGCCTGGCCGGAGCCCATCAAATTCGACCGCGGTATCTGGGCGACGCCCGTGGTGCTGGGCGAGCGCGTCTATGTCGCGACCATGGGCGGCGAGATTCACGCCCTCGCCGTGACCGATGGCTCCCCGGCCTGGGATGCGCCCTTCGTTGCCACCGGCGCCATTGGCGGCCTGGCCGCTCTTGGCGAGGACCGCCTCTTCGTCCCGAGCATCAACCGCCACGCCTACATCGTCGATGCCGCGAGCGGGGCGGTCATCGCGGACTACCGGGCGAAGGACTGGGTCTGGACCGCTCCTGCCGTGGATGATTCGCGGGTGTACTTCGGGGATTTCGGTGGGCACGTGTACGGACTCGACATAACGGACGAGGGTGCGACGCAAGCCTGGGACCCGGCGAGTGTGGATGGGGAGCGGATCAAGGCCGGTGCAGCGGTGGTGGGTGACGTCCTGGTTGTGGCCGACCGGAAGCCCGTGGTGACGTTCATCAAGGCTTCGACCGGGGAGGTGCTGAACCGGGTACCGATTGACGGGGCAGGGACCATCCGGGCGAACCTGACGGTTGAAGGCGATTCCGCCTACATCGTGACGACGAAGGGTCGGCTGTTCCGGGCGAACCCGAAGAACTACTCGGTCGTGGAGATCGAGGTGAGCGGGGTGAAGAAGTGATCGGGGATCTCTTCACGCTGCTATTGCTGAACCCGATGGTGAACCTGCTGGTGCTGTTGAACAACGTGCTGTTCGATAGCTTCGGCCTGGCGATCATCGCGTTCACGATCCTGATCCGGGTGGTGACCTTCCCGCTGACGCTGCGCCAGCTCCACGCGACGCGGTCGATGCAATCGATTCAGCCCCGCATCCAGGAGATCAATAAGAAGTACAGCGATCCGAAGCGCCGCCAGGAAGAGGTGATGAAGCTCTACCGGGAGGGCGGAGTGAACCCGCTGGGCTGCATTGGGCCGATGCTCATCCAGTTCCCGATCCTGATCGCGCTGTACAACGCGGTCCGCATCGCCCTGCCGAATTCCCCGGAAGCGCTGGAGAAGCTCTCGGGCCACCTGTACGACTGGTCGTACCTCCAGCATGCCGTGCCGGTCCAGGAGCACTTCCTGGCGATGGACCTGCGCGAGCCGAACCTGCTCTTTGTCGTGCTTGTGGGCATCACGACATGGGCACAATCGAAGACCACGGTGACCGTGACCACGGACGAACGCGTGCGGCAGCAGCAACAGATGATGAATGTGATGCTGCCGCTGATGTTCGCGTTCTTCGCGCTGCAGTTCCCGAGCGGCGTGAGCCTGTACTGGGTGGTCAACTCGCTCGTGGGCATTGCCTTCAACATCCTGACCTATGGGTTCCCCGCCCTCGGCGTCGAGCCAATCTTCAAGGTGCGCCAGAATGTGGCGCCCGCGGCGGCCGATCTGCCCACACAGGCTGCCGCTACCCCTGATCGCGAATTGAGGACCACCAATGGACCAGGCCGAAGCAAGCGGCAAAACCGTCGACGACGCCCTTAACCGGGCGCTCGCCACACTCAAAGCAGGCCGGGACGACGTTGAATTCGTCGTCCTGGACGAAGGCAAGCGTGGAGGACTGTTCGGGCGGGGTGCGCGCGATGCGGTCGTCCGGGTCACGCGGATCAGTGCCGCGGAGCGCAGCGCCGGACCAAACCCGCCCCCGGATACCCGGATCCCCCGAGGTCAGCAGGGCGGCCAGCCGAGGCGCGGTGATGGCCAGCGACCCCAGCGCGGGGGGGTGCGGCCGCCAGAGCGCGGTGGCCAGCGCGCAACCGGCACCGGCGCTGGCGGTGGCCGCGGCGGGCGCGGAGGCAGTGTCGAACCGGTGATGCCCCGGCTGACGGATGCGGACTTCACGCGGCCGCGCGGGGAAAGCGCTCAGCCACCAGCGGAAGCGGCGCCTTCCCAGGAGCGAGGGAGCCGTGGTGGCCGCGGGGGGGGTGGCCAGCCGCGCGAAGAGCGACGTCCGCAACCCCGGACCGAACGCCGTTCCCGGTCCCGTGATGAGGGGCGGGAACCAGAGGAATACATCGCGCCGGATATCAACGCGCAAGAAGTCGATTTCGCCGCCCAGACGATCGATGACATCCTCCGGATCCTCGATATCGACTCAGAGATCTCGATCCGCGAGCCGCTGACGCCGGGCGATGGGCTCGGCAGCGCACTGGCGGTCATCGACATCAAAGGTGAGGACCTCGGGCTGCTCATCGGGCGGCGTGGCGACACCCTGGTGGCGCTGCAGTACCTGGTGAACCTGATGCTGGCGCGCAAGTTCCCGGGCAAGGGCGGCGTCACGGTGGATGTGGAGCACTACCGCCACCGCAACGAAGAACGCATTACCGCGATGGCGAAGCGCATGGCGGAGCGGGTGCGGGAAGGCGGTACGCCAATCACGCTCGAGCCGATGACGGCAGCCGAGCGCCGGCTGGTGCACATGATGTTCGCTGACGACCCGGAACTCGAAACGAACAGTATTGGCGAAGGTGAAAACCGCAAGGTGGTCATCAGCCTGCGAGGGTAGGAGGTACCGCGACGCACATCCTGGTTGCCGGCAATGTCGCGCTGGACCGGGCGTCCGATGGCGGATGGACGCCGGGCGGGCCTTCGCTGTACACCTCGCGGATGACGCAGTCGCTCGGGGCGCGGACAACGCTGGTAACGGGGATGCACCCGGACTTCCCGGTGCACGTGCTCGATGGGATAGAGGTGCGGGCGACTGCGGTGGCTGACCTGCCCCGGTATGCGAACACGTACGACGCGGCGGGGAACCGGAGCCAGATCCTGCTATCTCCGGGCGAGCCCCTGGCCATCGTGCCGCACCTGGTGCGCGGCGAAGAGCCGGATGTGGTGATGTATGCGCCCGCCTACCACGAATTCCGCAAGGCGCCGCTGCGGTTCAGGGATTCGTTGACCGCGGTGGCGCTGCAAGGCCCGCTGCGCGCAGTTGGTGGGGAGGGGCAGGTGGTCCACCATCCGGAACCGATGGCGGCCGCATCGCGCTTCGTGCGGCCGGGGTGGATCGCGTTCTTCAGCGATGAGGACACGCCGGACCCCGAGGCGCTGGCGCGCCACCTGGCCGCGAGCCAGACGCTGGCGATCCTGACGCGTGGCCACAATGGCGCTACACTGTTCGAACTGGATGGCACAGCACAACACTGGCCAGCCCTCCCGGCGACCCCGGTGGACCCCACGGGGGCGGGGGACTGCTTCGCCGCCGCCTTTATGGTCCGCCTGGCGGAAACTGACGACCTCGCAATGGCGATGCAATTCGCCCTTGCGGCAGGGGCGCTCGCGGTGGAGGGATCCGGGATTTCCGGGCTTCCTTCGCGGGCGGCTATTGAAGCACGCATGAACCGGGAGGCAGCCTAGTGGTGGCGAGAATCGTTTCACTGGTGAACCAGAAGGGCGGGGTTGGCAAGACCACGACGGCAGTATCGCTTGCCGTGGCGCTGGGCCGGCACGGACAACGGGTGCTGCTCATCGACCTGGACCCGCAGGCGAACGCGACCTCGGCGTTGGGGGTTTCCGGTGGGGGCGAGCAGCGCGGCACGTACGACGCAATCCTGGATGACGTGCCGATCCGTGACTGCATTGTGCGGGTGGAAGACGAAGGGGTGGACGTCGTGCCATCGAGCGCGGAGCTTTCGGGGGCGGAAGTGGAGCTCGTGCCGGTCCTGGCACGCGAACGGCGGCTGGCGAACGCGATCTACCCGGTGCGCGATGAGTACGACTGGGTGCTTGTCGATTGCCCGCCCTCGCTCGGCCTGTTGACGATCAATGCGCTGACGGCGAGCGACAGCGTGATCATCCCGGTGCAGTGCGAGTACATGGCGCTCGAGGGTCTGAGCCGGCTGATGGAGACGCTCGACCTGGTGAAGCGCAGCCTCAACCCGGGGCTGCACGTGCTCGGGCTCATCCTGACGATGTTCGATGCACGGACGCGGCTCGCGCAGCAGGTGGTGGATGAGGTGCGGGGGCACTTCCCCCAGACGTTTACGACGATCATCCCGCGGTCGGTGCGGCTGAGCGAGGCGCCGAGCCACGGGCGGTCGATTTTCCGTTACGACGAAGGCGGCCGTTCGGCGGCTGCCTACAGCGCGGTCGCCTCCGAACTTCTTGAACGCTCAGGAGTGGCAGTATGACGCAGCCGAAACGTGGACTGGGCCGGGGGCTCGATGCCCTCTTTGGCGGTGCGGCGGCTGCACCACCGCCCGCGGTGGAGCCGGAAGCCCCCGCTGCACCGGTTGCCGAGGAGCCGGTGGAGGCGCTTGCGGAACCTGTGGCGACGCCGGTGGCCACCGCGTTGCCACCGTCCGTTGTGACACGCCGGGGAGGTCCGGAGCAGCTCGATATCGATTTGATCTCGCCGAACCCGGAGCAGCCGCGCACGAACTTCGAGCCGGAGAAGCTGCGCGAGCTTTCGGATTCGATCCGCGAACACGGGATCATCCAGCCGCTTGTGGTGAGCCGCGATGAGGACGGGAGCTACCGGCTGATCGCCGGCGAACGGCGGTTGCAGGCGGCGAGGCTGGCAGGGCTGGAGACAGTGCCGGTGGTCGTGCGCGAAGCAGCAGACCATGAGCTGCTTGAGCTGGCGCTCATCGAGAACATCCAGCGCGCGGACCTGAACCCGGTGGAAGAGGCGATGGCCTACCGGCGGCTGGTGGAGGAATACGCGCTGACGCAGGAGGAAGTGGCCCGCCGCGTGGGGAAGAACCGGGCGACCGTGGCGAATGCGTTGCGGCTGCTGCAGCTCGAATCGGAGATCCGGCGAAGCCTGGTGGCCGGGGAGATCAGCGAGGGGCACGCGCGCGCTCTGCTGGGGCTCCCCGAGGGGCGCGGCCGGGTGAGTGCCTGGCGTGACGTGGTGAAGCGGAAGCTTTCGGTGCGCGATACGGAGAGTTTCGTGCGGCGGCAGCTGGCCGGCGTCCCGGCAACGAGTGCGAGCCCGGGGGCTCAGACGGCCCGCCGCGATGCGGCGCTCTCGGACATTGAGTCGCGGCTGAGGCGGGCACTGAGCACACGGGTGAAGGTGGAGCCGCAGAAGAAGGGGGCGAAGATCGTGATTGAGTGCTACAGCTCGGAGGAGTTCGAGAACGTGGTGAGCACGCTGCTGGGTGAGTACCAGTGAGCGCGGAGGCGCGGCTGAAGGAGCTGGGCATTGTGTTGCCGCCGCCGGGCGCACCGGGCGGGATGTATGTGCCGTGCGTGCTCAGCGGGAACCAGTTGTTCGTTTCGGGCCAGGTGCCCCGGAAGGCGGACGGGAGCGGCGTGGCGATGCAGGGCAAGCTCGGCGCGGACGTGTCGATCGAGCAGGGGGCGGAGCTGGCGCGGGTGTGCGCGATCCAGGCGCTGGGTGTTGCCCGGGCCGAACTCGGTTCGCTGGACGGGATTGCGCGGGTCCTCCGGGTGGCCGGGTATGTGGCGAGCGCCGAGGGGTTCACGAACCACCCGCTGGTGGTGAACGGCGCCTCACAGTTGCTGGCCGATGTGCTGGGGGAAGCGGGGCGCCACGCGCGCATCGCGATCGGGGTGGCCGAGTTGCCATCGGGCGTGCCGGTGGAAGTGGAGTTCCTGTTCGAGGTGCGGGCCTGAGACGAAGGGGCTACTTCGCGGGGTAGAGCCCGTAGCTGCCGGCGTAGACGATTGGTTCGGCGGGCACCGGGGAGTCGGTCCGGCGCCCGGCGTCGGTGGTCCCGGCGGTGTCATGGGTGGCGACGAGCCCGGCAAGCACTCCCCCGGCGATGAGCGCGGGGGCGAAGGCCATCGTGAGTCGCAGCTTCAACGTGTTCATCGTGTCCCGGTCTTCCCTTCCATTTCATGATTGCAGGTGGCCGGGCGGCGTTCCGTGTGGTGCATCACGGTAGAGGGCCGGGCCTCGTGCTCCAGGGGTAAGACCGTGGTGGCTCGCCGCTCCTTACGCGGGCCGTATCGGCGTTCGACTACAGGGAAACGGCATGCCCGTGGTACATTCCGGGTGCGCCCATGGCGGGGCGGTTCGAGCACAGGACCGGGGAGAGGGCTTCCGTGTACAACGACCTTGCGATTTTCAGCGGCCGGGCCCATCCCGAGCTGGCCAGTGCCATCGCCGCACGCCTCGGCCGCCAGCTCGGCAAGGTCGACGTGTTCGAGTTTTCGAACGAAAACATCTTCGTGCAGTTCCAGGAGAACATCCGGATGCGGGATGTGTACCTGGTGCAGCCGTTCGCGAGTCCGGTGAACACGGCGATCATGGAGCTGTTGATCATGATCGATGCGGCGCGGCGGGCATCGGCGGGGCGGATCACGGCGGTCATCCCGTATTACGCGTACGGGCGGAGCGATAAGAAGGACCAGCCGCGGGTGCCGATCACGGCACGGCTCATCGCGAACATGCTGGAAACGGCGGGCGCCGACCGGGTGCTCACCATGAACCTGCACGCCGGGCAGATCCAGGGGTTCTTCAACATCCCCCTGGATGAGCTGAACGCCCTCTTCACGATGACCGCGCACTTCAGGAGCGAACGGCTGGAGAACTATGTGGTGGTGGCGCCGGATGTCGGCGACGAGAAGCGTGCGCGGGATGTGGCGGCCCGCCTGGATATGCCGCTGGCGATCATCGAAAAGCGGCGGCTGGGAAACACGGGGCGCACCGAGGCGATGAACGTCATCGGCGAAGTGGAAGGCCGCAATGTGCTGGTGATCGACGACGAGATCGATACGGCCGGCACGATCACGGAGGCTGTGCGCATCCTGCGGGAGCGGGGAGCGCGTGAGGCGATCATTGCCTGCTACCACGGGCTGTTCACGGGACCGGCGATCGAGCGATTAAAGGCGGCCAATGCGCGCGAGATCGTGGTGACGGATTCGATCCCCATCCCGGAGGCGAAGCGGCTGCCGAATATGACCATCCTGCCGGTGGCGCCGTTGCTGGGCGATGCGATCGAGCGCATCCACTCGGGTCACAGCGTGGGCGAGCTGTTCCAGTAGGTCCTCGGGCTGGCGTGCGGAGAGCGTGAAGGCGAATTTACGCGGGTTTAACACGACCGGCTTGCGGGTGTGGTACAACTATCCCGCCGAATCCGTGGCGACATGGAGCGGGGGACCCAACTCCTGGGGTGCATCCCGGCCTTGTGCCGGGTAGGTGAACTCCCTCACCGAACCCGACAGCTAACCCCGTAGGCGCGAAGGGAGAGGCGTGGCAGCCGCCCAGCCTGCCAGCATTGCCTCTCAGACGACATGGTGCACGTGACGCCCTCGGGATGCCCGGGGTGGCGGCGCAGTCACCGCAGCGCAGGAGGCCATGATGCTTCGACCCGGTCAACAGCCCTGGTGGCGAAAGATCTTCGCCGAATCCACCATCGTCAATGCAGCCGTCGTGGCTGCACGCCGCTGCCCGGAGTGCAGCGAATCGTACGGCGAGCGGGACCACTACTGCCCGCGCTGCCACACAGCAACGCCCGAGTGGCGTTACGGATAACGAGACTCTCCGTTCCCTCCTCTGGTGAGCCGCCAACCCCTGGGCGGCCACCCCGGAAAGGCCATTCGCCACTGGTGGATGGCCTTTCCGGTTGCCGGCGGTCAGGCCTGGCGGGGCCGTCCGCGTTCTGTGAGGGCATCGCGGAAGCGGGTGAAATCGACCTTGATGAAGATGCCTTCGGCTTCGGCGCAGAGGTCTTCGCCGGCGTGGAGGGTGCCGCGCGCGTGGATCTTGCGGCCCTCCACCGATTCGACCCAGGCGCGGAAGGTGACTTCGCGGTAGAGCGGAGTAGGGCGCCGGTAGCGGATGGAGAGGGTGCCGGTCATGCCCGGTTGGCCGGCCATGGCCTGGACCATCCCGAGCGCTTCATCGAACGCCGCGGCGACCATGCCGCCGTGGACGTTGCCGGGGGGCCCTTCGTACTGGCGGCCAAAGGTTGCCGTGCCAATCACTACCTCGCCATCGACGCGGAGGTAGACGGGCGGGCTAATCGGGTTACCCAGGCCGAGGAGCGGGCTGCGGTCTACGAGCGCGCCGGTATCGCCGGAGACCGAGGATTCGGCGAAGCCCGGTGACTGGTAGCCGATCCGGGCCTCTTCAAGGCGCTGGTAGACCTGTTCGGTGGCCTCGGCGGCGGCAAGGAGGTCAGCTTCAGGGGCGTCCATATCGGCGAGGGCGTCGCTGATGCGGCGCATGGCCGCGGCGAGCCGGTAGAGCGCGGCGCGTGCTCCCTCTGGCGGCGAGTCCGCGATCCAGCTTGAGCGCCGGGCGAAGGGTTCGGAAGGTTCGGGCTGCTCCATGGAGCGATTATGCCGATGGCGCGGGGTGTAGCGCGAACAGGCGCTCCGGCCCGGTCAGGCTTGAGGCTGGCAGCTCGGCGAAGCCGAAGCCCTTCCCGGCGACGAGTTCGCGGACGACGTTGGTCACCACGACCTGGCCGGGAGCGGCGGCGCCCACCGCGCGGGCCGCCGTGATGATCGACGGGTCGGTTTCCGGCGGAGTGCCCAAGCCAGGTTCGCTGCCGTGGACCCCGACGCTTGCGCCGGTGGCGATTGCCAGCGCCCGGGCGCAGTTGAGGGCATCCTGGGCCGATCGGAAGACCCCGAGCGAGATCCCATCGACCGCGCGGGCGTGGCCGCCGTGGGAGGTGACGGCGGCGCCAAGTTCGCCCGGACCTGCTTCGGCATCGGCGACGAGCACGACGCGCAGGCTGAGTCCGCCAGAAGAAGGCGCGGGGTCAACAGCGGCGCCGGGCGAATCGAGGAAGGCGTTGAGCTCATCGAGGTACTGGTCGAACGAAATGGGCAGCGCGAGGCGGCCATCGGGGACGGCGGCGGCTACGCGCAGCGCCAGGTCGCGCGGGGCGAGTGTGTTGGGCGGGCAGTGCACGACGAGCACGGGGCAGGATATCTGCGGGAGGAGCGTCCCGACGCTGGTGAGGCGCTCAGCGCGGAGGTAGGCGAGGAAGTCGGCCGGGGTCATGGCGGCGCGCATCTGGGTGGCGAGGGCGCGGGGGATATCGCCCGGCGCCCAGCCGAAGGCGTGGGACATCGCGGCTTCCGTGTAGGTGAGCCAATCGACGGAGATGAGCGATTCGAGGGCGCGGCGGCCCGGTTCGTCCCAGAAGTTGGCGCCGGACAGGTAGGGCTGGTGGAGCGCGAGGTGGGTCACGCGGCCGGGCCGTGATGCGGCGTAGGCGATGGCCCAGGCGCACGTCTGGAGGCTGGCCTGAATGGCAAAGGTGGCGAGTCCCAGGTGGTCGGCAACGGCATCGATGTCACGGAGGCGAGCATCGAGGGAGAGGTCGGCGACACCGCGGTCGGAAAGGCCGGCGCCGCGGGGGTCGAAGCGGACGACCGTGCGGTGGGCAGCCATGCGCTCGAACTCGTGGTGGCGCGTCTCCATGGGGAGGGTGAACTCGAAGCCGAGGTGGCTCGATTCGGGCGGGCGGAGGGCGATCACCGGTTCCTCGCCGGAGCCGAAGGCGGCACAGGCGATGCTGACGTTATCGACGGTGCGGGCGTAACGGATAGACGGCGCCAACATGTGGACATGGTAGGCGCGAGGGGAGTGTCCGCCGCATCACCCGGGCGGGGGTGCGCCCTCCTACGAAAGGTGGATTCGTCAATACCCGTAGGGAATTAGCGGGGCGTCTCAGCGGCGGTCAGGGTGTTCGTCGTGGGCCGGCCGGCGGACCTGGCGGAGGGTCGCGTCGCGGTGGCGGCCGAGGCGGGCGTGCTTGGGGGTGCCGACCCGCTGGGAGAGGTAGATGCCGCGGTGGCCGCTGACGAAGTAGGAGACGAAACAGGTGACGGCGAGGTAGGGGCCGCTCTCGGCGCCGAAGAGTTCGACGCCCATGACGGTGCAGGC
>Ga0209476_10003572_pt1 | contig 10247 bp, 10 predicted proteins | sample KloWWTrecipitate_FD_187179 | JGI IMG/M metagenome (GOLD analysis project Ga0209476, IMG submission 187179) | Active sludge microbial communities from Klosterneuburg, Austria, studying microevolution and ecology of nitrifiers - Klosterneuburg... | ecosystem: Engineered > WWTP > Aerobic digester...
GTTTGCCCATCGCGGAAACCTGCCTGTCTCATGGCTGCGGTTCCAGCTCCTGGCGCTGGCTGGAGCCGCGCTGGGCATGGCCATCGTCGCGCTGGCCGTGCATCTGCGGATGTATTACCTGCTGGCGCAAGTGCTCGCCACCGTGCTGGTGATGGGATTCACCTTTACGCTCAACCGGGTCTGGACATTCCGCTGACCGCAGCCGTCACCATCTGCGGAGCAACCCGGCTCCAGGTATTGCCCAATACCACCTGGGCGTCTGCCAGGTCTTGCTGGAAATCAGCGCTGCACAGATAAGCCAGTTCCCGCACACGTGCCGCTGCGATGGCGTCTTTTGCATCCAATCCTTCGGGCGCCCCAGGGTGGCAGAAAAGCAGAGCACCTTGCGGCGGGAGTCCGGCCAACCACGCCTGCATCCGCGCACGATAGTCGGTCGTGCGAAAGTCGTAGGCGCCCAGCAAGACCGTGTTATGCGGTAGCTGGCGCTGGTCGAGCTGGCGTTCGAGTGCCCGCCCGCCGGTGGCCTGGATCATCCAGCGCTTGAACGCATGCGCCGGGCCCAATACACGCGCCGTGCTGCGTACCGCCGGACGGACCTGCAAGCCATCGAGCACTTCGAGCATCGCATCGCGCACGACCGGCAAATGGTGTACGTGCTGGTGGCCGTCGATGAAATCGGGAGCGCGGCCACATGCTGCTGCAAACGCATGCCACTGTGCCAATATCTCGCAAACCAGTGCCTGGCGCGGAACCATCCGCAGATGCGTCTGCACCAGCAGTCGCGGCAATGATGGCAGTTGCGGCCAGGCGCGGGCGAGTTGCGCACTGATCGGCTGCCCCTCGGTGAGGTTCAGATGCAGACCCGCAGCCACAGTGGGCACAACCTCCCGCAGCAACAGCGCATCGCGCCGCCAGCCCGGCGTGTTGGTGATGCACGTCACCGCCGTGATGCGGCGCGCCTGTGCAAGTTGTACGACCGCCGCCGCGATTCCCGGCGACTGGCCGAAATCGTCAACACACAGGCTCAGGACTCGGGCTGTCATGGGTGATGGCTTGTTGTTCTTTGGCCGCCGATTCCGATCCTGTGCGCATCGCACAGCCGCCTTCATGGGCAACCAGGTAAACCGGACGTTGCTTGACTTCATCGAATATGCGGCCGACGTATTCCCCAAGGATGCCGATCGACAGCAGTTGAACACCGCTGAGAAACATCATGCCGGCCACCACGGTGGCCCAACCCGGAACTTCGACACCGTACAACAGGTGGTCGATCACGATCCAGGTGCCATATCCTACGGCGCATGCTGCCACCACCACCCCCACCGCGCTCCACCAGCGCAGTGGCGCGTTGGTGAATGCGGTGATGCCGGTCAAGGCCAGCCTGGCCAGTTTGCGCATTGAAAAACTGCTAGAACCGCTGTGTCGGGGCGACGGCGTGTAGGGAATCACGACGGTGTCAAATCCTACCCAGGCGTACAGGCCCTTCATGAACCGGTTGCGCTCGGGAAGCGACTTCAGTGCATCGACCACACGCCTGTCCATCAACCGGAAGTCGCCGGCATCGACAGGAATCCGGACCGCCGGATCGCGATTCACGATCGCGTAGAACAACGCCGTACCGAAGCGTTTGGTCGAACTTTCCTCGGAGCGCGAGGCCCGTGCCGTGCAGACCATGTCGGCGCCATCGCGCCAGGCCTGCAGCATCTGCGCAATCAGCGAGACCGGGTGCTGCAGGTCGGCGTCCATCAGGATGACCACGTCGCCCACTGCCCTGTCGATGCCGGCCGTCAATGCTGCTTCCTTGCCGAAATTGCGCGACAACCGGACATAACGCAGGCCCGGCCGGATCAGCCATGGCAGCATGGCAGCAGGCGTGGCGTCACTGCTCCCGTCGTCGACCACGATGACTTCCCAGTGGTCGCTCAGTGCAGACAAGCGCTCGGACAGGCCCATCAGCAGCGGGCCGAGGTTGCGCGCTTCGTTATAGGCAGGAACCACGCAGCTGATATGCGGGCGCGCATCGCGGGTTGGCTTGTCCATGGCAGTTTTCATGATGCAGGTACGGGCATTCACATCACCGGACGCACCATGGCACTGCGCCCGGGCATCGAGCCGCTGAGCCATGCGCTGGCCAGGCCGACACCGACTCCGGCAAGGACGTCGCTCGGAAAATGCAGGCCCAGGCAGATGCGGCTCCAGGCCACCAGCGTAGCTACCAGCAAAGCCGCCAGCACGAGATACCAGCGCGACGTAACCGCTGCCACTGCCATCGCGAATGCAAAGGCCACACTGGCATGGGTGCTGGGGAAGCCGGCCGAGCTGCCATGCGGCAACCACTGGATCCCCAATCCCAGCGCGAACGGACGCGGCATAGCCAGCAGGTGCTGCCCCAGGCGCGCGAGCAACCATGCGCTGGCCATTGCCAGCAAAACGCGCAGAACGCTGTGGCGGATGGCACGGTTGCCAACGATGAATGCACCCATCGTGCCGGCAACCAGCAGCGCCGGCAACTGTTCGGTGGCGAACAGCGCCAGCTTGAGCACCCACTCAGGAGACGACGCGGACGCGTTGAGCCACAGGAACAGCGAGGTATCGAACGGCAGCATGGCGGGAATCCTTTCAGAAGACCCGGCAACTATCCCGCCCTTGCATTAGCGCAGACTTAGCATTCCAGAGAAAGGCCACACACCCGATTCAATTCGAAAACGTCGATGCCCAAGACGCAGCGCAACCGACAGCGCACGGCGCAATCGTGCTTGACCGAGTACAAGCCAGGACTACCCATGAATGCGACGACGCGCACGGCAGGCTGATTGATCGCCCGGCGCGTCACTGTGACGCTGAGCGGCTAAGGCCCGCCTAAGTTGGCATTGCGACAGTCGCCGCACACCGTTGATTCCCGCGCCATCATCTTCCTGCATTGAAGTAATACCATGAAACAAATGTTGCCCTGCGCACCGGACACCATGCACCGCGACACCGGCACCGCCGTCGTCATCCATTGCCTTGGCGCTGGTGCCCTTGCCTTGATGGCGGCGCTGGGCTGGACCACATGCTGTTCTTGGTAAGCTATCTTGCGATCCAGACGCGAAACCAACGGCGAATTCATCCATGAACCTGTTTCGTTCGCCCGTTGAACAGGCATTCGGATACCTGAGTGCCGACTCCGCCGTCCCAGAAAGCTGATCCGATGCGTGTATTGCTTGTCGAAGACGACCACATGATTGGCGAGAGCGCCAACCATGCACTCAAGGATGCCAGTTATGCCGTTGACTGGGTGCGCGACGGCGATGCCGCGTTGGCGGCAATTGCGACACAACCTTATGACGTGGTGTTGCTCGACCTGGGTCTGCCAAAGAAGGACGGGCTCGAAGTGCTGCGCCGCATCCGCAGCAAGGACAACCCGGTCCCGGTATTGGTGGTCACGGCACGAGACGCCGTGCAGGACCGGATCGCCGGCCTGGACGCGGGCGCTGATGACTATGTGCTCAAACCATTCGAAATGTCTGAACTGCTGGCCCGGATGCGGGCGGTTGCGCGGCGCAAAGGAGGGCAGGCGACGCCGTTGCTGAGCAACGGAATGATGACACTGGACCCCGCAACCCGTGAGGTGCGGGAGGGCGCGCAGACGATCCGTCTGTCGGCCCGGGAGTTCTCGCTGTTGCACGCCCTGATGATCCGCCCCGGAGCGATCCTGTCGCGCGCCGAACTGGAAGACCGCCTTTATGGCTGGGGCGATGAGGTCGAAAGCAACGCGGTCGAATTCCTGATCCACGCGCTGCGCAAGAAGCTGGGCAATACAAGCATCAAGAATGTCAGAGGTGTGGGATGGATGGTCAGCAAAGGCAGCTAGCCGCCTCGATGCAGGCCAGGCTGTCGCTCTGGCTGAGCCTGCTGATCTTCGTCTCGGCCATTGCGACCGCCGTTTTCTCGTTCCAGGCGGCGTTTTCCGAAGCCATCGAACTGCAGGACGAGCAGCTGCGCCAGCTCGCCGGGCTGATCGACCGCCAGAACAAACCCTCCATCGACCATGTCCCGGAAGGCGACCCGAACGACGATGACTTCGAATCGCGCATCGTCGTGCTGCAACTGCCGGCGCGTGCGGGCGCCAGAGTGGAAAGCGGCCAGCTGAGCGGCTTGCCGGGCGGGATTGCGGACGGCATCCAGACCGTTCGCCCTGTCAAACTGGCCTGGCGCATCTATGTCAAGACCCTGGGCACGGGCGCGCGGGTCGCCATCGCGCAACGCACAGCGGTACGCAACGAGGTGGCACGCGCCGGCGCCTTGCGCGCCTTGTTCCCGCTGCTGCTGTTGATTCCGATGCTGCTGCTGCTGGTGCGCATGCTGGTGCGCCGGATGTTCAGTCCGCTCACGGCACTGGCCCGTGAACTGGACAATCGCCCGGAAGACGACACGCAGGCGATTGCCGACGCACAGGTGCCTACCGAGATCCGGCCCTTCGTCAAGGCCATCAACCGCCTGCTGGCAAGGGTTGCGATGGCCATGGCGCAACAACGGCGCTTTGTAGCCGACGCAGCCCATGAGTTGCGCTCTCCGCTGACCGCGTTGTCATTGCAGGCCGAACGGCTGGCCAATGCCGACATGTCGCCGCAGGCGCGTGAACGACTGGCCAGTCTGCGCAGCGGAATCCGGCGCAGCCAGAGCCTGGTCACGCAGATGCTGATGCTGGCGCGGGTCCAGCAAGGTGGCGACACACCGGCGCAACCGGTCTCCATGCAAAAGGTATTGCGGGGTGCCATCGAGGACCTCTTTCCGCTGGCCGAGGCCCGGCAGATCGACCTGGGCGTCGATGGCAGCGGCGACGCGTGGGTCCAGGCCACCGAGGTCGACCTGACCATCCTGGTCAAGAACCTGCTCGACAACGCGATTCGACATACACCTGCCCACGGAAAGATCGACCTGTCCGTATACCAGAGCGGCGACCAGGCGGTACTGCGCGTCAGCGACACCGGCCCCGGTATTGCCGTCGACCAAAGAGGCCGGGTATTCGAGGCCTTCTACCGGCTCGCGCCGGACCAGGACAGTGGCGCTGGCCTGGGCCTGTCCATCGTCAGTGCCATCGCCAGCCGTATCCATGCCCGCATCGATCTTGCCTACACCGACGAGCTTGCGCGCAGTGGCCTCACGGTACAGGTAAGCTTGCCGATCTCGCGCCTTGGCCCGCAAAAGCAACCGATCGCACAAACATGAGCAGTTCCCCCACCTGGTTTTTCTGGGCCAGCCTGTCGGCTGTGTTCGCAGCCCTGACCGCCATCTTTGCCAAGGTCGGCATCCAGGGTGTCGACTCCGACCTGGCCACGCTGGTGCGCACCGCGATCATCATCCTGGTGTTGTCCGTCTTTGTTGCACTCACGGGCAAGTGGAGCAACCCGTTCGACCTGCCGAGCCGGACCTGGTTTTTTCTGGGACTGTCGGCGCTCGCCACTGGCGCCTCATGGGTATGTTATTTCCGCGCGCTGCAAATTGGCGATGCGTCCAAGGTCGCACCGGTGGACAAGTTCAGCCTGGTGCTGGTGGCGGTATTCGCATTCGCGTTCCTTGGCGAGCGGCCTTCGCTGCGCGAATGGTCCGGTATCGCGATGGTGGCCGGTGGCGTGTTGATGCTGGCGTTCAAGCGCTGACACCGGACAACGGCAAGCGCGGCTTCGTCGAACCGGATTCAGCGCCCGTTCCTGGCTCGCCAGTAGTTCCACGTCAGGTTGACGGCGGCAAACCACGGAGCTGCCGCGACCAGGAACACAACCGCTGCGGTGGCCCGTTCACCGAGTCCGAACACCCATTGAAATACGCTGGCGACGATGATGGCAGGAATGAGCCACAGCAGCGGCAGGCAGGCCAGCATCAGCAGCGACAACAGCAATTGCTTGAAACTCATCACGTGCAGTTCACCTTCTGACGGGTATGCCACACCGACAATGCCGACCCGGATCGGCTTGGGCCCGAGGAACGGATGCAACCAGGTGTACAGACGGGTCTGGCGTCCGGTCTCCAGGCGCTGGTAGATGTTTTCCGGACAACTCATGCGGCCGAACCTTTGTTGCCCGATCTGCAAGCCGTCGATATAACGCTCCTGCTGCTTGTCGAAGAATCCGACGCGCTCATTGCCGTGCGCATCGCGGGTGACCTGGGTCGTCGTGATGGTGGCGTAATCACCCAGTGCAGAGATGGTGCCCGCATATTTGGCCATTGTGTTCCGTCCTTCCTCATGGGTGTCGCCAGCTTACGGACCCGGGCCAGCGGGCGCACCTCTCAATTGGGAGCATGTTTCGACCCTTGGCAGCGCGTCGACCTGGCCCGCGGCGCGCTTCGTACCGCGTCTTGGGGACGCCGGAGGCGCGTTCCATCGCTGACCGTGTTTATCGTCTCTGGCATGCGGAGGCCAATTCGGCAGCGCCTCTGACGCAAGGCACCGATCACACCACCCAAGGAGACCAGCATGTGGAAAACAGTTCTCGCCAGCGCAGCCCTGATGGCTGCAGCAAACACATACGCCGGGGTCGACGTCAACCAGGCCAGCGTTGCGGAACTCGACAGCATCAAGGGCATCGGCCCAGGCGTATCGTCGCGCATTCTCGATGAACGCGGCAAAGGCAACTTCAAGGATTGGGCCGACCTGATCGCCCGCGTCAAGGGTATCGGCCCCGGCAGCGCCGCGCGTCTGTCGTCGGACGGACTCACTGTCGGTGGCGCCCGTTTCCCGGAGACAAAAGCCAGCAAGAACTAGCCATTCGAAATTCCACCCGCACACCGGGTGTTGGCGCGACAATCCGGTTCACGGCTACTGTTCGCCCGGCCTGCCTTGCTGCAACAGGTGGCAGGTTGTCGAACAGATCTGCGTTGGCCTGCTTCCCTGCAGGCCTTGGCCATGGCACGAACAGCACATCGGAGGTGGCACCGATATGGCGCAAAGCTTGTCCGAGGATCTGATCGAATCGGTCTATCAGGCCGCCGTCGAGCCCCAGGCGTGGAACGACGTGATGGTCTTGCTCAGGCGCCAGTTCCCGTCTGCTGCCCAGACCTTCTACCTGCTGCGCCGGGACTCGCACCAGATCGAGCCGATCAGTCTGGCGGGTATCGACGCTCCATGGTTGGCGTCGTTCAATGCGCTCTATTTCGCGCCCGACAATCCCTGGATGCAACTGACGCAGCGGCTGCACCGACCGGGCATCGTGCGCACCAATGAACGGCTCGACACCATCCTGCAACAACACGGTGTCTTGTACCGGTCGTCCTACTACAACGAATGGATGCGGCCGCAGGGCTTCAAATACACGATCGGCAACACGCTGCTGGACGATGCCGGCCTGATCGCCAACATCACGTTGATGCGCCAGCCCGACATGCCGAGCTTTTCCGAGCCCGAGGTACGGGCCTTCGAGCGCCTGAGTCGGCACATGACACGCGCCTTGCAGCTGGCAGTGCGGATTGACCAGCCCCAGTCCAGCCCGCTGCTGATGGCCGCCCTGGACAGGTTGCCCGAGTGCATTGCCGTGACCGACGCAAACCTGCGTGTTCGCCATGCCAATGGCGCCATGGAGTCGTTGCTGCGTCGCAGGCAGGGCCTGTGCTTGCGCCACGGCCTGCTGGCCACCACCGACCCGAGCCGCCAAGCGGAGCTGGCCGCTTATCTGGTCGGTACAGACGACACGCGCAATTGCCAGATCCGGCTCGACCTGCCGTGCCAACCAGGCGGACACCTGACACTTCGGGCCGTTCCGCTGGCGCGGCGCTCGTTCTTTGCGGCGCCGTCGATATTGCTCATGGCGAGCGAACATGCCGGCGCGCGTGACATATCGCCAGATGCCATCCGGCAGCAATATGGCCTGACACGCGCCGAAACCCGGCTGGCACTATCGCTCGCGGAAGGCAATTCGGTACGTCAGGCCGCCCAGTCCATGGGCATCGGTTATGGTACGGCCCGGGTCTACCTGAAAAGCGTTTTTGGCAAGACCGATGCACACACCCAAGCCCAGCTGGTGGCCCGGATTCTGGTCGACGCACACACGCGCGACATCCGGCACGACGCTGGCCAGAATGCCCCGTCGATCCCCAGCCCGTCGAGCGCGCGCGCGCCAACTACCGGGATCCCGCCGAATCGACCATCGCCAGCAAGTCGGTGACACCCGGGTCCACGCCGGCTTGCATCAGCAAGGTGGTGGCCTGGCCCCGGTGATGGGTCTGGTGGTTGAAGAAGTGCGACAAGGCCTGCCACACCGGATGCTGGCGCTGCACACCCTTGGTGTTGCTGTAATGCATCTGGAACCCCGGCAACGACTCGGGCATCTCCGCCAGCCACAGGCAGATGGCATCGTCGAGCTGCCTGCGCTTGGCACGCAACTGCGCCCAGTCATCAAACACCGGCGCGTCGAGCGCGTGGCCCGCAGGCAGGTCCAGCACATCCTGCTGCAGCGCCTGGCAATCGAATCCATGCTCGATACCACATTGGCGCAGCCGCCTGAGCCATATCTGGTCAGCCACGATCAGGTGGTTGAGCGTGCGGTGGATGGAGCCGAAAAAGGCGCCACGATCGAGCTTGCGCGCAGCATCATCGAGGCCTTCGCAGGCGTCATACAGGCGGCCGTTGAACCAGGCGTTGTACCGCGCCATCCAGCGATAATGATCGCGCAATTGCGATGCCATGTTTCCCTCCCCGGTAGATTGTGTGCCGGCGTCGACAGGCGCGTCAATCCGGCGTTCCAAAACCGCCGCCGCCCGGCGTATGAATCTCGAAGATATCGCCATCGGCCATGTCGACCTGCCCGATGTGGCCAAGCGACTGCACCGAGCCGTCTGCGCGCACCACGCGGTTGATGCCGAGCGCACCCGGCAAACCGCCGGCGACACCAAAGGGTGCAACGATCCGGCCATTGGACAGGATGCTGGCGGTCATCGGCTCCAGGAAGCGGATGCGGCGCACACCGCCATCACCGCCGTGCCAGTGCCCGGCGCCGCCAGAGCCCAGCCGAATCTCGTAACTCTCCAGCCGCACCGGGAAGCGGAACTCCAGCACCTCGGGGTCGGTCAGCCGCGAATTGGTCATGTGTGTCTGGACCACGCTGGTGCCATTGAAACCGTCGACAAACCGGCCGGCCTCATCCATCCGGCCACCGGCGGGCGAGCCTCCCGAAATCGTCTCGTAATACTGGTAACGCTGATTGCCGAACGTGAAGTTGTTCATCGTGCCCTGATTGGCCGCCAGGACGCCCAAGGCGCCAAACAGCGCATTCGTGATGCAGGTCGACGTCTCCACATTGCCGGCAACCACCGAGGCTGGCGGGTTCGGGTTCAGCATCGATCCTGGCGGAATGATCACCTCCAGCGGCTTGAGGCAACCGGCATTGAGCGGAATGTCGTCGTCAACCAGCGTGCGGAACACATACAGCACCGCCGCCATGCACACCGCGGTGGGTGCGTTGAAGTTGTTGGTCTGCTGCGCTGAGGTGCCGGTGAAATCGACCACTGCACTGCGCTGCACCGCGTCGACCGTGATCGCGACCCGGATCTGCGCGCCATTGTCCAGTGGCAGCGTGAACGCGCCGTTCTTGAGCCGCGTGATGACCCGGCGCACCGATTCCTCCGCGTTGTCCTGCACATGGCCCATATACGCCTGCACCACATCGAGTCCGAACTGCGCGACCATCTTGCCCAGTTCCTGCACGCCTTTTTCGTTGGCAGCAATCTGCGCCTTGAGGTCGGCCAGGTTCTGCTGCGGATTGCGCGATGGATACTCACCACTTTGCAGCAGCGCGATCATGGCCGCTTCCTGCAGCGTACCCCGGTCGACCAGCTTGACGTTGTTGATCTGTACGCCCTCTTCCTCGATGCGGGTCGAGAACGGCGGCATCGAACCCGGCGAGGTGCCGCCGACATCGGCATGGTGGCCACGTGAGCCGACATAAAACGTCGGCACGCCATTGAGGTAGACCGGCGTGATGACGGTGATGTCGGGCAGGTGCGTGCCGCCATGGTAGGGGTCGTTGAGCACAAAGACATCACCATCGGCCATGGTCTGTGCGTTCTCGCGGATCACGGTCTTGATGCTCTCGCCCATCGAGCCCAGATGCACCGGCATGTGCGGTGCATTGGCGATCAGGTTGCCATGGGCGTCGAACAAGGCACAACTGAAGTCCAGTCGCTCCTTGATGTTGACCGAGTAGGCGGTGTTCTGCAGTTGCAGGCCCATCTGCTCGGCGATGTTCATGAACAAGTTGTTGAACACCTCCAGC
>Ga0209476_10003575_pt1 | contig 10238 bp, 7 predicted proteins | sample KloWWTrecipitate_FD_187179 | JGI IMG/M metagenome (GOLD analysis project Ga0209476, IMG submission 187179) | Active sludge microbial communities from Klosterneuburg, Austria, studying microevolution and ecology of nitrifiers - Klosterneuburg... | ecosystem: Engineered > WWTP > Aerobic digester >...
CATCCCGGCCGAAGCCCTGAACGTGGGCCGCGCCTGGATGCGCATCCACGCCTCGGTGACGATGCCGAGGATGCCCTCGCTGCCGAGGACCAGCCGGTCCGGGCTCGGCCCCGCGCCGCTCCCCGGCAACCGTCGCGATTCCCACACCCCCTTCGGGGTGACCATCCGCACGGACTCGACAAAGTCATCAATGTGGGTGTGGTTCGTCGCGTAATGCCCGCCCGACCGTGTGACGATCCAGCCGCCGAGGGTCGACCACTCGAAGCTCTGGGGGAAGTGGCGGAGGGTGAAGCCGTGCGGCCGGAGCTGGTCTTCGAGCGCCGGGCCGAGCACCCCGGCCTGGATGCGCGCCGCCCGCGAGGTCTCGTCGATCTCCAGCACGCGGTCCAACTCCCGCAGGTCGATGCTCACCACCGGCCGGTCGCCACCCGGCGGTTCGACCCCGCCAACTACCGACGATCCGCCACCGTAGGGCACGGCCACGACGTCCGCCTCGCTGCACCACTCGAGGATGGCCGTAACCTCCGCCTCATCCCGCGGGTAGGCCACGAAGTCGGGCGGGTTCGGGAACTCGCAGCGGAACGCCCGGACGACGTCGCGGTAGCTCTTTCCATAGCTATGGGCAGCGCGGTCGTGCGTCTCGGTGGTGCAGAACGCGGCGAGCGCGGCGGGCGGCTGGAGACGGGGCGCGCGCAGGCGAACCTGGCCAATGGTGGGCGAGGGCGGCGCAACCACCTCCACCCCGAACCGCCGCCCAATCCGGAGAGCTGCCTGCTCCCGCTGTTCGGCGGCCGGTTCATCCGATTCGAGCCCCCAGGCCCAGAAGCTGCGCCGTGCATCCATCGCTGTCCCTCCCTGCCCGTTGGGCCGCGCTATCGTAGCCCTCCCGCGGGCCGTTTCAAGCGCTGCCGCAGTAAAGCCCCCTTCCGTGTCCCATACGGGGGGCGGTGCTATCCTCGGGAGACATTCAGAAAACCCCCGGCCGCCAATCCCGGCGCCCGAATCACCTCCCAGGAACAAGACCCGCAATGTCCAACCGCCAGGCCCGACGTGAGCAATCCAAGCAGCGGCCCACCCGCACCACCCGCACCCGGCAAACCGCCGCCGGCAAGCCGCAACGCCCTTCCGGCGGGGGCGGCGTATCGGACCTGCTCTCCCAGCCCTTCGTCCTCATCGCCGGCGCCCTCGTCGTCGTGCTCGTCGTTCTCCTCGGCATCTTCATGGTGATGGGCGGCGATGACACCAGCAGCGACCTCGTCTCCCGCCTCGAAACGGCCGAGGCGAACATCCCGCTCGACCTGGTGAACGGCAACAAGCTGGGCCGCGATGATGCCCCCGTCAAGATCACCGCCTACGAAGACTTCCAGTGCCCCTTCTGCCTCAAGTTCACCGCCGAACAGGAAGGCGAGATCATCGAGCAGTTCGTCAAGAGCGGCCGCGTCCAGCTCGAATACCAGCACTTCCCCATCCTCGGCGCCGAATCCGTCAAGGCCGCGCTCGCCAGCCAGTGCGCCGCCGACCAGGGTAAGTTCTGGCAATACCACAACCGCCTCTTCATCGAACAGGCGAAGGCCGACCAGATCGGCAACGAACGCAACAATGTCGGCCGCTTTTCCGATGACAACCTGAAGAAGTTCGCCGGCGATCTCGGACTCGATACCACAACGTTCAACGCCTGTTTCGATTCCGGAGAGCACATCGACCATATCACCGATCAGCAGCGTGTCGCCCGCCAGTTCGGCATCACCGGCACGCCCGGCTTCATCGTCAATGGCCAGCCGCTCGGCGCGGGCACCCCGGCCGATATCGACGCCTGGCGCCAGCTCGTCGAAAACGTCGAAAGTGCCCTCGCAACGGCCACCGCGGCCGCCAGCGCCTCGCCCGCCGCCACCACCACCGCGGCGGCCGCCACAGCGACTCCCTGACCGCAGCCACGCGCTAACACCACCAGCAGCCGCGCCCGGGTTCCCGGGCGCGGCTGCCGCGTTTTCCCGCCGGACGGCACGATCACCGCGGCCCCCGGCGTGGTAGCCTGCCACCATGCGGCAGCGGTCCGCCAGCACCGGCCAGCCAAAAGGCGAAAACCGCACGTGGGCTCACGCATCGGCAATCGTCGCGCGGGAGCTCGGCATGATGGCCTTCGCCGTCCTCGCCTACTTCGCCATTCGCGGCCTGGTCGAGCGCAGCGGCGCCGATGCCATCGCCAACGCCCACCACGTGATCGACTTCGAACGCGCGCTGGGCATCTTCATCGAAGAGCGGATTCAGCGGCCGTTCGTCCAGTCCGGCCTGCTCACCACACTCATCAACTGGGTGTACATCTACGGGCACTGGCCCTTTATTGCCACCGTCGCGGCATGGCTGGTCCTCCGCCACCCCGCCGAATACCGCGTCATCCGCAACGCCTTCCTCATCTCCGGCGCCATCGGGCTGGTCATCTTCCTGCTTTTTCCGGTGGCCCCGCCTCGGCTCGTAGAAGACCTCGATGTCGTCGATACCGTCACCCAGAAATCCCGCGCCTACCGCGTGCTCCAGCCGCCGGCACTGGTGAATCAGTATGCCGCGCTCCCCAGCTTCCACTTCGGCTGGAACATGCTCATCGGGCTCGGGATTGTCCGCTGCTCCACCACTCCTCTCGTTCGTACCGCCGGTCTCATCGCCCCGCTTGCCATGGGGGTCTCGACCGTTGCCACCGCCAACCACTACATCGTCGATCCCATGCTTGGGGGCCTGATCGCGCTCGCGGCCCTCTACCTTGCCGAGTGGCTCCGCGGGCGCCGGCAATCCCCCCTTTCCGCCGCCGTCTGGCTCTCGCCGATGCCCGTTCCGGCCCAGGGACCCCCCCATGAAACCTGACCCCGGCCGCCGCCCGGTCGCCATCGCGCATCGCGCCGGCAACAGCATCGAAACGCTCCGCTCAGCCGAACGCGCGGGCGCCCACATCATCGAAGCTGACATTTGGCTCCGGCGCGGCCGCCTCGAGGTTCGCCACCTGAAAACCGCCGGGCCACTTCCGATCTTCTGGGATCGCTGGTACCTGGCCAGCCCCTTCACGCCCACCCTTCTCCTTCGCGAACTCGTCGCGGCTGCCGATCCCGGAACGCTGCTCATGCTCGATCTCAAGGGCTGGAACAATCGCCTTGGTTTCGCTGTCCAGCGCGAAATGGCGCACATCGCGCCAGGGCGGCCTTATGCCGTTTGCGCCCAGCGCTGGGCACTGCTCGAACCCTTCCACGCTGTCCCGCACGCCATCGTTGTGCACTCTATCGGCAAGGCATCGCGTCTCGAAAAAGCCTTTGCGCACATCGCCGGCTCGCCCCACGCGGCCATCTCAATCGATCAGAAGTTGCTCACACCGGCGGCCGTCGAACGGCTCAGCCATCACGCCCCGCTCATCATGTCGTGGCCAATCAACGATGAGGCGCTTCTGCGCAGGCTCTGGGCCTGGGGCGTGAATGGATTTATCACCGACCGGCTGGAGATCGTCGCAGCGGCCGCGAACCTCGGCGACGTGCGCGGAGGCTGACGTATTCAGGCAGGGAGCGGGGCGCCCGCGGCCTCTACCCCGGCAGGCGCGGTTCTCATCGTTCCGATCTTGAAGATCGACCTCACCACGTCCTCCGCGGAGTAGCCACCATCGGCCCGCCTGGTAATCGTTTCGAAGAACGAAAGGTCCTTCCCGAGCGTGAGCACCATCGGCTCTTCGCCCGTGGCCGTGGGCCGGCCCTGTCCGGCTGCCGCGCCCAGCCCGTTGCACAGGCAGATTCGGGCGGCCGTGTCGTTTGCATCGCCGCCCTTCCGGACATACGCCTCAACCGGCTCGGCCGGGCAGCGGAAGCCCAGCCCGCCGCCCTGGTCCTCGGGCTTCTGGTAGGCCTCAACCAGGTGCCCCAGGTTGCAGATGCGCTTGCGCGCCTCGAACACTGCCCCCTCGGCGAGGGTCCCTTCGAGCTGTACCACCTGGAACGGGAACCCGGAGGGCGATGCCGTCGCGCTCGTCTTCACCTGCAGCGTCCCCGCCTCGATCTGCTCGCGCATTCGCCGCTTCACATCGTCGAGCAACCCGGATTCATCGCAAAGGGCGAACGCCGAGCCGACCTGGATGCCGGTCGCACCAAGGCGCTGCGCCTCTTCAAGTTCCGCCGCCGTGGCCCGCCCGCCCGCCAGCCAGAACGGCTTGCCCAGCTCGGCGATCTTCGCAAGGTCGGGCCGGTCCTTCTCACCGTAGACGGGCTGGCCATCCTCCGCGAGCATTTTCCCGCGCGCGGGCGCGTTGTGGCCGCCAGCCAGCGGCCCTTCCATCACGAACCCATCGACCTCAACCGTCGTTGCGAGCCGCATTGCCAGTGCATGGTGCGAGGCGATCAGGAGGAACTTCGGCCGGGCCAACGGTGGCCCCTCGGACAAGAACCGCTGCGGATCAAGCGTCATCACATACTTCTCGGCCGAGCCGGCCACATCCAGCCGGTAGTTCGCCGTCTCGTTCCGCGCGAAGGCCGAGAGCACCGCCGGCACCTGGTGCGGGATCCCCGCTCCCACCAGCACGTAGTCGGCCCCGGCCATCATCGCCCCCAGCAGCACCGGCAGCTGCATCAGCTGCACTTTCTCCAGGAGGTTGATCCCGATCGGCCCGCTGTGCCCTTCCTTCGCCAGCCACACTTCCACAAACGCCGAGGCGACCGCCAGGTTCGTCATCTTCTCGCGGATCCGGGGGTTGCCCGTCACCATCACTTCCGGCTTCGGCGGCAGTTTCGCCCGGCCCCCGGAGCGTCTCCCGGGGAGGTACTCATCCAGGATCTCCCGGGCAATACCCGGGTGGAACGATCGCAACGCTCGCAGCGCATCGGCATCGCGCGCCTGGATCCGGTTCACCAGGATCACCGGCAGTCCCGTGCCCGAGACCACGCCGAGCACGCCCTTGCCAAGGCGTTCGCCGGCCATCGCTACCGCGCGCGCAAGCCGCCAGTTCGATACCCCCACACCCATCCCGCCCTGTATCAGGACCGGGTCGCTGGCATGGATGGCTGATGCCCGGTCTGGAAGTACGCGCATAAACTAACATCCTAGGGCACTCCGGCGCTTAGGTCAGTCGGCTTGCCCACGCGTGCCCGTTACTCCATCACTTTGAGCGTGGCCGGCACATTCATCCGCCGGAGTTTGCGCACCGTCAGCAGCGGCGCCGCCGCCACGGCCAGCACGCCGAGCACCGCCGCCAGTCCCAGCGTAGCCGCCGCCACCGTCGGCACCACCTCCAGCTCCGGCATCGTCTCTGGTATGCGAATGGCGATGATCGCGCCGAGGAGCAGCCACCCCCCGAGCACGCCCACCACCGTCGCCACAACCCCCAGGATCAGGTTCTCGGTCACCGCCATGCGGAGCACCGTCCGCACCGGCACGCCGAATGCGAACATTGTCGCGTGCTCCCGGGCCCGCTCATCCATGTTGATGCTCGCCGAATTGAACGCGATCAGGAGCGCCAACAAGAGGAGCGCCCCCTCGATCACCCGCAGCAGCACCACGAACTCGCTGATCAGGTCGTTGATCACCTCCGCCACTTCGCCCACCCCCTGGGCCGAAGCCACCCCCGGAAGCGAAAAAAGCGCCCGCTTCACCTCGGCGCGCGTTACCCCTTCCCGGGGTACCACCGCGACAAGGTTGGCCGCGCCTTCCAGGTTGAACAGCCCCGCATGGTTGCTGTCCACGTAGGCCACGAAGCGGAACGGGTGCGGGTGCAGCCCCAGCACTTCCAGCTCGCTTTCCACAAGCGCGATCGTCCCCCCGGCCTCCAGGCGCGGATGGCGGACCGTGACCATCGCGCCGGGTGCCACCCCAAGGTCGCGCGCCGCAAGCTCGGAGAGGTAGATACCGGCCCGGCCCCGGTCGGCCTCTCCTTTCGTGATGTGTGGCGCCCACACCGGGCTATCCAGCGCCAGGACCTGCAGCTGGAGCTCGATCTCCTCCCCATTCGCCCGCGCCATGCTCCCCAGCCGGAGCTGCGGCTCGGCCACCTCCACCACGGCTGAATCGCGGATCGCCCCGATGGTCTCGCCCGAAACCGGGTAAGGCCGGTCGAGGTCCACCTCCAGCCGCTGCGGATTCATTGACAGGATCTCGCGCTCGCCCCGGTCCACCGTCTCCAGGAACGAATCGATCAGCCCGACAAACGCCACCATCGCCGCGATCGCCGCCGCGATTCCCAGGCTCGTGAGGATGCTCCGCCTCGGCGCGCGTACCACGTTTCGCACGGGAATCTGGGCGAAGGTGTTGCCCGGCGCCCGCACCCACCGGAAGAGGGGCGCCATTCCGCCGCCGCGCGCCGCACGGTAGCCCGATTGGATGGCCCGCACCGGCGGAACCCGCACCGCCCGCCACACCGGCCATGTCGTCGCAAGGAACGGGAACAGGAAACCGATGACCGCCACCGTCAGGAACACGCGCCACTGGAATCCCGTCTCCCAGGCCGGCAGCGGCGAAAACTCCTTCAGCACCCCAACCATCGCCTGGCCGATGAGGATGCCGGCGGCCACTCCGAAGACAACCCCGAGCAGCGCAATCTCCGCCGCCACCAGTAGCGGCCGGATGGCGATCCGCGCCGGCGAAACCCCCAGCACCATCGCCACCCCGATCTCCCGCCGCTGCGACTCCACGATCCGCGCGATCAGATTGAAGGCCGCCACCACCGCTCCGGCGAAGATCAGCACCGCGAAGATGTCGTAAACCTGCTGATCCCCGTCGATGTCCGCATCGATGATCTGGAATGCCGGGTCCTCCTCCCGGGTCGTCACCGTGACTCCCACGCCCGGCAGCGCCTCCGCCATCAGCGCCGCGAGCTCGGTCTCCAGGGCGGCACGGTCCGCCCCGGGCCTCAACGTCAGCACCAGGTCGTTCACCGCACCCGTCCGCCCCATCAGTTGCTGGGCCGTCTCGATCGAAACGAAGACCACCGCGAAATTCGCCTCGGCCATCAGGCCGCCCCGTTCCGTCGTCACCAGGAAGTACTCGGGCGTTACCGCCTGCCCCACATATTGGAGCTGCTGCCCCCCGCTAATTGCGATCATCCCCGCCGCCGGGAGCCCGTAGTGCTTGCCGAAGTGGCGTTCCAGCACGGCGATTGGCTGCCCCGCATCGCCCGCATCGAGCCCTCGCCCCGGGTTCGCGTGCAGGCCATCCACCCCGGGGAGCCCTTCGCCCACGGGCACCCCCACCAGGTTCCCCGGTACAAGGATCACCTCCTCACCGTTCGATGCATCCACCTGGATCGGCAGCACCAGCCGCTCCTCCGCACGTTCCACCGCTCCACCCCCGCCGAGCGAACTGGCAACCGCTATCAGCCGCCCCGCCTCTACCTCCGAGCCGGCCGCCACCTCGACCCGCAGATCGTGCATGCGTAGCTGGCTGTATCCCGCATCTGTCGATGCCCGCCGCCACTTCGTCACGCTCGAAAGCCCCGCGTAACTGCCCGTGCCGAGCGCTATCACCAGCGCAATCGCCGCCACCTGCACCCAGCGGGCCTTCAGATCGCGCCACGACCAGCGCAGCCAGAGCCCGGCCGCGGACCACCTACCAGTAGAGGTCGGCGACATTCGCCTTGCCCCCTTCTGGTGGCCCATCACCCGTGACCCGGCCGCTACTCAGCTCGATGACGCGGTCGGCCGCCCGCGCGATCTGGCGGTTGTGGGTGACCACGATCACGGCGCGGCCCGGGCCGGCCTGCTTCTGCAACAGCTCGAGGATCCGCACCCCGGTGTGGAAGTCGAGCTCGCCCGTCGGCTCATCGGCCAGGAGCACCGGGTTCCCCGTGGCCAACGCCCGCGCGATCGCCACCCGCTGCTGTTCGCCGCCCGAAAGCTGGTGCGGAAACTGCCCCGCCCTGCCGCCGAGGCCCACGCTTTCGAGCACCGCCACGGCTGCCTGGCCCCCTTTTCGCCCGCAGGCGTCGATCGCGAATTGCACATTCTCCCTTGCCGTCAGCCCCGGAAAGAGGTTGAACCCCTGGAAGATGAAGCTCACCGTTTGCCGCCGGATCGCGAACAGCTCCCCACGTGAGGCCCGCGTGATATCGCGCCCCGCCACCCGCACCGCCCCGCCCGTCGGCGTATCGAGCGCCCCGATAATGTTTAGCAGCGTCGTCTTGCCGCTCCCCGATGGTCCGAGCACCACGACGAACTCGCCCTCGGCGATGGTCAGCGAAACGTCGTCGAGCGCCCGCACCTCGGTGGCGCCCTCGCCATACGCGCGGGTCACATGTTCAAGCTCAATCACAGCCGTTCACGCTCCTGCCCCGGTGATCCCCGGCACTGTAGCCCGTTCCCGCCCGCCCTGCCATCGCCCACCCGGCCCCGAATCCCCGGCCCATCCTTCCGCCTTTCCGGGACAGACCCGGTACAATCCACCGGCATCCCGGGGCGCCGCGATCCCCTCCGCTGCCTCGTCCGGGCAAGTACCAGGAGTGCTCCATGAAGTTCGGCGTCCAGATGTTCCCCACCGATTACGCTATCCCCGTCACCGAGCTAGCAAGAGCGTGCGAGGACCTCGGCTTCGAATCGCTCTTCTTCCCCGAACACACCCACATCCCCACCAGCCGCCGCACACCCTGGCCCGGCGGCGCGCCACTGCCGATGGAATACAGCCACACCCTCGATCCCTTCGTCGCCTGCGGCGCTGCCGCTGCGGTCACGAAGACGCTCAGGGTCGGCACGGGCATCTGCCTGGTCATGCAGCGCGATCCCGTCACCCTCGCCAAGGAGGTCGCCTCGGTCGACTTCCTCTCCGGCGGCCGCTTCCTCTTCGGCATCGGCGGCGGCTGGAACGAAGAAGAGATGGAAAACCACGGCACGAAGCCCGCTCTCCGCTGGAAGATCCTGCGCGAACGCATCCTGGCGATGAAGGAGATCTGGACGAACGATGAGGCCGGGTTCCATGGCCAGTTCGTGAACTTCGATCCCATCTGGAGCTGGCCGAAACCGATCCAGAAACCCCACCCGCCTATCCTCGTAGGCGGCGCCGGCCCGCGCACGCTCGACCGCGTTGTCGAATACGGCGATGGCTGGATGCCCATCGGCGGGCGAACCGGCGCCGTCCTCGGCGAGAAGATCCAGGAGCTGCAGCACATGGCGAAGGCGGCGGGCCGCGGCCCGATTCCCGTCACCATCTTCGGCGCGGGCCCCTCCCGCGAGGCGATCGAGGCGTTCGCTGCCATGGGTGTCGAACGCATCCTCTTCGGCCTCCGTTCCGAACCGGCCGAGAAGGCCATCCCCGCGCTGAAGTTCTACGCCCAGGCCGCCGGGCTCTAGCCCCGCCCGCTTGCCGCGCGATTCACCGGGGAGTCGCGCCGGCAGCCTCCGATCCCCGGGCCCGAGGTACCCGTGGCAGAACGGTTTGATGTGGTCTTTCTCGGTACCGGGAGCCCCCTCCCCAGTGCCGATCGCTGCGGCGCCGGCCATGTGGTCGTTGCCGGTAATACCCATGTGCTCGTCGATTGCGGCTGGGGCGCCGCCCGGAAGATCCTGGTCAGCGGCCTGATGCCGGGCCAGATCGATACGGCCATCTTCACCCACATGCACTCCGACCACATCACCGACTTCCCGGACTTCCTCTTTTTGCGCTGGACGGCGGGGGCGACGAAGCCCCTCCGCGTGTTCGGCCCCGAAGGCACCCGGGAGATGGTCGATGGCTTCCTCATGGCCCTCCGCCGCGACATCGGCTTCCGGCTCAAGCACCACGAAGGCAAGCTCCACCCGGATGGCATCAGGGTCGCGGTCACGGAGGTGCCGGTGACCGCACGCGCCGAGAAGTTCCTGGACCTCGGTGGCATGAGCATCGAAAGCTTCGAGGTGAACCACTACCCGGTCGTCCCCGCGTTCGGCTACCGGCTGCGTTTCGATGGCCGCTCCGTGGTGATGTCCGGCGACACCACCTTCTGCGAATCGCTCCTGCACGCCGCCGAGGGCGCCGACATGCTGGTCTGCGAGGCGATGAACGTGCCTATGCTCGAAATGCGCCGGGATGCCTTGCGCTTCATGGGCCGCGAACTCCAGGCCTCGCTCTTCGGCGATGTCCCCTCGTACCACATCCCCACCGGTGAGGTCGCCAGGCTCGCGAAGAGCGCGGGCGTCGGCAAGCTCGTGCTCTCCCACCTCATCCCCCCCATCCCTAACGATGGGCCCGAGGTGCAGGCGTTTATCCAGGGCATGGATGAGGTCTTTGCCGGCCCGATCCATGTGGCCCGCGATGCGGAA